>BNJS01001233.1_pt1 | contig 181540 bp, 244 predicted proteins | sample 8540461 | NCBI WGS metagenome assembly BNJS01 (sample SAMD00202454, study PRJDB9452) | human saliva metagenome | isolation source: human saliva | place: Japan
AGGTTTTGAGGTTTAAAACGTATATACCTTTAGTTCTCTTAAGCATTTAGGTCTTCGAGTAGTACTCTTTGAGCACTCCTTCTTGTCTCTTCTGTAATTGCCTGTTATTTTCGCCGTTGTTCTCTGTTTGAGCATCGAAATCTTTGTTGTTTCTTTGAAAAATTACTAAATTATTTTGTTCGTTTCTCTTTTTATCTACATTTGCGCTGTGATGTGGATTGGTTTTAGTTTAGAGTAGTTCCATGAGCTGCTTGTGTGTGAGGCGATTTTGTTTCTCCTCTCACGCAGCTTTGTTCCACTTTCGTCCTATATTATTCCTTTCTCACATCTTTTCGTCTTATATCTTTATACCATTTATCATGATGCGCGCATTACTTATCGGCTTTAGCTTTTGGCATTAGGTATAGCAGAAGTTACCCAGTACAAAGCACGTTTACAGAGTCTTATGGCACTTCCTGACATTCCCTACAGTCTAAAAGTATCATCCACTTTCTACCGCTGTTGCCCTATCCAGCTAAAAGGCGACTAATGATCTTCGTCTTGGGCAATAATAAGTCGATACAACGTGAGGATCAAAAGGCACGTTTTGTAACGCTTGTAGATCCAGATTCGGTGTATGACGCCACCTATAAGGTATATGCTGCCGAACTTTCTGATTTACGAGTTGAATATATGACTTATAATCAGGCAGACCGTCTGAGTCTTACGCTAAATGGTAAGACATACACTGCTAATTGTATTGATGGAGGTTCTGATGTGTTCCTTAAGAATTTGGCACATTCCTACAAGACAACTCCAACTGGTGAAGAGTTGCGCTTGAAGGTGGCAAAGGATTTCCCTTTGACGGCGAAAGATAAGAGCAAGCTATGGTTACGCGCCAATAGCGAGTTTGTGTTTACAGTCAATGATCAAGCCGCGATACTCGACACACATGCAGACTTTAGTCAAGCGTATTCCCACATCGCCCCTTGTGTATCAACAGAGCAAAAGGATAAAGCACTCTTTCTTTATGGCTTTTATATGGCATATATGAATGGAACGATGTACGATCCTTCCAACAACATTCGTGCTGCCTTGATAAAGAGTTGTGCACCCAAGTACTTTAAGCCATTATTTGTTGAAGGAAAATGGGATTACGACATCTTCTTGGATGCGCAAGATTGTGTCGAAGCGTATATGAATTCTCTGTTTATCTCTCCAATGCCCGACGATTATTTTGAAGTGCGTCTGAGGTGGCCAGGGCTGGAGTATAATAACGGACAACGGACTGAAAGCCAGGAAAAACGCGTATCCGCGTGCGTGTGTCAGTCAAAGGGGCATATCAAATCGATGATGGCAAGCATGAGCCGCAAACAGCATCTCTACTGTTGCCGTCCAGTAAAGCGAAAGTCAGCTTTAGCGCGATGACTAATCCAAAGGCTGATACTCAACGGGAAGTATCAGCCCTTTTATTTTTGATAAAAATCACTTTCATAGGACAAGTGATGCACCAGCATCGTTTATCCTCACGAAGAGAAGCTCAATGATATTTGGGGAGCGTCCACATCTCGTCCTCGACAAATCAGTCTAAGTTTGTCGATATGTCGGCGAATCGCGTGAAGATAAGGTCTCTACCTCATCGTAAGCCACGGCAAGATCGAGCACTGAGGAGCTTGTTACAAACTTTGCGCTTATTCACCATTTCGTCCCAGCATCCACGATGAAGTCCGTGCGCATTGATTTTCTGATGAGCGTCACGTTGTAAGCACTCAGCTTGCTGCTCTTTTCTGCAGGGAAAGCACTGAAAATCTTGCTCACATTGTCCACCGTCACACGCTTTGATATTTGGTTGCAGACGGGAATAATATGATTTCTAGCAGCGTCGCCCAGCACGCGGCTTTCGATTTGCACCCTCTTGTAATAGATTTCCCGATTTGATCTCGCTGCGAGCAGCGAGTCTGTTGCGTGTCATCACGCGCATACGCTCAAACATTTCTGATGCTCGATGCGCGTCGAGATAGCGATCGAAAACAATGGGCAGCCTGTCCACGTCCAAGCCACGGCGGGAGCGCCTCCCTTCCGCCATTCTTCAGAATAACCATTACCGTCAAAACAGAATGGGGCGACGTTTTAATGCTTCGCGGAGAATCTGAGAATGGCTGTGTCGCTCAGTCCCTTGAGCAATCAGCGCATCCACGCGAGTTTTGAAGTCGCACAGTCTTTCCCTGCTACGGCAGTGTCTCAGTACAACCATGGCTGTAGAGCAGTGCTGGCGCTAGAACCCAGTGCGCGAATCCAGCGCGTTACCCACGAAAGCGAAGGCGAAGTGCGGTTCGGTCCGTATTATCACGAGAATTTCGGGAATCTGTGAATATCCACTTCACCCCTTTGTTTTCCATCCATGCGTGAGTTCGTCGGATCTGCATTAGCCACAGTGTCAATCATCTGCCCAATTTCACCTAGAAGGAGGAGATAATGGCAGGAGAGCCTCGTGTCCGCCAAGATGGTGTGAGTTTGTTGCACCCATGATACCGCTTTGAGCAAACCATTGTGGCGGATACCCCCACCAAAGTCCCACGACGAAAGTGAGGAAACGGAGGGTTTCTTCGTGTTTTGCCCGTGGAGTGAGTGCAGAAACAATACCTGGTGTCCTGGTGCGCGACCAGTTGTTGTGTTTACCACTACCATTGATGCCTGCAGTAGGTCGCTCGCAAGCAGCAGCCGTGTTTGCGAGCGATATTGGCATGAGCGACACGAGTACATACAGGGATCCACCGCCAAGTTACATTCTTCGTGATTGGGAAGTTCAATTGTTAGAGCCACTTCGTTGTGGCGTGTCTGCAGAGCCCAATTCCAGAGCTTGATTTGCAAATCGCGCATGAATTCTGCCACGCGCTCAGAATAGCCCCAAAAATAGTGGTCTTCCATCGCTGGATTTCTCGCACTCATCGTGTCCCCATCAGCGCGCGACCGGTGAGCAAAAGGTCAGGGCGAGCGGCATAAAGACGTCGTCTACCAAAATATCTCGTTCCCAAACCCAGATTGGTGAAACTTTTGCACATCATCAGCGTAGAAATATCGGCAACCTCCGTGCTGTTGGTTCACTGCCGCAAGCGATTTTTGAGCGGAGCTTTATAGTCCAGCGTCACCTGTATAACTGATGAATCACGGTAGGAACTGCAGAGCGCATCGCCGATGAGCAAACACCGACCAGCAGGGTCCTAAGCCGTAGCTGCGCGCTTCATGCGGAACGAATACCACCGTTGGGGAATGACGAAGCATCAGGCTCTGTTGCACCAGCAGTTTGCCAGGAAAACCTTCCCAATTACGCCACCTTGCCATCGTGTTCCACGAAAGCATCGTGCTTGGCAGCACTTCCTGTGAGTGGTTGAAACCAGTGTGTAGTGTGTCACCCCATGACATAGCCGCATTGTTTCACGCCTCGTGCTATCACATTTGCGGTAGGGATGTCGAGGGGAGTGCTGTCGTCGGGCGCCTGCACGTACTGTTGGTAGGTGCGGAGAGGGAGATACTGCGCATCTTCTTGCGTAAAGACATACTTCGCAGTATTTTGACGGGACGTTCGGCTGGAGCAGCCACAGGCACGGGACGTTTCTTAAACGCCTCTTCGACCACTTTAAACTCAGTGTGTTCCATTCGTGAGGAGTGTGTGAGGGGATAGGGATGAAGGGTAAAAATCACTAGGAAGTTACGAAAAATCAAGGTAAAAACCCCGTGTGAGTCCTATTTTCAGGTTATCTTTATAGATTAGTAGATATTTTGCAAAATACAATCGATTGCTATTTTGCCTTTGCATGATAATGAATTTGTAGTGGAGCATCCAAAAGAAATAGAGGTTCTTGACATCTCATCTCTTTATCACCATAAGCATGAGATGAACACATGAGCAAAAGATAGTGTAGAACTGTACACGATAAAATCTGCATACGTTCTTGCAATTTTCCACAGAAAAAGTGCATTTTGCCTAGGTGCTAGCACATCGAGTGTAGCACTAAAAACCCTGTGGCTGTTCTGAGCAAGTTCTCATTGTCTGCCAAGAACCCGCCCTAAATCCTATGATTATGCCAGCGATTATTGCCTCAAATCTTCAAACCCCTTCAAAAAGCTCTTCAGTCTATGCTCCTCTTTCTTGTTAGCGAATTTGAAGCCTATCTCCAATCCCATCCTGAGGTGAGTGCTCGCTGTGCACCCCCTGTAGAGTATGCTGAAGGTCGCACATCTCAGGTAAAACTATGGGACGGATGGTCCTGACTTTGCACCCAGAGCTCAGACCTAACTCGACAAATCTCCTGCTGTATATTGTCGCAGTGGAGCGCGCAGCAAACGTCGCCATGTTCTTGGCTAGATTTGAAACTTTCTGTCACCGATCTCGACTCTGGTTTCCTGCTGGGCAGCTAGTGGTCGTCCCGTAGAGCAAGATGACTAATCTCTCTCCCAAGTTTACTTTGTCCACGATAAGAACCGCTCAGCACCTCACGAATCATGTGCTGAGCGGCAGTGCTCTTTGTGCAATTATGAGGCTTGAAGTCGCATGATCCCGCTTTCGAAGAGTGGCACACCGATGCTCGACGTTTGAGTTTAGCTGTCGTTCGAAGCGGATTCCCATTTCCGCTGGGGACTGTCGTCTTGTTCTCTCTGCAAATCGTGTTGGAGACCGTCTCCTCTTTTCTGCACCAACAGCGAGCGTTCACATCGTCCAACACCACCTCCATCGAGGTGATAGTTTTTGACCAATCTCACCTTTGCGCTCGTGCGCACCAACTCTCACGTTGGAGCAACTCTACACTGCGGCACGCGTCCCTACAAACTCTCTGGAAAGACCATTTTGTCTGCGTTTTCGCCCGAGCCCTTTTGAAATCACCGAAGGCATCATTCGCACCTTTCCCATGAAAGGTACCATCGATGCCACTTTTGCTCCAAGCCGAACAAACCTTGTTGTCCAATGCCAAGGAGCGGAGCATGCCACCATCGTTGATCTCCTTGCGCAACGACCTGAGCCACTGCCAGCCGGAGGTGCATGTGGCACGCTATCGCTATGTCGAGAGATTCATCACCATCGTGGTGCGTTGCTCCAAACGAGTAGTGCGTGAAACCGTGGGTCGTCTGCCCGAAAACGTTCATCTCGCTAACTGCTGCGCATTGACGCTCATGCTTCCTGCTGAGCATCACAGGAGCCTCAAGCGCGCCAGACGCGTGCAGAGGACATTGCCGAAGCCGAGGTCTGCTGATCGTGGCTATTACACTGGCATCATAGGCTGTTTCGATGGACACTTCCCGCAGCGTCATGCCGCGACCCGTCGGTCGAACAGCAGCACGTGGCAGGCAGTCTGCGTTCACGCAGGCGGTGGCATCACCACGCGCAGCGATGCTGGAAAAAGCGAATACTCATGAACGCTCGGACAGCCTATGGGCCCTTATATGATGCATGGGGAAAGTCGTAAAAGCGTGGTTTGTAAATTCCTCCTAATATCAGAGCACGACTTAATGAGTATTTCTGCATATCTGCCCCATTTACTCCCATGTCTGAGTCAAAAGTCGGAGAGTTATGAACTCTGATATCTCAAAATCTCCCGACAGTCTTTCTGAAATTCCTAGCTGCTTGAAATTCTCCACGTCGAGTAGAAATCTCCTGTCAGTCTCCTTCGTAAGGATAACAAAATAGTACGCTGATGTTCGACAAACTCTCCATGAATCCTGGGCTTATCTTTGGTCTGATTTACAGGTGGATGACAGCACATTTAGTTTCCGTCCCAGTGAGTTGTGGAGACCTGCGGGTCTTCGTTAGATGCAGTGGTGCGCTTGGTCATTTGGCTCGCATGCAAGCGTCTTGTCAAGCCTTGGCGTGGCGAGATGTCAGCAAAGAGTTTGCCCAAGCATTGGGCTACCGCTTCAGCACAAATGCCCGAAGATTGTCGCCAAGGTCGCGCGATGGCGCGCATTGTCTATGGGGCAGAGGGCATTCGCTCCATCACCTTCCGGAGTTATGCCCCACGGTTGGTGCGCTCGCTCCGTCTGGTGGTGGCAGACCATGTGGACTACGCGCTCAAATCTACCAATCGCAAGGTCATCACGGAGTGTTTTCGACCAACGAAATGGCTGTGATGATGTGCTGATGGTGCGAGACAACTTGCTCACTGACACCTCAATTTCCAACATCGCCCTGTGGCACGAGCAGCACAGACGGTGGTACACGCCGGCACGTCCTTTGCTCCGCGGCACGCATCGAGCTTTTCTGCTGCGCACTGGCATAATCTTTGAAGACTCCGCGCTGACTCTCGATCGCCTTTCGGAATTTTCTCGCATCCGACTATTCAATGCTATGCTCGCGTGGGGAGAAATCGAACTTCCCATGGTAGCCCTCCTTCCTCTCACAGCCCATTAAATCTCAGTTTATCCCATGACCGAAAAAGAGAAAATGCTTGCAGGGCACATCTACGATGCTTGCAACCCTGAAATTCTTAGTGAACTTTTTACCACTCAAGATGCCGTCTTTGAGTACAATCAGATTCGCCCTACTGACCATGCCCTGCGCACGGAAAAAATCAAGCAAATTTTAGGCAAGACGGGCGAAAGAGTGATTGTCAATCAGCCTTTTCACTGCGATTATGGTAGCAATATCTCAGTGGGCGAAGGCTTCTTTGCCAACTTCAATCTCACGGTTCTCGACGAAGCTCCAGTCACCATTGGCGACAACTGTTTCATTGGCCCTAATGTTGGGCTTTACACGGCTTGCCATCCTACAGATCCCGTGGCGCGCAACTCCCGACAAGAGTGGGCAGAGCCCATCACCATCGGGCACAATGTGTGGATTGGTGGGGGAGTCACCGTCTTACCTGGTGTCACCATTGGAGATAATGTCACCATCGGTGCAGGGGAGCGTGGTGGCGAAGGACATTCCCAGCAACTGCGTGGCGGTGGGCAATCCCTGCCATCCAGTGAAATGGCTCGAAGAGAGTGAGCAGGATTCTCAATGATGCTTTAGGTAGCTCCTCGCTTTATGAGAATAGCGACACTGCACAGAGAAATTCTCTAGTGCAGTGTCGCTATTTTGTTGAGGAAAGGGGCAAGAGATTGGAAGGAAAACGCGCTGTTCGCTGTTGAATCTGTGCCCCATCTCTAGGTTATATCAGAGCAATCTGACGGATGCTCAGGAGGAGTGGCAGGTTTTTATTCCGCTTTTTGGTTTGAGTTGATAGCCCATCTCTGCTACAGCTTGAGTGAGAGCTTCGTCCGAAGCCGTGCCGATGATTTGAGCTTCGGCATCTTCGAGTGACTACTGTGGCTTGGGTCACTCCCTCCACTCCGAGAATAGCGCGTTCCACGTGGTTGCGACAGTGATTGCAGGTCATACCTTCCACGGCAAACTTGCGCACGAGAGTGGCAGAAGAAGATGATTGGTCGATGGTCCACTCCGTTTGTGGATGGAGTTTTCTCCACAGCGGAAGCGCGATGAAGACATAGATCAAAAAGCGCACCAAGGAGGAGCGTGCTTGCCCATTGAAACCACGGAGTTTCTATGTGGCAGCTAGCATCTGTAGGCGCGGCAAAGTGGGTGAACCATGTGCGTGGGAGCGCATAGTCGATGAGGAGTGCAAAGCCCACTGCGCCGAGAATAAGCGATGCGAGATAGACGATGAGATTGCGACGTCCCAAGGCGCGATGCACCACTAGCACAGAAGCCATGTTGGCTGCTGGACCTGCCATGAGGAGAATCAGAGCTGCACCAGGCGAGAGTCCCCTTGAGCATGAGCGCGGCTGCGATGGGTATGCTTCCGGTAGCGCAGACATACATGGGGATGGCGATGAGCAGCACCACAAAGTAGCTGAGGAAGGGAATTTCTGCGAATTGCACAAAAAAGTTGTCGGGCACAAAGAGGGTGATAAGTCCAGCAACGACCAAACCCATCAAAAGCCATTTGCCAATGTCGTGCATCATATCGACAAACCCATAGCGGAAGGCGATGCCCAGTTTTCCAAGAAAGGAGGGTTGTTGCGCCTCGATGGTGCAGGTAGCTTTGCTGATTTCTGCATCTACTGCCGCTTTCTGAGCTTCAGTTTCGAGGGGGGCAAATCGATTCATCATCATTCCGCCAAAGACAGACGTGACCAGTGCTGCCACAGGACGAACTATCGCAAAAGGAAGTCCAAGGAGAGAGTAGGTTGCAAAGATACTGTCCACTCCCGTTTGAGGAGTAGCGATGAGGAAAGCGGTGGTAGCCCCGCGCGAAGCCCCTTCTTTGCGCAGCGACATAGCCGTAGGAATCACCCCGCATGAGCAGAGGGGTAGGGGAATGCCGAAGAGCGCGGCATAGAGTACGGAGCGGAGGTCGTTTCCGCTGAGATATTGGCTGTAGAGTCGTCCAGGCACGAAGGCGTGCATCAGTCCTGCGATGAAGAAGCCGAGGAGGAGATAGGGCGACATCTCGTGAATGAGTCGGAGTATTTCTTGCATAAGTTTTGTTTTTGTGTGGACTACTATCTCAAGATGCTATCTTAACATAGAGGGCGCGAAAGGAAGATTCTAACGTCTATTGTCTAACGTCTACCCTCTAACGTCTAATCTCTATTTCCCTGCAAAGTTACCTTTTTGTGAATAATCAGGCTGATTTTGCGTAATAAATGATTTTAATGCAGTGAAAAATACCTATTTTTGTAGTAGTTTCTCCGTAATCTTTTGTTCAACTCTGCGCACTATGTACACGATTCACAACCAAACCATCGACCAACACCTTTTGTCGCTTGCCCAACGTGGCAATATGGAGTTCAACCAACGCTTGCATCCCAACATTCCTGGTGTGCTGGGGTGCGTATTCCCGATTTGCGCAAACTGGCGAAAGACATCATCAAAAGCGGCACGCAAGAAGAGTATTTGCAGGAAGCTGAAAGTTTGGCAGCGCACTATGTTGCGCTAGAAAAACTGCGTGAGTCTGAACAAAAGAATGGAGCATCAGTGCAACCAGAAGCGGATTTCGGATGGATGGAAGCCCGAACCCTGCATGGACTTGTGCTGAGTCAATGGCGTGTCACCGACGTGGCAGACTATCTGCAACGTGTGGCGCGATGGGTGCCCAGCATCCACAGTTGGTCGGTCTGCGACATCTTTTAGCTTTTTCGGGAGGCAAACGCTGGGTGGCAGCGCATAAAGGGGAGGTTTGGTCATTTCTTTTACCCTATTTCTCGGCACAGCGCACCTACGAAATTCGCTTTGCTGTGGTGATGGGATTGCAGTATTTTGCCAAACAGAGCCATCTAGCACTATTCTTAGCGCAACTTGCTGCCATCACTCACGAAGACTATTATGTGCGCATGGCAGTGGCGTGGGCGGTGGCCGAATGTTTCACCCATTGTCCCGAAGATACGCAAGCGTGGTTGGCACAAAATCTCCTTTCTGCATGGACACACAACAAGGCGATTCAGAAGATTCGTGAGTCTTATCGCATTGATGCGGAGACTAAACGCGAATTACTCTCGCTCAAACGTCCGGTGGAGAAGGTGTAAATGGCGGTGATGCCCTAGCTAAGGTGCGACACATCGACACTATCCACGCATATTCTTTGCCACAAACGTGAGCAATGGGTATCATTTCTCCCGATTAGGCACAAAAAACTGGGTGTTTCATAAAGGGCAAACTGCTGTGTTATTTTCGATATTCAGCTTTGGTCACGTACTTCAGTACGCTCCTTCAGCCTCCATCTCAATGCCTTGCATTTTATCCCTTTATAAAAACATCAAAAGGAGATGCTGCTAAAACGAGTTTTTGCAACATCTCCTTATCTTTGGAGCTCAGTGCTTGAAGGGTTATGTAAGTCTTCAGCGTTGAGCTTAAGGGAAGTGTGGGAGATTACATCATGCCGCCCATGCCACCCATGCCGGGAGCACCCATGGGCATTTCGGGAGTATCTTCCTTCTTGTCGCAGATCACGCACTCTGTGGTGAGGAACATGCCAGCCACTGATGCTGCATTTTTCAAGCGCAACGCGAGTTACCTTGGCAGGATCCACAACACCCACTTCGCGAAGATCGCCATACGTGTCGTTCTTTGCGTTGTAACCAAAGTTTCCTTCGCCTTCGCGCACCTTATTTACGACAACTGCGCCTTCCACTCCAGCGTTCTTGCAGATTTGACGGAGAGGTTCTTCGATGGCACGGCGGATGATTTGGATACCCGTGTTTTTCGTCAGCGTTGTCGCCAGAGAATCCTTCGAGAGCAGCTTGAGCGCGGATGTAAGCCACGCCACCACCGGTCACGATACCCTCTTCGACAGCAGCGCGAGTGGCGCAAAGTGCATCGTCGCAACGGTCTTTCTTTTCCTTCTGTTCGGTTTCGCTGGCAGCACCCTACTTGGAGCACGCACACGCCACCAGAGAGTTTGCCCAAACGTTCTTGGAGCTTCTCCTTGTCGTATTCAGAAGTGGAGTTCTTGATTTCGTTCTTAATCTGTTGGATGCGCTGAGCGATGGCTTCTTTGTCACCATGGCCGTCCACAATAGTCGTGAAATCCTTTAGAAACACTCACTTTGTCAGCCGTACCCTAACATGTCGATTGTGGCTTGTTCTAGCTTCAAACCCTTCTCTTCGCTGATAACTACACCGCCGGTGAGCACAGCAATGTCTTCGAGCATGGCTTTGCGACGGTCGCCGAAGCCAGGTGCTTTCACTGCACAAATCTTTAATTGTGTGCGCAAGCGGTTTACCACGAGGTGGTCAATGCTTCACTGTCCACATCTTCAGCAATAACGAGGAGAGGACGGCCGCTTTGTACTGCAGGTTCGAGCACGGGCATGAACTCTTTGAGGTTGGAGATCTTCTTGTCGTAGATCAAGATGTAAGGATTCTCCATTTCGCAAGTCATCTTCTCGGATCGGTCACGAAATAAGCAGAAAGATAACCACGATCGAACTGCATACCCTTCACGGTCTTGAGGACTGTGTCGCGACCCTTAGCGTCTTCGATGGTGATTACGCCATCTACAGACACTTCGCGCATGCCGTCGGCAATGAGCTTACCAATTTCTGCATCGTTGTTGGCAGAGATAGTGGCTACTTGTTCGATTTTGTCGTAGTTGGTGCCCACTTGTTCGGCCTGTGCTTTGATGCTTTCCACCACTTTACCCACAGCCTTGTCGATACCGCGCTTGAGGTCGAGAGGGTTAGCACCAGCAGCCACGTTTTTCATGCCTTCGGTGAGAATGGCTATGTGAGCACGGTGGCAGTTGTTGTGCCATCACCTGCATCATCACCCGTCTTAGAGGCTACGCTCTTGACGAATTGTGCACCAGCGTTTTGGAAAGGATCATCGAGTTCAATCTCTTTTGCTACGCTCACACCGTCTTTGGTGATGCGAGGTGCGCCAAATTTCTTTTCGATGACCACGTTGCGACCCTTAGGGCCAAGGGTTACCTTCACTGCATTGGCCAAGGCATCGGCACCTTTGGCGGAGAAGTTCACGAGCGTCTACGTCGTACTTAATATCTTTTGCCATTGTTGTATGCTATTTTTGAGAGAGTAAATAGGAAAAAGTAGGAGGAGTTAACCAGAAGTGCAGGGCTTATTTCACCACTGCCAAGACTTCGCTTTGGCGAACGATGAGATATTTCTCGTTTTTCTACTTCGATTTCAGTGCCAGAATACTTGCCATAAAGCACGACATCGCCCACTTTGAGCACCATTTCTTCGTCTTTTTGTGCCTTGACCTACTGCCATCACCTCGCCCTTGAAAGGCTTTTTCTTTGGCTGTGTCGGGAATGATGATGCCACCGATGGTCTTTTTCTTCTGCGGGGGCGGGCTTGATGAGCACGCGATCAGCTAGAGGTTGAATATTCATTGTCTTATATCTTTATGTGTTTGAAATGCAATGAGAAATTGTCGATGTTTCTTCGACATCTTTTCTTTGTTTTTTTCTCGTTGGAGATTAGAGTACGCAGCAAATGCTTGCTTTGTTGATTTCATTAAATGCAAAAGTTTCTGCCAAACTTGTTTTTTTATTTTATAAAAACGACATTTTGTCAGTTACAGTCTGCATGAAAAGCAGGCGATTGAACAAATGTATACGCTGAAATAGTGAAAGGTTCAAAAAAACTCAGGGGAATCAAGGGGAAACTGCTGCGTTATTTTCGAAATTAGGTTTGGTCACATACTTCAGTACCTTCCCTTCACCCTCCATCTCAATGCTTAGCATTTATTCCTTTGTTAAACAAAACGGAGGTGTTGCAAAACGAGTTTTGCAACACCTCCGTTTATACTGGAAGTGCAAATTGCACTAGAAAGGGAGCAAGGTTACTTCTTGTCGCAGCTCTTTTTGTCGCCACAACCTTGTTCGCCGCAGCAACCCTTCTTTTCGTTGCATTCCTTTTTGCAGTCGTTCATGCAACCCTTCTTGCAAGATTTCTTGTCTTCCTTCTTGCAGCACTTTTTGTTGTCCTTTTTGTCTTCTTTCTTGCAGCACTTTTTTGTCGCCGTTCTTGCAGCAAGCCTTTTGTTCTTGCTTGTCACCTTGCTTTTACGTCTTGTGCAGCAGCATTGAGACCGAAGGAGAGGAGAGCGGCGAATGCAAGGCATTTAGCCGCAGCGTTTACATTGAATAGTTTCATGTTGTCTGTTTTTTTGTGGTTGTATGAATGTTATTTGTCAGATAAATCTGTTTTTACCTCTCGCAAAAGTATATTTTTTTCTTATAAGACTTCCAAGAAAAATGTATAGGAAATTCGAGAATTTAAGTTGGAAAAACATTTTGAACGCTCAGAATAGCTCAATAAGCAACTTGAGTTGCTAAAATGGGACTTCCCAAGGTGTTGCCCAGCCTCTACCAGTTTCTTATTCTTCTTCTCGAGCAAAGTCTATGGCTCTGTTGATATAGTTGAGGAAAGGTGTCGTAGTGCTAAAGTATTGGGCTAAGCGTTCTGGAAAATCTGCAGCCAAGACTTCCTCTGTGGTTGGGGAAAAAGCAAGACAAAAGCTTTTAAGGCGCAGATATTCGCTCCAAGGTGCATCGGCAGGAAAGCCTTTGGGATTACGCTTCAGAGTATCAATACGTAGGAGTTGAAAGCGAGAGTCGGGAGTTTCGCGCACGAGTTTGTCGAAATCGCCCTCACCGTCCATGATGTCTTCTCGGAGGATGCGAAGTGCTTTGGGCTCGATGCAGTAATGCCCTGGAGCTACGATATGTTGCGTATCCCAATGGAAACTACCAAAATCTGCTGCATTCTGGTCTGCACCCAACTGGAAATAATAGCCAGAATAGCCCGACTTCTTTCCACCTCGCACTATAAACATACCCATGTGTTCTTTGTAGGGGCGTTTGTCTGCGGAGAATCGGGTGTCACGATGGAGGCGATAGGTCACATCCTTGGCTGTGAGTCCAGCTATTGTGGGGTCGAATTGCGCAATCTGGGCAATCATGGTTTCAGCAAAGGCATTAAAGCGGGCTTGCGCAGCCTTGTATTCCTCTTTTGTGAGCGTGAAACCACTCCCGATTGTTGTTGGCTTGGAGCTGTTGTAGGAAATTGATGACAGATTTCATAGAAGAGTATAATCTAGTAGTTTGGGGTGTAGTCTGAAAAGGTGAATAGCCTTACTATATAAATGTCTATTACCTTATGCTAGAAGTCTATCGCCCTATTATAATTTTGTGAGCAAATGCGCGCAAGCATCCTCGCAGAGGTCAATCACAAGGTCGAAATCTGCCAAAGTGCCGTAGTAGGGGTCGGGAATAGACGTGAAATCAGGATGCGCTGTGAGATAGTCGGAGAGCAACACCACCTTGTTCATCAATTCGGGAGTTGGGCATTTCTCGCGCAGTCGGCGGATGTTGTCTGCATCCATGGCAACGATACAATCGAAAGTGCGAAAATCCTCGGCTATCATAGGGCGAGAATGATGGGTGAGTGCGTAGCCACGCGCTGCGGCTTGTTGGCGCATGCGATGATCAGGGAGTTCTCCTTCGTGATAGTCTATCATTCCTGCCGAATCAATGGTAGGAAAGTCCGCAACTCGACCAGTAGATTTAACTTTTTGGCGAAAAACTTCTTCGGCCAACGGAGAACGGCAGATGTTGCCAAGGCAAATAAAAAGGATCTTCATAAGAGGCTAGTGAGTATGTGCTTGAATGCAGCACAAAGATACGAGAATTTTTTGAGGTGCTGGTACCTTTCTCATGAGAAACAGGACGTCTATCTAAGAAACTGCGATGAGAAAGAGCAAGTCCTCTGGAGTTTTTGTATCTTTGTATTCAACTATCGTTTGATAGATATCCTATTGTATTAGATAGATACGTACATCTCTTCTATTCTCTCCTTATGTTTAGATTACCATTGAAACTAGTTAGCCTCATTTGTGCTGGTGCTTCCTGCTTATCTTCTTCCGCGAAAATAGAACATCTCCTTCCTCGTCCGCAACAACTCACCAAGCAGGCAGGGGCTTTCGCCTTGCAGCGTGCTCTTCGTTTGGACGATGCTACAAATACTCCGCTACTTCGCAAGGTGCTCTCCGCTAGTGGGGCTACTTTCTCCGAGAGTTCTGCTGCTACGGTGTGCGTTGTGATGGACAAATCGCTCAATACCTTCGATTATCCTCTGGCAGGATTTGGCAACGAAGGCTATCGTTTGGATATTTCTCCCCACCTGATTACAATCACTGTGTCTGAACCCATCGGAGTGGTGCGTGCGGCACAAACGCTACACCAACTCTCACTGGGCACCGAAGGCAGTCCGCAGATAGAAGCGCTGACGATGACAGATTTTCCAGCCTTCAAAGTGCGTGGCGTGATGCACGATGTGGGGCGGTCTTTCATTGATATCGAAGAACTAAAGCGACAAATTGATTTATTGGCGCAGTTTAAGGTCAATGTCTTCCATTGGCATTTGACCGAAAATCAAGCGTGGCGCTTTGAAGTCAAGGCTTTCCCTCAACTCACCTCGGCAGCTTCCATGACGCGCTTTCCAGGAAAGTTCTATACTCAGGCTGAGTGTCGCGAATTGGAGGAATATGCTTACGAGCGCGGTGTGACGATTATCCCCGAAATCGATATGCCCGGTCACAGCCAAGCCTTTGTTCGTGCTATGGGACACGATATGCAGACCGAGCAAGGCATGCAAGAATTGCAAACCATCCTAGAGGAGGTGGCGAAAGTCTTTGTGCGTGCGCCTTATATTCATTTTGGGGCTGATGAACATACGATAACTTATCCGAATTTCCTCAATACGATTATCGACAAAATCCATAGTCTGGGCAAAAAAGCCGTCGTGTGGAATCCCATTAGTGGAGTGGCTATCCAAAATCACAAGGTGGACATGACACAGATGTGGAGCACGCGCGGAAAACTTGTGAAAGGGATTCCTAATATTGACTGTCGCTACAATTATACCAATCACTTTGATGTCTTTGCCGACCTAGTGGGCATCTACAAAAGTAGCATCTATTATGCTGCGCGTGGGAATGCAGAAATCGCAGGTACGATATCTTGTCCGTGGAACGACCGCAAACTCCCCACGCAAGACGACATTGTAGTGCAAAACAATTTCTATGCCAACGCACTTGCCTCTGCGGAACGCGGATGGATAGGAGGTGGCAAAGAATATGTCGAAAAGGGTGGGGTGATGCTCCCATCTTCAGGTGAAGAATATGAGGAATTTGCCGATTGGGAACGGAGATTCCTCTATCACAAAGCCACTGCTTTGCAGCAGGTGTCCATCCCCTATGTGCGCCAAACGAATGTGCAGTGGGGAATCACAGAGGCTTTCCCAAATAACGGCAATGCAGCGCAGAAGTTTCCCCAGAAACGGAAGGTTTGAAAGATAGTTACACCTATCAAGGTCGGACATACACCACAGGTTATGCCACTGGAGCTGGCATCTATCTGAGGCACACGTGGGGCGAAGGCACGATTCCTGCCTATTATGCCCAGCCGAAGGAGAAAACCACGGCTTATGCTTGGACGTATGTCTATTCGCCCAAAGCACAAGACGTAGGTGCGCTCATCGAAATCTATAATTATGGCAGATCGGAGAAGGATCTAGCTCCAAACAATGGGCATTGGGATCGAATGGGGGCAAAGATTTGGCTCAACGATAGGGAAATCCCGGCTCCTTCTTGGAAAAATTCGGGTAAGACATCAATGACCAACGAAGATTGGTTGGAGGATGAGAATTTTACAGCCCGTCCTGCTGCATCAATCTCCCTCAAAATGGGGTGGAACAAGGTGTTGCTCAAACTGCCCTTCAATCCGAATGGCACGCGCCTCAAAAAATGGATGTTCACCTTCGTACTCACCGACAAGAGCGGACGTAATGCACTAGAAAATGTGATCTATTCGCCTGACAAAATCAAAAAGTATTGTCGCAGGACGTTTGCGCAATTGACCAAAGAAGTCGAAAATGTCCTGCAAGAAAAGGTGAGTGCTCGTCCTGGGTATTACCCTCTTACGCTGGCTTCGGACGTGAATGCTGTGCTCAAGTTGGTGAAAGCAGAAGACTTGTCCACACTCTCCGACGAAAAGAGTCAAGCACTCTTGGTGCGTCTTCAGGCTGCTTACCAAACTTTGCAGCAATCTTTCGCCAATTCGAGTGTGAATATGCCGCTCACTCCTAGCGAAACAGCCAATGTGTTGTATGAAATCTCCACGCCCCTGCGTGACAAGCTGTTGCTTACTTTGCAGCAAGTGGGCAAACCGATGGTGAGTCAGAAAAAAGCCACCGAGAAAAGTTTATGGCGATGCTTGTTGCGCGAGGATAATACCTATGATTTACGCAACTACTCCGACAATTCCTACATATCTCCCATACCCTCGGGCGAAAACCTCATCACCACCGCCATGCGCCCTGCCAAGGGGTGGCAATTAAAATCGGCTTCCACTTTTGGGCTCTTCACGATAAGCAGCTCAGATGGCAAACAGTTCAATCAGGGCAATGGAGGAAAAAGGCTTCCGTTTGCTAAATTGGGGGCAGTGGAACTAATAGCACCGACACAGGATGTCAGCTTTCTTTTTACCCCAGTGCGCATGGAAAATGGTGTGATCACAGGAGTGCAGAAAGCGGCAGCCGCGTTTTGCTGGCACTGCTCAATGGTATGATTTGCAAGGACGTCCCATAGTTAGCACTTCACGAGGCATTCTTGTGTCGGAAGAAGGGCAGAAGATAGTGCGATAATGCCTTGATTATTGAAGACGAAACCCCAATAAGAATGGGGCAATGCGACATGATGCGCATTGCCCCATTATGGTGAAGTTGCAAATTAAAAAGAAACTAGGATTTTCGCTCAATGTTAGGGTACGAAAAGAGCCATAGTTAAAGAAAAATTGAGGGAGAAACAGTCTGCCAAATCAGATTAAACATCGAAGACTCTCCAAATGCGATAGTCAACATCGTGGTCGAATACATCTGTTTGTTCGCGATGTTTCACCCATTTTACGATGCGAATGGTGATGGGCAGCACGATAATCTCATAAAGAGTCTTAGCCACGATTTGCACCGCCATAAGTTTGAGCATCTCCGTCACAGAAACCAGTCCCCAAAATGCGATGGGGAAGAAGATAAGAGAGTCGCCCGTTTCGCCAACTAAGGTGGATACTACAGCGCGGAGGGAGAAATGCTTGCCGCCATCAGAGATTTTCATGCGACTCATCACCCAAGCGTTGAGAAACGAGCCAATGATGAAAGCGATGAAACTGGCACAAAGCGATGCGCGGAGCCAGACCGAAGACAAAAATCAAAAGTGTTCTTCGCCTTTCCAGAAGGGGAGCTGCAGGGAAGGTACACCGCAAGTTGTCCGATGGCAACGACAAGGAAGTTCATGAAAAATCCCAGCCAGATGAGCAGGCGTACCTTTGCGGTAGCCCCAAACTTCGGCGACAACGTCGTTGATGATGTAAGAAATGGGAAAAACTAGAAAAACCTGCAGTCATGGAAATTGGACCAATTTGCACCAATTTCGTTTCAAACAGATTAGATGCCACGAGGCACACACAGAACACTACGCTCAGCACTAAGAGCGAAAGGCTCACATTTTTAGAAGAGGACATAAAAAGTCTTGTTTTTAGAGTGGTTAGCAACTACACTTTGCCCCCGCTCCTCAATACACTTGGAGATGAAGAAGCGGCGACAGGGCTGCAAAGATACGAATTTCTGAGTAAATAAGTTGCACGTTCCCAAGATTGTTGTGCAAACTCGGTAGAAATTTGAAAAACTCTTGGAAGAATAGCGTGAAATGTCCTAGTACAGCACGGACACTTTCAAAAGAAAATCGTATCTTTGCCACAAATATTACATTAGCCTAAGATTGCGCCAATTGATTGTGGACAAGGAGATAAATAACTTTTCCCAAAGCTCTCAATGATGGACTCCTAAAAGGAGGCCGAAAGGATGCTAAATCACAGCAGCAAATTTTACAGAATTGAACAATACAATCCTATGAATATCCTCGAACTCAGTGAGCAGAGAGTTGCTCGTCGCAAGTCACTCGATGAGATTCGTGCCCTTGGCATTGATCCTTATCCAGCAGCAGAATATCCCACCAATGCTTTTAGCGATGAAATCATTGCTAACTTCCGCGATGAAGACGAACCCCGTGAGGTTTGCATCGCAGGTCGTATGATGAGTCGCCGTGTGATGGGTAAGGCAACTTTCCTTGAACTTCTCGACTCTCGTGGACGCATCCAAGTTTATATCACGCGTGATGACATCTGTCCCGAAGAAGACAAGACCCTCTACAATTCTTTGGTGAAGAAACTCCTCGATTTGGGTGACTTTATCGGAGTGAAAGGTTTTGTATTCCGCACCAAAACTGGTGAAATCTCTGTGCACGTGCGCAGTTGACCCTTTTGGCTAAGAGTTTGAAGCCACTTCCCAGTCCAAAAGAAAAGGATGGCGAAGTGTTTGATGCCTTTGAAGATCCTGAATTGCGCTATCGTCGTCGCTATGTAGACTTGATTGTTAATCCTAACGTCAAAGAAACCTTCTACAAGCGCGCAAAGGTGATCACCACCATGCGTGGTATCCTAGACGAAGCTGGCTACACTGAGGTAGAAACTCCCACCCTCCAAAATATTCCTGGCGGTGCTTCTGCGCGCCCCTTCATCACACACTTCAATGCTTTGAGTCAAGAGATGTATTGCCGCATTGCGACAGAACTTTATCTCAAGCGCCTCATCGTGGGTGGCTTTGAAGGTGTCTATGAAATTGGCAAGAACTTCCGCAACGAGGGTATGGACCGCACGCACAATCCTGAGTTTACTTGTGTAGAACTCTATGTGCAGTACAAGGACTACAACTGGATGATGGAATTTACCGAACGTATGCTGGAGAAAATCTGCATCGCGGTCAATGGCAAACCTGAAACTGAAATCGATGGCAAGGTGATTAGCTTCAAAGCTCCCTATCGTCGTCTCCCCATTCTCGAGGCGATTAAGGAAGAGACTGGCTATGACCTCAACGGCAAGTCTGAAGAGGAAATCCGCACCATCGCAGAGAAGCTTGGCATCGAGGTGGACGACACCATGGGTAAGGGCAAGCTGATTGATGAAATCTTCGGTGAAACTTGCGAAGGCAAGTTCATTCAGCCCACCTTCATCACGGATTATCCCGTGGAAATGTCGCCCCTCACCAAAATGCACCGCAGCAAACCTGGTTTGACTGAGCGTTTTTGAGTTGATGGTAAACGGTAAGGAGTTGGCGAATGCTTACTCAGAGTTGAACGACCCCATCGACCAAGAAGAGCGTTTCATCGAACAAATGCGCTTGGCTGACAAGGGTGACGACGAAGCAATGCTCATCGACCAAGATTTCCTCCGTGCTCTCCAATATGGCATGCCCCCCACTTCTGGTATCGGCATCGGTATCGACCGCTTGGTCATGCTGCTTACTGGCAACACCACTATCCAAGAAGTGCTCTTCTTCCCTCAAATGAAGCCTGAGAAACTCCCTGCCAAGGACAAGGTTGAGACTTATCTTCCTCGGCATCCCAGCTGAGTTAGTACTCGTGCTGCAAAAAGATGGGTTACTATCTGGTGCAAGACCTCAGGAAGCCAATCCTCAGAAGATCCAACAGCAGATGGGCGAGGTGATCAAGAAATATCAGCTCGATATCACCAAGCCTTCGGTAGCTGACATCGCAGCTTGGATTGAAGCCCTTGGTGCATAAGCACATCACATCATGCCGCATTGGTGGGGACGATAGGATATATCGCCTCACCAATGCAGTGTTTTCTATCGACCTGTGATACGTCCTCCTCAACTCCTGCGCAAAGATAGCGTAGTGGTGTAGGATAATCCTTTGTCGTATATCATTTTTTATTCCCTCTATCGACCACACTTAAGCCTACTTCTCCTTATGCCTAGTTTCAGTTCTTTCTTCGGATTTGGCGACAGCAACGAAGACAGTCGCGGTTTGGCCGAGTTTCCTGGGAAAATCGCCATCATTGGTAGTGGATCTTGGGCGACAGCGATCGCTAAAATCATGCTAGAAAGTGTGCCCGAGATTGAATGGTATGTGCGTCGTGACGAAACAATTGAAGAGTTTCGTCGCTATGAACATAACCCCACTTACCTCACTTCGGTGAAATTCCCTGTTGATCGCATCCATTTTAGTAGCGACATCAATGAGGTGGTGCGCCAAGCCGATACCCTCATCTTCGTCACCCCATCTCCCTATCTCAAAGCCCAGCTCAAAAGACTCAAAGTCAAGCTACACAATAAGTACATCATGACCGCCATCAAAGGCATTGTGCCAGATAGAGAACGTGGTGTGCACAGAGTATTTCCGCACCACATTAGGTGTACCCGAAGACCAGTTGATGGTGCTAGGGGGGCCAAGTCATGCTGAAGAAGTGGCGCTCAATCGTCTCACCTATCTCACAGTTGGATGCACAGACATGGAGCGTGCTCGCACTATGGCGCAGTTGGTGGCCAACGACTATGTGAAAACATCAGTGTCACAAGATGTTATCGGCATCGAATACGCAGCCGTGCTCAAGAATGTCTATGCCATCGCAGCTGGCATCTGCTCGGGATTGCAATATGGTGACAACTTCCTCTCGGTACTTTTGGCGAGTGCAGTGCAAGAAATGCATCGTTTCTTGACTGCAGTCTATCCTATTGAGCGCAATGTCTACGATAGTTCCTATCTTGGTGACTTGTTGGTGACGAGTTATTCCAACTTCTCGCGCAATCGTGTGTTCGGCCAAATGATTGGTCGCGGATACAGCGTGAAGAATGCTCAAATGGAGATGGAGATGATCGCAGAAGGCTACTATGGTGTGCGCTGTATGCGCCACATCAATCAGCGTTATAGAGTGAACATGCCTATCCTTGATGCTGTATACAACATCTTGTATGAGCGCATATCTCCCCCACTCGAAATCAAACTCCTCACCGATTCCATCAGATAGTTCCATCTGTTAACACTGCTCGTTGCGAAGGATTGCAAAGCTCTTCGCCACTCCTTATATAATATAAGCACAAGAATTTAATGGGTAGCACGGTGCTTTCTGGCATTGCTCTACAACATTTTATCCTTTCTCACATCCTCGCATGGCGTTTAACGTACCTCAATCCGATAAAAAGCGTGTGTCATCGTTGGCGGTGGCTTTGGTGGTTTGAAATTGGCCAACAAACTCAAGGATTCTAACTTCCAAGTTGTCCTCATCGACCGCAACAACTACCATCAATTCCCACCTCTGATCTATCAGGTGGCTTCGGCAGGCATCGAGCCTAGCAGTATCTCCTTTCCTTTTCCGCAAACTTTTCATGGTCGTAAGGGATTTTTATTTCCGCATGGCTGAGGTGCGTAGCGTTTTCACCGACCAAAAGATACTCCAAACCTCGATAGGCAAGATTTCTTACGACTATCTGGTCTTTGCGGCAGGAACGACCACCAATTTCTTTGGAAATAAAAATGTGGAAGAGCACGCCATTCCCATGAAAAATGTGAGTGAAGCTATGGGACTCGCAACGCCTTGCTCGAAAATTTTGCAGGCGTGCTAGTCACCCGCTCCAGTGAAACCGAGCGACAAGAACTGCTTAATGTTGTGATTGTCGGTGGTGGCGCCACTGGAGTCGAAGTGGCTGGTGCATTGTCGGAGATGAAAAATTACGTTCTTCCCAAGGACTATCCCGACATGCCTTCGAGTTTGATGAACATCTACCTCATCGAAGCCGGTCCACGTCTACTTCCAGCTATGAGTCCTCCCACTTCGGCGCATGTCGAAGGTTTCCTCCGCACCATGGGCGTCAATGTATTGCTCAACAAGATGGTGACAGACTATCAGAACCATCGTGTCATCTTGAAAGATGGTACACAAATTGCCACTCGCACCTTCATTTGGGTGAGTGGAGTAGCAGGAGAGACTGTGGGCAATCTTAATCCCAAATACCTGGGACGTGGACGTCGCATTGTGGTTGACGCCTACAATCAAGTAGAAGGATTGGACGGTGTCTTTGCCATCGGCGACCAGTGCATCATGCCTGAGGGCGATCCTCGTTGGAAAGGGGGACATCCCCAGTTGGCACAAGTAGCCATTCAACAAGGAAAGCTCCTTGCACGCAATCTCAAAGCCCTTGAGAAGGGTAAAACGCTCAAACCATTCCGCTATAAGAACCTTGGAGCTATGGCTACTGTCGGAAGAAATCGCGCCGTAGCCGAATTTAGCGAAGTGAAGATGGCTGGTTTCTTTGCGTGGTTCATGTGGCTCATTGTCCACCTCCGCAGTATTTTGGGTATCCGCAACAAGAGTATTGTTTTCCTCAACTGGGTGTGGAACTATGTTTCCTATGCTCAATCGCTGCGTTTCATTGTTTACGCCCGTAAAGCCAAAGAGGTGGTGGACCGCCAAGCACGTCTCGCTTCGCAACACTGGGGCAACGACTTGCTGAGTGAGGGAGTAGATGCCCGAAAAAGAGATTGATGCTAAAAATGCCGGGAGAAATCCTAATGTTTTTGTGGTCTCTTGCAGATTATCTGGCATCTCGTTAGCCATCTTCTCGCAGCATTGAGCTAGAACTCTCGGAGATTTCTTATAATATCTCCGAGATATTTTCAAAATCTCCGAGACTTTTTATAAAATCTCCGAGATAATTTTTGAAAACTCTGGAGTTTTAGGACGATTAGCCCTAGCTCTTATCGGAGGTCTCCCCATCAGCTATCAAAATCATTCAGTCATGGAATCAAAAAGCCCTCGTTGTTTTTTGAGTGGGGGACAAGACTCCACCACCTGTCTAGGGCACTTCGTGAGTTTGACGAAGTCTTTGCTCTAGGATTCACCTATGGACAGAAGCACGTTGCCGAAGTAGAGTTGGCGCGCGCCATTTGTGCCGAACAGAATGTGCCCTTTGAGGTGATGGATGTACCCTTGTTGGGACAGCTTGGTCGTAATTCGCTCACCGACACTTCCCTCACCATGGACGAGAATAAGCCTGCTGATGCACCGCCCAATACGTTTGTGCCTGGACGCAATCTCTTCTTTCTCAGCATCGCAGCGGTTTATGCTCGCGAACGTGGCATTTTTCATCTAGTCACTGGGGTGGGACAGACTGACTTCTCGGCTATCCGGATTGTCGTGATAACTTTGTCAGAGTTTGAACGTCACACTCAATCTAGCCATGGACGAACAGTTCTGCATTCACACGCCACTCATGTGGCGCGATAAGGCCGAAACTTGGGCGCTTGCCGATGAACTCGGAGTGCTCGACTTGATTCGTCAGCGCACACTCACTTGTTACAACGGAGTGGTAGGTGATGGCTGTGATACGTCCCGCTTGCCAGTTGCGCCAAGCAGGATTGCAGCAATATCTGCTCACCAAAGAGACAACCAACAAGTAATCATTTCTCAGAATTTCCTACTTATATAAGTTATTATCCTTATGTCCAACGCGAAACCGAAGGCCTCCAACATCTCGGAAGCCAAGGCACTCAATATCCCACGGACTACGCACCTGAAATGCTCGAGTCGTTTTGTCATCAAGCACCAAGAAAATGACTACTGGGTGCGCTTCAACTGCCCAGAGTTCACCTCTCTGCCCCATCACTGGCCAACCTGATTTCGCCGAAACCGTATTTCTTACATCCCCGATGTAAAAGATGGTAGAGAGCAAAAAGCCTCAAACTTTATCTCTTCTCCTTTCGCAATCATGGCGATTTCCCACGAAGACTGTGTCAATGTCATCATGAAAAGATCCCATTCGCCTCATGGATCCTAAATACATCGAGGTCACTGGACTCTTCACTCCCCGAGGTGGCATCAGCATCTATCCTTATGCCAACTACGGAAAGCCTGGTACTCGCTACGCAGAACTTGCAGCTTATCGTTTGCAGCAGCATGATCTTTAAGCCTCTTGTGGCTAGTGAATCAGGTACTTCGCTATAGTTGTTTCTCACTTATCCCCGTCTCTTGTAGCATGGTTAGTCTTTCCTCCATCGTTTCTCGGCTTTTGGCGTTTTCGCATCGCCTTTATCACTATTCTTTTTGTGCTGGGTGCTGGCATTTTTGACGAACATAGTGCGCTCAACATCTTCTTGCTCACTCGCAATAATCATGAGTTGCAGCAAAACATTGCGCAATTTGAACAGCAGTATAAGGAAGATTCTCGTGCACTTCGTCTTATGGACAACTCTGAAGCCGTGTGGAGAAAGTGGCGCGTGTGAAACTCTCTCATGAAAAAGCCAATGAAGATGTTTGTGGTGGTGAATGACTCTGACGAATAAGAACTTGTGAGAGGCCTTCCTATTTTGTAATCTGATTTTCTTGAGATCTTTACCTTCACTTCCCCTTTGCTTCTTATGATGAAACCCCTTACCCCTTTGCAAAATGCCATTTCCATGATTGGCGGTGTGCTTCTTATCGTAGGTGCTCTCCTACCGCTTGCTGGCGTCATGGCTGAATATGCTCCTTATGTCTTCACTTTGGGTGCGCTTTCTTATGGGGGCACGCAGATGTTGCGCCGTTATAGGGAAGGTAAAAACACGACTATTATTCGCCTGCGACGTCAAGAAATTGATCGGTGCTCTCCTACTCATGGTCAGTGCAGTACTCATGCTCGTGAGTAGTTTTCGCTTATTGCCCCTGCAAGGTGGGGAGTGGAAGGTGTGTCTCTCCATAGCCGTAGTCTTTGAATTGTACACTGCTTTCCGTCTTCCTCAAGAGTTAGACAAAGAAGCACGTAACAATGAGCAGAAAAAGGATAAAATCTTGGCATACTCCACATTTTGTTGTATATTTGCCACAATCGCTCAGCATTTTAAGCCTTATGCAACAACATATACTCCGCATCTATCTAGCCCTTTTCTTCGTGAGTGGTTTCGCTCTATCGGCAGCTGCTCAACATAAATTGGGACATCTTGACTCTTTCGCAGCAGGACAGGTTTCTGTTGCTAGTGAGTCTCAAGGCAATGCTGCGACACTAGCCGAGGCACCCATGCAGATGGAAGCTCCCGGTTTGGATGAAATTGCAATCACTGTGCGAGGCAATCAAATTCGTGTCCAGCATGCAGAAGGGCTTACTTTGATGGTTTACAACATCACCGGCGTTAAGGTGAGTACCCATCGCGTAGAAAGTGATGATTATTCCTTTACGCTCAATGTAGATCGTGGCATTTATATCGTCAAAGTGGGCAAAGTGGCACGCCGCATTACCATAGGCTAAAGCGACACTCAGCTTTACGGCCTATGCATTCACAGAATACTTTATATATAGTCTTCGTTTTTTATGCGAACTCTCAGCATAAACGGTCTTTCTTGCCCTAAGAATGGCCGTTTTTTTTGATTTTATGGCATGTACAACGCATATATGCGCAGAGTTATCGCACATTAGAATTTAGTTTCTGCCTATGAACATTTATTTTCATTCGCAAGCGCAGTGGAAGTCAGCAAAGAATTGGGGCGTCATCCTTTCATTTTAGATGAGGCTCCCCAGCACCTTGCGGCAGTTGCTCACTGAGTTTACCCTTCATGGTCTTCGTGAAGCCCAAACAGTGGTCAGTGATTTTCCTCTCAACGAGGAAGAGATTGCTGCACAATCCGAGGAAGGGCGCGTGAAATTCGCCAGTCGTTATGGTGAAAATCACGACACTCCAGAGCGTGCCCTTCAGGTGATGCTCCAGGCATTTGCCGATGGTTTGGTGCGCATCTTTGTTGATGATGAAGAAGTGACCGACCTCGATGCCGCACTCTCCCTGAAAGAGGGTAGCGAAGTCGCATTTCTTCGCCTCACCTTCCTCACTGGCTTGTTGTGGTAAGGTGAAAATGGAAGATTTCCTCCGTGTTTTTCTTATCCATTCCTATATTTCTAGGGACTAACGTCAACTTTCTAACGTCTAACGTCCAAGATTGTCGGTCTAATGTTCAATATCGGTGGTCAAACGTCTAATGTCTAGCCTCTCACGTCTCACGTCTAATATCTCACGTCTTACATCTACTGTCTAATCTCATGCGTACTCCAGAACAAGCAGAACAATTTAAGAAGGATTATTTAGCTCAAATCGATGTCAACTCGTTGAATAAGGTCGAAAAAGTGCTGTATAAAGCCGTAAAATCTAAGGATTTGTCTGAAGTATCTCCTTGGGAACTCCACAAGTCCTTACAAGAACTGACCATCGGTTCCTTAGTGCATTCCCAACTGCTCATAGCTGGTTATCATCTTCCCCACCTGTTGCCCTCGTGGCTCAGTGAAATTCTGGCATATCTCCTTGTTTATCAGGAAACGAAGGGGATGATGCGCAGCATTTACCGCTTCCGCTTGTCTAATTCAGGCAAGTTGTCGGAAGCTACTGTGAGAGAGACAGTCGTCGATGCGTTTATGATAGCTCTTCATGGAGCAAGTTTAGACGATCTTGTTCGTGGGCGCCATACAATGCGCCTACAGGAGTTTAGAAAGGTCAGTTATAGCGCTTTCATTGGAGCCGCTTTACGCCAAGGCAATGCCGAAGTCATTGCCGCTGCTAAGGACGTAATCACCTCAGAAAACAATGTTGGCATCTTATCTTACGAATTAGTCTGCGCTATCGAGCGTGGTGACAACGAAGAACTCCATGATTTGCTCCTCAACCTGCTGAAAGCTGCTAAGTTGCAAGAGGATTGCGACAAGTCATTCTGGAGAGTGGTGATTCCTACAACATGGATTTCTACCTCAAACTCCTAAAAGTCGTCGACGAAGAGGGACTTTGCGCTATAGCTCTGTACGTCGTGCCGTGCAAACTTGGTGCGGATTGGGATACGAAAAAGGTTGAAGATAAGGATATTGCGACTATCTTCCACGCCGATTCGCCGATATCTCGAGCATCCCGAGGAACGCGCCACTGCTTATGCAGGAGATAATCCGCTACTTGTCTATATTGCGCTCTATACTGCGGGCAGTGTCGATGCGCAAGTGGCATTTGACGAGGCTGAAGCGCTGCTGACTAGTGACAAACCCTCGCAGGTCTCTGTGGCTGCCCTGTGGTATTTAAATCGTGTCAATCTGGAAGATAGGCACTATAGACTTTTTGCATCTCGATGTATTTATTCTTCGATTAGAAGAAACTCGCTTTTCGTGCCTACATCATCAATGAGTTGAGAGGAACAGGCGTATTAGACCATTTTGTTAAAAAGAGAAAAGCGCTAGTACTCAGCGAGAATACTCGAAAAAAAATGGAGGTGTTACACCAAACAATTTTAGATTGGCTGCCAACACTCAAAGCGAAGAATAAAGTGGTCCATCCGGGCTTCAGAGTGGTTCTGCATTTCTTTCACGCGCGAAAGCGTTATCACATGTCTTATATAAGATCTCTGCTCCTCCACACGCAAGCTGCTGTGGATAAATTCCTTGCGCAGAAGATTCCCTCATTGAGAGTCAATATCTTCTCCTCCTATTATTATTACAATAGTGACAAAGATGGATACAGTGATTTCTTCTTTTCCTACGTGCTTCCTATGGGATCTCCCGAGGCGCGTCGAGGTTTTCTCTTGCGCAATGCTTTGAATTTTTGAGAACGATGCCTTGTTTCTCGTCTTCCGCGAGGCGTTCTTGCGCGAACAATTCACAGATAAGAAATACAACTCTGATGCCAAATTCAAATCCAAGGTTTCCACCCACGCGCCAACGCGCAGTGCAGTTGCTAGGCTCACGCAGCCCGATGACATTTTGATAGGAGCTATGAGCGATTGCTGTGTACGAATGGCGACTATATAGCTGATTGTCTGGTGGAACTCCGTGAGGGCAGTGCCATTTTGCGCGAGAAGTTTGGCGAAGTGACCGAGTCAGAGAAGAAAATCTCTGAGGATGGTGCTGCTGACAGTGGAGCCGCAGCCGGAAAGAGTGAAGCTAAAAGCAGCGCAAGTGGGAGATGCAGGCGACAGTCAACTACGTTTCGGCTTGTTCACTCCCACAGAGCTGCCAAAACTCCCCTTTGAAAATCCATTTGCTGACGCAGAACGTTTTCGCCGCAAGCCCTGTTTCGCAGTGGGTGTCCATAGATTCCAAGAAAAAGTCTTTGCTTGCTCGAATCTTCTCCAGGGGAACCAGCAAAGCCAAACTAGATTTGTCCAAACTCTTCCCCTTTACAGAAAAAGAGGTCAAAGCTATCTATGACGATTTTGCCCAAATCCTTGAGGATAACAAGGAACTCACCTACCAAGACGAAAGGGGAGAAACGCTATGTCTCTATGACGGCGGTTTTATGTGGAACGGTGCCACAGAGGTAAATCAGTTCCCTTACCCGGAACTCTGGAAAGGTTGGATCGAACGTTACGACATCACCGACGAAAAAGTCTTAGCTCTTGATTTGATGATGAGTTATCTCAGGCTCTTTAGTCGAACGAATGTGCTGTGCTTGCCTTTTGGAGGGGTATCCTTTGGGCGATAACGGCGGGCTAAATCCGTGGACCCATTTCTGGAAGTTCGATAGTTTGGTCATTGCTCTCCAACGCATGGTGAAGAAACGTCGACCTGAGTTGATATTCTCCCATGCTTACACCCTCTGCCAACTGTTTTATTGGTACGCCCACACAAGAGACTTACAAGGAACCCTTTGGGTTTCGCGATGAGGCAATCTATCCCTATCTCTGAAGGATTCCCATTGAACTACGCCCTCCTGTGTGCGAATCGAATATGCAGGGTGAGTTTGATCGCGTAGTCTGATGTTTCTTGCTGTTCTACCACAGATGGGGCGAAGCTGCTCGCCAAGAGAACTGGAAAGATGTCTATCGGCTTTCGCCAGCTTTCCTGCTTCAACTCCGTGCTCACGGAATTGTCAATGAAGACCAGCTGTATACGCAGATGGAATATGAGAAATTCCGCGGCTTGCGTGAGATGATGGATCTCGCTTATGCCCATCGCTGGGGAGCACTGAGCCTGAAAAAGGTGGAAGAACTGGAGAAATATGCAGAGGTGAGGTAAATCTGATTTGTTATAGCCAAAACACCCGAGATTTGGTTGATCGATATGTCAATCATCTCTTTGAAGTGGAGATGCAACGTCGCAATGCTCCCCACAGAGGCTACTGAGGCGTTTCGTCAGTGTCGCTACGTTCTTGTGCTCAAAGGGGCAGAGCGTGTGGCGCGCATCATGAAGGCATTGCGCAAAGATCACCTCAAAATCGACATTTATGGCACAGAGCGCCGCTCCATCCTCGGTAATTTGGCGACTAGCTGTTACCCTCTTCCCACGGATACGCCCGATATGTTGGCAGACATCTCGGAAGAACTCCTCGTAGAACTCGCATTCTTCGCGCCACAATGGCTGGATTTTGTGGAGCAACGTCTGAATTGGCGCGGATTCCGTACCGCCTATTACTACTTCATCGCTCATGCTCGTGAGATGGGTAACGACGAAAAGAAGGCACTCATCGCACGTTACACCGAACTAGACCCTCTAGATCTCGCAGATGGTGCGTTTGACGAGGCACTCTTCCGCCAAGCTCTTGAAGAAATCGGAGAAGAACGTTTTGAAATCTGCTCCAAGGCTGCCAAATACATCGGCAGTGGTGCCATCCACACTCGGGCACGCCGTTACGCAGATGTCGTGCAAGGCAAGGTGACAGAGGAGGAACTCCTGAAGCAAATCAAAGAGAAGCGCAACAAAGATGCTGTGTGCGCACTAGGATTGCTCACCGATCGTGACGATGCTGCGATCCAACGTCGCTATCTTCGCATTCAGCAGTTCCTCAAAGAGTCAAAACAGTTTGGCGCTCAGCGACAAGCCTCCGAAAAACGCGTATGGGAGATTGCGCTCCTCAATCTTTCTCGTGGTGCAGGCTTTGCCGATCCCGTGCAACTCACGTGGCGCATGGAAGCCCTTCAGGTGGAAAGCGCAGCCAACTACCTAGAAGGCATCGACATCGATGGATATTCCTGCATTATCTCCCTCAAGGACGACGGCACCAATAGGTTGCAAATCCTTAAAGATGAGAAGTTACTCAAAAGTGTTCCTGCAAAACTTAAGAAGCATCCGCAATATCTGGAGATTGCGGAGTGAGCAAGGCGTGAAAGCTCAATATCGGCGCGCGCGTTCCTACTTGAAGACATGATGCAACGCCGCACTCCACTAGCCGTGGACGATGTGCGCGCCATTCTCTCCAATCCCGTGGTGAGTCCGATGTTCAAAAAGCTCGTGTTGCTCCAAGACCAGCAGTTCGGACTTCCCACCGCCGAAGGACTCGCCACGTTAGATGGGGTGAAAGAAAGTATGGAAAATCGCCACTTCTTCTTGCGCATCCCGTAGATTTCAACGCAGCTGGACTGTGGGCAAAATGGCAATCTCACCTCTTTGCTGAGAAGTTGGTGCAGCCCTTTAAGCAAGTCTTCCGCGAACTCTACGTGCCCATGCCCGAAGAGTCCAAGCAGAGCGAGTCACGTCGCTATAGTGGCTACCAAATTCAGGTGAAACAAGCCGCTGCAGCCTTGCGTTCTCGTGGCTGGAATGCGAGTTATGAGGGTGGATTGCAGAAAGTTTTTCTTGCACAAGGCATCTGCGTTTCGCTCTATGCCCGAGCCGACTGGTTCTCTCCCTCAGATGTTGAAGCCCCCGCCATAGAATATGTGCGATTCTCTCGCACTCGCTATGTGCCCGGTGTGCCAGATCTCCAGATTGCCGACCTAGATCCTCTGTTGTACAGTGAGGTGATGCGCGATATCGACATGGCGGTGAGCATCGCCTTTGTGGGAGGTGTAGACCCCGAAACCGGACAAAGCACCAAGGAACTCCGTGCTGCCATCGTGCGCTGCACAGCAGAGTTGATGAAATTTGCCAATGTCAGCATCAGCGGCAACCATGTCTACATCAAAGGCATGCTCGCCAACTACACCGTTCACCTAGGTTCTGGGTTGGTGCGCCAAGAGGGCGGCACAGTAATTCCCATTATCCCTGTGCACAGTCAGCACCGCGGTCGTATTTATCTGCCTTTCATGGATGAAGATCCCAAGACGGTGGAGATTATCTCCAAGGTGGTGCTTCTTGCAGAGGATAATAAACTCAAAGATCCCACCATCTTGCAGTGGATTCAACCGCAAGTGCAGTCCTAATCTAGCCTTTTCGCTCAAAGGGTAATAAGTCCGCATCCCTACACACTAGGGATGCGGACTTTGTTTTGTTGCAGTGCGCTGCTATTCGTTTCTTAGGGTGCTAATGATTTCTTTTTAAGGACATGGGTCTATCTTCCCAAGACTTGCCCTCCATCATCATTTGGTCAGAGAGTCCGTCCGTCATGTCTTCGCTCAGTTCTTCGGAGGTAATGTTGAGATTCTCTTTGTGGTTTTTGAAAAACTCAATATCATAGTCTTCAATTCCCTCTATTTTACCCCAAATCACAAAGACGGAATGAGGTTCTAATGCCACAATCGCGTGGTGTCCATCCTTGAGTTTGAAGATTTTTTGCTCCATTATTGCCTTTCATCAGGCTACCAGTTTGCTGCCAAACGCGCCACTATCGCATTGAAAAGTGGACGAAGTCTGCCGTGCATCTTACCTTTATTCGCTATTTTCATGGCGAAAGACATGGGATATGTGTCATTCCACACAAAGTTGTGCGACATCATTTCCTCTCTCTCCGCTTCATAGTCCAATTCACTCGTTGGGAAGAGACCATTTTTGCCTGCTTTGTGACGGCTCATCAGTTGATTGTACTCAACATATAGTTCGGTTTGGATGCCCATGACGTTGAGGGTGTAGGTGAGGGTCAGCGCGATTGCTCAACAATGCAGGGAGCATTTCTAAGGCTTCTTCATCTTCGATTTCGCCACTCACTTCTGCCCAGTGTTTTGCTCCCAGTTTCTGCAGAAGAACGGAAGGAAAGTCCATCTACACCTTGCGGACTAAACTTCAGTTGGTTGAGCAGTTCATTCAAATCTATAATGTCAGACTGGATGAAATCATCGCCTTTTTTCCATCCCACTTCTACCATATCGGGCTGGTGTTTCAGCGGGTTTCCTTTAAGGTCTACTAGACTATAGCCCATTTCGTTGACTTTCACCACGGCATGCTCGTTGTCAAAGTCAGAAGCTTTGTAGATAGCTTCAAAAGCCTCAGAGCCCACCTTTTGTCCGTACTGATTGAGCCAGATACTTTTCCTATCGATATTGCTCTCTATCGTAGCAATGAGATAGTCTCCATCAAATTCTAAGTCAGCATATTGGGCAGGAATCAAGATTTCTCCATTGAGATTCATCAATCCAAAGCCTTTTCGGTTGGAATAGATGAAGTTATTTCCTTGATGGCCGTGATATTCTTCACATTTTCTGGGCAGCGAAAGAGCACATCTCCCTTGAAGTTGTAGAAAGTCCAGCTTTCTTTGTCTTTTTGCTTCGTGGCGATAGCAAATTTATCGTTGCCTGTGGTGAGTTCTTCAAACTCCGACGACTGAAATTGATGCAGCATTCTTCCTGATTTGTCGAAGAGATCAAGGGCATATTTGCGAGGGCTGTCGTCCGAAAGAATGACTTTTTGTATTGCTTGGGGATGCCCACGAAATTTCCTTCGTCTGCCACCAAATAGCAATAAGAGGGCTGGACGACGCATGTACCGTTTTCATCAATGGCTCCGTACAAACTGTCGGTGGTCATGAAGATGGCGTAGCCTTGGTCGAAGCTTGCTATTTCTTCTACCGACTTTATTGGCGATGCGATCAGATGTTTCAGCACTTTTCCCTCAGTGTCGATGAGCGAAATCCCTTGATTGCGCTCCGTCACCAAAGCTCTGCCGTGGTAAAAGCCAGAAGTGTAGACGTATTTCCCACCTTTTTTTTGCGGTTGGGCTGAAAGGTCATACATCTCCCACAGTCCTTCGTCATTTTTTTACGAAATATCTGCCATCCATAGCGACAGTAGGTTCGTTCTTGAAGTAATCTCTGACGATGACTTCGCCGTCCATGCTCACGATGCCCCAACGACCAGATTCAGTGCTGCGGAAAGCCAAAGCTTCTATCTCATGAGGAGGGGTGATTCAGAGGAACAAGCACTGGTGATTGTTGCGGAGAGGGCGAGCAACAATAGAGTAAAAAGGTTAGATACTTTCATTTTTCAGGTAGTTTTTAGTAAAGGTTTGTAGTGAAAAAAATCTTCCATTGGTATAAGGACAAAGTTAGGATTTCCTTGGCGACCATCCAAGTGTTTTTCTCTTTTTGAGAGAGTAAAGCGAAGGTTTTGCGATTATTTACAAGAAATCTCCGAGGGTGTGCATAGAAATCTCCGACTTTTTCTAAAAATCTCGGAGAACTTTTTGAAAAACTCGGAGAACTTTTTGAAACTCTCCGAGTTTTTATCGCGACTCTCCCTTTTGTCTGTGAGAATGCTCAGATGGGCGCAAAGAGAGCCTTGAAGTATTAGGTTCATTTGACCTTGATGGGCTTGTTCTTTTGTGAAGAAAAAGCAAGAGGACAAGGGCGTTGATGTCCTTGTCCTCTGTGGATTGTTGCAAAAAGAAAGCGAAGTGTGGTGTAAACACCTCAGCTGCTGTTGGCGAAGTTAGTGCTTGGGTTTGCCGATTATCCAATGTTTGAGCGTGCGCAACACTTGACCGAGCCAAGTGTAGCGGATGCCCCAATCGCGAATTGCTTCTGCGAAGAGTCGTTCTATGGCAGGGGATTTCTCGGGAGTGCGGTGCGAAAAGTTGGAGAGGGCGCGTGAGGGGCTCCCGATCATAGCTGAAATGCTGCAACCAACTGCTAGTGGCACTGAAGTGTGTGCCACCTTGTAAGCCGATATTGCGGATGAGGGTGCGCGCAGGTGTGAGACACAGTCCGCCAGCTCGGTAAATAGCGATTTCCCAACAGACATCCCAAGGGATAGGGTCGCGGTCGATGGAGTGAAGGCAGGGAAAATTGCCCCCATATTGCATAGCATCGATGTCGTCGTTGGTGAGACCTTCGAGTGCTTCTTGGGCAGAAGTGTGGTGCACAAAGTGTTGTTGCCAGCGATCGCGCCAGGTGCCCCATCCCCAACCGCCCATGTGAGGCGTGAAATGAGCTTCGTTGTCCGATTCTAACAGTTCGGGGTGCTCATCTATCAGATTGAGATGAGTGAATCCGGCTACGTGCATCACTAGAGGTTCTTCGCGATAGAGCTGAAAAGCGCGATTCATGTAGGAAAGAAAGCCCTGCGCTGTGACAATGTCGTCTTCCAAGACGATAATCGTCTCGTGGTTGTCAAAGACTTGGGAGATGCCCTCAATGATGTTGCGCTCGAGATAGAAATTCTCGGGACGTTCGATGAGGTGGAAGGCGCGGAAGAGGTGTTCCTCTGCATTGCGCTCCGCAAATTCGTGGAGATATTCGCGTAGGGTTTCGACAGATCGCCAAGAACTATTGTCGCGCCCGCCATCGGAAAAGACATACACTTCCGTTTCTGGCGCAAGATAGTTGGCCGCTCAGGGCTTCTAGCGTGCGCTTGGTGTGATCTAGGCGATTATAAACGAAGAGTGCCACGGGGGCAAGGGAGGAATCAGTCATCGATAGTGAGCTTTGCGCTGTGGGGATGGAGATTGTCGAGAGAAGGAAGCTGCATGTAATTGCCAAACTTGCGACGGAGGTAAGCATCTGTGTCAGCGGGCACGGGAACTGTCAGACCATCGAACTCTGCCGTGGTGAGGGGGAAGGTTTCCTCTGGGAGAATCGTGTTGTCGTATGGGATGCCTGGGCTGGAGTTGAGGAATTTTGTGGGCCAGAGTTTGGCAATTGCGCGCAACACTGGGAAGACGAAACGCTCATTGAACTTGCGGATGCGGCGCACCTTGGCGATAAGTTGCTCAGGTGTGTAGTTGGGATTCTTCATCACCTTATATACTCGTCCGAAAGTGCGATTGGAAATCCAAAGCAAGGGGAGAGGCATCTTTTCGTAAGGGAAGATGTCAATGAAAATGCCCTTGAGTTGGAAGATGCGGTCGTAGTCGTTGGTCTCTTCTAGGTAGCTGCGTGTGTCGCGCACCTTGGCAAACTGGAAGAAATAGCCCGGATCGGTGTCGGGCGTCTGAAGTTTCAGGTGTTCCGGCAGTTCTTCGGGCAGAATTTTCAGAAGTTTCTCATAGTCCTCTCGGAGCATCTCGATGTCGAGGTCGTCGTCCCAAGGAATATATCCACCATGGCGCACGCAACCAAGGAGAGTGCCGGAGCAGAGCCAGTATTTCAGGTTGTGGCGACGGCAAATCTTATCGATTTCTCCGAGCATTTCGGTCATGCGGTGCTGCATACAGCTCAGAAGTGAGCCTTCGGGGTTGAAACGCTCGCGGAGGGCTTCGTGATCAATGGGAGGTTGAGGCATAAATCTGTAAGGAGAGAGGATGGAGAAAGGCGGGGAGGGGAAGAATAGGGTGGAGAATACAAAGCAGGTGTCAGCTTTTCACACGTCCAGATTGGAGTTTGTAGTCATAGGCTCTCTGACCCTCTTTGCGAAAATCGGCTTGGTAGCGATCGAGCACGGCGCGAAACACTTCGTCATATTGGGGGATGTAGAGATCGTCGTGAGCAAGGGCGCGTGTGAGTATCTCTTGTGCCAGTGGGAAAAGCTGATCGAGCTGCGTGGAGTTCCACCTTCAAATTGCGAACCGCTGAAGTGTCCGGGCGAAACATTGAGAATGCGGTTGGGAGTGTCGGCGCGTGAGAGTTCGACATTGACACTTTCGATGAAACTTCTCAGCGCGGCTTTCGTGGCACCCATAGACGGCATAGAAGGGAGAACTCAAGAATCCGGCGATGCTCACCATGATGGCACAAGGAAAATCTGCCTTTTGCTGCAAACACTCGTAGAAGTGGTGCACGATGCGCAGAGGGGCGAGGGCATTGACTTGGAAAGAACTCACCAAATGGGCTTCGTCGATGTCTTTGAACAGGGACAAGCGCGCAAAGCCAGCCGTGATGAAGAGTCCATCCACGGTAGGAAAAATGGGAGAAGATGCTGTAGTCTTCGTGGGTGAGAGATCGAATTGTTGCACTCGAAATTTGGGATGATTTTGCTCCGCGCTGGGGAGATTTCTATCGACTATCCAGACTATTTCGGTGTCTTCTTGGGCAGCAAGCAAATGGGCTAGGGCAAGTCCGATGCCACTTGCGCCACCTACGATGAGGGGATTGCGCATGGATGAGATGTTTTCTCTGAACAATAATTGTGTGTCTAACGGCTCACGCGTGATAACTTAAAGGATGCCCCTCTGATTTTCTAACGTCTAACGTCTAATATCTAACGCCTAATGCCTAACTTCTATTCCTTCTCGAGGCGAGCGAAGTCGAAGCCGAGCGAAAAAGGGTCTGCGACCCTCTAACGTCTAACGTCTAAACTCTAACGTCTATTCTTTCACTTTGACATCAGGATTCACACGTGTTTCCACTTTACTCTTAAGGTCTTGATAGTTCTTGAGAACTTCTTCCTTAATCTTCGTAGAACTCACGCCATCACCATAGGGGAAATAGAAAACATCTACGCCAAGTTCTTTGAGATAGTCGTATTTGCCGGTCCAATCATCGCCCACCACGAAGACATCAATGTTGAGTTTCTTGACAATCTCCGTGTGGTCGAGCGTGCGTTGGGGGATAACCACGTCGGGATAGCGAAGGGCTTCCAAAATAGCCAGACGTTCCTCGAAGGGTATCACAGGAGGACGCTTGTAACTACTGACCAATTCATCAGTACTCACGCCTACGATGAGCGTATCGCCCAAGCCGCGGGCATATTTTATCATCTTGAGGTGGTTGGAGTGGAACATATCGAAGGTTCCAGACGTATAAACCACTATTTTCTTTTGAGCTATCATAGAATCTGAAGGGAATGCTTTATGCAAATGTACGAGTTTCTGCGCAGACAACGCATGATTAGGGGGAGAAATCGTGGGAAGTGGCGAGATTTGCTCTTACCAACGCACTAGAATATGGGAGCTGAGCTACGGAAGTGGGGAGAGGGCTGCGGTTACTTTCCGAGCAGTCGCGCCTTGAGTTTGTGGAAGAAGCGCGAAAGGCTGTAGCGGCGCAACCGCTGTCGGATGATATGGGGCAGCACTAGGAGATAATAGCCAGTGGCTCCGCTCATCCATAGATATTTGAACCAAATGCGCTGGCGTGAAACGCCGAAGGCATTCAAGGTTTTGCGGCACCGATGTAGTGCAATTGGATGGGGTGGGCGAGGGCATCGGAGAAGATGCGACGACGCTCGGCATCGTCTGTGGGGAGCGACTGACAATGCTCATAGAAAGGAGTGGTGTGGGGATCTACTTTGTAGTAGCTATTCGACACGGAATAGTACATGGGGAAGTAGCGCACGGAGTGTCCGGCACAGATTGCCATGCAGTCTTGCTCGGGGAAGGGAAGACGGGCGTAGTTGCTCTTATAAAACTCCGTCCAAGTGGCTTGCATCTGGTCGTGGCGCAGAGCCTTGAGATTGAAAAGTAGGAAACCAGCATTGATTTCTCGGGAGAGCAAGTCTTGCGCTTCGGGAGAAAAATGATTGGTAAAGTGCGGCGCGTGTGGTGGGAAGTATCGTGTCTACGCCAGCGTAGTAGAAGTTTTCCTCTGGATATGCAGCAAAGACTTGCGACACATCGCCTAGGAACACCACGTCGACATCGGAGCAGAGCACGCGGTCGTGCTGAGGGAAGAGTTCGGGAGCACAGAGTTTGAAGTAAATCTCTTTGGAAAAGTGCGACTTACTAGGACATTCCTGCGCGATGGGGTCGTTGGAAGTGTCGTGAAAGTGCAACGAAGCCTGCGGGAAATCTCCCAACTACACGCTGCAACTCGCGCTGGGCTTTGGCAGAGAGTCCTGGATGCAGCACATGCAGTTCGTAGTCGTGGCTCGCCTCTGCGTGGTACAGGAGCGAAAACACGGTGACAATAGCAGGAACGACGTAGTTTTCGTCGAAAGTGAAGAAGATGGGAATCACCTGCTTCGGACTTTGTGCTGTATTACTCATGCTTTACGTCTTTTTTTGAGGAGATAATCAATGCTTTCTTGTAAGATGTCGGAACGCATCATCCAAAGGAGAGCAGGATAAAGTAGGGCTGCGCAGACCACCTTTGCCAATAGGCTTGCCAAAAGATTCCAATGGAGTTGCCCGACACCTAGATAAACACCGCCCATGACTCCCACGGCTACGAAGAGAAAAGGGGAGATGTCGCGAAGCACTTGCCCATATCCGATGTGGAGTTCTTGGCGAACGAAGTAGTGCCACACGCCTACCCAAAGGAAATTGATGCCAATGTAGGGCAGAAGCATTACCATGACTCCGAAGGGCGCGCTGAAGATGGCGGCGATGAGTTGGCAGACGACCATCGCAATTAAGCCCCACATATAAGTGCTCGAACGGCCGCGACTCAAGAGATATTGGGTGTAGAGGGTGGTAGCTGGGAGAAATGCACCACTAATGCACAAGAGCATGAGGATGCGCGTGGCCATTTCCCACTTTGCCCCTAGGGCTATGAGAATCAACTCTCGGCTAATGATGGAAAGCCCAAACATGATGGGGAAGGCAAGGAAGCAAGTAAATCTCAGTATCTTGCGAAATACGCGCGCTTGTCGCTCACGGTCGTCTTGGGTTTCTACGAAGAGCGGTTGCGCCACTCCGTTCACTATGCCCGTGACGATGGAGTGTCCCATGAAATTCCACTTATTGGCTTGGGTGTAGTTACCGACCATCTGGGCATTATATACGCGACCAAGGATGAGCGAAAAAGAAGTTGTTGTTGATATGATTGACCAAATTGGTGATCAACAACCGACTACTGAAACCGAACATCTGACGAACGGGGGCGAAATCCCAATGAAAGGTGGGGTGCCATCGCGCAAACCACCAATAAAGTGCCGTATTGATACCTACATACACAAGTGTTTGCGTGGCAAGTCCCCAGTATTCAAAGTGATGATAGGCAAGGGTGATACCGACTACCCCAGAAATAATCATCGCTATGAGATTGGAGAGGGTCTTTTCTCTCACTTTCATCTGCTTCAAGAGCAGGGCAGAGGGTGCAATGCTCATACTGGAGATGATGAAAGAGAGAAAGAGATAGCGCGAAAGTGGGATAAGTCGCGCATCGCGATAGTAGTCGGCGATGAAAGGTGCGGCAAAAAAGAGGAGCGTATAGAGAAATAGGCTGGCAGGAAGGGAGAACCAGAACACGGCGTTGTAGTCTCGGTGCTCAATCGTGGGACGATTCACCAAAGCTGCGGTAAAACCGCTCTCCTGAAGGGTGGAGGCGATGAGTGAAAAGATGGTGAGTTGTCCCACCAAGCCGTAGTCGGAGGTGGAAAGCATGCGAGCTAACCAGATGCCGAATACAAGGGTGAGCACCTGTTGTGCGCCATTGCTGAGCGTTCCCCACAGCAATCCTTTAGCAGTCTTGGACTTTAGAGAAGAGGCGTTTGACATTCGAGATAATAGGTTGGAGAATTTCCCTCGGGATGAGGCTTCTCTGTGCAGAGCAAATGGAGAAAATGTGGCGTATCTTCCTGTCGTTGCTCTAAAAAGGCAAAGGTGCGTAGGAGGATATTCCCACGCACCTTTGATTGATGGGTGATTTAGAAGATGAAACGTACAACGTCGTTGAAGATGCCTAGGGCCATCAGTCCAAGAACGAAGTAGAATCCCACGGTGTTTACGCGCTCAATCCATTTGTCGGATAGGCGACGACGAGTGATCATCTCAGCGAGTGTGATGAAAATGTAGCCACCATCGAGCATGGGGATGGGGAGGAAGTTCATGAACGCTAGCATCAATGAGATGAAAGCCGTGAGATTCCAGAAAGCAGTCCAGTTCCATGCTGAGGGGAAAAGGCTACCAATGGCTCCAAAAGAACCGACGCTCTTCACACCGTCTGCAGAGAAGAGATAGCGCAAGTCGCTCACATAGCCCTTCAGCACGGTGAGTCCATGAGAAATGCCCGCAGGAATGGACTCGATGAAGCTATAGTGGATGGTTTCGGTGGGATAATCTACAAAGACATTGTGCTTAGTAACGCCCAATTTTTCCTTCTGCGTTGAGCGAGAAACAGAGTGTATCGGCTGCACCTGCAAGAGCTAGTGTCTTATCTTGGACAGCGTGCTTAACTACAAGCGTAGTCTGCAAGAGTTTTGCATCTACGGGCTTGCCTTCTGCCGCAGCAATTTGGTCTTGGATGGGATAAAGCAGATTGTCAATCTCGTTCCATGTGCTGACTTCACGGCCGTTCATGGCAATAATGGTGTCACCTTTTTGCAAACCAGCGGCTTTAGCAGGGCTTTCCGCCAAGACACTGTCCACCACTGATGGAAGAGTGAGGGTGACAAAAGGAGGCTGTTGCTTCAAGGCTTTGAGCAAATCGAACTGACCATCGATGTTGATGTCCACATTCTTCCCATTGCGGAGCACGTGCACGGTGTGTGCATCGCCTAAATCACGGAGCATCGCCACATGATCTAGGTAGGTGTAGGTCTTTTCGTCCACGCCCGTGATGAGATCACCGTCTTGGAATCCGAGTTTCTTGGCTTCTGTGTTGAACGACATGCCATGGGTGATGCCCTTGAGTGGGATGCGCTGTTCGCCATTTACCCAGAGGAGCATGGCATAGATGAAGAGAGCCACGAGGAAGTTCACCAACACACCGCCCACCATCACGAGAAGGCGTTGCCAAGCAGGCTTGTTCTTGAAAAGTTCGCGCGCAGGAATGTTTGCTTCTTCCTTTGCCACTGCATCGGCATCGGAGCTTTCGTCCACCATGCCGGCGATTTCTACGTATCCACCGAGGGAGCCAGCCAATGACAAAGTCTGTGTTGCCCCAACGGCCAAGTTTTAGAGCTTTCTTCTTACCGCCTTTCCAGAAATCAAAGAAGAGGCTGAAGCGATGTACGCGAATGCCAAACACTGGCAAAGAAAAAGTGCCCGCCTTCGTGCAATACCACGAGAATCGAGATACTCAAGATGAGTTGAAGGGCTTTTAATAAGGAATACTTCCATGAGAAGAATAGATTGCTATTGAGATTGAATTGCTTGTTTATAGGAATTGTGTGGCTGGACTATGGGAGAAAATGGCAGCTTCTTGGCTAGGGAATCATTGCCTCTACGAACTTTCTCACTTCGGCGTCCGTTTGGAAATAGTCATCCAACGTAGGTTTCTGCACGAATGTGGCTTCTTGCATCGCTTTTTCTAATGAGGCGCGCAATGTCAAGATAGCCGATTCGCTCTTGGCGAGCGAGATTCACCACTTCGTTCGCAGCATTGACGATGCACGGCATGTTACCTCCGATGGCAGCAGCCTCATACGCGATGCGCAAACAGTCGAAACGCTCGAAGTCTGGGCGTTCAAGGTGAGGCTTCCCAAAGCGGTGAGGTCAAGTCGCGCACCGCTTAGACTGTCGTGTCGGGGAAATGAGAGCGCGTATTGAATGGGCAGGCGCATATCGGGCAATCCCATCTGAGCTTTCACGCAGCCATCTGCCAGTTGCACGGCACTGTGCACGATGCTCTCGGGATGTACCACCACTTCCACTTGTTCGGGAGTGAGACCAAAAAGCACTTTGCTTCGATCATCTCGAAGCCTTTGTTCATCATCGTCGCGCTGTCGATGGTAATCTTCGCACCCATCTCCCAATTCGGATGCTGCAAAGCCTGTGCCGCTGTGACCGTTTGGAGTTGTTCGAGGGAGAATTTGCGGAAAGGTCCGCCAGAAGCGGTGAGCAACACTTTGTCAATGGCATTGCCATCTTCGCCCACCAGGCATTGGAATATCGCACTGTGCTCGCTGTCTACGGGAAGAATTGCCACGCGCTCCCGAACAGCTAGCTCGGTAATCAGTTCTCCTGCCACCACCAACGTCTCTTTGTTGGCGAGTGCAATAGTTTTTATGCGCTTCTATCGCAGCGATTGTGGGGCGAAGTCCGGCAAATCCCACCATAGCTGTGACCACCGTGTCTACATCTTGGAGACGCGCCACGTCGCAAAGGGCTTCTGCACCCGTCCACACCTTGATAGGGAGGTCGGACAAGGCAGAGTTTACTTTGTCATATAGACTTTCGTCGGCTATCACCACCACTTCAGGGCTGAAACTCTCGCTGGCTGGATGAGCAAATCCGAGTTGCTTCCCAGCGGTGAGGGCGTAAGCCTCATATTTAGTCGCGGTGTTCGCGGATGACGTCCAAAGTTTGCGTGCCAATCGAGCCAGTGGCACCAAGTATTGCTATTCTTTTTCATAGATCGTCTGTCGGCATCAAGCGTTGAGTTCTAGGGATGCCTTCGGGTAAATTCAACAGCAAATAACGGTCTTTCACGCTATAGTCTACCAAGAAATCATCGTGAAGCGGGATCAAAGTTCCTCGCCTTCTTCGGTTTCTACGGTGAGGAGGGTGTTCGCCGTGGAGGTATTGACCGAAACGATGGTGCCCAGTTCGTAAGTCGCCAATTGCTCTTCACTCGTGTTGGCTTCGTCTCACCAAAAGAAGGCTGAACCCCTGTGAAGGCTTTGCAGATTATTGATCTCATCATGTGCTTCTTCATTCACAAATTGTTGGGGATAATACACAGAAAGTCCGACCAACTGGCGCGCTGCTGCGTCATCTTCCACCTCCTCAAACTTAATGATCACCGCTTCATTGTTTTTGAAGCGATATTCTTCGAAGAAAAAGGGCACAAACAGCCCGTCGATGCGCAAAAACGAGGTATTCCGCCTCGGCTCGGTCGAAGATGATCGTCTGTAAATTGCAGTTCCACTTCGCCGTGGATGCCGTGTGCGGGTGATGCGACCGATTTGAAATACTTCTTCTGGGGTGATCATTGAGAATAGAGGGAAGAAAGAGGATGGAGAAAGGCGAGTATGGGGGATGAGATTACGCCTTATATATAATAATGTGTGAGGGAGTCTGTAACAATGCGTGAGGAAAGCCGAAAAACTTCCTTTTAGATGCGTGTAATCTTTGCACCAAGCGCATTAAGACGTTGTTCGATGTGCTCATATCCGCGGTCAATCTGCTCCACATTGTCTATGCGGCTTGTGCCGTCTGCACTAAGGGCAGCAATGAGAGTGCGATGCCTGCGCGGATGTCTGGGCTAGACATGCGGCGCGACGGAGTTGATGCTCGAAATTGTGCCCAACCACCACCGCACGGTGCGGATCGCAGAGGATGATTTGTGCGCCCATGTCGATGAGTTTGTCGGTGAAGAAGAGGCGGCTCTCAAACATCTTTTGGTGGAAAAGCACACTTCCCTTCGCTTGGGTCGCCACGACAATGAGAATAGAAAGGAGGTCGGGGGTAAGACCTGGCCAAGGTGCATCGGCCAATGTCATAAGAGAGCCATCGATAAACGACTCAACCTCGTAGCGTTGTCCGCCTGGAATGAACAAATCGTCGCCTTGCACCTCAATCTTAATGCCGAGTCTGCGGAAAGCATCGGGGATAATGCCCAAATCGCGCAAAGAGCTGACTTGATGGTCAGCCATCTCTACCATCGCTCCCATGCCAATGAACGAACCAATCTCGATCATGTCGGGAAGAATGCGATGAGTGGCCCCACAAACGCTTGGTGCCCACAATTGTCAGACGGTTAGAGGCGATGCCCGAGATGTTTGCTCCCATACGATTGAGCAAGTGGCAAAGCTGTTGGATGTAAGGTTCGCAAGCTGCGTCTCAGTCAGTAGTTGTTCCTCAGCGAGCACTGGCAGCCATGAGAATATTGGCCGTACCTGTGACACTTGCCTCATCCAGTAGCATGTAAGCTCCCTTCAAGTGGTCAGCTGTGATCTCAAACAATTGATGATCGGCATCAACAGTGAAGGATGCTCCTAGGCATTGTAGCCCAAAAAAGTGAGAATCTAGGCGACGACGTCCGATTTTGTCGCCCCCAGGCTTGCTCACCACGGCGTGACCGAAGCGCGCCACCAAGGGACCGATGGTCAGAAAATCGAACCGCGGAGCGACGAGGCAGCGTTCTAAGTACTCATCACTACGGAGATGAGTCGAGATTGATGCTGTCAGCTTGAAAGGTGATGTCGCCAGAGCATTACGTTTCACCTTCACTCCAATGTCTTGCAAGAGGAGAATCAAGTTGTTAACATCCAAGATGTCGGGCACGTTTTGCAGGCGCACCTCTTCGTCAGTGAGAAGAGTGGCGCAAATCACTTGAAGTGCTTCGTTTTTTGGCCCTTGGGAATATTTCGCCTAGAGACGATGGTTGCCTTCGATGAGGAATGAAGCCATACGGGAGGAAGGAGTTGAGAATATATGAATTAAGAAATCAGCGAAAGGGCTTCTTGCTGGGTAATTTGCCCTTTGGTCAAGAACTCGATGTCGTGGGCTATGCGCTCATTTTCGGGCATGTCTCCCCGCACTTCAAAGAGTTTCTCGCGCATGCGCTTAGCAGCGGCTTCTACGCCGATGCGCCGATGCTCCGCATCCTCTTTTTCGGCAGCTTTGTTGAGAAGGTTCTGCACCAAAACACCATAGTGGCGCAGGCGTGGATGCTGTTGTGAATAGGGAAGTCTGGGAGGACGTTCCTGTTTCATGAGGGTTCTATGGTGCAAGGATAGTCAATGTCGAGCTGATAGTTCGATGAGTTTGCGCCAGATGATTCCACAGTTTTTCATTTTCCTCCTGTGTTGGATTGGGCATTTGCGCCACCGCCTTCATCACCACCATGATGCGCTGCGCATAGGCTTGGCGTTCTGCACGATCTTCGAGGGAGAGCGCATGGTCCACCATCTGTTGCGCTTCGCGCCCATAGGCTTTCATGCGCAGAGGTTCCAGTTGTGTGTTGTAGAGCATCGCAGTTTACAGGAGTTTTTAGGTTGAGAGGCTTGGAAATCCTTAAGGTAGAAAGGCTCAAAATAGGCTAAATCTTCAAACTTTCCGTCGAGGAATGCCTTTTCAGCCAAAGGAGCCATATATTTCGCCAAAGGGATGTGCGTTGTCCACGAAGCGCGCGTTGGGATGATTAATCACTTCCTTGCACTTCTCAGCACCATTGCCGAGGAAATATACAGGAGCACGATCGAGCCATTCCTTGTAGGTGTCGGCCGTTACGATGTCGGGCTGCACTTCTCGCAGAGGACGGAGTGCGCGGTCGTAGACAGCAGCATAGACCTCCATGCGACGGGCATCAATCATGGGCACAAGTAGCGCATCTTCGGGCATGTCATCATCGAAGAGCAGAGTAGGCACAGTGATGAGCTTGAGAGTGGGTACGGCAATCAAGGGGACATTGCGACCATAGGCCACACCTTTGGCCACAGAAGTGCCGATGCGAAGCCCAGTGTAGCTACCTGGGCCAGCAGAGATGGCTACGGCATCAAGAGGAATGGCGTGGCTTTCAATGAAACTCAGTGCTTCGTCCACATAGGGAGCAAGCACTGTGGCGTGCGAAGGGCCTTCAAGCGTTTGTTGCTCGAAGATTACTTTGGAATCTTCTGACACCGCCACCGAGCACACCGTGGTGGAGGTTTCGATATGTAGGATACAAGCCATATAGTTGTCTTTCTTTTTAAGACCTATGAGTCTTTTGAGGTGAGTGACTGCACTGCTTTAGGGCATACCTTGGGGCATTTTTACTGAGAAAAAGCCAGAGAGGGGAAAGATACCAATGAACTTCCCTTTACAAAAGCCCATAGCAAGCCAATCTATCAATGTGCGAATTTACCACTTTCTCGGCGAACAGCAAAGATAATGTGCTGAAACTTAATTGTGCGCTGATTTTTGAGTCTAGTTCTTCTGCTTAGTTTCTTGGGCTTTCTTTGTTTGAGGTGTATCTTTCAGCAGCATCTCACTTGGATAACTAAATAAAAAAAAGATAAACTTCGACCCTACGTGAGGGAGATGGGCTGATTTTACTATCCATCAGAAGTTTTTGCGCACTTCTCCTAGAGTAGAGATAAAAAACTCGGAGATTTTCTAAAAACTCTCGGAGTTTTTCAAAAAGTTCTCGGAGATATTTCTGAAAATCTCCGACATTTTCTGAGAACTCTCGGAGAAATGGGTGAAATGAGTGGAGACTTCAGTGCTAGTTTGCTATAATACAACAGAGACTCTCAAGTTAAAGTAGAGATGTCTAAGAGTAAGTCAATAGAAAAAAAAGAGAGGACTTGTGTTGTGAGAGTGAAATTGTCATGAAGCTTTGGGCAAAACTTCGGATAAGAGGAGGCTTGAAACAGCCGAAATAGTATAGTTCTGAGCGTGTTTTGCTATTTTGATATGTCAAAATTTAGGTGAAATGAAATTTTCTTGCAAAATTTATTCGTTTTTTCTTGGAGGTTTTGCTCGGAAATCCTATCTTTGCAATGTGTTTTTCATAGTATTAGATTTAAGGTTAACAAGGTTGGGATACAGTGGTATCCCATTTTTTTTGCCCATAAGTCAAAAAAACATTAGATATTAGTGGTTTTCTCATCCAGAAAATAGAAAGTTTTCCCTATATTTTTCCCTTGTCATCATGGATGATCCATCAAGAATAGTGCTCTTTTATAGCTAGAGGTTCCAAAAAATAGCTTTTAGATTTGGAAATTTCCGTAAGAGTCTGTAAATTCGTGGTATAATATCATTAGTAAACACCATGATGACTACCGACATGTCCCTTTGGGAACAGTTTCTTCAAGCCCCCATGTATTATATCTATTGGGGTATTGCCATTTTAGCAAGTTTAGTTTTTACCATACAAACCATCATGCTCTTTGTCGGCTTCGACACCGATGCGGACTTTGGTGGCGGAGATGTGGCATTTGATGTCGATGGTTTGGCCCTTGTTTCGGTCAAAACCGTATCTTGCTTCCTGCTCAGTTTTTGGATGGAGTGGGGTGATTTTGGCTCCTTTCTTTGAAAACGGATGGATTGTAGCTTTGATTTCCTTAGGAGTAGGCGCGCTCTTCATGCTGGGGGCTTGGTTTTTGCTCAAGCAAGTGCTGACCCTTTCGCAAGACAATACATTTCATGCCGACAAAATAGTGGGCTACACAGCAGATGTCTACCTTCGCATTCCTGCCGATGCCGATAAAAGCGGTAAGGTGATGGTGAGCTACGAGGGTTCTCTCCATGAACTTCAAGCCTTCAATGCCAGTGAAGAGGACATTCCTACGGGAGCTAAAGTGCGCATCGTGGAGGCCATCGATGATGCCACCGTGCGTGTGCAAAGAACGTAGCCATAAGACGCTATACTTTCCTTGTTTTCTTCTGGGTTATGCCTTGTTCTGAGTCTACCTGAAAAGAAGATGCTAGGATGTCCCCCAGAGTTTTTATCCGATATCTAATATCAAAAGTTTTATATTATGGAACCTTTACTTCTTCCCATTATTGGGGTTCTGGCAGGCTTCGTGCTGCTTGCTGCTTTACTCAACCGCTATCGCCGTTGTCCTTCCGACAAGATTCTCGTCATTTATGGTACAACCTCCAATGGCGGTTCGGCTAAATGTGTGCATGGAGGCGGTGCTTTTGTTTGGCCCATCGTGCAAGACTATGCCTATCTCAGTCTTACGCCCATCTCTATTGAGGCAAACCTCACCAATGCTCTGTCTCGCCAGAACATCCGTGTCGACGTGCCTTGCCGATTCACCGTGGGTATCTCCACAGAAGGCGAGTCTATGAACAACGCAGCTGAGCGTTTGCTAGGACTCTCGCCCAATGACATACAAGAGATGGCGCGTGATATCCTCTTTGGTCAGTTGCGTTTGGTGATAGCATCCATGTCGATTGAAGAACTCAACAGCGACCGTGACAAGTTCCAAGAGAATATTATGACCAATGTGGAGATAGAGCTTAAGAAAATAGGACTCAAGCTCATCAACGTCAATGTGACCGACATTAAAGATGAGGTGGTTACATCGAAGCATTGGGTAAAAGAAGCTGCGGCTAAAGCAATTAACGAAGCAAAAAGTAAGCGTGGCCGAACAAGAAAAGATTGGTGAAATCGGTCGTGCTGAGGCTCAGAAAGAAACGCGTATCCGCACTTCTGAAGCAAACGCCAAAGCGATTGCCGGAGAAAACGAAGCTAAGGTGGCCATTGCCAATTCTGATGCGTTGCGCCGTGAGAAAGAGGCTGAAGCCGGTCGTAGAGCCATCGCTGCGGAAAAGGTGGCGCAGGCAAAAGCCTTGGAAGAAGCCTACTCTGCAGAGCGTGAAGCGGAATTGGCTCGTGCTGAACGCGAGAGCGCTTCTCAACAGGCCAACGTGATTGTGGCGCAAGAAGTGGAGAAGACTCGCGTGGTGATTGAGGCAGAAGCCGAAGCAGAACAGAAGCGTGTACAAGCGCGTGGTGAAGCTGATGCTATTTTTGCTAAAATGGAGGCTGAGGCTAAGGGTCTTTATGAGATTCTCACTCGCCAAGCTCAAGGTTATGACAAGATGATTCAGGCTGCTGGTGGCGATGCTACCAGGCTACACTCTCTTACTTCTCGAAAAGCTTCCAGAACTCGTGCGTACTCAAGTAGAAGCTATCAAGGGTATCAACATCGACAAGGTGACGGTTTGGGACAATGGCGGACAAGCTGCTGACGGCAAGGGAAGCACAGCCAATTTCCTCAGTGGTCTGCTCAAGTCTGTGCCTCCTCTCTCTGATCTCTTCGAACAAGCTGGTATGAATCTTCCTGAATATCTCCCGGTAAACAAAAGGAGGTTGAGGATGAATTCAAAGAAGCTACTGAGGCCTAACTTGATTTTCTAGAAGGGATTTACCCTAATGATAGGCTCTTTTTCTCAATCCTTCATTTCAGAAATCAGTCTTTAGGAGACACTCCTTTGTATAGGATAAGCTAAAAAATAGGGCGATGGACATGGGTTCATCGCCCTATCGTATTGATTTATCCATAGGAAAATCGTAACTTTGTGGCAAACTTAGCACGTTATGTCAGACTACATTGTTTCGGCTCGCAAATATCGTCCCACCAACTTCAATAGTGTGGTGGGACAGAGTGCACTTACCACTACGCTAAAGAACGCGATTGCAACAGGAAAATTGGCGCATGCCTATCTTTTCTGCGGACCTCGTGGCGTGGGTAAGACTACTTCGGCGCGCATCTTTGCTAAAACCATCAACTGTCTCACACCTAATGAGAGCGGCGAAGCCTGTGATCAGTGTGAAAGTTGTGTGGCCTTCAATGAAGGTCGCTCTTACAACATCCATGAACTTGATGCCGCCTCTAACAACTCTGTAGATGACATCCGAGAACTCATAGATCAGGTGCAAATACCCCCACAAGTGGGACGTTATAAGGTGTTTATCATCGACGAGGTACACATGCTTTCGCAAGCCGCTTTCAATGCTTTTCTCAAAACTTTGGAAGAGCCGCCTGCGCACGCCATTTTTATTCTCGCCACTACGGAGAAACACAAGATTCTTCCCACGATTTCTCGCGCTGTCAGATTTATGACTTCAACCGCATGGAAGTCGGCGACACTGTGCGCCATCTTCAGCACGTGGCCGACCAAGAAGGCATCAATATGAAGAGGCTGCGCTCAATGTCATAGCCAGAAAAGCCGATGGTGGAATGAGAGATGCACTCTCCATCTTTGACCAGGTGGCCTCGTTTACAGGAGGAAATATCACCTACCAAGCCACGATTGACAACCTCAACGTGCTGGACTATGATTATTATTTCGCCGTTACCGACCATTTTGCTCAAAGGGAGATACCGGAATCTATGATGAAGCTCAATGAAATCCTGTCTAAAAGGTTTTGAAGGTGGGCATTTCATGAGCGGACTTGCCGCGCATTTCCGTGATCTCTTGGTGAGTCGTGATGCGCAAACCCTGCCTTTGCTAGAAGTCGCTGAGACGGTGCGCCAACAATACGCAGAACAAGCGCAGCGTTGTTCACCGCGTTTCCTCTATCGTGCCTTGAAACTCTGCAACGACTGCGACATGGCCTATCGTGCTGCGCCCAATAAGCGTCTATTAGTCGAATTGACGCTCATTCAAGTGGCTCAGATTTTGCAAGAAGATGAAGCTGTTGGGTCTGGGCGTCGCCCTAAAAAGTGCCTCCTCCCCATTTTCCAGCTTGCGCCTACCACCGCGGTAGGTGCAGCTCAGCATCGCCAGGTTCAACCCTCGGCTGCTCCTCAGTTTCGTCCGCGATGCCTTCTGGCACCGTGCCCTGCTTCCCCGCGTCCTCGCCTCTGCCTTCAGCAGGCGGCCAAAGTTCTCCCGCTACGCTCCAACCTTCTGCTTCGACTCCCGCAGCAAATGCTCAGCCGAGCGCAGGGAGCATACGCCCTCTGCTCAGAGCCAATTCAATAGAAGTCGCTTACAAACGGTGTCGCTCACTCGTCGTAGTCAAGCCACTCAAGCTCAGAATGCTGATGCTTCAGCCAATGAAGCCACTGCAGCAGGCCTTGCTGGCCAGCAGAGTCCTGTAACCCCTGCTGAGAAACGCCACGAACCCTTCACGCTAGAGACAATTGCGCTATCAATGGTTGCGATTTGCCAATGAACTTCCTCCCAAGCAAGGAGCTGAATCTGGGCGTCTGAAAATCATGCTCCCCGAGTTGAAGGAGAATTGTTTGGTAGAAGCGATGGTGGAAAACTCAGCAGCGGCCAACTATCTTCGTCAGGTGCTGCCTGCTCTCACACAATATCTTCGTCAGGGCTTACGCAATGATGACATTGTGGTGAACTTCGTAGTGAACACTGCGGTGAATGTTAAACCTCGCGCCTTTTTCTCCTCGTGAGATTTACCAAGAGATGCTCAAAAAGAACGAGGCATTTGAGGCAGTTGGCCGTGACTCTTCGCTTAGAAGTGCTGTAGATTTGTCTCTCTCTGTCCATGGTGCCTGATTGGATTTTCCTATCCATAGTCTCTAGAATACTAATTCTCATAAGATTTTATCCATGAGATAGCGAGTTTCCTCCAATCATCTTGCTCAGTCTTCGCAAGCCCTTTGTGCAGTTTTTGCAAGATTCTTGCACTGCCTTGCATGCTTTGAGCGCATTTCCGCCTATCTTCTTGCGCAGCTTTTCGCAAGATCTTTTGTCTCGTCTCCCTTTAGTTTTATTTTATCTATAACATCCATATATATAGCAACAACATTTTACAATATGAATAACCTACAAGACACAACTAACGCACCCAAGATGTCCAATCGTTATATTGCTGTTTCCTATCAACTCTTCACAGACAATGAAGCAGGCATCCGAGAAATCGTTGAAGAAGCCCCAGCGGAGCACCCATTTCAGTTTATTTCTGGCCTGGGCATGGCTTTGGAATCCTTTGAGAGTCAAGTGGCGCACCTCAACGAAGGCGATACTTTCGAGTTTTCGCTGAGTGTAGAGGAAGCCTATGGCCCTTACGAGGAAGAACATGTGATTGAAGTGCCCAAACAAACCTTCGTTGTGAATGGTCGCTTTGACACCGATACCATTTATCCAGGAGCTGTGCTCCCACTCGTCAATGAAGATGGCTTCCGCTTCGATGGTCTTGTGCTCGAAGTCAAAGAAGACCTCGTGGTTCTCGACTTGAATCATCCTTTGGCTGGCAAAACACTGCACTATAAAGGCACTGTGGTAAAAGCACGTGAGGCTACCAATGAAGAAATTCAAGGCACTCTCAACATGATGTCTGGTGAAGGTTGCGGCTGTGGTTGCGATCATGACCACGAACATGGTGAAGGTGGTTGCGGTTGTGGCGGACATCACCATCACGAACACGGCGAAGACGATTGTGGTTGTGGCGGACACCACCATCACGAACACGGCGAAGAAGGTTGCGCTTGCGGCGGGCACAAGCATTAAACCTATTTTGCGAACGAGAGAGTCGTTACGTTGCTCTACTTTGAGGGACTCTTTGTGAAAAGGTGCTCAGAGAGCTAAGCAGATATCTTGACTTTCTATGATGAAAACTCCACAAGTCGGACTTCACGGATACGTTCCGCAAAGTCCGACTTGCAGCTTTAGAAAGTGAAACTTTAGAGGTGTTTTGGTCGCTCTCGGTGCTTATGGTTTTCACGTTTCCTGGTCTCGCTCTTGTTTCTCTTACAGTTTTCGCAAAACCATGCTTGTCGTGGCAATAACAAAGGGATGTATGAGTCTCTAACTTCTAACATCTAATCTCTAAGGTCTAAATGAATACATTCGGACAACACCTTCGTCTCACCACTTTTGGGAGAGCCATGGTTCCGCCATTGGAGGCGTGCTCGACGGCTTCCCAGCAGGCATTGCTATTGATGAAGATTTCATCCAGTACGAATTGCAACGTCGCAAACCTGGTCAGAGTCGACTCACCCACTTCTCGCAAGGAAGACGACGAGGTCGAACTGCTTTCAGGCGTGTTTGAGGGCAAAAGCACAGGCTGTCCCATTGGATTTATTGTGCGCAATCGCAATCAGCACTCCAAAGACTACGAGAACATGCGCGAACTCTTCCGTCCTTCGCATGCCGACTACACCTATCACGCGAAATATGGTGTGAGAGATTATCGCGGAGGTGGTAGAAGTTCTGCTCATGAAACGATAGCTCGCGTGGTAGGCGGTGCTTTAGCCAAACTTCTTTTGCGAGACTTGGGCGTACAAATCACTGCTTGGACACGACAAGTGGGGCATCTAGTGCTGAGACACTGACTATCACCAGTTAGACTTCTCTGAGATTGAGCGTAATCCAGTGCGTTGTGCTGATGCACAGATGGCAGAAAAGATGGCAGCTCTCATCATGGAGGTGAAGCAAGAAGGCGACACCATCGGTGGAGTCATAGAGTGTGGTCAAGGAGTCCCAGCGGGGTGGGGCGACCCAGCACTGCAAGCTCCATGCTCGCCTAGGAGCTGCAATGCTCAACATCAATGCAGTTAAGGGCTTTGAATATGGATTAGGATTTACTGGAAGTTCTTGGCGAGGATCAGAACAAAATGATGCTTTTCTTCCTGGATTCACTACTGCGACCAACCATAGTGGCGGCATTCAGGGCGGCATATCCAATGGCCAAGACATCGTTTTCCGCGTGGCCTTCAAACCTGTGGCAACGATCCTCCAACCTCAAAGCACCATAAACCTTGCAGGGGAAGCCACAACTCTCGATGCACGTGGTCGACATGATGCTTGTGTGCTCCCGCGTGCCGTGCCTATTGTAGAAGCCATGGCAGCTCTCACGCTGGCTGATGCCTATTTGGCACAGCGATTGTCGCGCTTGACTAAGCAAAAGGTTGTAGCGCACTGCTCAGTAATGAGTGGTTCTCACGGAAGAAAACTTCTTTGTAGGACTACGTTTTGCTATTTTGACGGCTGAGGTTGCGGTTCTTTATGTTAAAATCAGAGACAAAAAGTTCGGTTTATTCCAAAAAAACTTGGTCAATTACCGCAAATCCCTAAATTTGCACTAAGTAGTTGTCGTGATGATAACGAGAAAATAGTTTAGTTAAGTCTAGTTTAGTTTTTGTGTTGGTTAATGGGACACCACTAATTAGTGGAGGTCCCATTAATTTTTTTGTGTTATTGGGCAAGAACTTTAGGAGAGAAAGAAGGTCATGCCATTGTTTATGCTTCTTCTAGGTTCGTGAAGCTTCTGTAGTATCGGATCGTTTATTCGGCCCATGGGCATACCTATGGATTCGACTTTGAAGGTACGTCTTGACTCTTCTAACGATAGACTCCCCGAGTTCTGTTTAATAACGAACAAAACTCGGGGAGTACTGCATGGAGTGAGGGAGAACATGTGGTGAAATCTCCCACTAGATAGGATATTTCACAGTAGCTACCTTTAAAATTTATAGCCTATTGAGAGCATTCCACGGTTGAAATCATTGGGAGCAACGTAGTAGGAGAAGCGCACGTCGAGGTGTCGCCATAGCATCAAACCCACATGTGGAGTCACAAATGCGTTCCATGTGCTCTGGTCGTTACTGAAATTATGATTACCATAGGAATCGTTAGACACACCTACGGTCACACCAGCAAGAGGAGAAACAGTCTTTTCGGGTTGCCAGCGATAGGTTCCGTTGAGAGAAGCCAACACTGAAGAGGCTGTTACGCGTTCTTCGATGGGAGCTCCGAGTTGAGCACCAAAGGTGGAGGAATAATAATGATAATATTGTATGCCTCGCGTGTGCGCCTCCGAAGAAACAGCCAAACCCAATTCCACATTCTTGATTTTTTCATAGGATGCTTTGACGGAGAATCCTAGATATTGGAAAGCGGTTGGCGCACTGCTGACGATAGGCGTGGTGACACCTATGGTCCATCGTACGGCACGTTGTGCTTGCGTTGCGAGAGGAAGCGCGAGGGCTACCAATAGACTAAAAGTAAATGTCTTCATAATTTATGGTTTTCTCAAGCAAATCTAGAAGAAGAATCTTAAAATGAATGATTGATTTTTGCGTTGCAAAGCTACGGGACCCCTGAGGAAAAATAGGCAATACTCACAAATAAGTATTATAGAAAAGACAGAACTACCACACCAAGTAAGGGAGATACTGCTGTGGGGAGTATCAGTTCTCGAGAGAGAAATCCTATTCCGTGGCGGCAGCAGCAGGCTCCTCGAGCATTTTAGCGCCTTCTGAGGTTGGTTGTGTAGCCTTTTCTAAGCTCTTCTTTGGGAAGTCGAGGCAGGTTTGTCCGTCTTAGGCACACTCTTATCCAGGCGTTGCAGGTGCGGCAGTGGGAGCCACTCCGTGTTGCGATAGGAAGCGCAGATAAGACTTATAGATATTGGGGAGAATATGCCCTTGAAGATGTTATTGGCAAAAAGGATGTCCGTAATCTTGTTTTGCGCCACATAGTCCTTCATATTCTTGAGGAAATAGCGAGAATCTACCGTGGATTTCTGCCATAAAGCTGAAGAAGAGATAGCCGGAATGGCATTTCCGAAGCTGTCTTTCATGATGAGCAGGCGGCGCTTCGAGGGAGTCGAGGTGCGCACCACGGTGAGACGTTGGTCACTTCCCATAAAGGTGCAATAAGCTCCAGGGTGTCCATCGCGGTGGTGCTGGAAGAATGCCCCATTGTGCGGTTTTCCTTCGGCAGTGACGCGATAGTTTTTATCACCTGATAGTCTGTGTAGGTGGTCGTATGGGTGATGCCTTTAGGAACGTAGTAGACAAAGTCTTCGGGAGCGTTTTTGATGGCCACATCTTTGGCATATCCATACATGCTACCTGCGTAGTTGCGCACCACTTTTTCGCTCATAGTGCGAGAGGTCTTTGAAAGGCACGCCTGCGGTCTTGGCAAAGGCTTCCGCAGCGTAGTAGCCGCCGAGGGGAGCCCAGTGGTGGTCGGTGCGGAGATAAATGTTTTCTTGTGCGTGTTGTCCCAGAGGCGTGTAAGCATCTACGGATTTCTAGCAGGATCAAGCAGAGCATAGGTGCTACGAATCGTAGGATATTGAGGGCGCGAGATACGTTTCGCCTGTTCTGGACAATAGTATTCCACCGCCGTTGGGATGAGCAAGCAATACACTTGAACCGCCTTGCCAAAAGTTTGTTGATAGAGATTGCAGGCTTGGGCATATCCTACACACCCCTTGCTACTGCCACCGAAAGCCATGAGAGCGCGCACATTTTTCCCCGAACCAGTGACGATGATACCTGCGTTGGAAATCTTGGCATTCTCGTCGGCAGTGTGGTTTTCATACTGCTGCATCTCAGGGTCGTGAGATTGGGCAACCGCATCGTTGGATGTCAGTTCTGAAGCGTCAGGGAGTAGCAGCATGGAACGTCACATTTTCTTCCCCGCGATTGAAGGAGAGTGCATGTTTTGTCTCCATGCTCATTTGCATGAAATGGTCGCGGTAAGGCTCGCTATCGCTGAACCAAGTGGACATCTTTTGGTGAATGCGCCAGAGGAGTAGGCGATCCACGGTGAAAGAAGGAAAGGTGGCTAGGTCGCGCTTCTCAAGAGGAGAGAAAGTGCTGCGAGGGAAAGTGTCGAAGACCACAGCAAAAGCAGCAAAAACTAGCCCAACGATGAGGAGATAAAACAGGGATATCGCATGAGAAAAGGAAAGTCAAAGGTGGAAAAGAGGGCTATCAGCTTAAAAATCGGGTATAGATGAACGCATTGTTTGTGGCGCCTACGAGCAACGCCACGGAGAGGCGAGGATGCCCACGGAGGTGCCACTCTGCCGAGGGAGGAAACCACGGCGTAGGCGCCTGATGATTCGCCACCCAACGCACGAGCCGTGAGCCATTGTGCGCCATGCCGAAGCGGCATGCTCAAGAGGATAGCAGCTATCCACAACCAAAAATGGTCGAACACAGCACCTGTGGTGATGAAACTGTGCAGTTCGCTCGCTCCTCCCATAAGGGTGTGGAAGAACTGTCCGAGGCGAGTGAAATCGTCGAAGTAGAAAATGCCCCAACCCACCACGATGAGCAGCAGACTATAGACATGGAGCAACACGCGTGGCACGCGATGGATGAAGCGAAGTAGGGTGTATTTCTCCAACATTACGATGAAACCAAAATACATGCCCCCAGAGGACGAAGTTCCAACTCGCACCGTGCCAAAGTCCTGTCAGGGAACCACACCGCTAAAATGTTGAAGATTGGTGGCGACGATTGCCACCGAGGGAATGTAGACGTAGTCGCGGAAGAAAGCTCCCCAAGGAGATGCCATCTCGCGCCAAAATTCGGTGATGCTTCGGCTAATGTAGGGATGAGGAAAAAGTTTTTCGTTGAAGTGAAAAACCCTAGGCAACGTCCCATGCCAATTGCCATGTCGCTATAGCCAGAGAAATCGAAATAAATTTGGAATGTAAAAAGCCAAGATGCCCAACCACGCCCCAGAGGTGGTGAGATGTTGGAGATTTCCTCCTAAGAACTGCGAAACGATTTCGGAGGAATTGGTTGGCGAGAATCACTTTCTTGCCCAGTCCAATGAGGAAACGATAGACACCCTCGGCAAAATCGTGAGCAGTGACGCGGCGGTCTTGGATTTGCGCTGCCACTGTGCTGTAGCGCACGATAGGGCCTGCGACTAATTGAGGGAACATTGACACGTAGAGCAAAAGGTTGCCAAAAGATTTCTGTACGGGACTCTCACGTCGATACACGTCGATGAGGTAGGACATGGACTGAAAGGTGTAGAAACTCACACCGATGGGAAGGGCTATATGGATTCGCCATTGGTATGCCCCAACTCGTCAACGTGTCTGCCACAAGACCTGCATATTTGAACGTGCCAAGTATGGCTAAATTGCCCATGACTCCGAAGAAAAGGGCAAGACGTCGATGATTGACAAAGTGGTTCAATGCAAGTCCACCGAGATAGTTCCAAAGGACACAGCCCAACATGAGAAATACATAGACAGGTTCTCCCCACGCATAAAAAATGAGTGAGAAAAGCACTAGCACGGCATTCTTGAAGGTGTTGACCGGACGTCCGTTAGGTTGCAAGGATCTTCGGTCAATCAGCCCAGCCAATAGGTAAAGAATGGCACAACTAGGGAGAAAAACGAAGAGAAAAAAGAGATCAGAAAAGACCATGTAAGCGAGTTATCGTTGAGAAAATAGTGGTTGTGTTTGGATGTCGTGGAAGGGGGGACGATAGGCGTCCTCTTTGTAGGATATCTACCCCATATATGGGTAAGGATGAATCCAAGTAGGAAAAAATAGGGTGGTAGAAAATGGATATATCACGGCAAACTTTGAAGATGATGTCGCAACATCTTATATATAATGTGTGGAAAAAGAGCTGTAATGTCTAGATCACTGAGTAGCAGTAGCAGAGGGGAGCTTTATTCAAAGAATACCCTTTTCACACGATCACTGACCGATGTGAGAATTTCATAGGGAATGGTGTCTAGCCATTCGGCGAGACGTGCAGCCGGCAGGTGCTCGCCAAAGATTTCTACGGAGTCCCCTTCGCGACAAGGCACGTCGGTCACGTCAATCATGCAGACATCCATGCAGATATTTCCCATATATGGGGCAGGGTGTCCATTGACCCAGCAGTAGCCTCGTCCATTGCCAAGGTGTCTGTCTAAGCCGTCGGCATAACCGATGGGAATGGCCGCAATGCGAGAAGGGCGTTGCACGATGGTCTTCCGACTATAGCCCACACTGGTGCCAGTGGCGACTTCGCGAATCTGAAGAATCGTGGTGCGCAAGGTAGCCACGTGCTCGAGGGTGCGATTGTCTATGGGATCAATGCCGTAGAGCCCTAGTCCCAAACGGCACATATCGAGTTGTCGTTCGGGGAAACGCTCTATACCTGCGGAGTTGCAGATGTGTCGCATGATGTGAAAGGGAAACGCCGCTTGGAGTTCGAGTGATGCACGGTCGAAGCGCGAAAACTGTTGTGCGGAAAATTCGTCGAAGTCTGGGCTGTCGCTTCCCACAAAGTGCGAGAACACCGAACGAGGTCGCAGGGCTTGTTGGTGGCGGAAACGCTCGATGAGGCAGGAATGTCGTGCTCTGGATTGAAACCAAGGCGACACATCCCCGTATCGAGCTTGATATGCACGGGATATTGTGTGATGCCTTCATGTCGCGCTGCTGCGATGAGGGCATCGAGTAGACGGAAATTGTAGACTTCGGGTTCAAGCCGATACTTAAACAGCGTGTGAGCGCGCTCATCTCGGGATTCATCACCAAGATTCCAGCAGTGATGCCCGCTTTTTCTCAGTTCTGCTCCCTCGTCTGCCACAGCGACCGCAAGATAATCTACACCAAGGTCTTGTAAGGTTCTAGCTACTTCACACTGCCGCAACCATAGGCTCCGGCTTTAATCATACAAGTGAGTTTTACTCCTGGTTGAAGATGAGAACGATAGAAGCGCACATTGTCTGCAAGGGCAGAAGATTGATTTCTAAAGTAGTTTCGTGTACCTTCAATTTGGAGCTCATCAGCGATGCGCTCAAAGAGCAAATTCGCGTGCGCCCTTGAGAGCACCACAGCATCTGCCAAAGAAGCAAGACAGGAACTAGCTAGAAAAAGCCTCGGTGTTGTCGAAGCATTCCATTCGACAGTCCAGCAGTCCTTGCAGGCGTTTCACTTCATGCCCTATGCCAATGACCATGTCTACAGGGCGCGAGGCGATGAGTGTGGCTACGCGTTGGTAGAGTTCAGCTGCCGGCATGCCTGTTTGTTGGAAATCACTTAGCACAAGCACAGACTTGTGGTGGGCTTCTTTGCGGCGATGCAGGAAATCGAGTGCAATGTCGAGCGAGGTGAGGTCGGCATTGTAGGCATCATCGATGAGGGTTAAGCCTCGTACACCGGGTTTTACCTCTAGGCGCATGGCCACAGACTGAAGTTGGGGCATCCGCGCTGCAAGTTGTATGGGGGTAACGCCCAGTTCTAGTCCTACAACAGCCGTATGAATGGCATTTTCAATGGAGGCTTCGTCAGTGAAAGGGATAGAGAAGTGGTGAGTGGCTTCGTGATTTTCGGTCAGCGTGTGGGAAGGATACGCCAACGTCTCGGCATTTTCCTGGGATTGCTCTGTCATCTGGAAGGATATCTCAGTACTGTCGGAGAGAATGTGGGTGGAGAATGATATTGTGCCGGCTTACCTTTTTTCGACCATGTGATGCGCCTGCCGGCAAATCTCATTTTGTCGAGGGTTGCTCCGATGAGGGCATCGTCGGCGCAGTATACTAAGCCTTCACAATGGGTGAAGAGTTGTAGTTTCTCAGCGCATTTTTCCTCCATACTTGAGAAATTGGCTTCGTGGGCTGCGCCGATATTGGTGATCAGTCCAAAGGTGGGCTGGATGATGTCACGCAGTTTTGCCATTTCGCCCTTACGGCTGATACCTGCCTCGAAGATGCCGATGCGGCTTTGCGCATTGAGCAACCATACCGAGAGGGGAACTCCTATTTGTGAATTGAAAGATCGAGGAGAACGTGTTACTTGTTCGGATGGGCATAGGAGCTGATAGAGCCATTCTTTGACAATCGTCTTACCATTCGACCCAGTGATGCCGACAACGGGTAAAGAATATTGCGCACGGTGGGCAGTGGCCAACTGCTGCAAAGCGTGTAGTGGTGATTTTACTCGGAGAAAATGGGCTTCTGCTGCGAGATTCTCTACAGCATCTGCTGCGAGTTGCGCGAGATTGTAGTCCTCATTGACCACAAAGTTGCGAACTCCACGCTGAAGAAGCGCAGAGATGTAGCGATGTCCGTCGCCAGTGGCTGTGCGAAGAGCGAAGAAAAGTGAAGTTTCGGGGAAGGCAAGCGAGCGACTGTCGGTGAGCAACCAGTCAATCTGTGTGTTGAGCGCAGCGGTATCGCAATCCTTGCGTCATCAAAGGGGTGCGCCAATGATTTTTGCAACTTGTGCTATCGTATAGGGACATAGGTATTGAGCAGAAATGTGGGCAGCGGTGCGTCAAGACAAGGGTGGCACGCAGTGAACACATGCGCACGCGACCCAGACGATATGGGTTGGCGTTGGCCGTAGCCGCGACGTATATATATAATATGTGCGCGCAAAGTTACGGACTATGCACCACATGGGCAAACAAAATAAACTATAATGCAAACGAGTACTTCTCCTTTCCCTTTTAGTTTGTGCATTCAAGGTCTATCTTGTCCGCTAGGTGTGTCAAATAGTAGGGAAAGTACAGAATCAAATAAAAGCATTGGTATGGCCTAGAAATAGCAGAGATGGTATAGAATGCGACGTGAAAACGATGAATATGACATTTTTTCTGACAAGTTGTCAGAGAGAAAAATGATGAGAATGGCATTTTCTTTTTGGCACACGGCTTGCAATAAGAGGGGCGTAACGCTTCCTCAACGCAAGCATGGATGATTCTAAAAGGATTTACGCTATGCCCTATTTCCTCTTCTCGAGGGTAATGCGCTGCAGAGGCTGCAACTCACATTGAATAACAAAAAAAGAATATACTATTATGGGAAAAATTATTGGTATTGACCTCGGAACCACCAACTCTTGTGTTTCCGTATTTGAAGGTAACGAACCTGTGGTTATCGCTAACAGCGAAGGCAAGCGCACCACTCCTTCTATCGTAGCTTTTGTTGGCGATGGTGAACGTAAGGTGGGCGATCCTGCTAAGCATCAAGCCATCACCAATCCCGAGCGTACGGTGTACTCCATCAAGCGTTTCATGGGTGAAAACTTCAGCCAAGTGGACAAGGAAATTGGTCGCATGCCTTATAAGGTGGTGAATGATGGTGGTCTTCCACGCGTGGCTATTGATGGTCGTAACTACACTCCACAAGAAATCTCTGCGATGATCCTTCAGAAGATGAAGAAGACGGCAGAAGATTACCTCGGTCAGGAGGTTACAGAAGCAGTTATCACAGTGCCTGCTTACTTCTCTGACTCACAACGCCAAGCTACTAAGGAAGCTGGTCAAATCGCTGGCCTTGAAGTGAAAGCGTATCGTAAATGAACCTACGGCTGCCGCCCTCGCTTATGGTGTGGACAAGGCTAACAAGGGACATGAAGATTGCAGTGTTCGACCTTGGTGGTGGTACTTTCGATATCTCTATCCTCGAATTCGGTGGCGGTGTGTTTGAAGTGCTCTCTACAAACGGTGACACTCACCTCGGTGGTGACGACTTCGACCAAGTGATCATCGACTGGTTGGTACAAGAATTTAAGAACGACGAAGGCGCTGACCTCACTGCTGACCCCATGGCAATACAGCGTTTGAAGGAAGCTGCTGAGAAGGCAAAGATTGAACTCTCTAGCTCTGCTTCTACCGAAATCAACCTTCCTTATATCATGCCCGTAGGTGGTGTGCCTAAGCACTTGGTGAAGACTCTCACTCGTGCGAAGTTTGAACAATTGGCTCACGGTCTCATCCAGGCTTGTCTCGTGCCTTGCCAAAATGCGCTCCGCGATGCTGGTCTCGAAAAGAACGAAATTGATGAGGTTATCCTCGTAGGTGGTTCTAGCCGTATCCCTGCTGTGCAAGAACTCGTACAAAAACTTCTTCAGTGAGGCTCCTTCTAAGGGTGTGAACCCCGACGAAGTAGTGGCTGTGGGTGCTGCTATCAAGGTGCTATCCTCAACAAGGAGAGTGGTGTGTCTGACATCGTGCTCCTCGATGTTACTCCTCTTTCTATGGGTATCGAAACGCTCGGTGGCGTGATGACTAAGCTCGTGGAAGCTAACACTACCATTCGCCCTTGCAAACGTAGTCAGACTTTCTCTACTGCAGAGGATAATCAGCCCAAGTAACCATCCACGTGCTCCAAGGTGAACGCACTATGGCTGCTCAAAACAAGAGTATCAGTCGCTTCAACCTCGCTGGTATCGCTCCCTGCTCGCCGTGGTGTGCCTCAAATCGAAGTTACTTTCGACATCGACGCTAACGGTATTCTCAACGTGAGCGCGAAGGATAAGAGCTACTGGTAAGGAACAAAGCATCCGCATCGAGGGCTTCTTCTAACCTCTCTCAAGAGGAAATCGACCGCATGAAGGCTGAAGCTGGGGCTAACGCTGCTGCGGATAAGGCTGAGGCTGAACGCATCAAAAAGATCAACAAAGCTGACAGCATGATTTTTCCAAACGGAGAATATGCTCTCTGAAAATGGTGATAAGCTCCCCGCTGAGGTGAAGGGCAAGGTAGAAGCTGCGCTGAACCAATTGAAGGAAGCCCATAAGGCGCAAGACGTTGCGGCTATTGATGCTACTGCTGCCTTGAATGCTGCTACTCAAAGAGCTTTACGCTCAAGCAGGTGGCGGTGCTCAACCTGGTGCTGCTGACTTTGCCCAAGGTGGTGCACAACAAGGTGCTCAACAAGACGGCAAAGAAGACATCCAAGATGCTGACTTTGAAGAAGTGAAGTAATTCCGCTCACAAAGAGCATTAAACAAATAGTAAATAACGGTAAGATAATAACTTACTGCTATTTTTGATTTTTACTGCTGTCCGATAAACTTCCAAAACGGCACAAAGAAAGCAATGCTTAGAAATCAAGTCGTCGAGAATCTTTACCGATGTGGTTACAGTTTCTGTTCTCTGTCTTGTTTCTTTGGTCAATAACTACTTTCTATGGCATAGCAAACTAATATACAAAGATGATGCCTTGAAATTCCGTATCATCAGAGTATGGAGACGTTGCAGCCCAAAGGAAATCTTATGCCTCAGCAATGTGTTAGACATTCATCGCGATGCCACAGTAATTAAAAAGAAGCAAGAAGCAGACAGAAACTTAATTTTGTAAGCCCCAAAAAGAATTCTACAAAAAGTATTGTAATTTTGCACTTGTTGGTTGACTCTACACTTTTTGATAGAGGAGAGAATATCTCCTCTATTTTATTCTTCATACAAAGAATATTTACTATATTTGCAAACTATCAGATGATATTTATGGAAAGTCCAATAATAAATTAAAGAGGTGCTTATCGAGAAAGGGATTAAGCAAACATGGCTTGCAGAGATACTCGGTCAGAGTTTTACTATCGTAAACTCCTACGTTTGCAATCGTCGATAGCCAAGCCTCGAATTGCTATTTCAGATAGCAGAGATCTTACTAGTTAATCCAAAGGACTTGATTAACACCCCAGATGAGTAACTTTATTATGGTGGAGCATAAAGAATCTATTCGTTTTTCAACAGACCGTGAAGTTAGGGCGATGTGGGATGACGAACGCAATAAGTAGGTGGTTCTCTGTGCTGGACATCATTGCTGCAATTAACGAGCAAGATGATTACCAAAAGACGAGAAACTATTGGAAGTGTCTCAAAACCAAACTAAGAAAAGAAAATAGTCAGTTGGTTAGTGCTACTAACCAACTGAAGCTAGAAGCCCCTGACGGGAAGTCTTATAAGACAGATACGTTTGATGATGCAGAGGGTGTAACCCTTTTGGCAAAGCATATTAACAATACCAAGGTAACAAGCTTTCTTGACTGGTTCCTCTATAGTGATAACACTATTGACGGACAAAGCAAGAAAAAGGCTTATCAGCTTTTTGAAAGTGGTATCATCAAATGTTTACAACAAATACAGACTCATCTCTTTGGAGGACTGTATGACTTTGCAGGACAAATCCGCACCAAGAATATTTCAAAAGGTGGTTCTACCTTTGCTAATTGTATGCATTTCCCTGAACCCCTGCAAACAATAGAACGAGTGCCCGAAACGACCTTTGATGAGATTATGGATAAATATGTTGAAATGAATGTTGCGCATCCATTTATGGAGGGTAATGGTCGCAGCATTCGTATTTGGCTTGACCTTATGCTGAAGCGTTCTCTCAAACGGTGTGTAGATTGGAGCCAGATAGATAAGAACGATTATCTGTCAGCAATGCGTGAGAGTGTTTCTGATAGTACACAGTTCAAAGCTTTGGTACTGCCTGCACTCACCATCAAGATTCATGACCGAGAAATGTTCATGAAAGGTATTGACTATTCATATTATTACGAACAAAATGAGTGAGCAATTAATTAATATCGTTAGCTACCAAAAGAAGGAGCCAATGCTTTGTGAGCTATTGTTAAGAAGCGTGAGCAGTAGAGGGATAATGAACAAGAGAATTATTAAACAAAATCAGCCAAGATGTATGAAATCCAAGAGGATGATATACTGATGGCAGCAGAATCATAACTACTATAATAAGAAAAGACAATCAATTGATATGAAGAAGATTTCTGCCAATGTTTTAATGGCATTGAAAAATGCCTTAGCTCATATATTCTGGTATAAGAAAGACCTGAAAGATTACCTTTATATGTCAATAGAGCATAAAGAGGTGCTTTCAAGGGTAAACTGGGATGACTATAAGGGAAATATAGCATCGCAGGTTGTAAATACTCTTGAGCGAAACGAACGAGTGGTTCAAGAGGATTTGTTAAATTTAATAATGTCAGTGGCAACCTTAACGACTATAGTAGTATGAAAAGAGTTGATGATGCTGAGAAAAAGATACATGAAGCGAAAATGGCTGTAAGTGCCTTATTCCAACTGACGAAAGGCTTTATCAATTACAAAGAAGAGGAAGAAGTTATCAGAAAGCGCAAACAAGCAAGTAAGGATAAAGTAGATTCTTTGAATAGAGTTAATCAAATCCTCAGCGAACTTAAAAAAGAATTTATTGACTTATCTATTAATAATGACAACCAAAAAGCGAGGCTATGCCTTAGAAAAATTTCTAAATGGTTTGTTTAATTTGTATGACCTCGATGCTAAATCTTCCTTTAAGATAGTTGGAGAACAGATAGATGGCGCATTCTCTTTAGATAAAGATGAATATTTATTGGAAGCTAAATGGCGTAAAGAACCCACAACGAATGCTGACCTATATGCATTTGAAGGCAAATAAGTAGGAGATTGGATAACACTTTAGGCCTGTTTATTTCCATAAATGGTTTTTCTGAAGATGCCATATCAGCATATTCAAATGGCAAAAAAATAATGTATTTGATGGACGGTGCTGATTTAATGGCTATTTTAGAACAAAGAATACCTTTACCTGATTTGCTGAGAAGAAAAAAGAGAGCTGCTGTACAAACTGGAAATATATATTTAAAAGTGTCAGAAATATTATAAAAAAATATTGGAGTGATGGATATATCTATTAAAGAGTTAGATGCGAAAAACATGCATTTTAAATATTGCAGAGATAGATAACGTTTTAGATTGTATCAATAAATTATCTAATAAGAATAATTATTACAATCGCAAAAAGTTATTTGTCGCCTATACTAATTTCTTGGATTGGTTTATAACCTTTACTGATGAAGAACAATTGTTTCGACGTCAATATAGTCTAGATGAAATTGTGAATATATTATTTGCTAAGAAGCAAGTACTGGATACTCAATATATCAGATTTTTACTCTTTTCTGCAAAAGCTTTATGCTGAAAAATTGAAGGAAAATGCAAAGAGGGCTTGTGTTAAAAACTATCTTAAATCCATTTATTTTTATATATGATGTAGAAGAGCTTGTTCTCATTAATGAAATTTATAGAAAAAGCGCATAACCCAGACTATAATCCTCAGAGGAGGGTATCGTTCTGGTATTACTCCGCAGGACATTAAAACTGCTGCTAACGAATTAGTATTCCTCAATGAACATATTTATGTATCCGACATAGACTTTCGCAACATTTCTCCATGCTCTTCTTTGTTAATAAGGCAGTGTATAGAATTATTAGGAAAAATATGCTTGGTTTTTAGTTCCATACATAACTCTCAAGGTTTAATTAAGAAGATGACACAAATCGCTTGGAATTTCTTTTTGAGAAGGGAGTTATAAGGTCTAGAACTGGAAAGTGACATTACCCGTAGAACTTTCAGCAATTAAAAAGATAAATCAATGGGCAAATAATTATGTGCATAACCCTTGGATTGATAAAAGTTATATCCGATTTTTAGGGTTGGAATTTTTATACAAACTAATGCAACCTGTGCAAACAAATGTTTCTTGCTATAACGGAAGATCTTATTGGAATTCAAATTATGGAGACTTTTCTAATTGATAATTATAATAATCTGAAAAGGGATTTTTGAATCATATGTTAATTCAAAAGATTCTACAGCAATAATTGATTGGCTTCCTTTAGATCAAGTCGGAGCATATATAATTTCATTATAATGATTTAAAGTGATAACATCCAAGATGATTTCTAATCAATACTACTTAAATTGAGGAAACATTTTTGTACCATAAGAATGTAAATTGCTGATAATCAGTGTAGGATGTATTTGAGGAAGTGAAGTAATTCCGCTCACAAAAGAGCATCAAACAAATAGTAAATAGCAGAAAGATAATAACTTACTGCGATTTTTATTGCTGTCCGGTAAACTTCCAAACTGCACAAGAAATCAATACTAAGAAATCAAGTCGTCGAGAATCTTTACCGATGTGGTTACAGTTTCTGTCCTCTGTCTTGTTTCTTTGGTCAATAACTCACTTTCTATGGCATAGCAAACAAATTATTGCTGTCCGCTATACTTCAAAACGACACGATTTTCCTATCCGCAACGCCCATCAATAGGCGTTGCGGGTTTCTTTTAGGAAAAGTAAGCCCCTCTTTCCGACTATCATTCATCGGCTGTCCGCTAAAACGAGAGAATGGAAGACACGAGATGTGGCCAAATGTGTACTTTTAGTCTCCGAGAGCCTTAGAGTATGGCGAAAGTTTATTGATTTTCGTGTATCGGATCTTCGTATACAACGGCTGTCTGCTAAAAAGTGCTTGCGAAGAATAGCAAAAGGGGAACTTTAGATGAGGTAAGATGAATCAACCTATTTAGCGGAGGTCAGAACGACAAATTTGCTGTGTCTAAACTTCTACCGGACAGCAATAGTAAAATATGTACTTTTGCTCATGTTACTACTGTTTTTTCCAACAACAAAGTAACAAACGAGACTGAAATCCTGCAAGAGGGTTTCAGTTTTATTTTTATCATCAGAAAGACTTTTTCCGGACAGCAATAATCTTAAAATTATTTGTCTGTTTGATAAAATGGAATGAAGATGGAGAATTTTTGTCTGTTTTCTGCTGTTTTTCACTCTTAGGTCTTATATCATTCCATATATATATATGAGGGGGGTGAAGATAATAGTGGGTGTATGCATAATGTGTTTCATTGAGGAAATTTAGGTAGGCTATATACTGAGGTGTGCGAGAGTGAATGAAGAATCAATGATGTTAGAAACATGAATCGCCCCCATTTCAGAGGAGAAATGGGGGCGATTAGATAGAGAAGAGGGAGATTATTTCACTACGAACTTAGTAGAACGAATAACGCCCTTGTTTTGCATCTTCACGAGGTAAACACCAGGAACGAGGTCTTGCGTGTTGATGGCTTCGCCATTAGATCCAACAACGAACTTACCGTCTGCACCATATACCCAAGCTTGTTGTACGTTGGTAAATTGGAGTACGCCATCTGCATAGTTTGCGCGGCTTACTTCGTCAAATACCTTGTTGACTGCAGTGGGGTAGTTGGGCTTTTCGTCCTTGATGCGATCGGGTTCGTCAGCAGCACCTTGGTCGTGCGAGTCATTAGGCATACGACCAGCATTAGTACCTTCAATTTCTACACCGAAGTCGATGGAGAATCCCTTGTTGTGGAGACCTGTGGGTAAGAATGCACCTGCAAACCAAGCATCAGAGAAGACGATGCGGAGGCGGCTTCTACCAGGACGAGCGTCAGCAGGAACTTCGAAAGTCGTAGAGATACCTTGAGTTTCGAATTCAGGAGTACCAGCACGCACTTTACCAACCTTGAAGATTTGTTCTCCTTCCTTGGGGTTGGTTGCGATAGGATCTGGATTGAACGATTTAGAACCATCAAGATCCATCCAACCACCAGCGAAGCACCAACGGAGACCGTCCTTCTTGGTGAGGTTGCTTGTGTCGAAGCACTTGATGGTGAGTGTCACCTTTTGACCTTGCTTCACCTTGAGTACTTGGTTACGAGCATCAGCATATTGAGTTCCATCAGCCACAGGACCATTAGCGTGATAGTTGAGGTCTTGGGTTGCACCAGTAGTGGTTACATCTGTTACATAACGTTGTTGGCGTGCAATGTCTGCTCCTTCGCAGTTGGGATCCATAGCAGAAACACCATAAGGATCGACTTCTTCAATTTGAGGAGCCTTGGGATCACGAGTAACCTTTTGCCATTTTACAGTTGAGTATTGCTTTAGGTCAGCTGAAACAGCACGAACGCCGAAGTAAGGCTCTGCACGATCTTCCAAAGAGAAGTTAGGAACAACAGCCGCCCATTGAGAGGTAAGACCGACTACTTGCACTTTACCATCTTGGCCATTCTTATAAAGCACCTCAAAGTGATCGATGTTGGCCTCGTCATTGTAGAGAAGGTCGTTGGCCTTGCGAGTCTTAGCTTCTGCATCTACGCCCCAAGAGAGCTTAGCGGTCATAGACTTATTGGTTTCTGCTTTAACTTCTACCAAGAGGTCTTTCAACTCAGCGGGCTTCAAGAAGCTGTCGTCGTTAATCTCAAGTTTACCCACATTTAGCAAGTACTTGTCAGAACCATCTTTGACACGAAGACCGATGGCGGTGATGGTGCTACCTTGAGAGAGGTTTACAGGAAGTTTCTTTTCTTCCCAAGTATTACCGCTGACATCACCATAGGGAACTTCAACCCAGTTGTCACCGACTTTGAGGATTGCTGAAAGATTAGATTTTCCAGCACCGGAAAGTTGCTTAACAGCCAACTTTACAACGGGATTAGCGGCCCCAACTTTAAGGTCGGTTTGATAAAGTACGATGTCTGTAGCTTGTGAAGCGTCGCCCTTGAGTTCGAGGCAAGAACCACCAATGTAAGCATCGTCATGAGAGAACTCAGGTTGGATAGCAGTAGAAATATTTTTCGTTCCAGCGTTGTAAACCAACCAACGGTAGGTGGGCATCATGTCTTGAGCAGCCATGTTGTACCAAGAGCCTGCAGTCTTCTTACCCTTATAGTTGAAGCGTTCTCCGTTACCTAAGTTGAAGTGGGTGCGGAAAGGAAGATTTCCTGGACAGTAGAACGTTCGGGGATGAATTCAGCTAGACCGCAGAAGGTTTTGAAGAGGAAGTTTGTTACCATCTTGTTCCCAATTATTACCTGAGCTGCTTACTGCAGGACGTTGGAGAGGATTGCGGTTACCACCAGAGAAAGCGCGCTCTAGCAAACGTTGGTAGTTGCGCTGTGCATCAAAGGCATCTTTACCCTTGTTGTAGCTCATGAAGCGACTTTCACTATGTTCACCCCAAAGACACACATTCATATCAGGATTATTCTTGATATTGTTCCAAGCACGATCCATGGTTACAATCCATACACCAGAATAAAGGCCTTCAGTAGTTCCCATTGATTTTTGAGCTGTTTCAATGGAACGTTTCATTGCTGAGTTGCTCGTAAAGTTACCAGCATTGTAATTGAGCATCAAATCATGAGTTTTTCCTCCTTTAGTCTGATCCCCAAATAAAGCTACTGCATCGCCTTCGTTCAAACTACTGTGGCTAGTATAAATACCAGAGTGGTAGTTCTTGAAGCCTTTCTTTGCTGCTATTTTTCCAAAGCTCTTGGTGAAGCTACAATGTCTGCTCTGTCAAAACCAGAATCTTCCCAGTTATAGTTGATACCATCTGAACCGAAATACATCAATACATTGATGAGAGGTTCAGCATAGGTAAACTTACCTTCTGGTGTTTTAGCTAAGATGAATGCTTCCCAAGCGTTAGAACTACCATTACGTCCTCCCGTTGTGTCAAAGAACTTGATACCAGAGAAGATGTCTGTGCCATGCTTGTGAGCAGCATCTACCCAGCAACCAGGAGCAGTAAAAAGACCATGGTTCCAAGAGCCAAACAAGTTAGTGTAGTTCCACATGGAGTATACGTCTGCTGCAAACTTACCGCTAGGATAACCTACATCTCCACCTTTACCAGCATCCATGGGGATGTTCATCCACAAATCGCGACCTTCGCGAGTGCTTTGTACCACACGATTGGCTTGGCTCAACAAGTTGCGAGGGCGCATGTGTGAGCGTACGAAGGCCAAATCACTGGGAAGGATACCGATAGATTCAAATTCCTTAAGAGTAGGATAGTCACGACCTTCTGCTTTGACTTTTGGCAAAGAGTTCAAGAATTTTAGTTTCGCTAAAACCTGAAAAGTCGTAAACACTTGCAGAAGCTGCTTTCTCAGCTGAGATTGTTTGCGCAAAACTAGGCAAACCTAGAAGAGCGCATGCCATAGTGGCAAGAAGAGTAAACTTTCTCATGATAATAATTAAAAGTGTTAGTTGGGAATAATAGGATTATATCTCAAATGGGGAAAAGAGGGGAATTCTAAGGAGATATAAAATTCCTCTTATCCACTTTAGAAAATTATGAGATCCAGAGTGTTTATGTTAGAAGTTTGGACCAGGTACGTCCCACCAGAGTCTAGTGCCTTGGAAGTCTGCTCCACCAAGAGCATGCAATCCACTGCGGTCAACAATGGCTTGGCCTTGTGGATCTGTGGGCAACCAGGGGACACGACGGATGATGTCGCCATAATCTAGTGTTCCATCACCATCCTCAGGATTGAGGACTGGGAAGAGCTTAGGGATAGCCTGTGCGGCGAAGCTCTGCCCAAGCTTCAGTAGAGTGGGAAGAGTGCGATGTACTTTTTGAGTGATAATCTTTTCGAGTTTCACTTCACGATCATCAGCTTCGTTCCACTTCACACCAATCTTGGTGACTGATGCCCAGTCTTCACCTCCCATAGGATCCTTTTGTACGTAGGGAGTTGGCTGTTCCTTCTTGAGATATTCGTCAATGTATTGTGGGAATTCAGAATAATTCAAGTTTTCTGGGTCTTCAAAGTAGCTGTGACGGACACCTTCGTTGTAGAAATGTTCGGCTGTGCCTCCCATGTTCCAACCACGTAGTGCACCTTCAGCGCGCAAGAAGCAAACTTCTGCATACTTGACGAAGTAGAGAGAGCTTCTGCAATAGGATCTGAATTGAACGAAGAATAACGCTCGTATTCATTGCTTTCAGGAGATTGACCATCCTTTACGCGAGTCCCCGTACGGATACCGACGATGCGTTGGTCTTTCTCAAGAACTTCACCCGTGCGAGGGTTCTTGATGTCCAAGCTGTTCTTTTTCCAGAAGTACTTGGTCATGGGGTGATCCAAACTCATCAGGAGACTTTCGAATGACGCGCTCATACGAGTGTCGTTCCAGCTGTTGGCTAGTTCTACGAGAGGATGTGAGAAACCGCTGATCAATTGGAAAATACCTTGTTGATCTTCTACACGTTCTACCACACCCGAAGCTACAGCTTCTTCTGCCCATTGCTTAGCCAATGTAGGATTTACTTTGACAATGTGCATAGCCATACGAAGTTTAAGTGAGTTAGCCAAAGCGATATAGCTTTCAATTCCTGGCTTACCCATGAGCTTAGCACGACTTGTAACATTATATTGGTTGAGCGCTTTTGCAATCTCTTGTTTGTACCAATCAGGACGTGTCTCATAATTCTTGAGGCATGCCACAATCGTATTAAGATTGCTCACGATACCATTATAGATGGTGGGCAGGTCATTATAAATCGTAGGATTTTCTGAATTCTGCTTATCTTCCAAATAACTGAAAGGTCCTGAAAGGTCTGCTCTTTCTTGTGCTGCAAGACAATAGTAAAGCAGGTTGATTGCTTTCAGCTCTGGCACGCGGTCAATCATTGGGTGGTTCAAAGTGGCATCAGTGCATTTTTAGGACCTCCATATCCTCCATGAGGCCCACCATTAAACTTCTCAGAGATGTTATAAGAAGAAGTCAATGTCGTGTTGCTGTAAGGGAAGTCCTTGTGAGGAACCACGAGATACTGCGCATAAGCATCAATACCCAAGTTGTATTGGAACTGATAGGCGTGAGCGGCAGGTGTTTTACCATCTTTACCCCCTCTCAAGTAATACTGAGCAGTTTTGCTCTGTCCCAAGTTGATTTTTAGTGCTTCGAGTGCTTCTGTTACTTCCTCTTGAGTGGCAAGTTTTGAGAAGTCAATCTTGTCTACATTACCTTGGTGCTTCTCAGGGCTTTCTTGCGTTTGCAATGAATTGAACTCTGCGCCAGGATTGTCATAATCCAAGCAGGATTGCAGGCTGCAAGCTCCTAACATGAGAGCAGAGGCAAAATATAAATTAAGTTTCATGATCGTCGAAGATTAGAAATTGAGTTTCACATTGAAGCCGAAAGAACGTGCTGAAGGCATATTGAACATTTCGAATCCATTCAATCCATTACCAGTTGAGAGTGAGATATCTGGATCTACTGGTGCATCTTTGTAGATGAAGAAGAGGTTACGCGCAACTGCAGAAACGCTCAAGTTCTTGTTTTCACCAAACAAATTACGCCAAGTGTAGCCTAATGAAAGTTCACGTACACGGAAGTTTGTGGCATTATAAACATAGCTTGAAGCATCGTTTGTACCGATGGCCTCATAGTATTCCTTTGATAGGTACGATGTCGCGACCATCATTGATGTACATGCCAGGTGCTCCATTAGCAGTCTTGATGCCTTCCTTTTCAGCCTTGAGGCGTGCTTTAGCGGTGCGCTCAGAAAGACCTAAACGATCGAGATAGCTTTCTGTGAGTGAAATCACCTTACCACCGATGCGACCATTGATTAAAAGGTAGAGCGAGAAGTTCTTATAGAAGAATGTGTTGCTCCAAGAGAGTTGAACGTCTGAGTTCATATTTCCCAAGAAACGACCATATTTACGTCCAGGTTTGGTTAATACACGTCCAGAGTTAGAAATAGTTTTGGTGTTTCCATCAAAAGAAGGAGTACCATTGCTATTGACGAAGATGTCACCAGCTTTGTGGACTAGTTTACCATTGCCTTCCGTGTTGTATATATTCTTGGCTTTTTCCTCATCAGTTTGGTATACGTCAGTTGCCCAGCGTGTATAGTCACTTGCGTATACGTTACCATACTTCTGACCTTCGATGTACTTCAACTGAAGACCATTGGCGATATCAAGTGGCAAATCTTGACTGAAACCATTCTTGTCACGATAAGTGCGTTCAATCTTATTGAAGTTATAAGAGAAGTTCACGCTAGTCTTCCAACGGAGACCTGGGAGAACATTTTGCCAGTCGTATCCAAAGGTAGTTTCGATACCTTGGTTGCGAATACGTCCAGAGTTGACAGGTTGGGACTTTCCATTTGTACCGCGCACATTGAGATAGAGGTTGTGCATGGCAGAGTTATAGTAAGTAACGTCAACGTTGAGTCGGTTGTTGAAGAATTGCATTTCAAGCCCCGTCTCAAATGACTTTGTTTTCTCTGGAATAGGATCGAAAGAGTTGCTGCCACCTACGGTGTAAGTACCTGTGCGAGGATCGTAAGAAACGGCATTCATCACCACGTTAGGAATAGAGTTACCTACTTCTGAGTAGCTCAAACGATACTTGATGTATTCGTTCTTCATGTTGAGTAGCTCAGAGATTATGGCATTAGCACCAAATCCGAAATAACCATAGTTATCCTTCGTTCCAAGATATGAGAATTGGCGGAAGGTGCGATACCAGTCATGACGATAAGAAGCGTCAAAGTAAACACGCTCTTTCCATCCAAACTGAGTGGTGAAAAAGGGCTGCCTTGTCCCAGTTACTGCTTCTAGACTTGTTGGTAACGCTTGCACCACCAGCATTGGGTTCAAAGTGGTTGATGGTTGTAGGTAGCTCCGTCATGATACCATTCTTGGTCATGTCAAACGTAGCTGTAGCATCAGTTGAAGTAGTTTCGCCTTTGATGACGTGGCCCACCCATCCTGCTGTGGTAGAAACGCTCCAATCTTGGATTTGTTTGTTGTAAGAAAGCAAATAGTCTGTATAAATCTCGCTAGAGCGACTGTTGGTCAACCAGTAACGACCATAAGCATTCATAGAAGCAGGATCCCAAGTCGTAGCATATCGCTTAGATTCAGAATTGTACTTCGTATGGTCTAGTGAGACACGAGCTTGGAAAGCTAGGCCATCATAGATATCAACCTTACCTTGCAATGAACCATAGAAGCGGTCTTCGCGATTGACACCACTATTCTGTCTGAGCAACCAATAGGGGTTGTTTTTACCAGGAGATTGGAATGCCCAGTTTTGCATTGGACCAGACAGTTCTGCTTGGCCTTGTGTAGCAGTGTAGCTTCCGTTGAGAAGTTTGTAGTAGTTTTGTCGTTGTGAGAGCCACTTACCTTCACCAACGTAATTGTTGCGATAGTATCCGAAGTCTACATCGCGAGGCATCGTATAAAGGTCATATAGAGGGTTACCAGCTACACCACCACCCACACGGTTACGTGTTTTAGTTTGTACGTAGTTGGCATTCGCATCAATTGATACGCGTTCCCACAATTTATAGTTTTGGCGGAAAGCAATAGTATTACGATTATAGGTATTGCTTTCAATCATACCTGCAGAGTGCGAATTAGCGAAAGAGAAATAGGTGCGTACCTTTTCCGTGCCGCCAGAGAGAGAGGCAGAGTTATTGGTGGTAAAACCAGTGCGGAAGAAGTTTTTCACATCATCCGCAGCAGAGTTGCGCAGATATACATCACGACCATTACCTTGGATATCGCCACCATTAGGAACGTGGATTTTGTAACCACCACCCTCACCACTCAGCTTCTTACCCCAGCTATGTACATTTAGGGCGTTTCCGTCATAACCACCATATACATTTTGAATCTGAGGAGTGAGCAATGGGGTGTCGAAGGTCACATTAGAAGTAAAGTTTACATCGAGTTTACCTTCCTTACCTTTCTTCGTTGTAATCATTACAACACCATTTGCAGCAGCAGAACCATAAAAGAGCAGCAGCATTGGCACCCTTCAAGATGTTCATCGATTCGATGTCATCAGGGTTAATCATAGAGAGAGGTCAGAGCCTTCTGTTCTACCTTCAGCTGCGAATCCTGTTCCAGAGATTTGACCACGAATGTTGTTGGTCATAGGCACACCGTCCACCACAATGAGAGGAGCGTTGTTACCAAGGATAGACTTATTACCACGAAGTGTGATTTTAGAAGCACCACCAGCACCACCAGCAGAAGGAGTGATGGTCACACCCGAAATTTTACCCTCGATACTGTTTACCAAGTTCGGGTCTTGCACCTTCATCAATTCATCTGAACGTAGCAATTGCGTGGAATAAGTCAGAGAACTTGCTTTGCGGGTGATACCCATGGCTGTAACAACCACCTCATTGAGGTTGGAGGTTTCTTCCTCAAGGGTAAAGTTAAGTTCTGAGGTACCATCCCATTTCACCGTTTGCGACTTGTAACCGATGAGCGAGACTTTGATAGTAGCACCGGGCTTGACATTCTTAATCGTGAATGAACCATTCAGCTCGGTAGTCGTACCGATGCCGGCACCTACAACGATGACATAAGCACCTACAGCAGGTTCGCCTGTAGCATCAATTACCCGTCCTTTAGCAACGGATTTCTGTTGTACACTTTGAAGTAGCTGCATGAAGCGTAGTGGGGACAAAGGTACCTGCCCCACCAGTCAGCATTGCAATCAAGAGCATAGCTCTCACAGATAGCATAGGCTTAATCATAGCATGTTGTATTTATTTTTAAATTCTCGCCGTATTTATATGCAGGAAAGATTGATATTTTTGAATTTTGTATGCAATTTTGCTAAGTTCAGTAAGCATTTTTGTATAGCGAAGATACGGATAAAGAATCTTACTTCCAAATGTTCTGCAATTTTTAGACTCAAGGCTTCGAAAAATAGTAAAAATGGAGGGTTAGGTCGTTGCTAACTTATTGTTATATAGAACGATGAGTGTTTCTTAATCAGTGGTTGCATTTTTTTCTGAATTTTCTTGCTTTTTAGTGTGATGAGATTCTGACCTTTTAGAAGTGCTTAGTCGTAGATGGAGATGACAAAAATGAGAGGATATATTGCTCTTCTGATAGAAAAGTGCAATATATCCTCTTTTTGTGTCTTTTGGGACGTTCTTTGGTTTTTATTTGGGGATAAAACCAAACCTCTGAGCGAACTTCTCAATTCTCTGTTGTGTTTGTGTATAAAAAAGCCGATAATCTTCACTTTCGGGGTGAAGCGGGCGGTGAGAAAGAGCTTGTCGAATTGAATAAAGTTGTGATGCGCAGTCCCTGCAATTCTGGAGAAAAAGGCGGCTAAACGGAATTTTTCCCAAATGAAATCCACTGCTTGTTCAGAAGGGTGGAGCATGTCGGGGGCAAAGAAACGATAATCTCGAAGTTCATCGAGAAGAATTTCATAAGCTGGATAGTAGTGTTGCCAAGTGTCGCAAGTAGAGGCGAGGGAAGATGTAACTACATCTGAACTCTCCTCTGCAGCTTTTTGCATGGAGGGTAAGCTATCTTCTTGGTCTCTTCCTATGTTTGAAGAAGAAATCTCGGACTTTTTCAATAAGTTCTCCGACATTTTTCAAAAAACTCGAGCAGTTTCAAAAATCTCCGAGTTTTTAGCAAAACTCTCCGAGATTTTCTTGCATAGAATTGACTTATCCATAAGACCCATCAATTCGTTCTCTTGGTGAAGAGAATTTGCGTTCGCCACTTTGGAGTGTATGAGATGGTCAATCGTGAGGTGTAGGCGAGCTTTCGAGAGTTGCGATTCGTGCATCCCATGTTTGGCGTAACGATAAGGGCTAACGGTCCAAAGGAGATGGAGTTGCGGAAACTTAGCCTTGATGAGAGGCAACAACGACTCCCACACACTGATAGATTGCTCTAAAGAAATGACTTTCTCTTCAAACATCTTACTGGGCATCTTATGACAGTTTGCCACCAAACTGCCGCAGCTGAGTGTTTCTTTGAGATAATACCCATGGTCGGTGCTAAGCGTGAGAATGAGCAAATCCGCCTTTTCCAACACCGTTTGCGCTTCTTTCAAAGCCTCTTCCGCTTGGCGTATGCACCCTTCCCGAGTGGGAGCTGTAAAAGCTCCAGAGTGCCACCAACTATGCCAAAGTCCATCACGCCCTTCAAAGAAAACCTCTTCGGGAAAATCAGGGGCAAAGGTTATCATCGCCAAGGCGCGCGCCAAAACCATGGGGTGGTAGAGCACGCCAAACGGATTGACACACACACTGCCAGGAGGAAGCGCGTGCGCCAACCGCTGGCCGATGTGCTCGGCAAAACAAGAACCAAGCACAACGATGCGTGACTGTGGGGTCAGTTGGAAGGAAAGAGGAGAAATCTCAATCGGTGTGGAAAATCTCATCACGATTTAGAGTTTAACTTGCACTGCAGCAGGGAACAATCTTTCAGGATCGTGGAAAAAGCTCAAGGCTTTCGTGGATGTTCTTTGCATCGCATTTCACGGTGCCTTCAAACACCTTCTTGCCATTTACCCACACCTTCACAGGCTGTGCAAGGTTCACTAAAGTGTTGTCCAAAAAATGGTGTATGCACCCGACTTTTGCAGGAGTGTAGGTGCGATTAAATTTCATCGGAATGCTCGTTCCAGGCACATTTTCCGTCACCGTATATTTCACTTCTTGCACAGTAAGGCGCACCTCATTGTTTGCCATGCTCAGGTGATGGAAATAGCGGTTGGATCTTCCGTCATAGTCATTGGTTGCACCAGGGCTAGTGGCGGCAACTTCGGGCAACTTCGGCGATTCGTCCACACGAAGGTTGTAGAACCCACTGCGATAGCGACCACCCATTGGGAAGTTCTCCCAAAGGAATTCTTTGGGGACGAGGATTTCTGCGGTACGCTTTCAGCCAACTTGTGGTCGGATTATAGTTAATGCCGTGACCACGCCCTTGTTGCAGCTCGATGCGGTGCTTAAATGTATTAGGATATTGTTGTTCGAGTTGGTCGAACGCCTCCTTAGCTACCATTGTAATTTGGTTGCGCCCAAAACCATAGTCTTGACTACCCGTGAGAAGAGAAAAAGCAATGTGCTGACAGTTCTCCACAGGGGCATTTCGTAAAGGTTCTCCTCCAGCCATTGGACCTGCACCAGCCCAATAGTCAGCATAATAAGAAGCTAATCGCTGCGAACCATAGCCACCTTCGGAGATACCGAACACATAGATGCGGTTGGGATCAATGTTGGGCGAAGCCATCGCTTGTTGCAACATTTCTTCCCAAGCCCATTGTTTGGATTGTTGATACCAGCGATACCACTCTCCAGTGGGATTAGGCATCTTAGGAACTATATAAGTGGAGGGAGCGTCGTCAAATCCTTGTGACAAACTCAGCCCAGTAGTCCATTCCTGCTCAGCCTGACCACTACCATGCAAATAGAGAAAGAGGGGATAACCACTCTTAGGTTGTTCACCTTTGGTGCCAACGTAGAATTGGAGTTCTGCATTTTCTTCTAATTGACTAGGAAGAAGCTGACTTTGTGTCGCAGGCTGGCTGAGCGAAGGAAGCGTGGCTTGTTGAAAAATGGAGAAAGCTGAAGTAGAGCATTTCACTTGTTGCTGCCAAGAGTTCCAAATATAGCGTTGAGCAGCAGGTACTTCTTGCAGAGAGAGTTCTTGTGCCTGGGCAACTATTGAAGAGCAACAGAGCGCCGCTACGAGATAATGGGTAAGATTCATGACACGAGAGTTATATTGAGAAGGATGTTGACAGATATATAATAGTATGATGGTGCGTTAAAGCCTCTAGCAGCTAACCGATGAAGAACAAAGACACGCCTAGGACGCTCACACAAGCACCGATAATCTCTTGTGTGGCGATGCGCTGTCCGAATATCCAATGGGCAGGTGCGAGTATCAAAATCGGACTGAGCGACATGAGTGTCATGCCCACTCCAACAGATGTGTAGCGTGTGGCCATGAGCGAGAGAGAAACTCCCACAAATGGTCCAAAAACTACGGCGCAAGAGAGGATGCTCAAGCCACGCCCATCGCGAAGACTAGCGGTGAACTGACGAGTCTTACGTGCCAAAGCCAGAACGAAGGTGAATCCCACTAGCCCTGCTACGCCACGCATGAAAGTAGCTGCGAAGGGCAAGAGCATTTTGTAAGTGTCGAGTTGTTCAGACGACAGAGATAAGGATTGTAGGCTCAAATCGTAATGATAAAGACCTTTGGCTGAGAGCACCAAACCCAGTCCTTGTCCCACACCTGCCCCTAGTCCATAGAGCACTCCTCGCAAGGGAGGCGCAGTTCCACGCGTTTTCTTTTCTGATGGTCGGCAGCATCTTTGTCGGCTTTTCCGAGAATAGAGAGAGCGATGCCTAAGCTAGTGACCGTCATGCCCAAAATGCCGAGTGGTGAAATTGTTTGCCCCATAAACAACCATCCTGCTATGGCCGCCGTGGCTGGAGAAATGGTCATAAACAGCTGTGCAAAGCGTGATCCTATGAGGTGATAGGCATTGAACAAACAATAGTCGCCAAACACATAACCCACCATCCCTGAGAGCAAGAGCCAGGTCCATGTGGTGGCTGAAGCAGGAGGGGGGAAGCGGACTACCAGTGAAGGCAAAGAGCAACGCAGCAATCATCGACATGCTCAGAATCATGCGCCAAACATTCACCACACTTGCTCCCAAACGTTTCGTCGCCACCTCACTAAACAGCGCACTGGCGGTCCACATGGTGGCTACAATGAGCGAGAGAGATTCACCAAAATAAGGGATAGAAGAGAGAGAAGACATAGGTTTATGGAGATTTAGGCTACAAAATTAGGTCATTTTTGTCGGACAAGAGGTGAATCTCAGAAGAAAGTTGTATTTTTGCTGTATGATTGCGTTGCATTTCGCTCCCTTGCAGGGATATACCGACGATGTTTATCGACGTTTGCACCATCAACTCGTAGGTGGGGTGGACTTCTATTATACTCCTTTTGTGCGCCTCGAGCATGGTTCACCGCGCTCTAAAGATTTGCGCGACATTCTCCCAGCACACAATGAGCATGTGCCAGTGGTGCCACAGATTATTGCGGCCGAGGTGCAGGAGTTTCGCACACTCACTGACCTTATTAGGGAGAATGGTTATCGTCGCCTGGACCTCAACATGGGTTGCCCTTTTCCGCTTCAAGCCAAACATGGACGTGGCTGCGGACTTTTGGCGCAGACTGACGAAATTGCAGCAATGTTTGCAGAGATGAAACAGCACCCTGAAGTGCAATTTTCCATCAAGCTCCGCCTAGGGTGGGACAATCCCACTGTGGCGCAACAGCTCTTGCCCTTCATCAACGAAGCTCCACTCATGCAGGTCGCTTTGCATCCGCGCATCGGCACACAAGGCTACAAAGGAACGACTGATGTGGAAGCCTTTGCAGCCTTTGCTTCTGAATGCAAGAAGCCGTTAGTGTACAATGGCGATCTCACTTCGCCAGAAGAGGTGTTGCAGATGCAAGAGCGTTTTCCACAACTTGTTGGGATCATGGTAGGGCGCGGTCTTTTTGGCACGTCCTTCATTAGGTGCAGAGCTTCGTGAACAGCGTGAATGGACTGAGACATGAGCGCATTGCATTGCTCCATCAACTGCACGATGCCCTCCATGCTCACTATGCTCGCATCATACCTGGAGAAGCGCAACTGCACCAGAAACTCCGCACTTTTTGGGATTATCTCGAACCAGAAATCGGACGTAAAGCCTTCAAAGCTGTGCACAAGGCTGGCAATCTTCGTAATTATCTTCGCGCTGTTGCCGAGGTGGTGTAATGCTCCTAGGGTGTGTGCCATTTTATGACTAAACTAGCTTCTGCTATCATACAGAATTTTCTCTCTTCCTTCCTCATCATACCACAAGAAAGTATTTCTGTCATTCTATAAAAACAATTTGATATGATTCCTTTTGTGTCAAACACCATCAAGTACATTGGTACTGATGATCGTGATCTCGACCTCTTCGAGAGCCAATATCGCACGCCCGAAGGCATGTGCTACAACAGTTATGTGATTCTCGATGAGAAAGTTTGCATCATGGACACTGTCGATGCGCGCTGCGCTGAGGAGTGGAAGGTGAATCTCCAAGTGGCTCTTGAGGGTCGCACACCTGACTACCTTGTAGTTCAGCACGTAGAACCCGACCACGCTGGAGCTATTGCCGAGACGATGAACAAGTATCCTAACTTGAAAGTCGTGGCTAGCGCAAAGGCTTTGACCTTCATCGCACAGTTCAACGAAGGTCTCGATATGACCGACCGCACTATCACTGTGACCGACGGTAGCACCCTTGACCTCGGTGGTAGAAATCTCCACTTCATCACGGCTCCTATGGTGCACTGGCCCGAAGTAATCATGACCTATGATGATGGTGACAAGGCTTTCTTCTCTGCAGATGCTTTCGGCAAGTTTGGCACATACGACGCTCACCCCAACGATTGGGCGCAAGAAGCTCGCCGCTACTATTTCAGCATCTGCGGTAAGTATGGTATGCAAGTGTCTAAGGTGCTCGAGAAAGCAGCACAATTTGACATTGAAGTGATTTGTTCTCTCACGGCACTCTCCTTCGCAATGGTGAGATGGCTGAGGCCCTTCGTCTTTATGGTCTTTGGTCTAAATATGAACCCGAGAATCCAGAAGGCATTGTCATTGCTTATGCCAGCATTCACGGAGGCACCAAGGTCGCTGCTCGCCGTTTGGCTGAGGTATTCGCAGAAAGGGAGCTTCGGAAGTGGTGCTTCACGATCTCTGCCGTGGTTCTATTGATCACGCTCTTGCCGATGCATTCCGTTTGGGTAAGCTCGTCCTTGCTGCTTCTAGCTACGACTCTGAAGTTTTCCCACCCATGCACCACTTCACACACAAACTTCGTCTCAAAGGTTTTACCAAGCGTCGCGTGGCCATCATGGAGAATACGACTTGGGCTCCTACGGCTGCTAAGACCATCAAGGCAGAATTGGCTAATTTCAAGAACCTTGAAGTACTCGAAGATGTAGTTTCTATCAAGAGTGCTTTGAAACAAACTGACATTCCAGCCCTCGAAGCTCTCGCAGATGCTATAATGGCATAAAAAGCATTGGGTTTTAGACGGAATAGATTAGGCGATGCGCCAATTATTAAGGCCTGAGTGCACTCAAGACTCAAGGTAGATATTGGGTGTCCTTTCTTTTATCGTTCATCGTTGTTCTTGTCGGTCTATCATCCTCCTCATATATAATTAAGACTCCCTCCCATTTCTGAGAAGAGATGGGAGGGAGTCTTAGAGAAGGAGAGAAAAGTCAATACCAAAAAAATCGGCAAAGAGGGGAAGGTGGTCGCTGATGCCTCCATGATAGTAGGTGCCAAGGTAGGTGCGGTGCGGATGTAGTTCGCCAGACTTGGAGCATTCTAGCAAGAAGGAGGGAGCAAAAATGCGAACGTCGCAAGAGGGACGTGTGAGAAATTGGTTTTTCTTCGCTGCGTATCGAGTGTCATGTGGCGGAGAAGTAGGACGTTCTTCTGTGATAAAGTTGTGTGAAACAAGAATTTGGTCGATGCGATTCCACTGATGTCGGAAGAAATAGGTGCCCATCACCGAGCTATTATCGAATGATTCAGGAGTCTTGGCATGAACAGTTGTTGTGGCACTTGTATCAATACTTCTAGATGCTTTGGGTTTCCTAGGATGTTCTTGAGAAGATGGCCCAGGATAGGGCGTTGCATGTGGTGTGAGGGCGTAGAGATAGGGCGAAAGTACACGAGCGATGGAGGGGTCTGAGGGTTCGTCGTTGAAATCTCCTAGGGCAATGAGATGAGGATGAAGCCGCAGGTGGAGTAGACTGTCAGCTGTGTGAGCAATAAGATTGGCTGCTCGCTCACGATAGGGAGAGGAATGCTGCTCCTCCAAGGCGAGATGGGAAGTGAGCAAGAAAAACATCGAGAGTGTCACCGCGTGGCGCGCGAAAAGTGGCATGGAGTATGTCGCGCGTTGGGCGTTCGTGGAAGAATCGAATGGCACACGGAGAGACTGGTGCGCAATCAGCGACAAAGTGAAGGGTTGATAAAGAAGGGCAACATCGACACCACGTTGGTCGAGACTGTGGGTGACGAGATATTCGTAGCCCAAACGGGCTAAACGAGTGCGACGACAAAGATGATGAATCACAGAGTCGTTCTCTATTTCGCAAAAGTCCGATGAGGTCTATCGGTTTGTGGGTCTGCTGCGGCTACGAGCGTGCGAGCTATGGCACCTTGTTTGCGCCAATAGCGTGGAGAAGTCCATTTTCGTTGAGATGAAGGTAGAATTCTTCGTCGTGAAATCCGTCATCGTGGAGCGTGTCAAAAAGATTTTCCACATTCAAGTGAGAACGCGAAGTCGTTTCAGGAGCGAGCATAGTTCCGATGAGGGTTGCCATTGTTGGTCTGTCGTTCTAGCTGAGGAATAGGTCGAAGGATTCTGCGCAGATATAGAGAAAGCGTTAGCCCATAAAAAAGAATATAAGCTAACGATAAGAGGCAGCAGCCAGAGCACAACTGGAGACTGAGGAGAACAAGGGGATTTCATAGTATGGATGTGGGAAAGGGGGGCTATTCGTGGTGATAGGGTTCACCGCGAAGGATGGTCATGGCGCGATAAATCTGTTCGGTGAGGAAGAGTCGCACCATTTGGTGAGAAAAAGTTAGCTTAGACAGGGAGAGTTTCTCCTTGGCGAGTGCGTAAATCTCAGATGAAAAACCATAAGGGCCGCCAATGATCAGCACCATTCGTTTGGAGACTGACGACTGACGTCGATGGAGGTAGTCGGCAAACTCAATGGAGCGATATTCTTTGCCGCCTTCGTCCATGAGCACTACCCAATCTCCTTCTTTCAAACTCTTGAGAATGAGTTGACCTTCACGCTCTTTTTGCTGTGCAGTGCTGAGCGCTTTGGTGTTTTTTGAGCTCGGGAATCACTTCAAGTTCAAAGGGGATGTAGTGTTTGATGCGAGAAACATAGTCCGTGATCAAAGCATTGAGGTGGGCATCGACGGTGCGACCGACAACAAGAAGGTGAAGTTTCAAGGGGATGTGGACTTTTTAGATGTGGGAAATAAGTAGTGAGACTTTAGTTCTTTGACATTAGAAGGTTGCCATTAGTCTTTAGAAGGATGATATTTACCGTTGTTAGCTAAGCATTCGCACTTTAAAAATGCGATTCTCCTTTATAATGCTGCGATTCGCCATCAGTGGAGGTTGCTTTTATCCTTCAGATACCAGGGAGTTCTCCTAAAACGCAGGACAATCTAGTTCTCTTTTTTGGAGGAACTAACAAGTGGCGCCAGAGAATAGACTTAGTGAGCGGCGTATTTTTTTCGCGGGTCTACGTGATTTTTGGTCACCATTCTGAGATAAGCCTATTGAAAGCACATCGCCCTTCTGCCCAAATGGAGAGGGCAAAAGGGCGGATGTGTTCAAATAAAGGCAGTTGCACGGATGACTCAGTAAGAGAATGTGAGCGAATCGTGCAAATGTTTTACGAAAAAGCGCGAGATTATCCTTCTGTCTCTTCAGTCTTCTTGCGACGAGAAACGCGGCGTTTTGGCTTTTCTTCAGGACGTTCAATCTTCACACCAGCAAGTTCGGGGTCAATCATGATACGGCCACAGTATTCGCACACGATAATCTTCTTGCGCATGCGGATGTCGAGCTGACGCTGAGGGGGAATCTTGTTGAAGCAACCACCGCAAGCGTCACGTTGCACGTAAACGATGCCGAGACCATTGCGTGAGCTTTGGCGGATACGCTTGAAAGCCGTGAGCAAACGAGGTTCGATGGTGGTTTCAATAGCCTTGGCTTTTTCGCGGAGCTTTTTCTTCATCAGCCTTGGTGTCGGCTACGATTTCATCAAGCTCTGCCTTCTTCTGATCCAAGTCTTGTTGGCGAGATTCAAGTGCCGCACGACCTTTTTCGAGATCACCCGTTTTGAGGTTAATCAAACGCTCAGCATCGTTGATCTTCTTGCGAAGCAACTCGATTTCGAGGCTTTGGAATTCAATCTCCTTTGAGAGGTTGTCGTATTCACGGTTGTTGCGCACATCGTCAAGTTGGCTTTGGTAGCGCGTCATCATCTCTTGCGCTTCCTTGATACTCTCATGCTTGTGAGCAATATCACCCTTGATATGTTCGATTTCCTCCTCATACTTGTGGAGACGGTGTGAGAGACCTTCGATTTCGTCCTCAAGGTCTTGCACTTCAAGGGGAAGCTCGCCACGGAGCGTCTTAATTTCGTCAATTTCAGAGAGCTTTGTCTGGAGAGAGTAGAGGTTTTTCAGCTTCTGTTCTACAGACATGTCTGCGGAAGTGTTATCTTTCTTTGTTGCCATTATGGTGGAATTTTATTGCGTAGTGGGAAGCGATGGGTAATGTTTGTTATATCTATATATATGAGTCGTGCAATTTCTCTTAGTATAATAGAGAGGCTATGTTGAAATGCCTAAGGACTCCTTATATATATGGTGGGTCAGCGGTTAAAATTATCGTTGCGCTACTTATAGATATTGTATGGGATTGGTGTCAATCGTGGTCATCGCTGTGGGGAGCGTGGGAAATTGCTCTTGGAGAATGCGCTGGAGGAGATTGATCGTGTAACGTTCGCTTTGATAATGTCCGAGAGCTGCGAGCCAAAGTTCATTTTCGTGACCGAAATAGTAATGGTAACCGATTTCACCCGTGAAGAAAATGTCAGCTCCAACGGCTTGTGCACGACCTATCAAAAGTCGCCTGCACCGCCGCAAAAAGGCGATGCGCTGCACGGTCTGCTGAGGGCCACGAGAGAAATGGAGACTTTCCACCTTAAACTCTCGTTTGAGGAGTTGCAGGAAATCCATCACATCCATAGGTTGAGGCAAATTTCCTACTAACCCGCTTCCTGCAGCTTGTTCTCCCCGACCGAGAGGTTCGAGAAAGGCTATGTCTTGCAGGCCGAGATGTTGGGCGATTTCATAATTAACACCGCCCACGGCATTGTCAAGATTGGTGTGTGCAGCATAGATGGCTACATCGTTTTGGATAGCCTTTCGGAGGGTTCGCTCCACATAGGTGCTGTCGCTCACACATTTCACCCCACGAAAGAGGAGAGGGTGGTGAGCTACGATGAGATTGTAGCCACGATCCACGGCTTCTTGTACCACGGCTTCTGTGACGTCAAGGCACAATAATGCCCCTGAACACTCACTCGCTGTTAATCCACACTGTAAGCCGGCATTGTCGTAGCCTTCTTGCAGGGGCAGCGGAGCGAAAATTTTTCAAGGGCTGCTGCGATTTGTTTGATCTGCATAGCGCATTGCTTTGGCGGTCGATAGGAAGTGACCGCAGATATTTTCGGCAAAGTTACGATTTTCTCAGCAGGTGGACAACTCGTTCACAAATAATTTTGTAACTTTGCTCCTAAACTACAACAGAATAATATGACGAAAGAAGAAATTTGCGGCAACTGGTTGCAAAGATATACGAAAGTCCAACTTGAAGAGTTTGGCGATCTCATTCTTCTCACAAACTTCAACAATTATGTGGACATGTTTTGTGAGCAGATGAATGTGACTGCGGTGGGCTTCGATGCTAACATGCGCGCAGCTACTGCCGAGGGTATCACTATGATCAACTTTGGCATGGGGTCGCCTAATGCTGCGCTTATCATGGATTTGCTCTCAAGCGTGAACCCTCGTGCCGTGCTCTTCTTGGGTAAGACGGGAGGACTCTCCCACAAAACTCAGCTGGGCGACTACATTCTTCCCCTTGCTGGGATTCGAGGAGAGGAACTAGTAATGACTATTTCCCACCTGAGGTGCCTGCACTCCCTGCTTTCATGTTGCAGCGAGCTATTTCTACTGCGCTCCGTGACGCTTCTTTGGACTATTGGACAGGAACAGTTTATACAACGAACCGCCGAGTGTGGGAACATGACGAAGAGTTTAAGGCTTATCTTCGCAGAACTCGCGCCATGGCCATTGACATGGAGACCGCCACTCTCTTCTCCTGTGGATTTTATAACCATATTCCTACGGGAGCTTTGCTTTTAGTGAGCGATAACCCCATGGAACCTGAAGGCGTGAAGACGGAGAAGTCTGATAATCATGTAACGCGTAATTTTGCCGAAACACATGTTCAGTTGGGTATCGCCTCCTTGCGCTTGTTGCAAGGTGACCGAAAGACGGTGCGCCACTTGAAGTTTGATTGGTAATCTCTCTTAATTTAATAGGATAAGGCGCAGGCGAATGTTCGCTGCGCCTTCTTTAATTTATGGCTTGCTCATTGTAGTTTACGGCCTTCCTGATTTATTATTTAGCTGGGCCGTATCAGTTTATGGCTAGCTTGTATTTGTTTTTGATCTGCTTATAGGAGAAACTTTATGCGGCTTTGCTCTTTTCTCTTGGAAAAAAGCTAAGGTGCATGGTGTGTACTCCTATACCTAATATATAATATGGCGAAAAAAAATCCTACGGGTGCAACACACGAGACGATTGTTGCTGATGTGCGGGCTGGAAATATTGCGCCTGTTTACTATCTCATGGGAGAAGAAAGTTATTACATCGACCATGTGGCTGACTTTCTCCTTGATAGTCTACTCCGTCCTGAGGAGCGCGACTTTAATCTCATCACACTTTTTGGAGCCGAAACTGATGCAACGGCAGTGGTGCAAGCTGCTATGGGTTTTCCTATGGGAGCAGAACGAATGGTGGTCATGGTGAAAGAAGCGCAGAACCTCAAAGATCTGGCTCCGCTTGAGGCGTACCTCAAACAGCCGCAGCCTACTTCTGTGCTCATTCTTTGCCATAAGAATGGTACGCTCGACCGACGTAAGGGCGTGGTGAAGCTATTGGAGAAGCATGGTGTCTTAATGGAGAGCGCGAAGCTCCGTGATTATCAATTGGCCACTTGGGTGAAAAACTATGTGCAACGCAAAAAGGCTACCATCGAACCTCAAGCCGCTGAGATGCTTGCCGACTTTGTCGGGGCTGATCTCAGTCGTCTTTCGGGAGAAATCGATAAGTTGCTACTCTCTGCTAAGCTTTCTATCATCAGTCTTGGGTTGGTTCAAGAGCATATTGGAGTGAGTAAGGAGTTCAATATTTTTGAACTGCTGGATGCACTGGGCAAAAAAGATGTCGTAAAAGTCAATAGAATCGCGAACTACTTTGATAAAAACCCGAAGAAAAACCCTATTCAGATGGTGCTTCCTGCCTTGTTTCGTTTCTTCTCTCAGTTGATGCTCGCTTATTATACGCCAGGAACAAAAAGCCCCCGCGAGATTGCATCATGGGTAGGTGTGAGCGATTGGCAAGCAGAGCGCAATATCCTTCCTGCAATGCGCCTGTATTCTGGTCGTAAGGTAATGGATATAATAGGGCAAATTCGCCGTACGGATGCCAAAAAGTAAGGGAGTAGATAACCCTGCCATTGAGTCAGGGTGATCTGATGAAGGAATTGCTCTTTTTTTATTCTCCATTGATTTGTTTTGCATCACGTCTACTCTACCTGCTGAAGTCTATGATTTCGTCTGGTAGTTCTTAAGAGGGCTGTCTTAGGTTGTCTAAGAAAACTCTCAGGATCTTTATCTTTAGCTTTATTCTCTTTGGAGTATTGCTGCATACTTCTCCCTGCTGTCTTAAGGATGGTAGGGAGAAGTGTTTTTAGGGACCTTGTGTAAAGGTGAAAACTAATGGCTTTAGAAGTGATGTCATGGAGGTTGATGTTGTAATCTAGGAGATGAACAAACTCACTTCCTAGAGTGGCTGAGTTTTTCTTAGAGTTTTCATTTCTCTCTTGGGAGTGAGTTGTTGTAGGGTGGGAGAGTGGTGCGTGTTTTTTTCCGGTTGGTGGGTGTTCCCCTCGCAAGAATTATTCGGAGTCTTAGAGGGTGTGTTGCATCTTTTAGGAAGAGAGTTCTTGATTCTTTCTGTTTTTTGAAGAAGCAACTAGAAAAGTGTATAAATAGTTCTTGAAGGTATTTTCTAGTAGGTGTGATTTTTTGCGAGACTTTTTGGGCTTCTGTTTGCGAACTTCCGATTTTTGTACTCTGAAGACCGTGGAAAAAGTAAAGGGAAAATATGGAGGGATTTAGTGAGAATGGGGGAGAGTGGTGAAAATGTAGTAGAAATAGCATGATCTAGCGTAAATTTGCCTTCAAAGTTCCCATTTTTGCGAGTAAAACCAGGACGTTGAGGTGAAAAATCACGTTTTAGGGAGTGAAAAACCTTGTTTTTTGTGCTAGAACGTTCTTGGATTGAGATACAGAAAATGTGTATAACCATTTGTTTTATAGTAGAATAGATGGATTTGTAAGCTCTGAGAATCGTGTAAATTCCGATAATTAGGATAAGGTGTGGGAATGAGCTAAAATTCGTACAAATGGCCTTTTCTCAATATTTCGAGATTTAGAGTTGGGTTTTGTTTGCATTCTATTTTGTTGCTTGAGTTTTGTGGTGTGTTACAATGTGATTTCAAAATGTATCTCATAGTTCTCTTATTAGGCATGATTTACATTTTGCAAACCCTTTATTGAGTTTGTGTTTGTAGTCTTACTTCTTAAGTTGTGAAATCTGAATCTATTATTATGCAGTCTGGATTTTTATCTTGTAATTCATTGTAAACCAGATTTCTATGTTATGTTTATTGGTGTGTTGTCCTTGTTTGTTGGCTGTATGTAGGTAGATGTATGTCGTATGTAGCTGTAAAGTCGTCATTTCTTCTTATATCTGTTTGAAAGCCAGTGTTTATGTGGTTGTACACTATTGTTTTTTATAGATGTACAATAGTTCTTTTAGACTGTGATATGTAAATGTGAAGAGCTTTTCATGTACTGTTGATCTGGGTATTTAGATTTGTGTTTTGAAATGTGATGGTGTTTTGATTTTGATATTTGTATTTAGAATGTTGTTTGTCTGATTTTTTATCACTACCTTTGTAGTGGCTAAGAAAAAGCTCTAAGAGAGGAAGCAAACGTGTTGGTGACTTCTTATGTGCTGTTCAGACAAGGAGATCAGCCATCTATGAAATGCTTGAACTCGGGAATCTATAAGTTGCGATTCTGTCGCAAGTAATCTGTTTTCTTAAGCTCGACTTTCGGAAGGATTTGTGTATATTGAGTTGTATATTTCCTATACTCGGTGAAACAGCTGTGACATCCTCTGTACGAGTCCCTCAAGGAAAGAAGCAGACACAGGAGGAATCAAACTCTTTGTTGACTCTTTGTCGAACAAGGTTAAGTGCATGTGTAATGACAGTCCTACAGTCTCTCTTACTTCGTTGAGTTGTATCAATTGCTCATTAGTGTTTCTCTTAGAGTTTTCTTATTATAGAGTCAGAAAATGCTCTTTTACGAGCTGAAATACATGCGATTTTATATCGCTGTTTTTGCCTTCTTTCATTGTTCCTTAGGAACTACTTTTCAGACTATCGTAATGCAAGAAAGAATACGTCAAATTATGGACCACTATGGTCTGAGTCAACAAAACTTTGCAGCTCAGTTAGGAGTTGCGCCTGCTACAATATCTAGTATTTTTACTGGGCGTACTAACCCGACCAATAAGCATGTTCAAGCCATTCACAAAGCTTTTCCCGAGATAGATACCAATTGGTTGATGTTTGGGGAGGGAGAAATGCTGCTGTCACTCGATGGAAAAAGGGAGGGAACGGTGGAGGACGTAGAAGGAAATGGTAGATCTGCGACTCTACTCCCTGAAACCACTCTCTTTGGCGAGGAGATGCCTGGTGTTAGTGTAGGAGTAACAGCTGGGAATGCTGGAATGCATGCCTCTATGATGGGAGGAAACGCCCGCGGAATACGCAGAGAAGGATCTGTTCTAGCCCAACAATATGGGGGAATGTTAGAAGCCGCGAATTTAATGGACAAAAAGATACGTAAGATTAAGGAGATTCGCGTGTTTTATGACGATGGCACGTTTGAAGTTTTCTCCCCTTCTAGCAAATAAATCGGTTCTTCATGCAGATGAAAGAAGAATGCTGGCAGGTAAAAAACTGTTTCTCCCGTTCGGTTTGAAGGGGTAATTCCTAGAGAAATGCGTATCTTTGTAGTTCTATCAGTTGGAAATAGTGTGAATCTTTAGTCGCATTAGTAAAAGCCCCCCGAGCAATGCAACGTGGCCTTCATAGTTATAGCTTGTGTAGCCTATGATTATGGTTGCTTAAGTAGCATAGATCTATAATAGTATCGTAAAGCTTTATATAAATAGGTAAAGTAAGCCAATGTCTTTAATCTACTATTAATGTGATGGGAGTGGTTTGTTTTCGTGTGTTAGCTTTGCCAACTTCTTGATAGGATACTTCTACATCTTCGATATAATTTGAATCTTGATGCTTTCTTTTCCTCCCCTAAACCTCCCCACTCCAGCTTTGCGTTTACGCAAGAGTGCCGATGGCAGACCGCAAGTCTATGACGAATTGCGGAAACGCTTTGTGACACTTACAGCCGAAGAATGGGTGCGCCAGCATTTCGTGGCTTTTTTAGTGGCAGAAAGAGGGTATCCTCAAGGTCTTCTCGCTAATGAGATTGGAATAAACGTAGGAGGTGTGTCTAGGCGTTGCGATACAGTCCTATACGCTCGAGAAGGTGGCATGCCCCGTCTTATCGTTGAATACAAAGCTCCGCAGGTAGCAATCACCGAGTCTGTGTTCACTCAAGTGCAAAGCTACAATAGTGTGCTCCGTGCCGATTATCTCATTGTGAGCAATGGTTTACAGCATTTCTGTTGTCGAATAGATTATGTAAACCATCGCGTGGAGTTTCTCTCTGAAATCCCTCGTTACGAAGATTTGTAAGGAGAGTTTTAGCAGTCTGTGCGTAATGTGTAGTTAAGATAGAGGAGTTGTAGTCCGTTGTATAGGATTTTCAAGGATGCGAATTGATGTTTAAGAGGCAAATCTCTGGCGTATCAATAGATTTTCTTGGAGATTTCTCTAAAACTCTCTGAGAGTTTCTGGAAAAACTCGGAGATAATTTAGAAAAAGTCCGAGTTTTTCTGAGAAATCTCTGAGATATTGTTTACAACTTAGGGAGAGCTTGAAGATAGTTCTCCACCGATGCCGCCATTTCTACAGAGAAAGTAGTTGTGTATCGTGTGTTTTTCCCATTGGTTCTTCCAATAAACCTTTTCTGAAGCTCTATCATCATTATAGCAATAAGGGAGAACACATTCTTTATTATTCGGCTGTGTCATGAAGTATGTTCTCTCCTTGATTCTCTTTTTATCCTAGTCTTCTCATTTTTATCAGTCGTTTTCCGTCATAAATCATCCATCAATGTCTACAGTAAATATAACATTCCGTCCTGCAAATCTTGAAGATGCAGATTTTATAGCCAGATATGTATTGGCAGCCTTCCACATAATAGATCTGGAACAACCTCTTACAGCCGAACAGCAGCAGTCGGTCGATGTAGTAGTGCCCGTGGTGCAACAAAACCGGAGTGTTATACAGCTACCAACATGCTGAGATTGCAGAGCATAACGGACACCCTGTGGCCATGCTACTCAGTTATGAAGGGGAGTACTTTCGAGAATTTCGTGAGCGCACCTTCAATCAATTGCCTTTTTTCACGCCAGAAGAACTAGCAGCTATGGAGGACGAGACGAGAGCTGGTGAACTTTACATTGACTCTCTCGCTGTGCATCCAGACTATCGTGGGCGCGGCATTGCTCAGAGTCTTTTGGAGCGAGTGGTAAATCGTGCCAAAGATCAGCAGATGTTGGCCACCCTCTTGGTTGATCCAGAGAATCCTAGAGCAAAAGCCTTATATGAACGTTGCGGTTTCCGTGCCGAAGGGCGTGTTAATGCTTTTGGAGTGAACTTTTATCGCATGGAACACATTTAATGTTTTGACGAGTCATGAATAACTTTCTAACGCTTTTGCAATACACGTGCGTCGGTGCGTGATTATCTGCCCACACTTCCCTCAGCAGAAGCCATAGATCGCATCAAAGAAGCCGTTCGACTTGCGCCTTCTGCCTGTAACAAGCAGCCATGGCGGTTCTTTTATGTCACTAATCCAGAGCTGTTGCCCCAGCTCTTCCAAACTTATCCTCGTCCTTGGCTATCCACTGCCCCAGCTCTCTTTGTTGCAGTGAAGAATGTGGCCGAAAACTGGGTGCGCCCTGCCGATAATCATGCTCATGGCGACATTGATTTGGCCATCGCAGTGGAGCATTTGTGCTTGGCTGCCGCAGAAGAAGGTCTCGGTACTTGCTGGATTTGCAACTTTGATACAAAAGCCTGCGCTGAACTCTTGAACTTGTCTGAGGAATGGCAGCCAGTAGCGATGACCCCAATAGGTTATCCTGGAGAGAAACACCAAGATGCAGGCCGAAAACGTAAGACTACAGACGAAATTTTTGTAGATTTGGTATAGCGTGAGCGTAGATTTAAGGGAGAAAATCCTAAGTGAAGAATCTCACGTCCTCTGATATTAAACGAAGAAATGGAGCGTTTCCAAACTTTTCAAGCTGGGAAACGCTCCATTATTAGATGTACGAGACGAGGGAATGCGTAGTTGTCACGCTCTGTCCATGAGATACGGATGAAATCATCTGTGAGTTCGGGGTGAGTGTCGAAGGCCTTTGCGAAATCCCCCCGTAGTATGTAACCATCAGCGTGGAGTTTGCGGTGAGTCAGTTGGTGGGTCAAATCGGTCACCACCGATTGTAGCGTAGACTGTTCCGAAAGGAATGGCTGCAAAGTCGGATGTTGCAGCACTTCTGCTATAGTGGGAGGTGAGGGAAACTCCAATAAAAGTGGTTCGTAAAGCCCTTGCCATATGTCGCCCTTCCCTCGGCGGTGAATCCAAGTGCGAAGAGGATGAACAAAAGTCGGAGAGTGATGAGTTGCACAGCCTGTAGTCAAGTGTGATGAGTCTAGAGCTGCTTTTGTGTCTCCATCATTCTCATTGGCTTCTCCTTCCAATAGCCAAATGTAGACAAAGTAGCGATGGGAAATCGCTATTTTTTTTGCTTTTAGAGGCAGTGATTCCACTGTACCTTCTGCGAGGGCAGCACAGTCTTCGTTCATAGGACAGAGCAAACACTGCGGACTGCGCGGGGTGCACTGCAAGGCTCCGAAATCCATAATTGCTTGGTTGTAGTCGGCTGCTCGTTGAGAAACCATAAGTTCTTGAGCTAGCGCACCAAACTCTTTCTTCCCTGCGGTACTATCGATGGGAGTGTCTATGCAAAAACTCGCGAAAGCACGCGATAAACATTGCCATCTACCACAGCCGTTGGGAGATCATAGGCAAAAGAGCAGATGGCAGCTGCAGTATAGTCACCTACCCCTTTCAGGTTTCTCACCCCTTCATAGTCCGTGGGAAAGCCACCTTGCTCCACAATCTGCTGGGCGGCAGTGTGAAGATTGCGAGCACGCGAATAATATCCAAGACCTTCCCATTGGCGCATCACCTCATCTTGCGATGCGGCTGCGAGAATTTCTACGGTGGGAAAGCGTTCGATGAAGCGCAGATAGTAGTCATATCCTTGTGCTACGCGAGTCTGCTGGAGAATAATCTCCGAGACCCAGATGCGATAAGGGTCGCGAGTGTTGCGCCAAGGCAGTTCGCGACCGAATTCATCATACCAATCTAGAAGGCGTTGTGAGAAAGGGTGGGGAGGAAGCGTCTTTTCGTGTTCTGTCACCGTAGTTTATCGTTGTTTTTGTGTAGGAATAGATGTGGAAATCAGACAATTCTTCACGCCATGGAGCATTTTCAGTCTGCGTTTTCTCAGAGTGGCAGGCTCGTATTTTGTAAAGTTTGGCCACTACCTCCAGAGAAAGATAGAGGGTTGTTAAAGTGACTGACAGAGCGATTCGAGAGCTTCAGTTGTTTCTACTACGTGGATTTTGCTACGTACCGAGAGGTCTACCAAGTTGGTCTCTACCATTTGATCAAGCATAGCCACAAGCATGTCCCAACATCCATCTACATTATAGAGAGCAAGGTGTTTGCGGGTGCCATCAGTGGTGATTTCGGCCAAAAGAGTGAAGATTTCGTCGAGTGTTCCCACACCTCCAGGCAGCGCTATCATGAGATCACTACGTTCGATAAGGATTGTTTTGCGGTCGGCTAGGCCAGCAGTGCGGATTTCCACGTCAAGGGTGTCGCTGACCACATTGCGGTTCACTACAAATTGGGGAACGATGCCATAGATTTTAGCACCTGCTTGTTTGGCACTCTGAGCAAGCACCTCCATCATGCCAATCCCCGAACCACCATAAAATGAGGGTTCGTCCAGATTGTCCAATCCATTTTCCCACCTCTTCCGTCGCGTTACGGAAAGACGTAGGCACATTATCGTGAGAAGATAGGAAGACTCCAATATATTGCATAGAGAATAGATATGAGAATGAGGTATGTTTTGCACGCTAGCTTCAGTGGTTGCTCCTTGATTTTTTGAGCTATAGGTTTTATACTATGGGAGCACTCCAGGGAGAAGGTGGTTAAAACTATAGGAAAGTTTCCGTCTAAAATCCCAAGCATTTGGCAAAACATAGAGCAAAGATACAAAGAAATCTGAGGAATCTGCCGTGTCTAGTTGGATTTCTCAGACCTAAAAGAAGGGATAATGCTCATTTTATCGTGTTGTTTGGTATTTTTAAGATTAGTGTATGTGCATGGAGTCTATAAAAGTGTATACCTTTGCTCGCAAACAACACAGCTATTTCTCGTTTTTCTCCTGCTGTTTAGAAATCTCAGTATATGTCGAGGCATCCTTCTTCCAAGAAAGAAGCCCATTTTCTGAGGAGCAGTGACAAGAACATCACACAAAATACTCAATACAATCACTTACAATGAAAAAAGTTCTCTTTTTCGCAGCAGCTTGCCTCTCATTGATGACTTTGCGGCAACAAGGCTCAATCTGAGCAAGCTGGTGACTCTCTCACTGCACAAACTGCTGATTCACTCGTGTTCGAAGGTCAATTCCCCAACGCTGATGGTGGTGAAATGGCTGTGAAGCTCGCTCTTGCTCAAGATAGCACCAAGGGTTTCACTCTCGCTGAGGATAGCACTGTATCTACTGGTATGTACGAAGAAGTAACCGCTGGTGAAAAGAAGGGTTACAAGCTCATCATTTCTGAGAATGACGTGCGTTTCTTCGCTAACAATGGTGACAGCGTTCTTTCTGCATCTGCAGACTCTACCCTCGCACCTTCCGCTTCTGGCTTGAAGTACGACCTCAAGCGCAAGTAATTCTTGCCCAAGAATTTTCGAGCCTTTACCATGTCTCTATAGCTTAAGACCATTTGGTGATTTATAGCTATGCAGATGATGATATGTGAATGGCCACTTCTTTATCTCCCTCTCTTGAAAACACTTTTCAGGGGAGGGAGCCTCTTTATAGTCCTCTCTGAGGATCGTACTAACACTTTCTGGTTTCTTACGTCTGTTTGCCATGATTTCATCTAAATCACAGCCATACAAGGTGACCACCTTGCGAGCTTGGAAATTGATAATAGGGGGAATTTTGAGCCTTCTTGTGCTTTTTTTGTGGGGTGTAGGTGAGTTTATGCTCAAAATATCTCTGCGTCCCGTGCCAAGTTCTTATCGTGAGACACAAGCAGCTCTTGACACAATGCTCCGTCTTTATCCGCATATTCAGCCGTGGGTAGACAGTTTGCAGGCTCATCATGCCCTGCGTGACACTGTAGTTCTCGCACCCGATGGCACACAGCTACATGGTTATTATCTTCCTGCCGCAAAGCCCACTCAGCGTGTAGCCTTGTTGGTCCACGGCTATCAGGATGCAGCGTTGCGTATGCTCCACATAGCCTATCTTTATCACCACGATTTGGGGGCGAATGTGGTGATGCCCGATTTGCGCTATCATGGCAAGACTGCTGGAAAAAGCATTGGTATGGGGTGGAACGACCGATTGGATGTGCGACAATGGGCTTGGCAGGTGTCAGAAATCTTTGGTAATAGTTTGAAATCAGACTCTTCCGCCTCACTTTCTGCGCTCACCTCTTCTAAACCCTCTCAGAGTGCTTCTCCTCACTTGGTGGTGCATGGCATCTCCATGGGAGCTGCCACAACGATGATGCTAAGCGGCACAGACAGTCTTCCTCCTATTTGCGCTTATGTCGAAGATTGCGGTTATACTTCTGCGTGGGACATATTCCAGAGCGAACTAGCGCATCGCTATCATCTCCCTGCTTTTCCGCTGATGCACATCACAAGTGTACTCAGCAAATGGCACTACGGCTGGTCGTTTCGCGAAGCCGATGCTCAGAAGTTTGTGAGCCGTTGCCGACAACCCATGCTTTTCATTCATGGTGGCGAAGACACCTTTGTGCCCACCGCGATGGTTTATAAGTTGTATGCAGCTAAACCTCAGCCTAAATCTATTTGGGTCGCTCCGCATTCTGGGCATGCCGACAGTTATCGCTGATCATCGAGTGGAATACACCCAAAAGAGTTGCCTCCTTCCTTGCGCCCTATTGGTGAGCTGAAAAGGGGAAATCCTTTAGTTAGGGTGTAAACTTCCACCCTCTTTGTTGAAAGTGGCCGAGTGTTACTCCTCGTTTTGCATAAGTAAAAGGCCAACAACCATTAGAATATAGATTTTTATCTTTCCTATCTATCGTCGTTTTTAATCCACAACTATGTCCGAACTTCCCATCGAAACGCATCCTCTCCAACCCTTTTCTTCCTGGAGCATGCGGAATGGCTCTTCCTTGAAGTTTTCCCCTCCAGCAGGCGCGCTGGAGTATGCTTTTCTTTACCCTAATTTTATCAATGATTTTTGGCGCATCATGGGGCATCTTTTCTTTGATGACCGAGAGTATTTTGTGGTGCAAGGAGAAAAGCGTTTCGATCAATCAGCTATAGAGGCCTTTGCTCGCGACAAAGGTTTTGCTTTCTTTGACACAGCCACCAAAGTAAGGCGGTTGAAAGGGAACGCCTCTGATGCTTTCTTAGAGATCATAGAGCCCACGGATGTTGGCTCCCTTCTAGCAGCAATGCCCCTCCTGCAAAAACATCATCACCACGGGCGGATTAGCTGGCGAAACGCTTTGTCGCATGTTGGGAGTAGAGCATCTACCAAAGATTGGCGAGTTTGTGTTTTGTCCTCAAGCACAACACAGCCTCGGGCGTGACATTATTTTCTGGCGCATGCCCAGTAGTTCACGGGCTTATCCTCTGAAATTGGAGAAGAAAGCCGAATACTATGCACGCCTCTTTGAGTGATGTGGCTTAAAAAAACAGGTCTTTTGCCTAAGTCAATCCCAAAAAGTGTAAAATGATAGTGAGATTCTTCCGACTATCGCTTGCGACAGATGAGGAAAATCGTATCTTTGCACTAACAACATCCGAGTGTAGCTCTCGAAGAAGCCATCTCTCGGACATAGACTACAACAATATTATTTCAACACAACAACATGATAGCGACTCCCACGCCTTGTGTTCCTGTAGAAAACACAATGGAGCGAACACTCCTTTGGGACGCACAGGTTCAAAACAAGCAAAAGACTATGGCAACAGTATATGATTTTAAACTGGCCGACAAGAAAGGCAACGAAGTAAGCCTAGCAGACTACAAAGGCAAGGTATTGCTCATTGTGAACTCAGCCACAGAATGCGGTTTCACTCCTCAGTACGAAGAACTCGAAGCCCTCTATCGTGCGCACAAGGCCCAAGGTCTTGAGATTCTCGATGTGCCTTGCAACCAATTTGGTGGACAAGCTCCTGGTTCTGATGCCGAAATCAGCGAATTCTGCTCTTTGAAGTTCGGTGTAGACTTCCCTCAGTTTCGCAAGGCAGAGGTGAATGGTGCCAACGAACTCCCCCTCTACACCTGGCTCAAATCTGAGCAACCTTTCAAGGGTTTTTGACAAGAACCACAAACTCACGCCCATTCTCGAAGATATCCTCGACAAGAATCTCCCTGGCTGGCGCGAATCTAGCGATGTAAAGTGGAATTTCACTAAATTCCTCGTGGATCGTGAAGGTAAAGTTGTGGCACGCTTTGAGCCTACTCACGACATTAAGGATATAGAAAAAGCAAATCGAAAAGCTCTTCTAAGTCAGTTAGATACAGAACATTTCCCTAAGACCGGCACGGATCATGCATTTTTCCGTGTCGGCTTCTTCCGTTTCAAATCCCCGCTTTTTGCTGCTTTTCGAGCAGCACACTGCCTAAAGCTGTGTGAAGCATAGGCTCGTCCTAGTCTGTCCCTTCGCTATTCAAGGGTAGATTTTACCGAAAACTGCTAGTGCCACACCATTGTTTTGAGCCAGTGTGGCTTAAAAGGTTGAAGTAGCATAGTCGTGGAGATACGGAATCCCCTATTTTAGTTTGAAAGCTACACTCATGAATTACGATAAACTCAAACTTGACAACCAGCTCTGCTTCCGACTTTATGCGGCAAGTCGCTTGATTACGCAGGCTTATCGCCCACATCTAGACAGATTGGGCGTGACTTATCCACCAGTATCTCGTGTTGATGGTGCTTTGGGAGACGGATTCCTTGCCCGTAAACGACATTGCCAAGAAACTTTCTTTGGAGACTAATACCGTAACTCCGTTGATTCAGCGTATGGAGCGCGAAGGTATTGTGACGCACCAAGGGTAAGGTGGACACTCGCCAAACCATAGTGGCACTCACCGATCATGGCCGTGGACTCCGCGAGCAAGCGAGTCGGCATACCGCAATTGTATGCTAGACCTTCTCTGCAATAATGGCGTGCCTGAGCAGTCTATTTCTGAGATTCTCCCTTGCTCGACGAACTAATTGCGAGCTTGAAGAAGAAGGTAGAGTAGGCCAGTTTAGTATGCTGAGCGAGCAGTCCGTAAAGGCTGCATATTTCTTTCTTGAAAAGGTGACAGTTCGGCAGGGTAAACTGTTAAAATTGAAAATGGAATTTGGGCAGAGTTTTTCTTCAATCTAGGAGAAGACTTTGCCCTTCTTTAGCTTTTACTGCGATGTTTTCAAAAGAGTATAATAGGAAATTTCCGAGAGTTTGCAGAAAATCTCTGAGAATTTTTCATATTTCTCCGAGATAATGGGCTAAAAACTAGGAGAAAATCCTTTGAGAGAAGACGCATATTTCTGCATTTCTTTGCTATTAGCCTGTGAGCTTTGGAACTATATGGGATGGAATACCGAAATATGGTGCAGTATGAAAGGAAAAAGTGACAGAACGATAGGTAGATGGACTAATGACTCTGGCGAAATGATGAGAGTCTATGCAATAGTGGTTGCGCCAATTCCAAGTGCATCCCTTCTGCTCTTTGCGAATATAGTGTTAAATCATAGGGAATTTTGCGCGGAGTTTTCTTAATTTTGAGTTAAAATGCCGGTGAGATAGCATGAAAAATAGGTGGAGGACTAGATCAACTAGTCTTCCACCTATGTTGTTTAGTACCAAAAGAATGTGTGAGCCTAGGACATCGGCACCAATCATTTGGGTTTATCGCTGCGGAGATTCAATTCCCTTTTTGAGTTGTTCGTCAAGTTGCTTCACAATCTTGGGGTGTTTTCTCAGCCACATTGGTTGTTTCTCCTTGCTTTCCACGCATGTTATAGAGCTGTGCTGTTGAGGTAAATCCTGTTTCGATGTGAGGTCCCCAAGGCACCATGGCAGGGCCTTTAGTAGGAACGATGTATTTCCACTGAGGAGTTCGGATTGACACCGAACGATTGTAGGCCATTGACACCACATAATTACGAGGTTTAGAAGATAGTCCTAACCAGGTGCGGTGGTGGTCTCTACTATCAATACCTAAACTGTCGGCTAATTGCTCACCTACGACTGCTGCCAGAGAGCGCATAGCATCAATTTGACTCACCAAAGCTTGGCTAGTTTTGCCTTGCGGTACCTTACCTGCTGGCCAACTCACGATGAAGGGCACGGCACTTCCGGCTTCGAATGCACTATATTTACCGCCGCGCCAGTGTCCTGCGGGACGATGTGAGCCTGCAAGTTCCTCAGCGTGGTCTGCATATCCATCGTCCAAGACGGGCCCATTGTCACTCGTGAGGATGATGAGGGTGTTGTCTGCGATGCCCATGCGTTGGAGCGCAGCTGTGATTTGACCTACTGTCCAGTCCAACTGAAGAATGGCATCACCTCTCGAGCCCATAGGGCTCTTTCCTGCGAAACGAGCGTGTGGCCAACGCGGTACGTGAATGTCATTGGTGCAGAGATACATAAAGAAGGGTAGGTTAGTTTCACTGCGTCTAGTGTGATCACATTCCCCCTTACGGCAGTGGGGGGCATTTTTAGCCATGTTCACACGCTCTTCTATCCAGTTGATAGCATAAGAGGCGATAGAATCGGCAATATCTTCGTCTTTCCATAGGGCTTTTCCGCCACCTTTCATATAGCCTATGCGCGAAATGCCATTGACAATGCTCATGTCGTGACCATGCGAAGGCTGAAGTTGCAAGAGTTCTGGGTTAGATTTTCCAGTGGGTTCGCCTTCGAAGTTCTGGCGATAGCTCACTTGTATGGGAGCGGATGGGTCATAGTTTTTGACATGGTCGTTTTCTATGAACACGCAAGGCACTCGGTCGGCCGTAGCAGCCATGATGCAACTGTAATCGAAGCCTAAATCGGCAGGCGTTTGGTCAAGTTAGCCGTTCCAGTCTTGTTGAGCCGTCTTGCTTCCTAGACCTAAGTGCCATTTCCCTATGGCTGCTGTGGCATATCCAGTGCGTTTGAAGAGGTCAGCTAGGGTGAACTGTTCGGGTTTTATGATCATTCCTGCATTGCCTGCAGCCACGTCTGTGCCTAATCTACGGAAGGGGTATTCTCCTGTTAGGAAGGCGTAACGCGAAGGAGTGCTAGTGGAGGCCGAAGCGTGGGCATCGGTGAAGCGAGTGCCGCGAGCTGCGAGTTGGTCTATGTGAGGAGTGCTCACACGAGTGGCACCATAGCAGGAGAAATCGCCATAGCCCACATCGTCGGTCATGATGACAATGACGTTGGGCTTGGAGGTTTGTGCCTGAACAGCCGCAGCACTGACTAACGCGGCCATAGAACAGATGAGGCGGGAAGGATTCATGAATGCAACTTAAGGGAATCAAAGCCCCCAATGAGAGGAGGATATTAAAAAGCACTTCTTCACCTTTGACAATAGAGAAGAAGTGCTTGTAATGTTGTGTTTAGTTCTTTTGGAAGAGGCCAATGCGCTGCTCTTCGCTCATTTTGCAGATGAGCAAAGCATCCTCTTTCTCCACTACGATGTAGCCTTCTAAGCCTTGAACGATGACTTTTCGGCCAGGAGCAACGTGTATCATGCAGTCACTGCTCTCGAAAAGCTTTACACCTTCTCCGACTACGGCATTATTATATGCGTCGTGTGGTAGTTCTCCATGGAGTGATCTCCACGTGCCAAAGGTCGTTCCAACCAAAAATCTGCCGGGCGCACGAACACATCTTCAGCATGTTCCATGATGGCGTAGTCCACGAGATTGTTTCGCACTGAGGGAAATAGCTCGGCAATCTTACTTTTTTTCTTCGGGAGTGTCGTAATAAAGGGCAAACCTTCGAAGATGCTCGAGATTTTAGGGGCGTATACGCGGAAAGCATTGACAATGGTGGTCACGCTCCACACGAAAATCCCCTGCATTCCAGAAGAAGTTGGGTTGCGCCACGTATTGTTGCGCCACGGCCAACTCAGGTTTTTCCCTTTAAAACTATCGACAGCGTAAATATTTCGCTTGCGAGAAGAGGAGTAGAAAGGTCGGCTTTGATATAGCCATAGCCAGTAGCTGGAAAGTTGGGCTTGATGCCAAGAGTGACTATCGCATCTGTCTCTGCTGCAAATTCGAGACATTCGCCGATGCATTGGCCAAAGTGGCTGACATCTTTGATGTTATGGTCGGAAGGTGCGACAACTATAGTAGCTCTTGGGTCGCGTTTTTTGATTTTCCACGAAGCATAACAGATGCAAGGCGCAGTGCCACGCATGCAAGGCTCGAGAAGCACATTGTCTGCTGGGACATCAGGGAGCTGTTCGCGCACGATGTCGGCATAATGTTCGGAGGTTACCACCCATATATTAGAGGCTGGCACAATGCCCTCAAAGCGATCTACGGTGAGCTGGAGCATGGTGCGACCGCATCCCAAGATGTCAAGGAATTGCTTGGGACGCTCCACGCTGCTCATTGGCCAAAAGCGGCTACCAATGCCGCCTGCCATGATGACAAGGTGTTGATGTGAGGTCATAGTGAGAGAGGCCTATAGGTGGATAATCCGAATGAAAAAGGGAGAGAAGCGCGGCGAACTAACAGTTAGGGATTAGCTGCTTCCATGTCGCCCATGATGTAAAGACGCACTAATTCATTGGAAGCATTAGAACGCACGGTAATTACCTTCTTGAATTCACCAGCACTTTTGCCCTTACCATTGTAAACCACCTTGATTTCTCCACTTTTGCCAGGAGCAATAGGGGCTTGAGTGTAGGTGGGAATGGTGCAACCACAAGAAGCTACAGCCTGTTCGATGACAAGAGGCTTGTCGCCTGTATTCTTAAACTTGAAGGTAAAAAGTTTACTCGCTTACTTTCTTTGAACTTGCCAAAGTTGTGTTCTGTGTGCTTGAAAGTGATTACGGCTTGTGCAGCAACAGTGGTGATGCCCAAAACGAGGCCACACACGAGCGTAGAAAAAAGACGTTTAATCATAATGTTGTGATTTTGTTCAATGAAATGTGACTGCAAATATAACACTTATCCGTGGTATATGGTAAGAAAATGCTTGGAATAGTAATCTTTAATAGTGATTTCTTCTAGTTTTGTCGTTAATGATGTATTTTTGCTTTATGAATAAGGCATCTCTCACGCAGCACGATAGAATTATCTTGGGCATTGACCCTGGCACCAACGTATTGGGCTATGGTCTTGTGGCTGTGACGGGCAAGGAAACACAAATGCTCGCCATGGGAGTCATAGATTTGCGCAAGGTGTCTGACGTGTATCTGAAGCTTGGTCGCATTTATGAGCGTGTGATGGGGGTAATTGATGCCTTTCATCCTGATGAATTGGCCATCGAAGCTCCCTTTTTCGGCAAGAATGTTCAGTCGATGCTTAAACTTGGACGTGCACAAGGGGTGGTAATTGCCGCAGCTATAGCGCGGCAGATTCCCATACACGAATATGCGCCTATGCAGATTAAACAGGCTATTGTGGGCAATGGGGCAGCTTCTAAGGAGCAAGTGGCTAGCATTATGCAGCGCACTTTCAAAATCTCGGATGAGCGTATGTTACCCTACCTAGATGCTACGGATGCGCTAGCGGCTGCCTACTGTCATTTTGTGAATACTACGCAGCATGGTGTGAAGGGATTGCTCCCCGCGCAGCAGAAAACGAAGAAATCTTCCACTAGTGGCAGGTCGGCTTCGTGGGATGACTTTGTGAAGCTCAATGCGCACCGCATTCGCTCTTAGTCTTGTGAGTAGATATTAGGCAAGTTATTTATATAATTATCCCTCTTCTCTTACATGAGTTGCTCATCTAGCATCGAGGAGTTGCTCATCTAAAGAAGGATATGTTGCAGTTCTTCAATTAGTCACTAGCTTATTTATATTCAAAGGTCATGAAGAAGTTTTTCTTTATTTTCCTGGTGTTCATGGCACTTCCTACCATATCATGGGGGAATCTGTGTTTGAGTTGGAGCTAGAATGCGCACAGCGCACGCTGCGAAGCGGAAGAGCTAATTATATCTCAGTGCAGTTTGCTCAGTTTCAAGAGGTGGCTTTGCTTTATCTTCGCGAGAAACAGCAAAATACTCGAGACACGATGCGTATCAACGCCCATTGGCTAGACACTCAAGCCTTGAATATGGCCGATTTTTTGAGTCTTTATTACATGAGCTTTGTGAATGATACGCTCACAGGGGAAGATTATGAAGTGTTGCGGCTGATTTTTCGGGATGTCTCCTTAAGTACACCCTGCTTCTACGATGCTAATGAGCGTATTACACTGCAATTCGTGCTCCCTGAAGAGAGTAAGATTACGCCGTTCTCCTTAGATACGGATTGGCCAAAGGCTTATCAAAAAATCCAAAACGAGCTTTTAGAAAGCAAATACAAATGGATAGTTGAGCAGTATCAAGATATTCGGAAGAAACTTAGTTGTTCCAATGAGGACTAATCAAGGTTACTCGTAGACAACTTGTAGTACTTTCTGAATCTCAGTGTATTTTTAAACCCTTTTCTTCGCCTCCGTCGCTGTGTCTCACCATGAAGATACAGCGACGGAGGCGTTTATGTAGTAGGGATTTCCATGAAATAAGTACGAACTTTAGGAGCTCGTGCTGTTTTTGTACTTATTGTTACGTTATTACTTCTGGTTTGTTCTATTCCACCTTTTGTGAGAATCAGTTGATATATCCTATTGGATTGCTAGGCCAAGATTGCAAATACTGTGTTTCTGGCTTGTGAAATCAATATATCTGCACATGTTTCTTGCTTTTGTGCAAAAGATATCTTTCCTTTGTCGGTGAAATTAAACAATCGAACGGAAGTATATGAAAAAAATCGTGATGTCTGTAGCCCTTTTGGGTGCAGCTTTGACCGCTACTGCGGGTGGTTATCTCACAAACACCAATCAAAGTGTAGCTTTCTTGCGTAACCCAGCACAGGACGCGAGCGATTAACCTCAATGGTGTCTACTCCAATCCTGCTGGTGTCTCCTTTATGAAGCAAGGATTCCACGTAGGTCTCAACTGGCAAGCCGCCTTCCAAACACGCGAAGTGACGTCAAAGTTTGCTCCCTTTGCCTTTGGTGCCAACAATACAAGTGATACAAAAGCTCTTCAAAGCCACTGCTTCTGCCCCCATCATCCCATCAGTGCAAGCCGCTTGGGTGAAGGATCGCTGGGCATTCAATTTAATTTTGCCCTCGTCGGTGGAGGTGGAAAGGCTGAGTTTGAGCAAGGCATGGGGTCTTTTGAGAGCCAAGTGGCACTTCTCGGACTGGTGGGCCAGCGCATGGCAGCTTTGATGCCCGCTCTAGGCTTCAACAAGTATAAAGTTGATGCTTACATGCACGGAAAGCAGTACTATTTTGGTACAACACTCGGTACTAGCTATCGCATCAACGACAATTTTTCCGTATATGGCGGACTTCGTGGCGTTTATGCTACAGCGCATTACTATGGATATCTGAAAAACATCCAAATCAATCCAGGAAGTGGCAATAACTTTGTGTCTGCTCCTGCTTTCTTCGCGCAGGCTGCTAAGTCACTTCAGCCAGCTGTTGCTGCCAATCCAGCTTTGGCACCCCGCCTCCGTCAGTTGGGCGTACTCGCTGCTGCGACACAAGACGTAACTCTTAATACAGATCAGAGCGGTTTTGGCTTTGCCCCTATCGTAGGTGCTCACTTCCGCAGCAAATACATTGATTTAGCTGCTAAATATGAGTTCCGCACACGCATCGCTTTCGAGAACGAGTCGGCCAATAGTGCAAGTGCAAACAATCTAACTTCCCTTGCAGCCTACAAGGATGATGCTCAAGTGCGCAGCGACATCCCAGCATTGCTCACCGTTGGTGCACGAGTTCGTCCAGTAGAAGGCCTTCGTCTCAACTTGGGCTACCACCACTACTTTGACAAACAGGCTAAGTCTGGCTTGAAAGGCGCATACCGCAACGATTTGCTCAAAGGTGGTACTATTGAATATCTCTTCGGTGCTGAGTATGATTTGACGAAGCAATGGGAAATCAGCGCAGGTGTACAACGTACCCTCTATCCTAATACTGATGCCTACATGAATGATCTCACGTTTACTGCCAACTCCACCAGCCTCGGATTGGGTGTTGGTTATCAAGTGAACGACATGGTGAAGATCAACGCTGGATACTTCAAGACTTTCTACGACACTTACCACAAGGACTCTCAGAACTACAACAACGCGGCCAACATTATCGGAGTGGCAGAAGGTGCAGAGCGTGCTAAGCAGTTGGTAGAATCTGGTGTTGTTAAAGGATCTGACGATTTCACCCCGTACCAACCAAGTGTTTGGTCTCGGCGTGGAACTCACTTTCTAATTCGTGATGTCCTGCTTCCTCTTTAGAGGCATTGGGTGAGTATCCTCCTCATCCTTTTGCAACTTAACCTAGAGGAGCAGCTTCAACTCAAAAATGTTAATAGGTTTTCTATATCTCTTTACCCTCGTACGTCGTGAGACGTGCGAGGGTTTTTGGATGATTGGTGAAGAACTCTTATGTTGTCTCGACGTTTAATTAGTCTATAAGGTGAAACACTCCTTATGTAGAATAGAAAGGCCTTGGCATCTTATCGCTACAACCTTGGAGGTTTTGCGAGCATTCCCCAATAGTCGTGCAATCTGTCGCGAAGAATCAGCCAGTTTCTCAAAAAAACTTTTTCGTATATTTGCACGAAATAATCTATGCGACAACGCATTATATATAGATATTTCTTCATAAGACTCCACATACATGTTTGACAATCTCAGCGAAAGACTCGAACGATCCTTCAAAATACTCAAAGGTGAAGGCAAAATCACCGAAATTAACGTAGCCGAAACTCTCAAGGATGTGCGCCGCGCTCTCCTTGATGCCGACGTCAACTACAAGGTGGCTAAGACATTCACCGACACGGTGAAGCAAAAAGCCCTTGGCCAGAACGTGCTCACGGCTGTGAAGCCCTCGCAGCTCATGGTTAAGATTGTCCATGACGAGTTGGCCACGCTCATGGGTGGCGAAAGCACCGACCTGAAGTTGGAAAATCGCCCCAGTGTCATCCTTATGGCAGGTTTGAATGGTGCAGGTAAAACCACACTTTCTGGTAAGCTTGCCCTCTTCCTGAAGACAAAGAAGAACCGCCGTCCGTTGTTGGCAGCCTGCGACACGTATCGTCCTGCTGCAATCGAGCAATTGCGCGTGTTGGCAGAGCAGATAGATGTGCCCATCTACCTCAATTTAGAGGAAAAAGATCCCGTGAAAATTGCGCTTGCAGCCATTCAAGAGGCCAAAGCTAAGAGCTATGACACGGTCATCGTGGACACCGCTGGTCGTTTGGCGATAGACGAAACCTTGATGAACGAGATTGCGGCGGTGAAAGAAGCCACGAATCCCGATGAAACCTTGTTCGTGGTCGATGCCATGACCGGACAAGATGCAGTGAACACTGCCAAGGAGTTTAACAGCCGTTTGGACTTTGATGGCGTGGTGCTCACCAAGCTCGATGGTGACACTCGCGGTGGTGCTGCACTTTCTATCCGTTCTGTAGTGAATAAGCCCATCAAGTTCGTCGGAACAGGCGAGAAGATGGAAGCACTCGACGTGTTCCACCCCTCACGTATGGCGGACCGCATCCTCGGCATGGGCGACATAGTCTCCTTGGTAGAGCGTGCGCAAGAGCAGTATGACGAAGAAGAAGCTCGCAAACTTCAGAGAAAGATCCAGAAGAACCAGTTCGACTTCAACGACTTCCTCGCACAGTTGCAGCAAATTAAGAAGATGGGTAACATCAAAGACTTGGCTGCGATGATTCCAGGTGTGGGCAAGGCAATCAAAGATGTCGAAGTGGACGATCGCGCCATTCTCGGAGTAGAGGCGATTATCTTGTCGATGACCCCCTACGAACGCCAACATCCCGAAGTGCTCAACGGCAGTCGCAAAGAGCGCATCGCCAAGGGTTCTGGTAAAACCGTGCAAGATGTCAACCGTCTTATCAAGCAGTTTGACCAAACTCGCAAGATGATGAAGATGGTGAGCGGAGGAGGCATGCGCCAAATGATGAGCCGTATGCCCAAAAGGTTTGCCAGGCATGCCCAAATTCTAATTGATATTCAAAGGACTAGTCCGAGTCGCACCATAGCTAGTGTCGCTGGGACTAGTCCTTTCTCGTTATTTTTCGTCCTTGCTCTCTAGATTTCGTGGAGCCTCTTTTACTTATCTGAACAGAATTCCACGTTTTAGAAAAATAATCTCTGACATCTTCAGGAATATCTCCGACATTTTTTTGAGAAATTTCCCACGTCTTTTCCTTTTTTCCTCAGATAGGTTCGACGAAATTCTCTGATTGTTCAACCAGTTCTCGTTTTTATACCTTATAATATAAGTTCGTTATGCCAGCCACTCTCATAGACGGCAAAGCACTTGCCTCACAAATCAAAGCTGAAATAGCCCAAGAAGTGAACCAACTCACCTCAGAAGGCTACCGCGCTCCCCATCTTGCCGCCATACTTGTGGGACATGATGGCGGAAGTGAAACGTATGTCCGCAACAAAGTCTTGGCTTGTGAGGCTTGTGGTTTTGATTCCACCCTCATTCGCTACGAAGATGATGTCACCGAAGCCGAATTGCTCCAGCGCATCCATCAGCTCAATCAAGATGACAGCATTGACGGCTTTATCGTGCAACTCCCGCTTCCTCGCCACATCAACGAACAGCGCGTCATTGAAGCTGTAGATCCTCGCAAAGATGTCGATGGTTTCCACCCCATCAACGTAGGGGCGCATGGCTATAGGTCTGCCTGCTTTCATCAGTGCTACGCCTTTAGGGCATTCTCACCTTGTTGCGCCGCTACAATATCGCCACGAAAGGCAAGAAGTGCGTGGTAATGGGACGAAGCAACATCGTAGGAAAACCTATGGTGCAACTGATGCTTCAGAAGGAAGGTGCCGACAGCACAGTGACTTGTGTGCATTCGCGCACGCAAAACATCGCAGAGGAGTGCCGCTCAGCCGACATTCTTATCGCCGCTCTCGGACAACCTGGCTTTGTCACTGCCGACATGGTGAAGCCTGGTGCTGTGGTCATCGATGTTGGTACGACTCGTGTGCCCGATGCTTCGCGCAAGAATGGCTATCGTCTCTCTGGTGACGTCGATTTTGAAGCAGTTTCAGAAGTTGCATCTGCCATTACCCCAGTGCCCGGTGGCGTAGGTCCAATGACCATCTGCATGTTGATGCAAAACACCCTCGCAGCCGCGAAGAAAGAAATCTATAAGGACTAGCCGCACTCAGGCATTTCCTAGCCGATACGAGGTTATGCGATAAGAACAAAGTGGCTATGTTCAAGGGGGGCAGCTAGGCGATTGTCCAGCACATAAGCCAAAGTGCCATGCCCCACTTGGCTTGTGTTCATCGCGATTGCTTCAAGGAATTCCGCTCTTCTCCTAAGTATATTGGGAGGAGAGCGGATATTTTATAGTGTCCTTTTAAATTCTCTTGGCTTTATCCCGAGTTTTTTGTACATTTGCACAAATAAGTACTCCCAAAAATGAAGTATTCTGTCATCGTTCCTGTCTATAATCGCCCCAATGAGTGCGAAGAACTCTTGGAAAGTCTCACGCATCAGACTCAGCGCGACTTTGAAGTCATCATTGTTGAAGACGGAAGTAGCGTGCCTTGTCGCGAGGTTGTGGAGCGATATGCCGACAAACTTGCCGTGCACTACTACGACAAGCCCAATAGTGGGCCAGGACAGACCCGAAACTACGGAGTGGAGCGCGCCAACGGCGAATATGTCATTATTCTAGATAGTGATGTTGTGTTGCCCGAAGGCTATTTTGCAGCTATTGATGCCGAACTAGCGGCAAATCCCTGCGATGCCTTTGGTGGGCCTGACCGAGCACACGAGTCGTTCTCTACCACGCAGAAGGCGATTAACTACGCCATGACTTCTTTTTTCACCACGGGAGGCATCAGAGGAGGCAAAGCTAAGTTGGATAAATTCTATCCACGCTCCTTCAACATGGGAGTGCGCCGCGAAGTTTACCAAGCCTTGGAGGGATTTTCTGCCATGCGCTTTGGCGAAGACATCGATTTCTCTACCCGCATCTTCAAGAGTGGCTATCGTTGTCGCCTATTTCCCGAAGCGTGGGTCTATCATAAACGTCGCACTGACTTGAAGAAGTTTTTCAAACAAGTGCACAATAGTGGCATCGCTCGCATACATCTTTCCCATCGCCACCCAGGCACTCACAAACTTGTCCATCTTTTGCCAGCCGTCTTCACTTTAGGCGTAGCCTTTCTTCTTGTGCTCGCGCTCTTATCTCTGTGTTTTGGCTGCGAAATAGGGACACTCGTGAGCCTCAGTCCCTTGTTGCTCTTCGCCCTTCTGATTGGTGTCGATGCCACTCGGCAATCTTGCTCGCTCGCTGTGGGCATCACTGCTATCGCTGCGGCTTTCGTGCAGCTCACGGGCTACGGCACGGGCTATCTCTCCGCATGGTGGCGATGCAATGTGCGAGGGGAGGGAGAATTTGAGGCCTTCTCTCAAACCTTCTATCAGTAGAAGCACCCAGCACTTTCGCTGAAAATCAGACCATCGTCGCAAAGTCCCAGCAGGGCTACCCCAGAGCAACACGTAGCGCACCAAGATGCCCAGCATTTCCTTCCGATCTTTCTCACTATGAAACTCCTTGAACCTTCTGCACCTACGCTGCAACCTCAGAAGAAGTCCATCACTGAGTTGGATATCAACGACCGCCCTCGAGAGAAGTTCATGACTTCTGGCGGAAGTTCCCTCAGCGCAGCAGAACTCTTGGCGATTCTTGTGGGAAGTGGCAATGACAAGGAGAACGCAGTCACCTTGATGCAACGCATCCTCTCCGACTGCAATGGACAGCTCACCACATTGGGCAAACGAAGCATCGAAGAACTCTGCGCCTATCACGGCATTGGGCCAGCCAAAGCAGTGACCATTTTGGCCGCTTGTGAGTTGGGAGCGCGAAGAGGTGCCGAGGGACTGCAAGAAGAACAGTTTAATTGTTCCGAAAAGCTCTATCGTTTCTTCTACGAAAAAGCTACATGATCTCCCCCATCGAGGAAGCGCACGTGCTTTTGCTCAATCATAATCTCCGCTTCATCCGCAGTGTCATGGTGGCACGTGGCGGCATTGATGGCACCACGATTGACATCCGTGTGATTCTCCGCGAGGCTTTGGTGAGCAATGCCGTACACATCGCCCTGTGTCACAATCATCCTTCGGGTTATCCCGAACCTTCTGCAGCGGATGATGCAATAACTCAGCAGCTCAAACGCGCTTGTCGGGAAGTGGACTTGCGGTTTATCGACCACATCATCCCTAGCCGACACGCAATATTATAGTTATGCCGACCAGAATCGTTTATGATTTGGCACAACTCCTTTTGAACTATTCTTTCAAACAACGCAACAAACAACAAACATGACCCCAGAAGAAAAATTGAAAATCGAAGAACAAATCGTGGAAGTCCTCAAGACCGTCTACGACCCTGAGATTCCTGTAGATATTTATAACCTTGGTTTGATCTACAATATCGATCTTGCCGAAGATGGTCTCCTAGAGATAGAGATGACACTCACAGCACCCAACTGTCCTGCCGCAGATTTTATCATGGAAGACGTGCGCATCAAGACCGCTGGTGTGCCAGGCGTGAAAGATGTTCGTGTGAATCTCGTGTTTGAACCCGAGTGGGATCGCGAAATGATGAGCGAAGAAGCCAAGCTCGACCTCGGTTTCCTCTAGTCCGCTCCCTTTTCTTTTCTACATCACGGGACATTGTAGTACTTCATAGCCTACAGACTATGAGTACATAAGGCAATGTTCTTTGAGATGTTGGGAGAATACTACTCATTGATACACAATGGCGCAGCAGAAAAACACCAACGTATGGCAGCCCCTCCGCGACGTACTTCAAATCGCATGGGCACAGCTCACGGGTTCCTGCTGCGCCATTTGTGGTAAAACCCTTTATGGCAACGGACTTTGCCCACAATGTTGGTTCAAACTTCCCTACACCCATCTCAAAGGTCGCAAGAGCAATGTGCTAGAACGCGTGTTTTGGGGGCGACCCAAATGTAGAGCGCGTGAGTGCCTTCGTGTGGTATAAGCCCGAATATGCCGTGGCGCAAGCCGTGCATGGCTTCAAATATCAAGGGCGCACGGCACTCGCACAAAGTTTTGCAGAGCCATGGCCACGGAACTCCGTGACACAGACTTCTTTGAGAGCGTAGCCGGCATCATTCCTGTGCCATTATCTCGACAAAGAATGGCTAAGCGCGGCTATAATCAGAGTGAACTCCTCGCGCGGGGTGTGTCGGCCATTACGGGACTTCCCATTGTGACAGACATTCTAGTGCGTAAGGTGGACAATCCCTCCCAGACCACGCTTGCGCCTACCGAACGAAAAGCCAATGTGGAAGGCATCTTTGCGGTGCAGCATCCCGAACGTCTGCAAGGCAAGTGCTGGATCATCCTCGACGATGTCCTCACGGTGGGAGCCACTCTCAGCAGTATTGCGCGCACCATCGCAGCGGTGAGTGATGCTCGTCTGAGATTCCTTACCCTCTGTGCGGCAGGACAGTACCACACGGGCCGACTTTCTGCCGAAGAACTTGGCATTCCCGATGTCACTGCCGTCTTTAATCCCAACGAATTACGGGCCTATCGTCCCAATACTCCTAAACCCTCCTCAGAGAGTAGCGAGGATCCAACACCAAACTCCTAGTTGCTAGATACTAAAATCCGACACTTTATGTCAGGATACCCACCATTTGATGATAAACTATTGAGGTTAAATGCCCTATCTATCGGTATTTCAGCCCTAGATTCTCCGTTCTATCATCTAGCCTCTAAGGTCTAAAGCTATAATGTCTAACGTCTACCCTCTAACGTCTAATGTCTAACGTCCAACGTCTATATGAAACCCATTTATTTCCTCTCCGATGCACATCTTGGCAGTCTCGCCATTCAAAGCCGTCGCATGCAGGAACGTCGTCTCGTACGCTTTCTCGATAGCATCAAACATAAGGCAGGTGCGGTGTATCTGCTTGGCGATATGTTCGACTTCTGGCATGAATATAAGACAGTAGTTCCCAAAGGGCTACACCCGATTCTTGGGCAAAATCTCCGAACTCACCGACCTTGGCGTAGAAGTACACTATTTTACGGGCAATCACGACCTTTGGATGAAGGATTATCTCGTAGAAGAGTGCGGAGTAGTGCTGCACAAGACCGCGTGCACCGTAGAGTTATATGGTAAAATCTTTTATCTAGCCCATGGCGACGGCATAGGCGACGACAGTCGTGGCTTCCGTTTCTTGCGCGCTCTCTTTCATAATCCCATTGCGCAGGCACTTTTTGCTGCGATTCACCCACGTTGGGGCATGAGTTTCGGGCTTAACTGGGCGAAACACAGTCGTTTGAAGCGTGAAGACGGCAAAGAACCGCCATTTATGGGAGAGGACAAGGAGCATCTTATACTTTTTGCTAAGCAATATCTGAAAGATCATCCTGACATCAACTTCTTCCTCTTTGGACATCGCCACATAGACTACGATCTCATGCTGTCAGAAGTCCTCGCGTGTCGTGATTCTTGGCGACTGGATTAGCCTTTTCACCTACGCTGTCTTCGATGGTGAAAATCTTTTCTTGGAAGATTACATCGAAGGTGAGACAGAACCATGATATGGACGTTAGAGATTAGACGTTAGACATTAGATGTATGTCTATCCCCTTGTGTCTAATCTCTATCTTCTAATTCCTACCTTCTAACCTCTATGCTCTAAGGTCTACTTTCTAACGTCTAACGTTTATCTTCTAATATGTCTAATCTCCTCTCTGTTCGTGGGGTTTCTAAGCGATTTGCAGCGCACACTGCGTTGGATAATGTCAGCATCGAAGTGCCACGCGGTCGCATCTTTGGTTTGCTTGGTCCAAATGGGGCAGGCAAAACCACCCTCATTCGCATCATCAATCACATCACTCTCCCCGACACGGGCGAGGTGTTGTTCGACGGAAAGCCACTCTCCCAAGAAGATGTGGCTTATATTGGTTACCTTCCCGAAGAGCGCGGCCTTTATCGTAAGATGAAAGTGGGTGAACAAGCCTTGTATCTTGCACAACTCAAGGGACTTTCTACGCCGAAGCCAAACAGCGGTTGGAAATGTGGTTTGAGAAATTCCAAATCATGCCTTGGTGGAACAAGAAGCTCGAAGAACTCTCCAAGGGTATGCAACAAAAGATACAGTTTATCATCACTGTCTTGCACGAACCTAAGTTGTTGATTTTTCGACGAACCCTTTTCGGGCTTGATCCCTCAATGCAGAGTTGCTGAAACACGAAATGTTGCAGTTGCGCGATCGCGGAGCCACCATCATTTTCTCCACGCACAATATGGCAGAGTGTCAAAGAAGTTTGCGACGACATCGCACTCATCCACCGCTCACAAGTACGTTTGCAGGGCAGTGTGCGAGAGATTCGCGAGCAACATCGCACGGGCGAGTTTTCCCTCACCACCACAGCAGGGCAACTCTCCGAGCATCCTGAACTATTTTCCATTTTGGAGCAAGTGGAACACCATGGACTCACCACCTATCGCTTGAAAAAACAAGAAGGCCTCTCCAATTCCTCATTAGTGCAAAGCCTAGCCAGTGAGGTGGAAATCCGTAGTTTCTCGGAAATCCTCCCCACAATGAACGACATCTTCCTACGCACTGTAGGCGATGACGTGGCTGCCCTCACTGGCAATCAAACACAGCAAGCCTAACCTTCCCCTTTCTAACTCGTTAAGGGCACAGTTTAGGTGTTTTCATTCCCATTTTCAAGCTTCATTTGCTCATGAACAAGATATTTCTTATCATACAGCGCGAATATCTCACTCGTGTTCGTCGCAAATCATTCCCTACTGCTCACGCTCCTCATGCCCGTTTTGATGGTAGCCCTTGTATTTGTTCCCATCTGGTTAGGCCGCATTTCGAGCGGAGAAAAATCGCACCGTCATGGTGGTCGATGAGAGTCATCTTTACGACTCTTTGTTTCGATCCACTCCGCAGTTCCACTTTGTGCACGAGAAAGCCGTTCCCAAGGTGACAGATCTCCCAGAAGATGTAGAAGCCGTGGTGCACATCAAGTCCGATCTCAGCCTCAATCCTAATGCCCTTGAAGTGTTGAGCCATAAAGAAGTGCAGAGCGATTTGAGCAATCACGTAGGCAACCTCCTGGATAGTGCGGTGCGCGAACAGAAAATCGCACGCTATGGCATCGCTGGACTGGATTCCATCGTTAGTGACATGGGAAGCAACGTGAAATCTCTACTGCAAGTGGAACGATAAGGGAGAAACTACCACTTCTTCCGCCGATGTGGCACAAGCAGCTGGTTTCTTTTTCACCCTCATCATCTATATCTTCATCCTCACCTACGGAGGAATGGTCATGCAAGGTGTGATGGAAGAGAAAACCAATCGCATCATGGAAATCATGGTATCAAGCGTTCGTCCTTTTGAACTCATGATGGGTAAGATTATTGGCGTTGCACTGGTGGGCATCACCCAGTTGTTGCTTTGGGGTGTCTTAGGTGGCATCATTCTCTCAGCGGCTAGTGGCATCGTGGGTGCTGAAATCCCGGCCAACTCCGCCAATGCAGCTTCCTTGCTATCAGGAGAAACAGCGATCTTCTCTGCCATCTTCAGTCTTCCTTTAGGCGAAATGCTCCTCCTCTTTGTGCTTTATTTCCTCGGAGGTTACCTCTTCTTCGCCTCCATCTTCGCAGCGATAGGTGCAGCTATCAATAGTCAGGAAGATTCTAGTCAGTTCATGTCGCCCATCATCTTGTTGTTGCTCTTCAGCATGTACGCTGCCATGGGCAGTGCCTCCAACACAGATGGGCCTCTCGCCTTTTGGGGCTCACTTTTCCCCCTCACTTCTCCCATTGTCATGATGATTCGCATCCCATTTGGCGTACCTTTGTGGCAAGAACTTTTGAGTCTAGCTTTACTTTACGGCACTTCTATTGGGATGGTCTTTGTTGCCGCTAAGATTTATCGCGTAGGCATCTTGATGTATGGCAAGAAACCTTCGCTGAAAAGATATGCTCCGCTGGTTGCGCTATTAAAGCGTTGCATCTATTGATTACTATATTCTGCTCGATAATCTCCTATCTACTGCTTGGAACTTCCCCACCATCGTGTGGGGAAGTTCCTTTTTATTTTGCTTCTTCTCTTTCTTCTTTTGCTTCTTCTCCCTCCTTTTCTTCATCCTTCTCCAAGCTGTCAAATAAAAAAACTCCGATATTTCTAAAAATTATCTCCGACTTTTTCCAAAAATCTCCGAGAGTTTTGAGAAAATCTCCGAGATATTTTCTAAACTCTCCGACATGCGTTCCTCCGAAGAATCCTGTTTTTCTAGGAATATCGTGGATTTTGGTCTCCTTATTCTTGAAATAAACTCGCTATTCTTTTGGGACAATAGCTAGATAATTCCTACTTTTGTAACTATCATTTTTCATGCATTCAGCCTTTGGCTATTGTATGAATGGAAGAATTACATAATCTCTCACCTTCTTTCTTGTGAAGACTTCGTCTATTCAACTCTACTTTTAAGTGCATAACGACCATGAACCGTGCTAACTTTTCTTGTCTTTTCGTTTTTCTAGCTTTCCCCTTAGGGGTTATGGCGCAGCAACCTACTGACAGTGTCCAGACTCGCCAGTTAGATGAAGTGAAAGTCACCGCTAAAACACAAGTGGAAACCCCAGTTGCCTCTTTGTTCCTACCTACAAAGCTCCAGAAAAAACATAGTACCAATGGATTCCAACTCTTAGATTTGCTCCAAATCCCCCAACTTGAAGTATCCCTCTTGGATTATGCCATTTCCCTTAAAGGAGGAGGCGAACTGGTTGTCTGTATCGATGGGCGAGAAGCCACGATGGAAGAGGTAAGAACATTGCGTGCCAAGCGAATTAAACGGGTGGAGTACACCCGAACGCCTTCTGGTAAATATGTAGGTAAAAGCAGGTTTACTGAATTTTGTCACAGATTTGGCAGAAGGTGGTGGAAATATCTACCTCTCGGCTGAACAAGGAATGGCATATAAAAAGGGAGATTATCTAGCTTTTGCGGATTATACGCGAGGTAAATCCTACTTCTCTACACTCATCTTTCAAAATTGGTCGCGCAATCATGACTATACAGAAGGAAAAGAGCACTATAAATTTACCAATGGTGATGAGTTGTCGCGCATCATGTCCAACAAAGGTAATCTCAACTCCGATAATAGTTTGGGGGGAAGGTTGAAGTACACCCACACTACACCAGAATCCACTTTTAACTCCTATCTCAATTTTGTGTATTCTGCAAGTCCCAGCCACGAAACAGTGAATGAAGCCACTTATGCAGGGAAGTATATGGGAAAAACTCAAAAGTATGATCGTTATCATGGTAGAGCATGGACGCCAACTTTGTACATTGACTATCAGCGTTCTTTGCCGCACAATCAACGTTGGGGAATCACTTTAAATGCTAGCCTAGGTAGGGAGAAAACCTCTTTATTTAACCACGAGGATAATCAATCAGATTTGTGGACAGATGCGTCGGAACACACGCATAGTGTGTTGGCTGTTTCTCAATATTCCAAATATTGGGAAGGAGGGTGGTCTGGAGAAGTCCAGCTTTCTCATGGGTGGAAACATTATGATGATGAATATCTCGGCACATCTCCTAGCAGCCAGTCACTCACCACGCAAAATTCTTATGGAGCTTTGAGCATTTCGCGATATACTGAGAAATATTATGGCTATCTGTTTGCTGGTATTTCAAATATTGGGGTAAATCTCAATGGCGACCGCCAACATTATTTGCATCCTTTACTATATTATGGGGGCAATTATTTGTTGAACGAGAAGAGTAGTGTGAGTTTGAATGGAGAGTTCACCCATACAGAGTTCACACCCTCCAACAAAAACTCTGTAGTCGTGCCAGTTTCTTTTTTTGAATCTGTGGTCGGTAACCCGAACATTAAGCCCATTAAAGTGATGACCAACACGCTTTCTTACAATACGAGCGTGAAAGGGCTAAAACTCTCTGGAACATATATGAGTTTGTGCTATTTTGATAATGAACTTGACAGATTTTCATTAGATGAATCGCGTATTTATCGTATGAGGGTAAACAACTCTTTCTTCTGTGGCAACCATTTTACATTGGAGCTTTCGCATAAGTTCTTCCAAAACCACTTATTGCTTACAACGACTGTCCAACAAGAGTTGAATTATCTCCGTGGCGATGATTATTACCTCTCGAAGTCTATATTGCGCTATGGGGGCAATGTCACTTATCTTGTGGGAGATTTTCGTATAAATGCTCGTTTCACTAGTGGATATCATGCTCTTGACATTCGTGAACCCTTCTTTGTGCACATTGACCCTCGTTATAGTTTCAGTGTACAATGGACACATCAGGATTGGAGTCTGACATTTGCTGCGCAGAATGTGTTTAAACGCTATTTTGAACAGCAAATTCACATGGATTATGGCAGGTATCAGCGCGAGGGTGTCCGAGCCTTTGAAGCACAAGGTAGATGTTTGAATCTAACTGTGGCTTATAATTTTGGATTTGGACGTAAGCATCAGGCTGGAAGTCAAGAAGTTGATAAGAAAATTGAGAGTGCTATATTGAAGCCATAGGCTAATAGCCACAGCTATTGGAGGAGAATCTCACAGATAATACGGCGGAAGTAGCCGAAATAGCTGCGGTTGTGGTAAAAAGATAAAATGAGAAAAAGGGTCGTCTCTGGCAAGATTTGCAAGAGCCGACCCTTTGTGTGTAGCAAATGTCAGTGTGGGTGAAGGGAAGACTACGGCAGGAGTGTGAGTAGCTCCGTGAGGTCTTCGATAATGTGTGTGGGGATAGATTCGTCTACGGACTTTGGCGTCCATTCTTCCCCACGAAACCAAATGGTTTTGCACCCTAAAGCGTGGGCTGGTGCGATGTCTTTGCCGAAAGCATCACCGATGGCAATGCAATCTTGCGGGGCGCGCTGGGCAAGGTCGATGCCGAGTTGCCATATCGCGGGATCGGGTTTGCGCACTCCAGCAGTGGCACTCTCCACAATGCGAGGGAAGAGGTCGAGCAGTCCGTAGCCTTGCAGTACAGCACGGATGTTGCCATAAAAATTGGTGACTAACACGAAGTTAAATCCGCGTGCCACTAATGTATCAAGGACTTTGCGCGCACGAAGTGTGGTGTAGCGTGCTTGCGTGTCGCAATAGGTCGCCACAATGTCTACGATGCTCTCGCGCTCTTCGGCTGAGAAGTGAAATCCGCCCTCAGTGCAGAGGTGTTCCATTTCGAGGGTCACTTTCTTATGTAGGAGAGTGGCGAAGTCATCTTCCGGGAGAATGATGGGATGTTGGGCTAGTGCCCGCTCACCATGCACATAGGCTGCACGCCAAGTGTCGGTGTCGAGTTGTGCAAGTGCGGGGTGTTCGATCGCAGCTTTGGTGAATCCATCGCGAAGCACGTAGTTCCAGTGGCGTGCATCGGAATCGAGCGTTCCGCCATAGTCGAAAAGGAGGGTAGGCATGAGAGAATGTCGAGAAAGAAAGGAGGTTATTGGGGAGAGGGAGGCGAGTGTCGGTGAGCAGGTTTGATTTTCACCAAAGCAACTCCGACTACTATCCAAAAGATTTCGCGGATGCGTGTGAAGAAAGCCGCGTAGATGCCCATAGAAGCTCCGACAATAGGGAAGCGTAGGGCGACAATAACTGCTAAACTTCCCTCTCGTGCACCCAGTTGCATGGGAAGGAAGAAGAGGAGATTGCCCATGAGCGAGGAGAAACCTAAGATGATGAGGCCATCGGCTAGCGTGGCATTGGTGAGTCCGAAGGCAAGGAGGATACCGTAAAATTCAAGACTATTGAAAAGCCGCCCCACATATTCTGCCAAGAGGGCGCGGAGAAATACGCGCGGATGAGCGTAGAGTGTGCGGATATGGCTGTCGATAGTGAGCAAATCGTTTTGATGCGCTTCGTGGAATCGCTTTGCCCATCCTCCAATGAGGGGAGAAGTCCAAGAATCTGGAAGAAACGTAGGGAGCAACTCCGCGTTTGTAGCATTGCTGAAAAAAAGAGAATGGCAGCCACAAACAACAAGAGGTAGAGGCCGAACAAGCCAGCAAGCCATGGCGTAATCCCTAGAGAAGTGGCAGAGCACAAAGACAATCAAGGCGGTGGTCCACAAGAAGAAGTGGCTAAAGACGTGAAGGAGTGAATAGAGTGTCACAGAAGCTAGCGCGCGCTGTGTGCCAACGAGGTGCGAGAGTTCGAGCACGCGATAGGGAGCTCCGCCAGAACCGAAGGGAGTGGTGTAGGAAAAGGCGAAGCCCGACACGGTGAGTTGGCCAGCGCGTGCGAGAGAAATGTGACGATCAGCGTGCCCCGTATTGACCAAAAGCTGAAAAGCATAGGCATTGAGGGCATAGACTGGAATCCAGCTGCCCACGACGAGGGAAGATAACGGACTACGCGGTCAAGATTATGGCGAATGACTTGCCACCCATCGGGGAAACGCCAGATGAGAAGCCCGATGGCAAGCAGTCCAAAGGCGAAGAACAGATTGCGATAGAGAGGTTTCATGCAAGGAGTTGCAGAGGAATGAGAGAAGGAGGGTGAGAGGGAAAATGAAAAATAATAGCCCTGCTCTTATTCTTCCGTAGTTTCTGATTCGATTTGTAGGCGAAGTCGTTGACACAGTGCTTCGTGCTGGCGATGCATGTGGATGTAGATGACCAAAAACACGGTGATGTCGGCAAGTGGAAATAAGATGACTGCCCAAGGATGCCACACGGCAAGGAGCAAACTAGCATAAAGCACAAAGGCACGCCAGTTGAAAGTGAGGGCATTTGCCCATTTCATCAGCGGAAGACTGCCAGCGCGGAACGTTTTTACCAAAGCTTCGGGAAGCTCCGTGGGATAGTTGGCATCGAGTGTGCGCTTAAACTCTTGGAACTGTGGCGTAGCTTGTTCTTGCGCTTGTGTATAGCTGATATAGAACCAGAGGAAGATTTTCCACGCAGGTTGCTGACGTGCGGAAACTTCTGCGAAATCTTGGCGCAGTTGTCGAGAACTATCGAGTTCGCTGTGGGCTTTACCACGAATGAAATAGAGATGGATGTTGCGGTAATAGTCGGCAAGTCTGCTCTGCGCTCCGTGAATCTGAGTGCCAATGAGGAGGAGCAACACAAAGATGCTCAAATTCCAGTTGGGACTTTCTGACCAACCAGGAACCATGGGCTGATTGTAGAGGCGAAGTCCCACAGCAAGATAGATGCAAATGAACCAAATGTTGCCGGCAAAGCCATCTAAGATGCGACCCCAAAGGGTTTTCTGTCCCGTCATTCGGGCTAGTTGGCCATCCGCTGAGTCATAAAAGTTTGCCCACATGAGCAGTGCAATGCCTATGAGGGTGAAAAGCAGGTTGCCTTCGCCTTGATACATAAAAATAGGCAGCTCCGACTCCGAGAATGATGCTGAGAATAGTGACGACATTGGGGTGGATGTGGAGTGCACGAAAAGAAGCGCGCCCAAAAGAAGTCCGATGGGGCGAGTGAAATAAACGTCGATGTTTTTCTTCGGTGTCGCTACTTTTTAGTGTGGCTTGCAGAGAAATAGGTTGGTCGCTCATGAGAAGATAAAGGAATTTATTGGAGAGGGATTGAAAAAGAAGGATAAGCCAGAAGGACAATCCTGAGAATGCTAAGAAAGAAAAGCCGTTGAAGGGCAATTTCTAGCGTTTATTTAGCAAGGAGAGAAAGGCTATGTTGCACGATGGCTGCGGAGGCTTCGGGCAAACAAGCGGAGAAGGAGGGGAAATCGTTGAAGTCGATGAAGACAAAGGTGCCATCTTCTCGAAGGATGGCGTCACCTCCATAGATGGAAAAAGCCTCGATTGTTGTGCCACTTGTGTGGCAGCGGTGTGCATGGCGCGGAGCGTTTGCTTCCACATTGGCGCGGATACAGCCAAGTCCTTGTGGTGGTTATGCTGTTCATGCCCAAATTTAGAAAACCCCTTCGGAGAGTGCGGCTCGGCATGAAAGAAATTCGTGCCCACCACTCCGTAGAATTTCACCAGTTGTCCGTCTATATGCTCCATGACTAGTGCATCTTCGTTTGCGTGCTTGGAGAGAATGATGTCAAGTTGGGCGAGATGCTCCACAAATTGCACATCGTTGGCGGAGGTTGTGGCAGTGTTGTTGCGCTTCCACCAAAGAGGGAAGAGGAGAGTGGCTTTGAGCTCTGGAGTCAGTTCGGAAGTGTGCCAATGCTTTGCGGCATGTCCACTCTCGGCAAACCACTGTTGGAAGTCGGTGCGTTGTGCTTTTTGCAGCGCGCGTGGGCTATTGAGGACTGGCACACCGCATTCTTCTGCAGCAGAAAGGGCATGGAGAGCTGCTTCGCTGCGAGCCATGGAGAGGATGAGTGTGGACTTTTCCAGCTGTGGTGGGTGATGTTCAAATACTGCTTCGTCGAATGTGGCAACACTCACGCCTTGGAGCGCGAAGTTCATGACGAGGGAACGGAAGAGCGCTTCGTCGCGCGCCTCAGAATTTGGGGAGTAACGAGGATGTCTTGCGATGAGGGTAAGCATATTAGACGTTAGGGGTCGCAGCCCCTTCTTTCTCGCCACGACAAGCGTGGCTCGGGTATTGGAAGGTTAGACGTTAGAAATTAGACGTTAGACGTTAGAGGGCGCGGAGCTGTTGGTGTCTCCACGATAAGCGTGGCTAGAATAGAAAGTTATATCCCTTCTTGCAAGAAACTTTCTGCCTTAGCAATGTCGCTGGCGTGGTCGATGTCTAGGATTTTGTCGAAGAGATGGGCTTTCAACTTTAGACCGTCGGCGATGAGCCCTCGTTGAAAATTGCGCAAACGATGCTGACCTTCTGCCATGCAGCGCGAGAGGGTGGTGAGTGCCTTGGGAGAAAGGGTGTAAATACCTCCAGAGATGAAGTAAGATTCGCCTAGAGTGCTATTTGGAGCTTCCGTGATTTTGTCGTGAAAACCAGTGATGTTAAACTGTGATGTCGCAGCAACATAGAGCGGACTTTCGTCGTCTACGAAATCTGTTACCGCCATGCAACCGTCATATCCGTTGAGTAGATATTGTTCTGTGGCATGCAGGTAAGCGCGAAAGGCCTCTTCTTGAAAAAAATGGTGTCTACCGTGGTCAAGCAGAAGGGAGCTTCTTGCAAGTAGGGTGCGAGTGCTGCGAAGGTGTGCATGGACGAAGGGGTGTCTGCCACCACGATGCGCAAAGGAAAGGTGGGGTTGGCTTCCGAAAAACTCCAATAAATACTGGTGGGTTTCTGGGCGCGCGCTGTTGACGGCTACGATGATTTCTTCTGCTCCACAGCGATGAAAGATGCTAATGAGCCTTTCGATCATGGGAACTCCGCAGAGCGGAATCAGAGGTTTCGGCTGAGTGACACCTTCTGTGGCGAGACGACTGCCTTCGCCTGCGGCAATGATGGCAAATTTCATGGAAGAGGTATGGGATTATCTATTGAGAGTTGGAAAGAATCTCGGAGCGATGTCATGAAGACACGGAGCATTTCCAACCCCTAAACGAGAGATACAAAGGGAGAATAAGCAAAGCAGCACCACTTTCTTGGCGAAAGGGTGCTGCGTTATCCTATTATAATAAGGAGAAAATTAGAAGATGACGCGCACCATGAAGCGGATACCCCAGCGCGCAATCGAAGGATCGTCGATGTAAGTGAAGCGGCGCACATAGTCCACATGGACTAATTTGAAGAGATTGTGGATACCGAAGGCGGCTTCTACGTAGGGCACTTTAGGATCCATGGCATAACCTGTGGGTTTAAACACGCCATTCTTGAATTCACCTGGGAAGATGAAGAGGTCTGTACGGTGGCGGTTTTGCTCTAGATTCGGATTATTCTTATCAGTGAGCTTTGCCCCACAGCACGTTAAATCCGATGTGCTCGCGAATCTTCAAGCGATTGATAAGCGGAATGCGGTTGAAAATCTTGCCATGAAGGTTCCAGTTGAACATCAACTGCGCATATCTGTCGTTGAAGAATTCCATGTTGTTGACGAGATAATACATGTCGTCTTCATAGACATAGGACAAGTTGGCCTTAGGCATGATGAGAAGTGGGAAAGGCACCTTGTTCCACTGGGCACCAGCTGCAAAGTCGAAGTCCATACGTCCCCAAGAGTGGAGCCAAACACGCTTGCGCACGCCAATCTCTGTGAGGTTGTAGGTGTAGTCGCTGCCGAAGCCTTTAAATCCCGTGGTGTGGGAGATGCGATAAATCGGAGCTTCCTTGTTCACCAAGATACGTCTTTGCTTCGTATTGATGTAGGCGACACCGGGTTGATACTTGAGTGTCATCGAAAGATCCGTTGTGTTGAGGAAATTTCGATTGAGATTGGCCAGGTTTTTCCCACTTTCGGGGCCCCAAGGTGTGATAGTATAGGGCAGACCTGGGTCGGATTGGTGAGCGTGAGCCACAGGTTGATAGAAGAGATGGTAGGTTGGCTCTGTCTGGCTATAACGAAGTTGCGTCTTCCATTGGAGACCATCTTCCCATTCTCGGTCGAAAATCAACTTAAAACTACGGTCATACATCATGTGCTTCACGGAAGACCACGTCAATGCACGGAACACATTGTCCTTATCTGTGTTGAGATATTGGTCGGAAGGCACACCTACGTCATAAGAGTAGTTGAAGGTGAGGTTGGCTGTAGGAAATTCCATGGGGAGATAAGCCTTCTTCTTGAAAGAATAGGTCATTTCTCCCATACCTTTCCAGCGTTGGTCGCGGAAACCATAGGCTAAGTATCCACGCCAAAAGAAGTGGGGATTGAAATTAGCTGTGGTTTGCGCTGAAGCACGAAGGCGAAGTCCATCTACAGGGTTGGTGGTTACCATCGTGTTCACTGGACCTACGTCCAATTTTTGAGGATGTTCGTCGTCAATAGAGGTTGGAACGAAGTTTTTCAATTAGGGATTTACCTACCCAAATAAAGGGCTTGATGCCAGGAATGTTCATGATGCGCTTCACAAAGAGGGAAGTTTTGTCTTCCGACTTGGTGAGTTGTTCTGTGCGGTGTTGAGCCCAGAACTTATCTTCCTGCATCATTGCATCAGGTTCTATCTTAGTATTGCCACGGAATCGGAAAAGACGGTCAGAAAGTGGCTCAAAAGAGTAGTTAGTGTACTCAGTATAGCGTTTCACCTCCAAGGTTTTCAAAAACTTCGCCGCTTCCAACAAGACAAACATGTCGTTTTTGCCAGTACTTGCTCACCGCTGGGCAATTGTGTGAACTGTTGGGCGATGTTGATGCGCTTTACGTAGTTGACCGTCGACTTGATGGGGATGCTGATGTCGGCTTTTGGCGATGCGAAAGGTGGAGTCCGCCATGATATAGAGGGAGCCTGTAAAGCCGAAGTCGCGAGAGTTGTTAGGGACCAAAGGACACTTGGATGCACTTGTTGCCATCAACATAGGTGGTGTCTTCGATGAAGTAGCGATAAAATGCGATGGCTCCGTTCGTGGCTATGGGACTCAAGAACTGCGATTGGACAAAGCGGATGTCGTCTTCGTAGATATTCACCTCGGTAAAGACATCTTGGAGCATCGAAGCCAGGATATCGCCCGTGTCGATGAGTTCATTCATGCCCGTCGTGCGTTGTCCTTTGATGATACTCTTTTTCTCGTCCTGCTTCTTGCGATAAATCTCTTGCGACACGGTCTCATCCACCGAGAGAGGAAGGATGAGTTTACCTGTTTCGGGCGAGGTTTCCACGTGTTCCTTCAAGAAAGGCATTGCCTTAAAGGTGCCTTCTTCAAAGACTTTTGGGGTAATATCGCTCAGTGCAAAGGCGAGTTTGTCGTACTTCTCTACACTGTAGTAGTCGCGCTGGCGGAGATTGCTAGCCTTTTTGGCGGCAATCACCTTTTCCATCAAGATGACCGCAGGGTTGTTCTTACGAGAATACTTTTCGCGCTTAGCTTGTACCACTGCTGTACCAAGGCTCATGTCGATGGTGCGCAGCTTAACGATAAGCGAATCCGCAGTAGATTTGGGATGTAAGCTCTGGGTTTGATAGCCAATACTTGAGACAATCAGTTTGCCCCCTTTGCGGAAAGGGATAGAAAAACGGCCATCGGCATCGGTTTTGTACCGCACCCTTCGCGCCATCATAAAAGACATTGACGAAAGGCGTAGCCTCTCCTGTCTTAGCATCAAGCACGCGCCCCACTAGGCGTTGGGCACTCGCTGACAAACAGCCTAGGATGAGAAGCGGTAACAAGAGGAGAAATCTCTTCATATAGGGAGAAATTGTAAGCAATAATCAAATTAAGTGGAGAAACAACGAGATTGTTTAGCTCTGACGTTGGCGACGATCATCACGATGGTGGCGAGGAGTGAATGGAAGAGGGTTAGCATTGGCCTCATCGTAGCTTAGGCGGTGACGATAAATGTCGATAGCCGCATAAATAGCTTGGAGGAGTGAGAGTTCCGAAGCCACACCTTTGCCCGCTATATCGAAAGCCGTGCCATGATCTGGGGAGGTGCGCACGATATTCAGCCCTGCCGTGAAGTTTACTCCATCTTCCATGGAGAGCGCCTTGAAAGGTGCAAGCCCTTGGTCGTGATACATCGCGAGAACTGCGTCAAAATGGCGGTAGCTCCCGCACCGAAGAAGCCGTCAGGGCTGTATGTGCCAAACACGGGGAGCCCTTCGGCTTGTAACTGCGCGATAAGGGGCTGGAGCACGTCTTGCTCCTCCTTGCCCAACAGGCCTTCATCGCCGTTGTGTGGGTTGAGACTGAGCACTGCTAGGCGAGGTGATGAACAATCAAAGTCGCGTTTTAGGCTTGCTAGGATTTGACGTATACAGGTTTCCACGCGTTCTATGGTAATCTGCTCAGGCACTTCCTTGATAGGCACGTGCACGGTGGCTAAAGCTACGCGAAGCAACTCATTCATTAAGATCATCAAGGCACTACCTTCGCTGCGTGCCTCAAAAAACTCCGTATGTCCTGGGAATTGGAAAGACTCGCTTTGAATACTTGCCTTTGTTGATGGGGCAGGTCACCACCACATCAATCTTGCCAGCTTTGACATCTTCGGCTGCGCGTTCGAGAGCTTGGTGTGCCCAACGGCCTGCTTCAGCCGAAGGTTGGCCAAAGTTTACTTTCACCTCAGCACCTTCTGTCACATCCACCAAGTTAAGCTGTCCTTCTTTGGCTGCTTCAGCTGAGGCTACCACCTTCCATGTGGTCTCGAGTCCAAGTTGCTGGCGATGTGCTTGGGCTGCTTGATCGCTACCATAGACGATGGGAGTGCAAAGTTCAAAGAGAGTAGGTTGGGAAAAAGGCTTTGAGAATCGTCTCATAGCCGATGCCGTTCATGTCTCCGTGGGTGATGCCCACGCGTATCTTATGTGTCATGTTGTTGATGCTGAGAGGTCGTTGAAGAAAATCATGGAGAAGCAGGACTGCTCATCGAGTGGGAAGAGCACTTATGCACGTTCTTCTTCCATGCGCTTGGTGGTGAGCATACCACAGGCTGCGTAGATGTCTTGTCCGCGAGAAGCACGAATGGTGGTGGTGATGCCGTGATTGTTGAGATAGTCTCGCATACGTTCCATCGCCACTTCGTCTGTGCCGTCAAAACGCGTGTCGGGGAATCGTGTGGAATCGAATCATATTGATGCGACAATCCAAAGGGAGCCAAGAGTTTAATCAAGGCTTTGGCATGATCTATCGAATCGTTGATGCCTTTGAAGACAATGTATTCAAACGTGAGTCGGCGTTGTTTGGCGCCTTCAGCGTAGTCCTCGTTGGTCTTGCGGCAGAAATCATATTGACTCAGTAACTGTACCATATCTTCAACGCCAAAAAGCGCGTTCCGCAGGCATCATGGCTTTGCGCTCATCTGGCAAAGGATGGTGGAGAGAAACCGCAAGGGAGCAGTTGCTTTCATTGAGGAAACGAATCAAACCTTTAGCGACTCCTACGGTAGACACTGTGATGCGTTTCGGACTCCAAGCATATCCCCATTCGGCAGTCATAGCTTTGGTGGCGCGGAGCACATTTTTCGATGTTATCCATCGGTTCACCTTGTCCCATAAAGACGATGTTGGTGAGCTGTTCGCGCTGAGGTAGAGAATAAATCTGGTTGAGAATGTCGGCAGCTGTGAGATTTGCCATGAAACCTTGTCGGCCTGTCATACAAAACTCACATGCCATCTTGCAGCCCACTTGCGAGGATACACAGAGCGTAGCACGTTTTCCATCGGGAATGTATACCGTTTCGATGTAGTGTCCGCGCTCTGTTTTGTAGAGATATTTGATAGTACCATCTTTAGACTCCACGCTTTCCACGGGAGTTGAGATGCCAATCTTGTAGTTTTCTGCGAGTTTTTGTCGCGCAACCTTGGAGAGATTAGTCATCTCCTCAAAAGAACGTGCGTGTTTGTCGTAGAGCCAACCACAGATTTGTTTTCCCACAAATTTGGGTAAGCCCAAAGCGAGTGCCACTTCTGTGAGTTCTTCGAGCGAAAGTCCCAAAAGTGAAGGTTTTGCGTCCACTGTTGCGTGGGGCTTTGTCGAGGATGGGCTTGTATTTGTTGTCGTAGTTGTGGGAATTGTCATATTTGTTTCTATGTTTGTGATGCTTTTGTTGCCGTTGTCAACAAACTATTCCTTGCAAAAATACGGAATTCTAGAGGAATAGCCTTTTGTTTTCTGAGTAAAGTCCCCAAAATGAAGCGTAATTTGACACACTTTTTACGAAGTGTCACATGAGATTTCCAAAAATCGATAGTACGTAAGCCACAAAATAATCTTTTTCTAGTATTACAATGTAGTTGTTGATTAAATGTTACCTTTTGTACCCTCTCTAATTTCTCGGCTATGAGCTTGTGAAGTATTATTGACAGAACTTATAATCAACAAACTTTACGATGATGTATATACTATTTTTCTTTTGCTGCCAGCTTTTGTTCTGGGGGCTATTACCTCTAGCAGTTACTAAAGTTGGCGGACGTCCCATTCAACAAATTATAGGAACAACGGTCGGCACTTTTTCGTGGCTTCGTTGGTCTTCCTTGTACAACGTCCTGAAATTGGGCAGAGTATTTTTGGCTGGTGTGCCCTATCGGGTGCTTTTTGGGCATTTGCTCAAATGCTACAGTATCGTTCTTTTGAGCAAATTGGAGTTTCCAATGGTATTCCCATTTCTGTGGGTATGCAATTAACAGCAAATGCCGTAGTGGGTACTCTGTTTCTTGGAGATTGGCCGACTTGGGGTGAACGCTTCGTGGGATTTGGTGCCATTGCCATCATTGTTGCTGGTATTTATCTCACCACGTTGCAAGAGAAAAAAGAGTCTGCGTCCAATGTTCGTGTGGAACTCTTGCAAGAGGTGAGTGGGGTCTCTCATGATGAATCGAAAGCTCCTCAAAGAGATATGCGAGGTGGATTCGTCACACTCACCATTGCAACCGTAGGCTATGTGGGCTTTTCGTTTATTCCTGCAAAATTTCATGTGCCCGGTCAAGTTGCATTTTTCCCACAAGCTCTTGGAATGGTGGTTATGTCTCTGTTGCTTTCTCTTTTCTTTCTGCGTCAGCGTCCATTTTCTAAAAAGAGTGCACAAAACTTGCTAGGTGGTTTTATCTTTGCCATCGCAGTTCTGCTTTATCTTATATCGATAGAGTTTAATGGAGTGTCCATTGCTGCTTCTATGGCTCAGATGAATGTAGTGCTAGCTACTCTTGGTAGTATCTATATTTTGGGAGAAAGTAAGACGAAGTGGGAACTTAAACGTATTTTCCTTGGACTATTCTTAGTTGTAGTAGGAGGTTTCCTCATTGGTCTTACTTCTGTAGATTGGGTTAAAAGCCTCTTTTGAAACTTCTTCTTTCACTCCTAACTGATAATTCTCAGGTTGTAGCCATAAGAAATTAGAGCTGTTTTTTTACTGCTCCGAGAAGATTACACAAAACATGGAATGAGTTGGGGAAAATCTGTGTTGTCAACGAGAGTATCCAATAAATAACTATATTTGCTCTGCATATTTAGCTGAATGTAAAACTAAAATCAAGAAGTCATAAGAACTATCACATTGAACAATGGCATAGAAATGCCACAAATAGGTTATGGCGTATTTTCAAGTGTTGCCAGATGAGGCGGAGTGTTGCGTAGCTGATGCTTTGAGTGTGAGGCTATCGCTATGATTGATACTGCGCAAGTCTATCAAAACGAAAAAGGGGTGGGGCGTGCTATTTAGAAAAGCGGTATCAAACGCGAAGATATTTTTGTTGTCGATAAAATATGGTTTTCGCAGTGCAGATGTGGCCAAGATGTTTATGAAATGGTCAGATTTGATTAAGTAAGGCTTAGACCTTACTTATGAAATGGTCGCTTATGGTGGCTCACAAACTCGTTATGACCGCGATAAATGCAAAGAGTGGTTCAGAAAGATACTCTAAGCATTTATCGCAGTTTTATATAGATTTCTCCGTTGGGTCGGAGATGAATAAGAGGCTGTGGGAGAGTGGTGATGGCGGATGGCTTCAGTGTAAAAAGCTCCATCTCATTGAGATGAAGCTTTTGGAGTACACTCTCAGGGATTCGAACCCTGGACCCACTGATTAAGAGTCAGTTGCTCTACCAACTGAGCTAAGAGTGCAACAGTGGAATCGTTGCTACTAAATCCTCCAAAGGAGGTTGGTACACTCTCAGGGATTCGAACCCTGGACCCACTGATTAAGAGTCAGTTGCTCTACCAACTGAGCTAAGAGTGCAGTGCTTAGTAGCATTGTTTCCTTGTTTCGGGTGCAAAATTACGAGCTTTTTCTGAAACGTCCAAATGTTTCAGCAGTTTTTTTGCTTGAAACTCTCAAAAAAACACTTTTTTCTCTATGAATAACGCAGAGTGAAGCGAGAAAAAGGTGTTTTAGTACAAAGGGTGCGCGCTAGTCTCGAGAGAAAAGATCGCGTGTGTAGACCTTGTTTTTGACATCGTCTAGTTGTGTGTCGTAGCGATTGGCAATGATGGCTTGCGACATGGATTTGAATTTCTCCAAATCGTTGACTACTAAACTTCCAAAGAAGGTACTACCATCTTGGAGGGTAGGCTCATAAACGACGACGAGTGGCTCCCTTGGCTTTGATGCGCTTCATCACTCCTTGGATAGAGCTTTGGCGAAAATTGTCGGAATTGGCTTTCATTGTCAGTCGATACACCCCAATCACACAGTCTTTCTCATTGGCAGGATTGAAAGCTGGGTTCTCTCCATAGTAGCCAGCAGCGCGCAACACGCGTTCGGCGATGAAGTCTTTGCGCGTTACGTTGGATTCAACAATGGCGCGCACTAAGTTTTGAGGGCACATCTTGGTAGTTGGCCAAGAGCTGTTTGGAGTCTTTGGGCAAGCAATAGCCGCCATATCCGAAGGAGGGATTGTTATAGTCGTTGCCAATGCGAGGGTCTAGGCAGACTCCGTGAATGATTTGCTCGGTGTTGAGCCCTTTGAGTTCTGCATAGGTGTCGAGTTCATTGAAGTAGCTCACGCGCAGTGCGAGATAAGTGTTGGCAAAGAGCTTTACAGCCTCGGCTTCGGTGAGTCCCATGAAGAGGGTGTCGATGTCGGGTTTCAAAGCTCCTTGTTGGAGTAGGGCTGCAAAGGTGTGAGCGGCTTCATCTAGTCGAGCATCGCCTTCAGGACGTCCTACGATGATGCGTGAAGGATAGAGATTGTCGTAGAGAGCTTTGCTTTCACGGAGAAATTCAGGGGAAAAGATGATGTTGTCGCTCCCCATGCGCTGGCGGATCTGCGTGGTGTATCCCACGGGAATAGTGCTCTTGATTACCATAATGGCTTTGTCATTTACTGCCATCACAGCTTCTATCACAGCTTCTACGGCAGAGGTGTCAAAGAAGTTGCGTTGTACATCATAGTTGGTGGGAGCGGCTATCACCACGAAGTCGGCGTTGCGATAGGCACTAGCTGCATCGAGTGTGGCAGTCAGATTAAGTTCCTTTTCTGCCAGATATTTTTCGATGTAAGTGTCCTGGATGGGTGAGCGTCTCGCATTGACAGCTTCGACACGTTCGGGGACGATGTCTACAGCTGTGACGTGATGGTGTTGAGCTAGGGAGGGTGGCAATGCTCATGCCGACATATCCAGTGCCGGGCAACGGCGATGTTGTAAGTGTTCATGGATGTATCATCTATAAATGACCATGTGGTGCTCAGTGGACTGGTGTGTTTGTAGCCCAACAGCCCAGTAGGGTATAAAGGCTATTAAGAAAAAAAGCGAGTTTCGATGAAGAAACTCGCCTAGTCTTTTGTGCCATTAGTGGTAGTGCCTACGGGAATCGAACCCGTATGTCATGCGTGAGAGGCATGTATCCTAACCATTAGATGAAGGCACCATAAGGTGCGGAAGGTGGGGATTCGAACCCCCGGTACGGTTGCCCGTACGTCAGTTTAGCAAACTGGTGGTTTCAGCCACTCACCCAACCTTCCTTGGGTGCATTTGTTTGTCAAACGCAGTGCAAAAGTAGGTACTTTTTTCGAAACTACCAAGAGTTTAGATGAAAATATTTGGAGAAAATGCGATTTTCAACAGAATTCTATTTTGAAGGTTCCTTTTTGATGAGCGTGAATGTGACTTTTTTCTGGTGGAGGATACAAGATGTCTAACGTATGCTTCTGACAGGTCTTGTTTGCCTTATTTGCTTTATGCTATATATTCTTATTCTGATTGGTCGAAAATTCGTATCTTTGCCTAGTATAAATCTGCTAATTCTTTTTGTTAGAAAAACCGCATTGCTCATGATTCATTCTCGCACTTCTGCACTTGCACTCCGTTGTGCCCCTTCCCCTTGTCCGCATTGGTTTTGTAGGTCTAGGACAGAGGGGACTTGCCACTCTGCGCCGTTACCAATACATAAAGGGTGTGGGTGACCGCTTTGGCAGATTTGTCGGAAGACTGTGTGGCTGCAGCAAAGTCTGTGCTGCAAGGTTGGGAAAAGTGTGAAGGAGTGAAAGAAGTATCTGAAAGTTTGGCTCATGTCTCTGAAGAGAAGCTCCAGTGTTACGTGGGGGAAGATGCTGCCACCCAACTGATGCATTCAGGAGAGGTGGATGTGGTGTATCTTTGTACGGATTGGGCTTCGCACACCCCCTTAGCTGTGGAAGCAATGCGAGCAGGAAAGCACGTGGCTGTGGGAAGTACCTGCTGCCACCTCCGTGGAGGAATGCTGGATGTTGGTGCGCACGGCAGAAGAAACGCAGCGACATTGCTTCATGACGGAGAATTGTTGCTACGACTGGTTTTCGCTTGCCGCACGCTCTTTATATAATAGCGGGTTTTTCGGTACATTGACTCATGCCGAAGGAGGTTATCTTCATGATTGGCGGAAGTTTTTTGCCGATGCTCAGACACAGAGCTACGAACAAGGAGCTTTTCATGGTGGTAATCCTTACCCCACGCATGGTATAGCCCCAATAGGTCAGCTGTTGCGCGACAATAACGACCGTATGGTGCAACTCGTTTCGATGACTGGCCGAGCCATGGGGCAGGATAGTAGTTTGGGGCATGCTAATTCTACCTTAATCACTACAGAAAAGGGCGTAACAGTTTTGCTTCAATTTGATTGTACTACACCACGTCCATATAGTCGTTTGCAAACGCTTTGTGGTACGAAAGCATTTGCACAGAAATATCCTAATGTTACTGTACAAAAAGATCCAGGAGTTTGGATCAATGAGGAAGCTGAAGCCCTGTTGTGGGAAGCCCCTCTGACACCACAGATGAAAGCGTGGCAGGGAAGGTAAGGCGCGTGGGGTGGAGGGCAATGAACTATGCCATGGATGTCCGCTTCGTAGCGTGTCTGCAGGCAGGTTTGCCGCTTGATATAGATATGTATGATGCTGCGGAATGGTCGTGTCTCGTGGAACTAACGCGAGTTTCAGCTGAACAAGTGGAATGCCTGTGGAGATTCCTCGTTTTTCGTCCATAAAGTAGTAGCTAGCCTTTCCAGCTCCGTAGCAATAGATGCAGCCTTTTCCCATCTTTGTTGCTGCTAGGCTAACGATATCGGTAATATATTCTTGACACAACATATAAAAGATTAGACTAATGAATATCGTATTTCTCGATAGTTTTGTGCTCAATCCTGGTGATCTCCAATGGGGACGCTTGGCAGAATTGGGGCAATTCACTGTATATGATCGCACTCCTTCAGATCAAATCGTAGAGCGGGCTAAAAGATGCTGAGGTGATCATCCTCAATAAAAGCGGATGACTGAAGAAATCTTTTGCACAGTTGCCGAAACTGCGCTTGATTTTTAGTTTGTGCTACTGGCTATGATGTCATAGACCTCGAAGCTGCGCGCCGACATGGCGTGACGGTGTGCAATGTTCCGGCTTATAGCACGCTGGCTGTGGCGCAACACACGCTTGCACTCTTGTTGGAGCATACCAATCGTGTGGGACATTATGCTCCAACTCAACCGTGACGGCTACTGGGCGCGCAGTCGCGATTTCAGTCTTTTGGGATGAAGCTGTGGAAGAACTCGCACAGCAACGCATCACCATCGTAGGGATGGGGTAATATTGGCCGAAAGGTGGCCGAATTGCTCCGTGTGCTTGCAAGCCGAAGTATGTGTGGTGACGAAGCCAATCTGCGGAGTCTCTCCCGAAGGTGTGAAAAAATCTCTATGGATGAGGCATTTGCTACATCGGCTGTCGTTTCTTGCATTGCCCCTGAAGCCAAACAAGGCTTTGTGAATGCAGAACCTTTGTCGAAGGCACGTGCAATGGATTAGTGCTCATCAACACGGCATCGCGGCGTAGGCCCATATTATAATGTTTGAAGCCAACAATGAATCTGCGCGCATGAGCCGATAACCCCATAACTGACTGTTGCATCAGGGAGAGTTGGAAAAAGCACAGCACCTTTCGTTACTTCATCGGCTTTGATGGTGACGTCTACGGTGTAGTTGTAACCGATTTCGCGACCAAACCAGTCGAGCACGGTGTTAGGGTTGCAAGGGCAGGTGCGCATATTCTACTGTGGTACGCCCAGTCTTGCCAAGCGTACGTCCGAGGAGGTTGACACCAGGTGCCTCGCTGAGGATGGGGCTTAGGCGAGCGAAGTTGGCATAAGGTAAAGAGGTCTTTGCTGCTGTCCAAGTCTTGGTAGCAATAGTTTGAAGGGCTGGCATTACACGGTGATGAATGTCGCGCACGGTGATGCCATTTCCTGCATGGTCGTTCCATACGGCAAACATACCACCTTGGATAGAAGGATCTCCCTCTTCAAACTTCTGATTGCCGATTTGAGCAGGTGTCCAGTGGTCGTAGAGGAAGGGGCAATTGAGGTAGTCGTAATAATAACCAGCTGCAGGGACTATGTAGACATAGCCATCGGGGATGGACACCATTTGGAAACCCTGTTCCTTCATCTTCTTGGGGTCTGCATATCCATTGTACCACATTTGTAGCAATACATCCTTAGATTTCACAGGAGTCTTACCATCGGCGTGGGTGAGTGCGCCCCAAGCTACGGCTTGCTTGCCATAGCGTTCAACGTGCTTGATGAGATGGTCGGTGAGGGAGCGGAATAGTTCTACCACTTCCTTGTCTTTGTTGCTGTATTCGTCGGTACCAATGTGCACACGCTTGCCCACAAAGACGGGGTCCTTACCACTACAGTACTCGGTGAAGAGACTATCTAGGAAAGGTACTACGGCGGGATTGCGCAAATCGAGGTGGTCTGCTCCAAATTCTTCGCTGCCGAGTGAGGGACGATAGTGGGTAAATGCCAGAGAGTGTGCGGGGACGTCTATCTCGGGGATGATGTCTACGCCTTGCGCTGCGGCCTCACACTGGAAGTCAATGAACTCCTTCTTGGTGTAGTGACCATCTTTGGCAGTGAGTCCAGGAAAATAGTCGCTCTCCAAACGGAAAGCGGCGGGAGTTTTTGCCCAGTCGTTGCCAAAATACTGTTTGAACCCATTGTCATTGAGGTGCACTTGGAGCGTATTCATCTTATAATAAGCCATCACCTTGACAAGTTGGCGTAAATAGTCCATGGGGATGTATTTACGACCAGCATCGATCATGAAGCCACGAAGGGCATATTGTGGACGATCGGTGGTGACACCTTGCGGAATGGCGTGAGATTGAGTTTGTTCGCTCAGTTGGAGAAGGGTGCGTGTGCCCCAAAATGCACCCGTAGGTTGGGAAGCAGTGAGGGTAACGTGGTCGGCGATGTTGAGGTGATAGCCTTCAGTGCCGAGAGTGTCAGCTTTAGACAGCGCAGCAAAACCCGCTTTGGCGAAGACGAAGTCACCTTTCTGTGGTTTTCCGCTGTTGATGATGAGATTTTTGCCCAACATCGTATAATAGTCTTGGGCGAAAGCTCGTGCGGCAGGGAGAAACTGACTATCTTGCACCACGATTCTGCCAGAAGGTACGAAGTTGCCCTTACCGCCTTGCCATGAAGTGAGTTCGGGAACAACGAAGGGGCGAGGATTTTGTGCCATAGCTGGTGACACTACGCAGAGTGCTCCAGCGAATAGGCTCGCTATTAGAGTCTTATTCATTGCTTTTATTAGGGGGTGTTGCTGAAGTAGTCGGTTAGAATGTGTGTTGTAATTTCATGCAAGGGCACGTCTTTATACAACTGACCAAGGACTTGTTGCATTAAACTCGGTTGATGCCGCAAAGCAGCTGCGGAAGTGCTGGAAAACACTTCTTTATTGCGTAGCTGAACAGCGGCATAAGCTAGATAGACTTGTGCTTCGCTCTCACTTGAGAAACCTGCTTTGAAGAGATATTCCCAAAGATCTTGTACCTCTTTATAGAGTTTGCATTCATAAAAGAGTTGTGCTACTTGGACATTCCGTTCATCACTGCCTGGGACAAGATTGAAGCGGTGGCGCATCATCTCAATACCGAAAGGAATAAAACCGTAGTTAAAGGCGATGCGTGCTGTTTGGAATATCATTTCATCGTGAGGAACACCTAAAGAACTGAGCGTAGCCATACAAACATAGGCTTGTCGGATGTCGCCTTCCATAGCAAAGGAGACCGCAAGGTCATGAGTGATACGCTGCTTATCGGGGTTCTCGTTGTTGCAATTCTGTATAGCGTGTTGCAGTGCCTCTCTACCTTTGGCGATATTCTGACGATTGAGATAAATCTCTCCCACAGAGAGCGACATGGTGTAGTCGTTAGGTTCGAGTGTGTGGTAGAGGTCGTAGGTATCGATGACAGTGTCCCAGTCTTCTTTCCCTAAGGCCGAAATGGCTTTCATGCGCAGTGCTTTCTGATGATTGGGCTCGATGGCTGGTGCATATTCTGCTGCTTCAGAGCATTTGTCGAAGTCCTTGCGCTCATTGGCAAGTTCGGCACGGAATATCCAGGCATCTATGTTGTAAGGATCTTCATCTATCACTCGTTCCACTTCTTCTTCTGCTTGCTCTGGTGCACCATAACGCATCAGAATCTCGCCTTGTAGCAAGCTCACTCGACGCTGAAGAGGGGAATTCTTATCTGATGAGCAAGAGGTATTTCTTTGCAAAGACCTCGCTTCCATAGTCAAGAAAGAGTTCGGCTATCTCCATGCGCAAATCGTCGAGGCTGGCAGTTTGTTCAGGATTCTCCAAAAGCTCCTCCTCAATAGCTTGTTGTTCACGAGAAAGAATTTTTTCGTAAATCGCATCAGCATCGAAGAAGCGAACTTCGCTGAGAGCTTTTTCTGCCAAAAAGAATTGCACGTCGATGTGGTCTTGGTCAGGGAGTTGCTTCGCTAAGGTTTCGGCATCATGCCATTTTCCGTCATTTTTCAGGCGATACACCTTTCGCATAAGGATATCTGCATCGTCGGGATGCATGCGGAGAGCAAGACGAAGACAAAGCTCAGCTTCTATCGTCTGCTGAGTTTGCTCAAAATGGTCGAGAATATCTAAAATGTCGGGAACATCCATCCAAAAGGGGACAGAGGCTTCCGACAAATTCTTCTGATACTCACGCACTAAGGTTTGCATTTCTTCGGGCGAACGCTTCATGGTGGCGAAAGTAGTTGAGAGTGAGCATTGAGAAAACGCAGTCCCCATGAGAAGATTGTTCCTCTCATGGGGCACTACGCTTTATTTATGTTTGTCTTCTTTGAGCGAAACGGTGCTGTTGAAGACAAGATGTTCTGGCGTAGACTCAGGGTCGATGTTGTAATAGCCTGTGCGAGTGAACTGCAAGTAGGAGAGTGCAGGAAGCGTTTGTACAATTTCTCTACAAAGGCTTGCTTGTTCACGCGGATGCTATCAGGATTGAGGAAGGGGCGCATGGCTTCGATACCGCGAACACCATTTTCTTCTTCGTATTGCTTGATGGCATCACGAGGATTTTCGCATGTCCAAAGGCACGCATAGTTGCGCACCTCAGCGGGCAAGCAGTGGTCGCAGCTCAACCAGTGAATGGTGCCCTTAACTTTGCGGTTGGCACCTTCAGTACCTGCCTTAGAAGTCGGATCATAAGTGCAGTAGATTTCCTCTATTTCACCAGTTACCTCGTTCTTTTTGCAGCCAGTGCAGTCTACAATATAGGCACTCTTGAGGCGAGTTTCCTTGCCCACAGCCATGCGGAAGAACTTCTTGTCGGCTACTTCCTTGAAGTCAGCGCGTTCAATCCACAGTTCGCGGCTGAATTCGATGGTGTGCGTGCCATCTTCAGGACGTTCGGGGTTATTTTGCACTTCGAGTAGTTCGCTTTGACCTTCGGGATAGTTGGTGATGATGAGCTTCACAGGATCGAGAACGGCCGATACACGTGTGGCGCGTTCGTTGAGGTCTGTGCGAGCAGCACTCTCCAAGAGCTTGATGTCATTGAGCGCATCGAAGGTGGTGTAACCAATCTTGTCGATGAACATGCGGATGCTTTCGGGGCTGTAGCCACGACGGCGGATACCACAAATTGTTGGCATACGAGGGTCGTCCCAACCATTTACCACGCCTTCTTTCGTGAGAAGCAAGAGATTACGCTTCGACATGAGCGTATAGTTGAGGTTGAGCTTGTTGAACTCAAACTGGCGTGGGCGATTGTCGGAGAGGTCTTCACCGCGTACCTCTTTGTACCAGTCTACAAACAAATCGTAGAGAGGACGGTGGGGCACAAACTCAAGCGTGCAGATAGAGTGAGTTACTCCCTCTAGATAGTCGCTTTGTCCGTGAGTGAAGTCATACATGGGGTATGCATTCCAGTGATTTCCCGTACGGATGTGAGGCATATTGAGCACACGATACATGATTGGATCACGGAAGTGCATATTGTCGCTCGCCATGTCTATCTTGGCACGAAGCACCATTTTACCAGGCTCAACGTTACCGCTATTCATCTCTTCAAAGAGACGAAGGGATTCTTCCACTGGGCGATTACGATAAGAGCTTTCTGTACCAGGGCGCGTGGGGTTCCTTTTTGAAGCTATCTCTTCACTACTTTGCTCATCGACATAAGCGCGACCCCTGCTTGATGAGAGCCACGGCAAAGTCCCATAAATCTTGGAAATAGTCAGAAGCATAGTAGATATTGTCCCACTTGTATCCTAACCACTCAATGTCGCGCTTGATAGCCTCCACATATTCGTGGTCTTCCTTTTGAGGGTTGGTGTCGTCCATGCGGAGGTTACACACTCCTCCAAAGCGTTCGGCGATGCCAAAGTCCAAAGCTATAGCTTTAGCGTGCCCGATGTGTAGATAGCCGTTGGGTTCAGGTGGGAAACGCGTTTGGAGTCGTCCGCCGTTTTTACCAGCGGCGAGATCATCTTTCACGATTTGCTCAATAAAGTTGAGCGATTCTTTTTTCTCGTTAGAGAGTTCAGGAGTGGTAGACATGTTAGTGAGTAGTTAGTAACTCTTCGTGGAGGCGTGAGAGTTAGGAGAAGAGGGGAGATTAGTTGGCCATTTCAGAGATAAACTTGATGCGTACAAGTCTAATCTCCTCTTCGGAATAGTCATTACTGAGTTCGTTGTAGGCTTCTTCGAGGTCGTCAGTTTCTGATTCATGGAAATAATCGTAGATATCTTCTACTGAATCCTCATCAATTTCCTCTTTGATGAAATAGTCGAGGTTGATTTTCGTGCCACTGTAAACAATGGCATCCAGTTCGTCAAGAAGCTCGTCGAAACCAATGCCTTTTGCTTTTGCTATTTCATCGAGTGGCACCTTTCGGTCGATGTTTTGAATGATGTCCACTTTGAGTTGGGACTTCTTGGCAATGGTACGAATGCGGAACTCCTCAGGGTGAGGGATATTATTCTCTTCGCAATGTTGTCGGATCAGTGTACAGAATTTCTCGCCATATCGTTTAGCCTTTCCGGCACCAACTCCTGGAATATTCTGAAGGTCATTGATGGTCTGCGGATATACCGTAGACATTGCTTCGAGAGAAGCATCTTGGAATATCACATAGGGAGGCACTTCTAGCTCTTTCGACATGCGCTTGCGCAAGTCCTTGAGCATTTGATAGAGTTGTGGGTCAAGTGCACTACCCGCACCACTTTGTGCCGGTGGGTCAGAGGGTTCTTCTTCAAAATCATTGTCTTCTACAATTTTGAAGCTCGTCGGTTTTCTTTAGAAACTTTTTTCCCGCTGGGGTAACCTTGAGGATACCATAATTGTCGATGTCCTTTTTGAGGAAATCGGCTAAAAGAGCTTGGCGAATCACTGCATTCCACAGTTGTTCGTCCTCATCATTCTCAGAGCAACCAAAGTTGTCCAAATCATCGTGATGGTGTGCCACAATCTCTTCAGTGGCATTGCCCATCAATATGTTTTTAATATAGTCATCGCGGAAGTTCTCTTTGCAATCAAGAACAGTCTCGATGACCCTACATAAGTAATCTTTTCCTTCCACTTGTTTATGAGGGTGTTTACAATTGTCACAATTGCCACAGCCATCGGGGCTTTCATATTGTTCTCCAAAATAATGAAGGAGCAACTTACGTCGGCATACCGCAGACTCGGCATAAGCGGCCGTCTCTTTGAGGAGCTGACGACCAATGTCTTGTTCGCTAATGGGTTTGCCTTCCATGAATTTCTCAGTTTCTGGAGATCTTTGTGAGAATAGAAGGCAATGCAGAGGCCCTCGCCGCCATCACGGCCAGCGCGTCCTGTTTCTTGGTAATATCCTTCAAGGCTTTTGGGGATGTCATAGTGGATGACAAAGCGTACGTCGGGTTTATCGATTCCCATGCCAAAGGCAATGGTTGCCACTATCACGTCAATGTCTTCTTTGAGGAAGGCATCTTGCGTATTGCTACGCACTTGCGCATCAAGTCCTGCATGATAGGCACACGCATTGATGTCGTTAGTGCGAAGTACCTCTGTGAGTTCTTCCACACGTTTGCGTGAAAGGCAGTAAATGATACCACTCACATGAGGGTGGTTTTTAATGAAACGGATGACGTCATGATCCACTTTTGCAGTCTTCTGGCGCACTTCATAGTAGAGGTTGGGACGATTAAACGAGCTCTTAAATTCAAGAGCTTCAGGAATGCCCAAATTCTTTTTGATGTCCATGCGCACTTTATCAGTGGCAGTGGCTGTGAGTGCGATGATGGGCACTTGTCCAATCTCATTGATGATAGGGCGAAGTTTGCGATATTCAGGGCGGAAATCGTGTCCCCACTCCGAGATGCAATGTGCTTCGTCCACAGCAATAAACGATACACGAACCGTTTTGAGAAAATCGACAAAGCTATCTTTGTTGAACAATTCGGGCGAGACGTAGAGAAGTTTAGTCTTGCCCGTTGTCACATCGTTCATGATGTCGAGTATCTCGTGTTTGGTTAGTGCCGCATAGATGTAGTGCGCCACACTATTGTCTGCTCTTGTTTGTCTCACCGCATCCACTGATTCTTCATCAATGCGATGAGGGGAGACACAACGATAGCGACACCTTCCATGAGTAATGCTGGAAGTTGGTAGCATATAGATTTTCCTCCGCCCGTGGGCATGAGTACAAAGACATCATGTCCCGCCATCAGGCTGCGAATAATCGCTTCCTGATTGTTGCGAAACGTCTCGAAGCCAAAATACAATTTGAGAGGTTCGAGTAGGTTGGTGTCGTTCGTCATGGATACAAGAGTAAGATTGAGATGACTTGCTCTCGCAAAGTTAGAAAGAACTTTTGATATTTTTCGATAGCTTGTCCCACTTTTTTCGCCCCTTTTGGCGAAAAACAATGTTTTTATTATGTTCATATTACTCTCATCTTTTGATTCCTCTTTTGCTTTAGCCTTTTCTTTCCTTTTTTACCTATGAAGCAACCTTCAGCTTTTCTTTACCATCGAATGTCTTTACCTGGGAATACTATGTATGGTATCATCATTTTTAGGTATAATATCTCTAAATATGCATGATATATTCTGTTCTATTTACCTAGGGTTTTGAGTATTGTGCAGTTTGTATTTTCTCCTCAATTTTGCAATCAAAAGTTTGTTATGCAGAAATGCACATTTAGTAACTTTATTCTTAGCTTTCTTTTCCTCCTTTTACCCGTCTGGCTGCTAGCAATTCTGCTAGCTTATCTCCTATATCTCTAGCACATTTCGAGATAATGGTGTAGCTGATGCAGTGAATTTTCAGAAAAAGAAAATTACCCTTCTAAAGAGTCTTCTTCAGCTCTACTTCTTCACGTAAGCATCATTTAGGCACAGCCCATGTGGTGGGGCATTCTGTAGTCCATCAGTTGAAATATGCTCCTCAGATTGTCAGTTTAGTGGGAGAACGTCAGTTGCAAGGCACAGCTTCTTCCCTCAACGAAGTGCTCAATCGTGTGGCAGGAGTCACCATCAGGAGCACAGGAGGTGTGGGGAGTCCATCGCGTATCTCTGTTCGTGGTCTTGAAGGTAAGCGCATGGGGCTTTTTGTGGATGAGGCTGCCATCGGACAATTCAGTAATTTCGTAAATCTCGATGACATTCCTACCGATATGATAGAGCGTGTGGAAATCTACAAAGGCATTGTGCCCTATCGTTTGGGAGGAGATGCCTTGGGAGGCGCAGTCAATGTAGTCGTGAAAGATTATCCTCCTCGTTATCTGGATGCATCTTACGAATATGGTTCGTTCAACACTCATCGATTTAACTCTGTTTTTAAACGTCACGATGCTAAGACTGGTTTAGAATGGGGGGCAGGCGGTCTATATGTACATTCTGACAATGATTATGAAATGACGCTTCATCACCAAGGGGACATTCGTGTGCGACGTAACCACGATGCCTTTACCAAAGCCGTCGCTGGAGGTTCGTTGAAAGCCACAAAATGGTGGTTCGATGAACTCAAACTCGAAGCGATAGCCACACTTACTCGACAAGAATTGCAAGGCATCGAATTGGATTATCAGTATGCTTTCAACCATGCACGCTCGATTCTTGGCGCAGTTACAGCCAAACGACAGGATTTCTTTGTTAAAGGATTGGATTTTGACCTATCTGCAGCCGTCAATGTAGGGAGTTATGGTCAGGTTGATACTGCTCACGTGGTGCGTGGATGGGATGGAACTACGCGCCGTTCGCAGTCGCCTTATGGTGGAGAAACTATGAATTTCCCTTCCGACTCCCACAACAGCACTTTAAATTGGATGTCAAAACTCAATATGAACTATGAACTTAGCGAAAACCATCTCGTCAACCTCAATGTGTATGGCAGTGGTACGGCTTTGCGCCCTGAAAACGCTGTGATGGATCGGGCGTTAGGATACAGAGTGGGCTATGACTCTCGCCTCAATAGCATCACTACTGGTCTTTCCTACGACGCTTTTTTCCTTGATCGTCGTTGGCAAACTGCTTTGACGCTCAAAAACTTCTACATCAATTCTAGAGGACAGCATCTCGAGAATTATTATATCAATCAGTTGAAACCCATCTATATCGATCGTGTGGAATGGGGTGCGAATTTTGCTGTTGCTTATAGACCTATACAAGAATGGCTTTTCAAAGCAGCTGTAAGTTCTGAGGTACGCATTCCTTCTAGTGAAGAGCTCATTGGCAATGGATATACCATTGTGCCCTCCCCAGAACTGAAACCTGAGCGCAATAATAGTCTGAATTTGGGAATGCTTTATCATAAAAACTTAGAGCGTGGAGGAATGTTTGAAGCAGAACTCAATGTTTTTGCTAGTCAACTCACTGATATGATCCGCTTTACTCCAGGAATGATTCCTTCTACTGCACGATATGCTAATTTTGGTGCTGTAAATTCCAAAGGCGTTGAGGGAGAAGTGAAAGGTGATTTTACTCCTTGGCTTTATGCCTATGTTAATGCTACTTGGCAAGATTTGCGCGACGTGCGTCAATTTATCCCAGAAACGAAAGTTCCCAACCCTTCTTACGAAAAGCGAATTCCCAATGTGCCTTATATGATGGCTAATTGTGGTTTGGAACTTCACGGAAGAAATTGGTTTGGAGGACAAGGACAAAACACGCGCATCTTGCTTGACGCATCATACATCCATCAGTATTTCTATGATTTCGAATTGAGTCGTTTTTCAAGATCGAAAGATTTACATCACTCACTTGCGACGCCGCAATCGAACATAGTTTCGACAATAATCGATGGACGCTGACTTTCAAATTGAGAAATCTAACCAACAGAGAAGTTGTTTCAGAATTCAATAGACCTCTGCCTGGACGTAATTTCTCCATCAAATTGCGCTATCTATTCCGATAAGAACATCTATGTTTCGCATTTTCTAATTCATCAAATATATTATCCTATGTTCAAACACCTTTTTTCTGGGCTAGCCTTTGCGCTTGCTCTCGTTGCAATGCCTAGTTGCGACAAAGACACTCCAAGCACACCGGAAACCGCTGGAGGCCGTTTTCTCATCACTACTAATGTTGGCAATGCTGATGGGGCAAGTGGAGTGAGCTACTTCCAAACAGTTGAAAAAATGGAAGGCTACATCGATAATTCACAAGCTCGCCCAGCTGGTTTTGGCGTACCTCCCATTGTCATTGGTCAGCACATTTTTGTTCTCCCCGACTATATGGGAAGCACAAAATCTGTTCTCACCCACTACGTTACCGACAAAAAAGGCAACCTTTCAGAGCGTGGAACGCTTGCTCTTCCTGCTAACTCTGGGGCTAGCAATATTGTGTTGGCGTCTGAAGAAAAAGCTTATCTGAGTATGCAAAACATTGGCATCGTTATGGAATTTAATCCCACCACGATGCAAAAAGTGCGCGATATAGACCTCAATGCTCTCGCACAACCAGAGGTGCGTGTTGCTCCTGGTGCTATGGTGGTACGTGATGGACTGTTGTTTGTCGGACTCAATCAATTTGATAGTCAGTGGATGCCCCGTTTGAAGCAAGCAGAAGTGGCTATCATTGACACTAAATCAGGAAAACTATTGAAGAAAATAGTAGATACCAAGCATCAGCTCTCCTTTGCCACACGACCCATCGATGCACATTCCATTTTTGTCAATCCCAAAGACGGTGCTATCTATTTGAATTGCGTGGGCTCTTTCGGATTCAAACCAGGTTTTGATGGTGGAATTTTGCGTATCAAAAAAGGAGAAACAGAATTTGATGCAGACTACGCTTTGAATATTGCACAAGCCAAAGTGGAAAACTTCAACCACACGCTCAATTATTTGGCAACTGTTCGTTTGGGCTCAGATGGTAAACTCTATGCTATGGTTGCTTCTTACGAGTTGGATGCGTCGGCTAATCCTTATCTTGCGAAAGTGATGGTGCCTGTGTGCATCGACCTTGAAAAGCGCACTGTAACTTATATCCCAGGTGTCAAGCCTTCCAACGGTCTCGCTGCTGTGGCAGAAGCCAATGGGAAAAATCTATTTTGGTGTTAGCAATGCCGATGACAATGGTTTCTATGCATACGATTTAGCCACTCAAAAATCACAGGACTTGCTCTCCGCGTTCAAGGTTTCCCCTACAAATGGAAGTTTTTGCCTTAATACAGCCAGAACGAAGTGCTAAATTTATACTGCATCAATGCTTATGCGTTGGTGCAGTGTGGTTCTGATTTTAGAATGCTTTTCTTCTGGATAATACTCGCAGTTGAAGGAACGAATCAAATGAGGAGGCTTTATAAACAGCGAAGAAAAGCAAAGTTGGTGAAGACTGAGCATCTTCGCCAACTTTGCTGGAGAACTAATGATGGAAAAACTTTTGAGAATGATTATACAGCAGAGAGATTTGTTTTCTCAAACTGCTGGCGAGCATAGTCCAAAGTGATGGTGAGTGACTTCTTGTCGCTCGAAGGCGCTTCGTACATAGCGTCCATCATGATGGTTTCCACGATAGAACGAAGTCCACGTGCACCAAGTTTGTATTCCACCGCTTGATCAACGATATAGTCGAGTACGGCGTCTTCAAAGGTCAGTGCAATGTCGTCGAGTGCGAAGAGCTTGATGTATTGCTTGATAATCGAGTTCTTCGGTTCGGTGAGAATGTTGCGCAAAGCCGTGCGGTCGAGAGGTTTCAAATAGGTGAGCACGGGAAGACGACCAATGATTTCAGGGATGAGACCAAACGACTTCAAGTCTTGTGGTTCCACATATTGCATCAAATCGGAAGCATCAATCTTTTTGAGATTTTGCACAGAGTCATAACCCACAGTGTGCGTGTTGAGGCGTTGAGCAATTTTCTTCTCAATGCCATCGAATGCACCACCGCAGATGAAGAGTATGTTGTGCGTGTCTACGTGAATGTAGTCTTGGTCAGGATGTTTGCGGCCACCTTTTGGGGGAACATTGACAATGCTTCCTTCTAGGAGTTTAAGCATACCTTGTTGCACACCTTCTCCGCTCACATCACGCGTGATGGATGGGTTGTCGCTCTTACGCGCAATCTTGTCGATTTCGTCAATGAAAACGATACCGCGCTCAGCTTTCTCCACATCGAAATCAGCCACTTGGAGCAAACGAGAGAGAATGCTCTCTACGTCTTCACCCACGTATCCAGCTTCGGTGAAGACCGTAGCGTCAACAATGGTGAAAGGCACTTTTAGGAGCTTGGCAATGGTGCGTGCGAGTAGAGTTTTACCTGTACCCGTGGAGCCGACCATCACAATGTTGCTCTTCTCAATCTCCACCTGGTCATCGTCAGAAGCCTTGTTTTTGTTGAGAATGCGCTTGTAGTGGTTGTACACAGCCACTGAGAGATATTTCTTAGCAGCGTCTTGTCCGATGATATACTCATCGAGATATGTCTTAATCTCCTTGGGAGTGGGAAGTGCTCCAAATTCCTCTGCAATGTGCTCAGAAGAAGTATGCGTGTGGGGATGGCGATGTCCACCATCTCTTTAGCGCGTTGCGCACAATCGTTGCAGATGTGTCCGTCGATGCCGGTGAGCAACAATTCTACTTCATCTTCGCCACGACCGCAAAAGGAACAGTGTCTTTGGTTATTGTCTTTTTTTGCCATTTTTTTCTGGTGTGATATTGCTCGCTGAAAGGAGTATGTAGCTTAAATCTAGGGATTGTCCTTGAGTTATGAGAGTTTGTTGGTTTCTTCCCTCATCGTCTGCTCTAACAGTCTTTTTATCATGCTTGCTAAGATAAATAACCAGCTTGTAAAAACAAAATCAGACTGAAAGCCAATCAGGAGTGCTAGAAACAATCAGCGAGTGGGAGAAACTCAGCCTTTGCGCGAAAGAATTCTGTCTACCATACCATAGTCCTTGGCTTCGCTGGCGGTCATCCAGTAGTCGCGGTCGCTATCGGCCCATACCTTGTCAAACTCGGTGTGGCTGTGCTCAGAGATGATGGTGTAAAGTTCCTTTTTGAGCTTCATGATTTCGCGTGCAGTGATTTCTATGTCAGAGGCTTGACCTTGAGCACCACCCAAAGGTTGGTGAATCATCACACGGCTGTGGGGGAGGGCAGCCGCTTACCTTCTTGTCCTGCCACGAGAAGAACGGCTGCCATAGAGGCTGCCATGCCAGTGCAGGTGGTGGCAACATCGCTTTGCACGAATTGCATGGTGTCGTAGATGCCAAGACCTGCATAGACACTACCCCCAGGAGAATTGATGTAGATGGAGATATCTTTACCAGGGTCAGCAGAGTCTAGATAGAGCAATTGAGCTTGAAGCGTATTGGCGGTGTAGTCGTCAATGGCTGTGCCTAGGAAGATGATGCGGTCCATCATCAAACGGCTGAATACATCCATCTGAGTTACATTGAGTTGACGTTCTTCGAGGATGTAAGGATTGAGATATTGGTTTTGTGCTGCCACTACATCGTCGAGGACAAGGGAGTTGATGCCCATGTGTTTGGTGGCAAACTTGCGAAAATCTTGGTGCATAATCTCTAAAGATTGAGAGGGAAGTAATGGGGGCAAAATACTTTTTAGCAACATTTCCATTCATGCTTGACAAAAGCTTGAACAAGGAAAGAGTAGGGGGAGGTATCTATCGAATAAAATGACCAAACTAGTCAAAAGGTTGCCAAACAGGAAATGTGTAACAGAACCATTCTTCTCTCTATATTAGGGAGACAAATGAAAACAACGGAGAGTGACACTGCGCCAGCGCGCATCGTCATTCCCCGTTGTCGAGATGGAATCATAAGACACTGCTACCAACCTAAGTAGACACCGTAGAATCTTTAGGTTTCGGGGAAGCAGCGGAACTGATTACTCAGCAGTTTCGTCTTGGAAAAGCTTCTGGAAGTCTTCCACGCTCACAGCCTTGTGCTCGAGAGTTACCACTTCCTTGAGAGCCTTGGCCAACTCTCGTTAATGCTACGCTCTACGAAGCCGTTCACTTGGTTGCGATCCTTGAGGAGTTCAGCAGCATAGTTCTCGAGATATTCCTCGGGCACATTGTTCATGCCGTATTGAGCAAACTGGAAGCGAGCTGTCTTAACTGCAGCAGCGCGCACATCAGCATCGTCAATCTTGATTTCTGCCTTAGCAACGAGCTTTTTCCTCGATGAGTGCCACTTGAGTTCTTCAAGGCTCTGTGCGAAGTTGTTTTCAACAAACTCTTCGCCCTTTTCAGCATTTTGTTCCTTCATGAAACGCTTGAGGAGCTCTTCGGGGAATTCGAGCTTGCCCACCTTCTCGTCAGCGTACTTGCGCACATCGAGGAGGAACTTGTAGTCAGCGTCTTCGTTGTATTGGTTTTGGATGAGCTCCTTAATCTTAGCGCGCATCTCTTCTTCAGACTTCACAGTGCCAGGTTCAAACACGCGATCGAAGAGCTCTTGATCGAGACTAGCAGGTACGAAGCGGCTGATTTCTTCTACTTGGAATGTGAAGTTGCCGTTGTATTGTGCAGCCTCTTCATTGCTCACCTTGAGGAGAGCAGCGAGTTCGTTTTGGCTGTGAGCAACAGAGGGTTGAAAGTGATGACATCACCCACCTTAGCACCTTCAAAAATTTTCTTTTGGTCGTCGTTTACGAAGTAGGCAGGCATCAAGCTAGCCTTGTCGAGGGCGAGACCACCTTCGAGCATCGTTGTCCCTTTCTCGTCTTGTTGTGCGAGTGCACCACGGAGAATGTCGCGATCAGCATATTTCTTCTACACTTTCAGGGTGACCAGCTTGCTGAGCGAAGTTCTTCACTTGCGCATCGATTTGTTCGTCGCTTACTTCGATGTCGTAGTAAGGGAGTTTGTCAGCGTTAGAAAGCTCATAAGAGAATTCAGGAGCGAGAGCGATGTCGAAGAGGAACTCAAATTCGTTTTGGTTCTCAATGTCTTGTGGCTGTTGCTTTTTCAGACATCATAGGCTCGCCAAGGATGTTCACCTTGTTCTCATTGATGTAGTTCATCAAACCTTCGCCCAACACACGGTTGATCGTGTCAGCTTTCACCTGAGCACCGAAGCGTTTGTTGATCAAACCAGCAGGAACCTTGCCAGGGACGGAAACCAGGCATTTCAGCTTTCGCTGAGATATTCTTGAGTTCTTTCTTTACTGCATCCTGGTAGTCGCCCTGTTCCAACTTAACCGTTACGAGGGCACTTACACCATTTTGTTCGAGAGTAATGTTCATGGTGGGAGTAACTTTATTTTTTTTTAGTTGATGATTCTGAATTGTTGCGGTGTTGCCGCAGGCTGAAATGTAGGGTGAAATCAACAACAAATCCCTAGTCTAGTCAGGGATTTTGATGAGATTTAGCGATGAAGCCATACATTTAGCGGAGCAAAGTTAGTGCTTTTTTCCCGAAAAAGCCGTAACTTCGCAGAAAAATATAGTGTTTCTTATGCAGAAATCCGATTTTAGAATCGTCTTTATGGGCACTCCCGACTTTGCTGTGGCTTCTTTGCGCGCTCTTGTCGAAGGCGGGTATAATGTGGTGGCTGTGGTGACAATGCCCGATAAGCCTATGGGGCGTCATCAAACGGAGCTTTCCCAAAGTGCTGTCAAGCAATATGCCGTGAGTCAGGGTCTTCCTGTGCTCCAACCCGAGAAGTTGAAAGACGAAACGTTCTTGCAACAGCTCAGCAATTTTCGTGCCGACGTGCAAGTGGTAGTGGCTTTCCGCATGCTTCCTGAGGTGGTGTGGAATATGCCGCCGCATGGCACCTTCAATCTCCATGCTTCTCTTCTGCCACAATATAGAGGGGCGGCCCCCATCAACTGGGCGATTATCAACGGAGAGACGAAAACCGGGGTGACTACCTTCCTTTTGGATCATGAAATCGACACTGGGTTAGTGTTACATCGCGAAGAAGTGGAGATTCTCGACACCGATAATGCTGAAGATGTTCACGACAAACTGATGAATTTGGGTGCACCCTCGTTTGCCGCACGGTAGACGACATCATGCAAGGCAACATCCGTCCTATTCCTCAGATTGAACTTGCTCCCGATGAGGAAATACATCACGCACCTAAGATTTTCAAAGACACCTGCCGTTTACCTTTCGATAAAGGAGTGAAAGCTGCTTATGATTTTGTGCGTGGCATGTCGCCTTATCCCGCTGCGTGGACTGAGTTTGTAGATGGGGCAGGAAAGCGTACTGTAGTTAAGCTGTTCGCTACCGAGAAAGAATTTTGCACTCCTGCAGAACCTTTAGGTTGTGTGGTAAGCGATGGTAAGACCTACTTGAAGATTGCACTCTCGGATGGCTATCTGTGTCTCACTATGCTCCAGCTTGCAGGAAAAAAGCGCATGGCTATTACGGATTTTTCTCCGTGGTTATCGTCCCGATAGTGAGCTCCGAGTGGAGTAGTGTAACGATGTCCCTCTTTTGTCGTACTCCTTTCTTTGTACTAGTCTGATATATGTGCGGTGTGGTTTTTATAAGCCTCACTAGATATTAGGAAGAATTTCTATAAACATCAAAGTTTCAATGCCTCTCGAAGCCCTCCCCCCCCGTCCTGGTCACGGAATGACCGCAGAGTTTAATTTAGAGAATCTCCACCAATCCATTGATGTGGAGCAACAAGAGCCACGTCCATTGCGCACACTTCCAGCGGAGTGGGCACCACAGAGCGCGATTCTCATCGCGTGGCCACACGCTGCCACGGACTGGGCAGACATCCTCGATGAAGTGACTGAATGCTATGTGAGGCTTGCTTATGAGATTGCTGTGCGACAGCCACTCGTTATCCTCACAGTCGAAGGATTGGAACTTGAAGCTTATCTCGAAGCAACTTCCGCAAGCTGTGATGCAGAATATCCACTTTGTCATTGTACCTACTACCAATGATACGTGGGTGCGTGATTATGGTTTTCTTACCGTGCAAAAGTACGGGAGGGGCTGAATTGATGGATTTCCGTTTCAATGGATGGGGCGGAAAGTTCCACGCAGACCATGATAATGCTGCGAATAAGCTGTTGTTTGCCACGAATCTCATGCGCGGACACTATGTAGATGCGCTAGATTTTTGAACTCGAAGGCGGTGGCATAGAGAGTGATGGTCGTGGCACGCTGCTCACAACGGCAGAATGTTTGCTCAACTCCAATCGACGCCGTCAAGGCGATGCAGTGCCAACGCCAGATAAGGCGCAAGTGGAAGCCTTGCTCAAAGAACGCTTAGGCGTGGAGCGTGTGCTTTGGTTGCACCATGGCTATTTGGCGGGTGATGACACCGATTCGCACATCGACACCCTTGCTCGTTTGTGTCCCAACGACACCATTGTTTATGTGCAATGTACGGATACTGAAGATGAGCATTACGAAGCCCTCGCAGCTATGGAGCGTGAACTTCAAGCCTTCCGAACTCTTGAGGATAAGCCTTATCGCTTGGTGCCAGTGCCGCTGCCCGATGCGTGCCATGATGAAGGGGAGCGTTTGCCTGCTACTTATGCTAATTTCTTGATTATGAACAAGGCGGTACTTGTGCCTACTTATGCTCAGACCGAGAAAGACGCCTTGGCTCTCAAAACCATCCAAACAGCTTTCCCTGAACATGAAATTGTTGGTGTAGATTGTCGGGCTTTGATTCGCCAACATGGTTCGCTGCACTGTGCTACCATGCAATTTCCACGCGAAGTGTTTCGTGCACTGATTAAATAAATATTTTCCTATGGAGCAGGCCTGCTATCATTTCATAGAATAAGGCTTGGTCTTTTCCAGTTGATACTCCCAAATACCATTCATTTCTCATGAAAGTTGCCCTCATTCAAATGTCTTGCACTCCCAATGTAGAGTTTAATCTTCAGAAACTTGCCAAAGGATAGCCCAGCTGCCCAGCGTGGAGCAGAACTCGTGGTGTTGCAAGAACTTCACAATACGCCTTATTTCTGCCAGACGGAGAACACTGATATCTTCGACTTGGCAGAGCCTATCCCAGGTCCTTCTACTGACTTCTTCGGCACACTTGCTCGTCAGTTTGGAGTCGTGATTGTCACAAGTCTGTTTGAGCGTCGCGCTGCGGGGCTTTATCATAACACAGCGGTGGTGATAGAGAAAGATGGGTCAATCGCAGGAGAATATCGTAAGATGCACATTCCTGATGATCCTGCTTATTACGAGAAGTTTTATTTCACCCCTGGTGATCTAGGGTTTTGAACCCATCGACACGAGCGTGGGACGCTTAGGTGTGCAAGTATGCTGGGATCAGTGGTATCCCGAAGGCGCATCGTCTCATGGCACTACGTGGAGCCGACCTTCTCATTTACCCCACAGCTATTGGTTACGAAAGCAGTGATGCTCCCGAAGAACAAGCGCGCCAGCGTGAGGCTTGGACCACGGTGCAGCGTGGCCATGCAGTGGCTAATGGCTTGCCTGTCATAGCGGTGAATCGGACTGGTCATGAACCCGATCCTAGCGGACAAACACGAGGCATCCAGTTTTGGGGTAGTTCATTTGTTGCAGGGCCACAAGGTGAATTCCTGTTCCGTGCTGACACAGACGAAGAAGTTGTGGCAATAGTCGATATCAACCTCGAACGCAGTGAGAACGTGCGTCGATGGTGGCCCTTCCTTCGCGATCGTCGCATCGAAGAGTTTGCTCCTCTTGCCAAACGCTATTTGGATTAAATTAGCTACAGCTTAAACCATACATCATCTACAATGAAACACTCACTCCTCTCTGCTGCGCTCATGGCTAGTGCCTTTGTCGTAGCTCCAGATGCTGCAAAAGCAGCGTATCAAACCTCTACTGCTCAAAACAAACATGCGGTCACTGTTGCTGTGTTTTCGCTCAATGACTTTCATGCCGGGCTACTTCCTGATCGAAGCCAAGGCACGCCTGGGGCAGCTTATGTGGTGCAAACTTTAGATTCTCTCAAAAAGGTTTATCCTTACCACGTCACTGTGGCTGCAGGCGACAATTTTGGAGGGAGCTTTTTCTACAATGCCACGCGTTCGCATAGCCTCATGCCACAGATGTTTAAGGATATGGGATTAGACATTAGTGTATTGGGTAACCATGAGTTTGATGAAGGACAAGAAGCACTCTCTCGTAAGTGGAGTGATGTAGATTGCAAACCTAAATCATGGGAAATCACGTATCTCGGAGCCAATGTGCGCAATGCTGAAGGAAAGTTGCCAGAATATGTGCAACCGTGGGCAGTAGTGCCTGTAAAAGTGTCTCCAACTAAGACGCTCCATGTCTCATTTATTGGTTTGCTCACCAGCAACACCCCATGGCAGGCTGCGGCTAAACGCTTGAAAGGACTGACTTTCGATGGCAACTATCCTGCTGTGCTCGATAGTATCTCTCATCTTCCTGGCTACGAGGCTGTGCACAATGCCAATGTGCGTTTGCTTCTCTGTCACATAGGTGCCGAAATGCGTGGGGATAAAGTGCTATGGTCTGATCGTGATGAGGAAAAACTTGAAGAAGATAGACTCACCAGACGTTCAGGCCGTCCTTTCTGGGCACTCTCATACCCGTGTCATTGGCATGTCAGATAGTAAGAAGTCTGTGCCCATTGTCCAAGGTCGTTGGCATGGTCGCTATGTGTCTATGCTCAAATGTGAAGTAGACACCATCTCTGGCCAACTTCTCAATATAACGCCTGAACTAGTTCGAGTGAATCCCGATGCGAAATTAGATTATAAAGCCGCGCGCTTGCAAGCACAGGTGGAAGAGCAATACCATAATATGCTTTTCCGAGGTATCCCCTCAGTCAAAAGTTGACTTATGCCAGTCAGGCTATCGAGCATGATCGCACGCAAAGCAAACGTCAAACGAAGTTGGGTTCTCTCGTGTGCCAAAGTTATGCAGAAGCCTATCGTAAGGCTGCAAAACTCGATGATAATGCCCTCATTGTAGGTGTCAGTCACTTCGGTAGCATACGTGCAGGTTTTCCCCAAGGTGAGGTTACGATTCTTTCCGTTGGAGAAGCTCTTCCCTTTGCTAATCCTTTGCGTGTATATCGTTACACGGGTAAACAATTACTAGACCTTGTGGAGCATGGGTTTAATGTCTGCCAATTGGGACACCTCCAAACATCAGGAGTCAATCCAACGCTCGATGCTAAAGGTCATGTGAAATCTCTAACCCTCACTCTTCCTAGTGGAAAGATAGTGCCTATTCGCTCCAATACCCAGTTGGTGGTTGTTGCCGATGAATACATGACTACAGGAGGTGATGGCTATCTTCCTAGCCAATTCCCTGCAACAGCGGAAATCAAGGTGAATGTGCCTGCTTCCACTGATGCTTTCATAGCTTATCTTCGCACGCTTCCCAACATAGATTAGTCGCATGCAGCCATTATTCCGCTCATCGCTCCTTATTATATGTCTATTTTTCGCCTGTCTCGTGGCTTTTGCTCGCGAGACAGGCGACACTTTGCAACGTATGCCTTATGTTATCCTACCTACCAAGTTAGACACTTTGAGGCTACCTGCTATTCCCACTACATTGCGCTCTCTTGATTTTTTAGTGAATCAGCCCAACGATGAGGGTAGAATACCTCTCTCTCAGACCTGGATGGGACTAGATTCTCTCAGTAGAAAGTATTTGCCTCCCATTGCCACCGATATCCTTCACCTAGACTTTCGCGCTTTTTCCCATCAATCCTATGGTTTACTCGCCTCATCCTCTTCCCTAACAAGAGAAAAACAGAGGATCGTTGGCGCAATATCCCCCCGGACTGTCGTATTGATTGGCGTCGCCATCGCAAGAATTTTATATTCGACCTGGGGAATGACATTGCCACCTTTTTTAATACCTTTGATACAACTTATATAGAGCGCACTCGCTACGATTTTCAAGTTAAACTCTACAACACGCACTTTCTCCAGCTTATTCGACTTTCTGGCGCAGATGCTAATGGAAAAGTGCAAAGCCTTACTTTTGCTCCTGCTCATGAAGTCAAAATAGGCCCTTTCTTAGCATGGAAAGCATTGAGCTTTGGTTATTCATTCGGAGTTGTCCCTGATCGCTACGGTAGCAGGGCTTCGGAGTTTAATATCGCTTCTTACAATTCCAAACTTGGTTTTGATCTCAATTATATATATAGCCGTGGCAATTTCAATCTGATTGATATTTCTGGTTTTGACTCTCTGCAGATTTACAATATCTCTCAGCAGAGATTTCCAGCCATGCGTACCAATACGCTTGCGTTAAACCTATACTACGTTTTTAATTACCGCCACTTCTCTTATCCAGCTGCTTTCGCCATGAGCACTGTGCAGTTGCGCAGTGCTGGTTCGTGGCTCATGGGGGTGCGTTTTGATCGACAATTCATGACTTTCGATGCAGAACGCACCGAGTCTTTCTTGCGCACTATTGCTCCTCATGCAAAAATCAATGATGCATTACGCGTGAGTAGCATTGCCTATCGTCAATGGGGAGTGTCTTTTGGTTATGCTTACAACTGGGTGCCTGCACGAGGCTGGTTGCTTTCAGCCAGTCTTGCTCCTTCCGTTGGATATAAATATCAGCAAGGAGAAAGCCTTACGGCTAGTGTGTTGTGGAAGAATATCGAGAACTTCCACATGGACTTCATCTTCCGTGGTGCTTTTGAGTTCACACCAATGGCCGCCGCTATTTGGGCATTTCTACTGTCAATTATCTTTATGATTACCGGCATCCTGGATTTTCGCTAAATAATACGATTCATTATATCCAGCTTTTCTTCGGTTGGTATTTTGGCCGTAAGCCAATGTTCAAGGGAAAAAAACGGCCATAAGCAAGGCAAAAGTTATTCTTGAAACTCTTTTGTTTTCTAGAAATACAAAGACTAATGCAAGGGAGAAAAATAGAAGCTGAAATAGGTTTCTCTATTATAACTATGATTCAAGAATGAGAAGGGATAGAGGCATAACTCGAAGGTTTTATCAAAAACCTCCCACGTTTTGTCATCTGTCTCCTAGATTTGTGTCGATTTCTTCTAAGGATACTGCGTTTTTCTCCTTTGGTCTTATGAAGATGTTAGAGTGTCTTTATCCTGTATATTCGTAAATATTTGCAAAACTATTAAACCTATTATTGCTTAGGTGGATTTCATTTAAAAGCTTGGCCTGATATTTAATGTCTGCTCTTAGTTAAGTGTCAGTACTCTCTCAAATTAGTGTAGAAACACTTGCTAAGTACCTTAAGAAGCCTTTTTACTTTAGAATTATCTATTCATTGCATAATACTTTTATGCAAGCGATAATGAGTAATTATGAGGGAATCTGTAATTTTAACGACTAAAGTCTTATAGCTAATGTTTAATCCTCCTATGCAAAAAGTTTGGTGGGTCGACTTTTCTTATTAAATTTGCACCGAGCTTTCAACTGTAGTAGGCATATTCCTGAAGGGATGGTGCTATGCTTTGTTGCTCGTCTCTCAGTATCTCAATCCCACACCAGTGCTAGAGCCTGGTTTTATTGACAAAGATATCAACATTATAAAACCAATTCATTACGTAATGAAAAAGAATTTGATTAATGCCGCATTGCTCGGTCTGCTGGTTGTTGCAGCACCCAGCATGCACATTCGTTTCTTGCAAAGACTACGATGATGATTTCAACAAGGTGAACAACCGCCTTGGTGGTTTGGAAGCTGCAAAGAACCAAATCAATACTGAAATCACTTCTTTGAAGTCTGAATTGCAAAAGGCGAACGAGAAAGCTACTGCTCTTGAAGCTAAGCTTGCTGAAAAGGCCGATAAAACTGCCCTTGATGCTGCAGTAGCTAATCTTAATGCTAAGATTGCTGAAGTAGCAAAACTTGAAACTCGTATTGAGCTCTTGAGAAAGCTAAGGCTGAATTGACTGCTTTGGTGAATGCTAAGGTTGATCAAGCTGCTTATGATAAGAAGGTTGCTGAGATTGAAGCTCGTTTGACCGCTGCTGAATCTGGCGTGAAGCTTGCAACTGAAAAGGCTAACTCTTTGAGAAAACTTTTGGCTGCTTTAAACGAAAAAGTTGAAAAATCAGCAAAAGACTCTCGATAAGTACAATCAAAAGATTGCTGCTCTTGAGTCTAAGGATGTTGAGGTTCAAAAGCAACTCGATGCTCTTAAGAAAACCGTTGCAGATGAAGTCGCAGCTTTGAAGAAGGATGTTAAGGCTCTTCAAGATGCTGGTTATCAGACAGAAGCACAAGTAGACGCAAAGATTGCACCTGTATCTAAAAAAGTTGATGAGCTTCAAACAGCTCTTAACCAACTTAAGATAGCAAAGGTTACTTCTCTGAACTTTATCCCTAGCTATTACGTTGAGGGTGTGGAGAGTATTTTCAGTGCTCAATATAACTTCAAACCTATTGGTAAGCTCGGTAAGGCAAATGAGCAAGGTGTTGTAACTTTTGCTGAAGAAGGCACAGATGCAGGTGCAGGAGTTAAATCTCTTAACTTCGCAACTGCTAACTATCACGTTAATCCTAGCAATGCTAAAAGGTTGATATTGATGTTAAGAACTTTAAGTTCGTAGATCTTCGTTCTCAAACTCGTGCTGGTGAAGAGAAGGTAACTGTTGAAAACGTTGAGTTTGACGAAAAGACAGGCGTTCTTTCTGTAGACTTCCATGATAACCTTCCTGCTGAAGTTGCTGGTGAAATTAACGTTGTTGCGTTGAACTATGCTCAAAAGGAAGGTGAGACTGTTCGTATGGTAGTTTCTGACTACGCACGCGTTGCCAAGGAACATTTTGAGGGTCTTCGCATTGGTAAGGCTATTTCTACTGTTGATCTTGCTACCACTCGTTTCAAGACCAATGATGGTGGTATTGTTGCTTTGAAGAACTTGGCTGGTGCTGCGAGAGATGCTCAAGAGTTTACTGTCTTGAACGATGGTACAGAAACTCTGTTGTCTGAACTTGTTCGCACTTACGATGCTTCAAATCCCGGAGCTGAGCAAGAACTTGATGATAATGCAGCTGCTGAAAGTCTCTTGAAGGATGCAGGCTTCCACTATGAGTATGCTCTAGTTAAGGAGAATGCTGCTGACAAGTCTACAGATGTCTTCACTATCAATCCTGAGACTGGTGCTGTAAAGGTGGCTTTTGATGCAGATAAACCCTACCAACATCTTAGCAAGACTGCTGCTGTTCGTGTAACTTTGGTTAGCGATAAGGGAGATGTTGCAGCTGTAGGTTATTACTATGTTCGTGTTGCTACTCCTGCTAAGTCATTTGCAACTGTAACTGCAGATAACGAAGTGAAGTTGGCTTGCGATGACAATAGCGCACAGCCTGACGTAGTATTCGATCTTGAGCCTGTTACCAAGTACTTGGCTAAGAACTTTGGCATGACAGAAGCTAACGTTTGGAATCACGTTCTTACTAACAACTTCACTATTAAGACACCTGCTGGTGCTCACGATCAATTTACGATTAAGGACAATGTTGCAACCGCTGCACCTTATGCTAATCGTGTGGGTAAGTTGATGCGTTCTGTTAACGGTACTAAGAACATTGTAACTTGGAGTGAACTGAAGGAAAAGAATGTAGCTAACCTCCGTAAGGAAGGTCAAGTTCTTTCTACTGTGCTTCAAGTTATCAAGAAGGATGATCCCTAAGGTTGTTCTCTACTTTACTGTAGAGTGGAAGCCTAAGAGTGTTCAAACGATGCCTGAAGTTGCTTTTCTGCTAAACCAATCTCAATCTTTGGTACGATAACCAAAAACAAGGCTGATGAGCAAGAACAACGCATGCATGTTTCCATCGATGCGCACAATACCTTTACCCATGATTTGCTTAAGGCCTTCGTTGGAGGTGTAGTTACAGCTCCTTCTCTCGATGCTACTAAGTATCCCACAGACATTAAGAACCTTACTTCTGGATGGAAGTTTGTTGCACCTCGCGTTAAGCAAGCTGAAGGTACTGATGGTAAGACTTACATGCTTTCTGTCTCTAATGATGGTATGAAGTTCCAAGCTCAAGAAATGAAGAATGGTAAGGTGCTTGCCAGTGCTCCTGTAGCTGATATTGCATCTATCACCGCTGCTGGCGTTATCACTCATGAGAATAATCCAGTATCTGAAGCTCCTCAACCACGCTGGTTACAATGAGCTTAGGATGGCCAAACTCTCACTGCTCGTGTAGGTTATGTTACTACAACTTGCGGTGGTAAGAAGGTGCTTAACGTAACTGATGCTACTAAAAAGTACGCTGAGTTCGACGTGAAGTTTATCCGTCCGCTCAATGTAAACTACACTGGATCTGTAGTATTTGGTGATGCTAACCAAGCTAGCCAAGAAGCAGTAATTGACTTCAAGAACTCTACTTCTGACTGGCGTAGTGTTACTAAACTTGAAGATCTCAAGGCTGCTTACGGAGATCTTTATGTAGGTTTCGCACCTGAAGCTGAATGGACAACTGACCTTAATAATGGTGACATCAACACTCAAAAAGCTTATTGCTACATTCAACAATAACTTTGGTGTAAGCGTTGCTGCTACTCCTGCAGGTACTGCTTCAGCCGTTGCAGATTTCGCTGGCTACAAGGAGTATGCGTTTGGAACTTATCCTAAGCTCCAATACACAACAAACACTGCTAACCTCAAGCAGTTCACTATCCGCATTCCAGTTTATATCAGATACCACTGGGGTGAGATTAAGTCTCACATCGACGTTAAGGTTGGTAAGACTTTGAACCAAGGTAACGCTCGTCGTAAGTAATTATTTCCTACTGACAAGTAAATACATCCACTGCGAAGAGCAGGCAGACTCCTGCCTGCTCTTCCTTTTTTCCTTTATAACTATGATGATTAAACGCTTTCTTCCTTTCCTATTGATTGCTATTTCTACAGCTTTCGTAGCCTGCACAGGATGTAAGTCTGACAAGGACTCAGCTAATCAAATGACGGAGTTTGAACAGTCACTTACCTCTAAGGATACGGCTGATGTAGAAAAGGTGATAGCTCAGTTTTACGGCAATATCAAGGATAAGAAATACTATGATGCTGCTGCAATGCTCTACACGCGCAAGGTGAAGAATGCTGAGATTCGACAACTCTCCAACGAGGAGATGGACAAGTTTGTAAATGTTCAGCGTCAACTTCCTTTCGAAGGCTATACCTTAGACTATGTGAAGTTTCTTACTGAAACTGAAAACGAAGTAAGTTGTACTGTCATCTTGCGTAAAGGCGAACAAGGTATGCCAGATGCAACAACTAAAATGTTTTTTACTCCAGTGTTTTATAGTGGAAAGTGGTGTCTTATCCTCACAGATTCTGAACGCTTGGAGGCACCAATCTCTACTTTTGAGCAAAGAGACTCACTTAATCGGCGCTATGACGCTTATAAAAAGATAAAGAAGAGAAAATAAAAGTTAGTTTGAGTCTTTGTAGAAAGCACTGCGCAGAATAGTTGTGTGGTGCTTTCGTGTATTCTAGTGATTGTATATGAGCTTTGTTTGTTAACCAGCAAATGAATTACTTTTTACTGCGACTATTTTGTTGAGTGGTATTTTTCTTTATGCAAGAAGGTATAGTATTATGCCTTATTTGTATCTTTGCAGTATATCTGAGTTAGGAAGTGCTTATGATATAGGTTGGTTTAATCATTTCATTGACTTATCTAAATGAACAACGACATAGTTACAAGAAACACCAAGAGTTTACATCGCAAACTAAACATACTTCTTCGTACAGGTATGGTTTTGATGGAGAGTGCTGCAGATACTAACCGTATAGTCCGTAATATGCAGCGTGTTGCTGCTTTTCTAGGGTTAGAAGAACGCTATCTCCATATTGATGTCTTATATGGTACTATTAAGGTAAATTATAGTGATGAAACGCATTCCTTTAGTCGCTTTATGCACTCAGATAAGTACACGATTAACATGAATGTACTCTCTTCAGTGAGCAGACTTTCTTGGAGAGCGATAAGAGAAGATTATAGTATAAAGCAGTTTGAGCGAGAACTCAACAAGATTCGTAAAATGAAACCTCAGTATCCTGCTTGGGCAGTGACCTTGGGCACTTCACTTGGTTGTGGAGGATTCTCGGTTCTCTTTGGCGGGGATTGGGCTTCTTTTGTGCCTGCCACGATTGCAGGAGCAGTAGCTTATGTGGTCAGATTCTTTATGCTGAAACGTGGCTTCAACTTCTACATGGTTACTGCCATGACTTCTTTTGTGGCCACGTTGACGGCTTGGTTGTTATTCCTCGCCTTACCAACGAATTTTACTGACTATCCTTATCATTCATTTTTTTGTGTTGCTGTCTTTATCTTGTGCCAGGGGTTGCCTTGATCAACTTCTTGGATGATATGCTCGATAATTATCTGCATGTTGGGTTAGCCCGTTTTGCTAATGGGGTGCTTCAGATTGCATCCATGGCTTTTGGAATTATCCTTGCAGTAAGCGTTTGTAGTGTGGATAACTTCCTTAAGGATCTGTCGATGGCTCCCAATATATCCTATGGAGAGGCTGCTATCGTAACTGCAATTTCTGCAATGGGTTTTGGTATGAACTTCAATGTGCCTCGTCACTCTCTTCCTGCTGTCGCTATTTTGGGGATTTTAGGGATGTTGCTTCGAAATGTACTAGCTTTTGACTTAAACGTGGGCTTAATATTAGGATCTCTCGCTGGAGCATCACTTATTTCTTTGGTGGCTGTTCGTCTGGTACATCATACTAGAACTCCTAATCACGTCATCTCTATACCTGGCGTAATACCGATGGTTCCTGGTATTCTGATGTATCGCGGTATTTTTGGTTTTGTTCATCTAGGAAACGATGTGCAAGAGTTCATGGGAGCTTTTAGTAATCTCTTGAATGCAGCGTTGATAGTGTTGTGCCTTTCCATTGGTGTGGCGATTCCAAATATCTTTGCGCGTCGTTGGATTGCATTCTCGAGAAAGCAAGAATTGCATCGATTGATTGAAGATCGCCGCCGTCGTGGAAAATTTGTCGATTTCTCGCTTTTTGATTAAGATGATCCAAATCATTTGAAAATGCCTATAAGTACCCATTTTGCAAACTGATTACATTGCAAAATCGGGTATTTTGAAATTTTCCTCCGATTTTTTTGTAGAAAGTCTTGGTAGTTTAGAAATCTTGCCGTACTTTTGCATCGCAATCGGGACGCAAGGGTCACTTGCTAAGGCACGACGCGCTTAGATGAGACGGCGCTTGAAGGTTGGTTGCCTGACTGCAGCAAACGAGCTGCTTGAAGTCATTGAAACGATTACATAACAGATTGTAGAGAAGTACAAGGGACAATCAACAATGAAGCAGAAATGCTTCGGGTAAAATGAATTGTACCGTCAATTTCTACTCCAAATCCAAAGTAACAAGATAGGAAACTGAGCGATTTATACAGAATCAAAACAAATTATTATATTACAATGAAGAGTTTGATCCTGGCTCAGGATGAACGCTAGCTACAGGCTTAACACATGCAAGTCGAGGGGCAGCATGGAAGAAGCTTGCTTCTTCTGATGGCGACCGGCGACGGGTGCGTAACGCGTATCAAACCCTGCCTCATACTCGGGGATAGCCTTGCGAAAGTAAGATTAATACCCGATGTTGTTATATTTCCGCATGGTGATATAACCAAAGATTTATCGGTATGAGATGGTGATGCGTCCGATTAGGTAGTAGGCGGGGTAACGGCCCACCCAGCCATCGATCGGTAGGGGTTCTGAGAGGAAGGTCCCCCACACTGGAACTGAGACACGGTCCAGACTCCTACGGGAGGCAGCAGTGAGGAATATTGGTCAATGGACGAAAGTCTGAACCAGCCAAGTAGCGTGCAGGATGACGGCCCTCTGGGTTGTAAACTGCTTTTAGTTGGGAATAAAAAAGAGGGACGTGTCCCTAATTGTATGTACCTTCAGAAAAAGGACCGGCTAATTCGTGCCAGCAGCCGCGGTAATACGGAAAGGTCCAGGCGTTATCCGGATTTATTGGGTTTAAAAGGGAGCGTAGGCGGATTATTAAGTCAGTGGTGAAAGACGGTGGCTCAACCATCGTTAGCCATTGAAACTGGTAGTCTTGAGTGCAGACAGGGATGCTGGAACTCGTGGTGTAGCGGTGAAATGCTTAGATATCACGATGAACTCCGATCGCGAAGGCAGGTGTCCGGGCTGCAACTGACGCTGAGGCTCGAAAGTGTGGGTATCAAACAGGATTAGATACCCTGGTAGTCCACACAGTAAACGATGTATACTCGCGGTTTGCGATACAATGTAAGCCGCCAAGCGAAAGCATTAAGTATACCACCTGGGGAGTACGCCGGCAACGGTGAAACTCAAAGGAATTGACGGGGGCCCGCACAAGCGGAGGAACATGTGGTTTAATTCGATGATACGCGAGGAACCTTACCCGGGCTTGAACTAGGAGTGACAGATTTAGAGATAGATCTTTCTTCGGACACTCTTGGAGGTGCTGCATGGTTGTCGTCAGCTCGTGCCGTGAGGTGTCGGCTTAAGTGCCATAACGAGCGCAACCCCTTTTCCTTGGTTGCCATCAGGTAATGCTGGGCACTCCAGGGATACTGCCATCGTAAGATGTGAGGAAGGTGGGGATGACGTCAAATCAGCACGGCCCTTACGTCCGGGGCTACACACGTGTTACAATGGGGGGTACAGAAGGTCGCTACCTGGTGACAGGATGCTAATCTTTCAAAAACCTCTCTCAGTTCGGATCGGAGTCTGCAACCCGACTCCGTGAAGCTGGATTCGCTAGTAATCGCGCATCAGCCATGGCGCGGTGAATACGTTCCCGGGCCTTTGTACACACCGCCCGTCAAGCCATGAAAGCCGGGGTGCCTGGAAAGCCGTGACCGGAAGGGTCGGCCTAGGGTAAAACTGGTGATTGGGGGCTAAGTCGTAACAAGGTAGCCGTACCGGAAGGTGCGGCTGGAACACCTCCTTTCTGGAAGTTCAGTTACCTGGTTACTTGAATGGAAATAAAAGAATATGGTACAATTTACTAGATTGTCACCTATACTTCTCGCAATAGGTTATGCTAAGCATAAGAGAAAGATGAAGCCGAGCAGCTCTGAAGTAGTTTGACTTGCGTGGATTTTTTCTGCCAGTCCTATAGCTCAGTTGGTTAGAGCGCCACACTGATAATGTGGAGGTCGGCAGTTCAAATCTGCCTGGGACTACTTGCAATTGGAGTACCGCGCTCCGAAAGATTTGGGGGATTAGCTCAGCTGGCTAGAGCACCTGCCTTGCACGCAGGGGGTCAACGGTTCGAACTGTTATTCTCCACTCATTCTACTGCTCAGTGGCAATGATGGTAACACATCAGAGCATGATAACAGAGCACGAGATCTTTGACATATTGAACACGCAACAAGTTGATTCTTGTTTCCATCCATCACAAGATGAGATGCGAATACATAGAATCATCCAAGTAACGAAACAAAGGTAAACGAAAGTACAGCTTTAAGTATATTCCCACCTTCTGATTTAATCAGAATAAGGAAAAGGAAGTAATTATGGGCGTACGGTGGATGCCTAGGCTCTTACAGGCGATGAAGGACGTGATAAGCTGCGATAAGCTGTGGGTAGGTGCAAATAACCATTGATCCGCAGATTTCCGAATGGGACAACCCAGCAGGTTGAAGACCTGTTATCCCGCAAATGCGGGAGGCTAACGGGGGGAACTGAAACATCTTAGTACCCCTAGGAAAAGAAAATAATAATGATTCCCCTAGTAGTGGCGAGCGAACGGGGAAGAGCCCAAACCATATAGATTTCGGTCTATATGGGGTTGTAGGACCACGACGTTGCAAGACTTACAGTTAGAGGAACGCTTTGGAAAGAGCGACCATAGAGAGTGACAGTCTCGTACTCGACAATTGTATGAAGCATAGTGGTATCCTGAGTAGGGCGGGACACGTGAAATCCTGTCTGAATCCGGCGGGCCCATCCGCCAAGGCTAAATACTCGTAAGAGACCGATAGCGAACCAGTACCGTGAGGGAAAAGGTGAAAAGCACCTCTTTTAGAGGAGTGAAAAAGTTCCTGAAACCGTACGCCTACAAGCGGTCGGAGCTTCTTAGAAGTGACGGCGTGCCTTTGCATAATGAACCTACGAGTTACCGTCGTCGGCAAGGTTAAGTGCTATGAAGCACGTAAGCCGAAGCGAAAGCGAGTCTGAATAGGGCGCATAGTCGGCGGTGGTAGACGCGAAACCAAGTGATCTACCCTTGTCCAGGTTGAAGTCCCGGTAACACGGGATGGAGGACCGAACCAATAAGCGTTGAAAAGCTTCTGGATGAGGTGAGGGTAGGAGTGAAAGGCCAATCAAACTTGGAGATAGCTCGTACTCCCCGAAATGCATTTAGGGTGCAGCCTCGGGCGTTCCCTGTGTGAGGTAGAGCGACTGATTGGATGCGAGGGCTTCACCGCCTATCAAGTCCAGACAAACTCCGAATGCACACAGGCTAAGCCCGGGAGTGAGGGCGTGGGTGCTAAGGTCCACGCCCGAGAGGAGAAGAATCCTGACCACCGGCTAAGGCCCCGAAATATAGGCTAAGTTAAACTAACGAAGTGTGGTCCCCGTGACAGCTAGGATGTTGGCTTGGAAGCAGCCATTCATTCAAAGAGTGCGTAACAGCTCACTAGTCGAGGGACTGTGCATGGATAATAATCGGGTATAAAGTCTATTGCCGAAGCCGTGGGATATCTTAAGATATCGGTAGGGGAGCATTCATGCGGCCTTGAAGATAGAGGATAACCTCTGTTGGAGCTTCATGAAAAGCAAATGTAGGTATAAGTAACGATAAAGAGTGTGAGATGCACTCTCGCCGAAAGACTAAGGTTTCCAGGGCAACGTTAATCGGCCCTGGGTCAGTCGGGACCTAAGGTTCAACCTAATGGTGATGCCGATGGCAGAAACGGTTAATATTCCGTTACTATCTTTGTTGGCGATGTGGAGACGGAGGAGTGACACTTCCGCGAGCTGACGGAATAGCTCGTTAAAGACTGTAGGTAATGAGGATGGCAGGCAAATCCACCATCTGAGCTGAAAGTTGATAGTATACAGCGTCTTCGGACAATGTAATAGTGAAGGTAATCCTACTCCCGAGAAAATCCGCTAAGCTTAACAACAAAGATACCCGTACCGTAAACGGACACACGTAGTCGGGTAGAATATACTAAGGCGCTTGGAAGATTCATGGTTAAGGAACTAGGCAAATTGACCCCGTAACTTCCGAATAAGGGGTCCTCACAGTAATGTGAGGCGCAGAGAATCGGCCCAGGCAACTGTTTAACAAAAACACAGGGCTGTGCAAAATCGAAAGATGCAGTATACAGTCTGACACCTGCCCGGTGCTGGAAGGTTAAGAGGAGAGCTTAGATGCAAGTCGAAGGTTTGAATTGAAGCCCCAGTAAACGGCGGCCGTAACTATAACGGTCCTAAGGTAGCGAAATTCCTTGTCGGGTAAGTTCCGACCTGCACGAATGGTGTAATGATCTGGGCACTGTCTCAACCATGATTCCAGTGAAATTGTAGTATCGGTGAAGATGCCGATTACCCGCGATGGGACGAAAAGACCCCGTGAACCTTTACTATAGCTTAACGTTGTAATTGGGCAGTCGATGTGTAGGATAGGTCGGAGGCTTTGAAGCAGGCACGCCAGTGTTTGTGGAGCCGCTGTTGAAATACGACCCTTTGGCTGTCTGGTTCCTAACTCTCAGATGAGAGGACCGCGTTTGGTGGGTAGTTTGACTGGGGTGGTCGCCTCCAAAAGCGTAACGGAGGCTTCTAAAGGTGCCCTCAGGCCGATTGGTAACCGGCCGTAGAGTGTAATGGCAAAAGGGCGCTTGACTGAGAGACCTACAAGTCGATCAGGTGCGAAAGCAGAGCATAGTGATCCGGTGGTTCCGTATGGAAGGGCCATCGCTCAAAGGATAAAAGGTACTCCGGGGATAACAGGCTGATCCCTCCCAAGAGCTCATATCGACGGAGTGGTTTGGCACCTCGATGTCGGCTCGTCACATCCTGGGGCTGGAGAAGGTCCCAAGGGTTGGGCTGTTCGCCCATTAAAGTGGCACGCGAGCTGGGTTCAGAACGTCGTGAGACAGTTCGGTCTCTATCTATCGTGGGCGCAGGAAATTTGCGTGGCTCTGACACTAGTACGAGAGGACCGTGTTGGACTGACCTCTGGTTTACCGGTTGTGGCGCCAGCTGCACCGCCGGGTATCTACGTCGGGATCGGATAAGCGCTGAAAGCATCTAAGTGCGAAGCCGGCCACAAGATTAGATTTCCTCATAGGGTCGTTGTAGACTACAACGTTGATAGGGTGTAGGTGTAAAGACGGTGACGTCAAAGCCGAGCACTACTAATTGCCCGAAACTTCCATTCCTTTGGTGGAATACACTTAAAGCTGCTTTGTTTGCTTTTCTTCTAGAATCGAAGATGAAAAGAGTTAGTTACTAGGATGAGATAAGATAGTTGCATGTTCAAGAGATATTTCCGGTGGTTATAGCGACGGGGTTCCACCTCTTCCCATTCCGAACAGAGAAGTTAAGCCCGACCGCGCCGATGGTACTGCACACCCGCGGGAGAGTAGGTCGCCGCCATTTTACGAAAGCCCTGAGTTCATTGTGAACTCGGGGCTTTTTTGTGTTTGTAAGGTGCAAGTATCGTATTTTGTAGTACTTGTATATTGTTTGTATTGTACTTGTATCATGTTTTATAGTACTTGTATATTGTTTGTATTGTGCTAGAAACGTGTTGGTATGGTGCTTGAATCGAGTTCGTATTGTATTGGTAACGAACTCTCATAGTTGCATTGGATAGTGTTCCATATTTGTTTCCAAGCTGCATGGTCGAATTCTATGCTGCCAGTAATAGACCAACACAACTAGTAGTGCTTAGATGTCGCTTAATTATATCATTAATGTACCTTCAACTTCATAGGAAGTTATTCTGCCAAAACATTCGATGTGCGCTCTGAAATTTTTTCCTAGTTGGTAGATGCGCAGACAGTCTTCATCTGGGTCGATAATACGTAGCAACTCTTGTTTCAGACTAACAAATTGTGATGCATCTACCAGACATTCAAATACAGAATTCTGTACGCGTTGTCCATAGTTCTTACAAATCCTTGCTACATTGCGTAAGCGTTTAGCACCTGCTGTTGTAATGGTGCAGACATCATAAGTTATAAGAATATACATGGTATTTTAGATTTTCTGGTTATTATGTAATTAAAAATACAGGGTAGTTATCTCAGGTCACCGCGAAGAAAACGTGATAGTAGTTGAGCTTGTGCGTAGGGTAAGAGGCCGATAGGGATTTTTTCTTGTAGGAAGGGATGAGTTATTACATCCTTTTTCCTCTTTTGCCACATACTTATGAGTTCCTTTCTGTGTCTTCATGAATAAGGTACCCATTTCCGCCCTGCACTATAAAATCGTTTTTATGTATTTGTCTTTTATTTATTACAGATAGTACAAAACGATCTACTAGATATCCTCTCAATTCTTCCATGAGGTCTAATGCTAAACTGGGACGTCCTGGGCGGTCGGTATGCAAGAAACCCACATAAGCATCTAAACCTACTGTTTCAAGAGCAGCTCTCACATCATGTGCAAGTAATGTATAGAAGAAAGAAAGTAGGGCATTAACTTCATCTTTGGGAGGTCGCTTACTACGTTTCTCAAATTGAAATTCTGGATTCAATATCAAATGTTTGAAAACCCCGAAATATATATTTAGCAGAGTATCCTTCAACTCCCATAATCTCGAGGCGAGTATGTTGGTGGGGAAGCATACCAAGTTCTCGTTTTAGGAGGCAGATAGCATTCTCTATTTCTTCAGTAATAGTTTCATCTGGGTGGTGGTCTCTCAGAAATCGTCGAAGTATACTGCGGTGGTTCGCTATTTTACCCCCAATGAACAGAGAGCCAAGATGAGTTGAGAGTATCTCATCTTCACTCATCTTATATTGTGCACGCCTTAGCAATACGTTTCCTTTTATAGCTCCTTCAAGACTACCAATAAAGCGTCCAGAAGGGGAGAGAAATGAAAGTTTAACACCATGATCAATGCACAGAGCCATCGCACCTGGAGAAGCTCCCATGAAGGTGAAGCAGACAACGCTCTCAAGATTGTGTATAGGGACTCGCAAAGCTATCTCATCCTCAATCTTTATGGCAAGACTCTCTCCATCTTTTTGCAAGTAAGCATTGGGAGTGAGTACATACAATGTATTGAGCAGGTGACGCATAAGCCAGAAGTATATAGAGGTTTAGATATTTATCACCATTCTAGATGCTCTGTAATATAGTGAGAGGCAGAGGTTAACTGGGATAGTTTAGGAAGGCAAAGGTCAATCAGAGAGCAAGAACGGCAATGAGGTTTATAAGTTGGGGGTACGGGGCTGTTATGTAGCGCAAGTTCGTGCATTTCTTCTGCTGTCTTCATGGTTTCATTTCGCATGAGATGAATCAAAAAGTACAATCTCACGATGTTTGGTTTCTCCGTAGTATAAGAATCCTTTAGCGATATGGGTATTATAAAGGTCTTCGAGGGCAATTGCTTCCGCACAAAGTTGCAGTCGGTCAGCATTGTGTGCTTTAGGGCGTCCTCGCTTGTATTCGATAGGTGTACGCACCAATTTCCAGGATAATTAGGGATGGGTGAAACCTCCTCTTTGTTCTCCGATGCAGGCGTTAGTTCGACTGCATCGGAGAAACCATAGAGCCCGAGGGTAGGTGATGCAAGAGGTACACTCCGAAGAGTAATCTTATCCCTTCGTTTCGTTGTCATTTCAGGTTGGTGTACCTTCTTATGAAGCCAATTTCCTTCCATAGTAAGGGCGTTGTCCTTCAAAGTTGCTCAATATGGATAAGATACCATTGGCGAGGACAAAAAGCAATAGTGCTGAATGCCCGAGAGCATGAGCATATCATCTTCGGTATAGACGATTTTTACCCATAGGTCTATGTGTGTTGAAGAAAATCAACTCAACTAGATTCTTATTTGTTGTTTGCAATTGTAGCCAATTGAATCTATAGTATAACTATCTTCTACAAACGGATCTAGTCAAAAAAGCAAATAAATTAGATGAGGTCAAGTAATTCAACCCCTTCAGGGAGGGCAGAAGTATCAATGCTTACCACGTAGTCGTTGAAACTACGAGGAGCGTCTACATCAGCTTTCTTTTCAACCTTAACTAAATCAAAGAGTTTGTGAGCGGGTGCGTTTCCTAATTTGCTGTTGTGCTTGAATACAATAAGTTTGCGTGCAGCCATAAGACCGCGAGCAGCAGAACGATCTAGATCAAACATATTCGTTAGTGCATCCCAGAACAACTGAAGGTCATCTTCTGAAAACCCAGTATCTTGAGCCAAGGCTGCAGAGATAAATCCATGAGTGCGGTAAAGAGCATAAGGCACAGTGGACTTACGTCCCATCGTGTGCTTCTCATCATCATCTACATCTACCAAACGTGTGATAGTGTGCTCAGAGGGAAAAATAGGGTCGATAGATCTACCAAAAGTCAGTTGAATAGGGCCGCGCACTTGACCTGCATTTTTTCCTGTGGTCATTACTGCACCAAAGGAGCGAACATCATAATAATTAAGACACATATTTGCGCGGGCGTCATTTACTTCTTTGACCTTAGGATTGTCATAGGCAGCTGCAATGCTTTTGTTTAGTGCTGCATTTTCGCGAATGAAGATATTAGTTGTTGCTTGGCGTGCTTCATCAAAAGACTCACGTTGCTGCATAACATAGTTACGCACCTTTCTTTTTAGGCAAACATCTGTGATGAGACCTTGTCCAGTTTGGAAGTCAATGCGAGGTGTGTTGCCCGCATCTGGATCACCATTAGGATTACCATCTTGCACATCATAGAGGAAGACAAAGTCGTAGCGGTATTCAAGGGCTTGAGTAGACATATTTATGGGGTATAAGTGGGTTAGATGATTCTAATTATAGAAGTAGCGTTATAATTCTTATCTTAGGTAGTTGCTATGTTAAAGGACTTGTAAAAGTCACTAGCAATATCACGATTATATAGCTATATAAGAGAAAGAGTTAGAGGAATTGTAGAAAACGTTCTGAGTATTCCGTTAACCTTCGGAAGCCTCCGCCACTTCTTTGGCGGCAGCCTTCTCTTCTGCTTTCTCGTCTCGGTAGTTTTTTTGGTGATAATAGGCCACCGCAAAGATGCTCTGTTCGTCGGGCGTGAAGTGAGCAGGTAGAGCCGACTGTCCCCCAGGTAGGAGATTCACTACCTTTCCCAACTCACGTTCAAAGTAATAGCCCAAACCACCGCTATCGCGTTTGATTTTAGTCAAATGATGTTGAGCCAGTTGGAATAGTCGACCAAACACCATGTTAGGAGTAGCAGATGCCATTCTGTAGTATCGGTCGGTGATGTTAGCTTTCACTCCAGGAATAGCGAGTTCTTGGATACGTTCGAGCAAGGCAAAGGCGCGACCAGCCACATAGGCTGGATGAGAATTATTGAGATCTAATGCCATGGCGAGTATAGGTTGCTTGTATTTACGATTGATATAGGCTTTAAGGATAGCAGCTCGTAGTTCGGTGACAGGATATTTACTTCGTCCATCGTGGTGAACGCGATCAAGGCAAGCCATTTGTAGAGATTGAGGGTAGGGTAATCCCTTTACGATGCTTTCTACGATGCCTTGCACTAAAATAGGAGACCATTTATCGTTAGAGTCAGCTGTTGAAACAGCACGCACTAAACTATAGACTGAACGTAATGGAGGACGTTCCTCATCAGGGTTTCTGTTTTTGAAACTTACGATGTTGAGATCCTTCAGATGTTGTATCGTATTTCCTACGATTTCTGAGACAGTACCTTCCATCCATAGTTTAACACACACACGTTTAGCATTGGGAATGAGTCCAAGTAAATAGAATCGTTCCTGATTCTGCCAACTGATGTGTCCATCTTTCGCAGAAGTCATCACGCTGTAGTGCCTTCAACACTCGTTCGCTTTCTACTGTAGGGGCTGCTTTTTCTTTCTTCGTTTTCTTCTTAGTCTTGCTGGTCGTAGAAGGATTTTCTTGAGCATCTTCCTCTTCCTCCTCTTGATTGATTAAGCCACTAAAAGTTGCTTCTTTATATGAAGCCATCAACTCATCAAGACTTACTCCCCAATTTTGCTCTTGTTCCACTACTACTTGATTATGTGTCAGTGTGCTCCAAAAAAGGAAGGTCGTATTTCCTAATTTGTAGTTAGTAGCGGCATCTTTATCGAGTAGAACATTGATAGCAGCCATGGCTGCATTAGAAGCTTTTTGAGAGATAGGTGCATTGCTTCCCTGTTCCTTTCCATAAGAATTGAAAGCTGAGAGATTAAAGCTAATCAACGAAGGGTTAGCTTGTCCACCTGGAAGCTTAATAGTGTCGTGCAATCGTGCTAGAGGAAGCACCTCACCAGTGATGAGACAGCGTCCCACTTGTTCATTTCCTGCTGATTGTTCTGCTGCTAACTCTCCCCAAACCAGATTCTGTGTCAGAAGCAATCACTTCATTGGCATCCGTTGTATTGCTCAGCTTAAATACAATATTGGGACTTGTTTCTTTCGGATTTGTAAAGAGCTCTCGAGGCACCTTCAAATGTTCCTGCTGTGCATAAAACGCTCGTATAGCACGTACGCCTTCATGTTGGGGATGTTGTTCTGCTAGTTGGTTTACTAGTTTGAGGAAGGCCTCGTGCTGTAAGGGAGCCAATTCTGCTTTTCGTTCACTCTCGTCTGTGGGGATGTTGAGAACATACCCAGAATGATCCCACAGAAGATTCGCTGTCTCATAACTCTTCGAGCCAGTTCTTTTCTTATCCTTAGCCACAAGGAAGAGTTTACCTTTTGGAGCCTCTTTTTTGTCGCGTGTATCTTCAATCCCTACATACAGACCTTCTGGAGTGATGGTGATTACAAAAGGGATGGGCTTCCATTGCATCCCTTCAGGCGTTGTTTTCCCATTGGCCTCAAGAGATTGGTATAATTGATATAAAGCTTGTAAAATCATCGCAAAACCTCCTCACTATTATAATCAGGAACGACAATCACTCCATGTTCCATCTTCGCATCAAAAAAAAGTGGATTGGGGCTTTTCTCTTTCTTCTTTTCCTTTGGGTTAGTAGGTGATTCGTAGATATAATCTAAATCATAGAGCATAATCCCCAAGTCACGCGTTTCTTCAATACCATGCCCTTCTGGCTGTTGAGGTAGTAATTCAAACGAACAAGAGAATTCTCGACATCCCAAATAAGGTTGCATGAAGCATTGCCCTTTAGAAGCCCGACGTTCAAACATTTCGAAGTATTTCATCGGAGTTTCAGCTGCAGAATCCTTGCATTCTTGCTGCAGCCATTTAGGTCTATTTCCGAGAGGGATAAACTCTAAGTCTGCAAACACTCGATAGGCCACATCGCGCAATATATAACTGGTTCGCTGTTGTCTATTTTTAGGGTCATCTGCATAAATAGGATTCTTGCCCATCTTACTGCCTACCTCATTTCGTTTGATGGAAGTGCGATTGATGGGATGTAAAACTTCTATGCGCCGTATATGCCAGCGCATTGAGGGTTTCCAAAAATAGCAGAGAAGATATTGCGAAGTGCAGAAGGGGTCGGCACATCGTAACTTACGCGTTCTACCTTCAGTTCAGGTCGGGTAAAACAAGCAAAATCTCCTCGTATTTCGAGGCAAAATGTCTTTCTATTGCTGTTTATCATATGATGATATCAGTGGAAGGAGTTACGATTAGCAAATGTATTATTTCTTGTTGAGATAACCAAATATAAATATATATCTTTTGTTTTTATCTTGTTTCTTTCTTGAAACTCTTTGTGACACCGTTGTTGAACGGTGTGAAATCTCAATTACTCTCTATTAACGATGTAATGAGATTCGATGTCCCTAGCCACAAATTGTAAGCCCGTAGTGGATAATGAGGTTACTTGTTTCCCTAATACACCTTTCATAGTATGTGTAATATTGATGGAACATACAAAAATCTAACGATTGCTATACGAATATTTTCGGTTGCGAACCCTAAGCGAACATTATTTTGTTGGAGTTTCGCAGTGGTTGATTATCAGTCAGTTCTAGTTCAATAGCTTTATCTTTCTACATCTAAAAATAATCACTAATAGGGACTTTCGCGATTTATCCTTTGAGAGAATCTCTTTTTGTTGTATCTTTGCAGCAACTGTCGCAGCCCGCTTGGGCTGCGTGAATTGAAACAAAGATTGTTGACACATTGAAGAAGAAGAGTCGCAGCCCGCTTGGGCTGCGTGAATTGAAACAAAGGTTACGGGCGATGAACAAGCTACTTACGAAACGATGTCGCAGCCCGCTTGGGCTGCGTGAATTGAAAACGTTACTTATTGGCAAACACATATACAAAAGTCCTGTCGCAGCCCGCTTGGGCTGCGTGAATTGAAAACAGTAAAGATCATGGTATTTGGGGGCGGTAAGAGGTCGCAGCCCGCTTGGGCTGCGTGAATTGAAAACATAAAGAAGGGGTTTTGTTTTTGGGTTGATATGCGAGTCGCAGCCCGCTTGGGCTGCGTGAATTGAAAACGCCAGTCTCCGCGGAAAAGTGAGCGAGACTGCAGTCGCAGCCCGCTTGGGCTGCGTGAATTGAAACCCCGGTGCGTACTCAAGGATCACCCCAGCGAAAGTCGCAGCCCGCTTGGGCTGCGTGAATCGAAACGCAGCAGCCATCAAGCAGGCCACGCGTCTCTTGTCGCAGCCCGCTTGGGCTGCGTGAATTGAAACGTTTAATAATAAAGACCCAGCTGTATTGCTAGGGTCGCAGCCCGCTTGGGCTGCGTGAATTGAAAACCTAGTATTAAAACAAGTCATCGAGATCCGAAAGTCGCAGCCCGCTTGGGCTGCGTGAATTGAAAACAGCCATAGATAAACGAGGAGAGCAGGGAGGAATCGTCGCAGCCCGCTTGGGCTGCGTGAATTGAAACGCATCTTAACTGCTGGATTTTGATAGGCTTTCAGGTCGCAGCCCGCTTGGGCTGCGTGAATTGAAACACTGCAAAGGTTAGTATAACTCGATTGTTGATCTGTCGCAGCCCGCTTGGGCTGCGTGAATTGAAACAATCGTAGAGGACATGTACCAGTGACAGCACCATGTCGCAGCCCGCTTGGGCTGCGTGAATTGAAAACCCAAAGTCTGTAGCACGCGTGGAGACGAACGTCGCAGCCCAGCTGGGCTGCGTGAATTGAAACCGACAAATCACCGTGACATCGGCAGATATGCAGGTCGCAGTCCGCTTGGGCTGCGTGAATTGAAACACATCTTGATCACCATTTTGAAGTTTGGTAAAGATCGCAGCCCGCTTGGGCTGCGTGAATCAATGCTAATTAATTGCAGTGGGCACGATAGTAATATCAGTCTCCGTTTATTCGGACAGAAATCTATTTTTATCTTTGGTATGAGTCTAGTTGCGCAGTATTCAATTATCAAATATTAGAAGAACACTTAAATAGAAATGATTCAATAAACCTGAGATAGACTTTTGTATCATGGTGAGATTTCTGTAACTTTGCACCATCAAAACAGACGTTGGGGCAACTTTATCTTTGCACCTACCTCTACTTCTTGAGTTTAGACTAGAAATGAGTAGGGAAAAATGAGCAAGAGAGTTTAGGTACTACCATCGTAAGAGCATCAACAAGCCGCATACGAACAGAATATAGTTCGAATGCGCAATTAGAATTGCTCTGTATGAAGAGCGTAAGTCAGAAAGGAATGAGTTTGCCTTAGGAGAATCAGATTATTCAAACTGACGTTTTTCTGGCTTTTACGAATCATCCTTCCTCCTTTTGAGGCTGTAGACAGTCTATAAAGAGAGCCTCCATTCATTAGACCACTCGAATGAAGAAATACCTTATTCGCACATTAATATCCATTTTAGTCCTAGCACAATTTGTTGTGCTTGGACTTTATTTTCGTCACACCCAAGATGGTGTCAATGCCTTGGTGAATGTCAGCGCACGCAGTGTGTATGCACTCCCTATAGGGGCGAAAGACACCCTCTTTTTTGACGATGTTTTACCCGATAGTGTCCGTTTAATCAGTGATAAGAGAACTAGGGTAGAGCAGTTGCGCACTGTGATAGGACGGAGAGTTTCGAGAGAAAATCTCGTGCAAGCCACGTTCGTAGTGCGCAACAAGATGCTGTCTGGAGATAAGTTGCACAAAATGCTCTTGTCTTATGCCAAGGCAGAAGAAAAGCGTGTGGAATCGAATGAGCAACACCTCAAAGAACTGGCGTATTACGCTAAAACTCATAGTGTCATCGACGAAGGTTACAACGAAGTGATGCGTTATCGCGAACAGCTTTCTCCAAGAACACCAAGACCATGTGAGAGCTTATCAAAAGCTAAATCGTTATCTTGCGGAAGTTCAAACAGATTCTGAAAGCACCCAAAGAAGTTGCGCGCTTATCGTCGTATGCAATATAGCGTTAATGGTCAAGTGTATCAGCGCACTGAAGACGCAGGAACAGTTTTTTCAAAAATACCGATAAAACGCCACGCTTAGGGCTTGCTAACCCTTGCCCCCGTAACAAACGAGCCGCAGCAAAGGCATCGATGGAAAAAGCCTGTATGCTTTATCTCCGTCCGCTACCTGACACCACACATCTAGAGTTCACAGACAGTCTCGGTGTTCATTATCGCTTGCAGCTCGTGAGCAGTGCGCCCAAAATATGGAGCGGCACGCAACTTTCTCCCGATGGCACCTACTATGAAGGGTTTTTCAATGCCCAATATCAGCGACATGGACAGGGATTTTGCTGTAGATCATCACATCGTAAAGAGTGGAGAGTGGAACGAAAATCGCTATCGTGGAGAGCGCATGATCTCACACCCCCACGCGAGTCTACGGCATCGATGTGTCGCGCCACCAACATGAGAAAGGCCTCAAGCGATATCCCATCCATTGGAATCGACTGCGCATCACTCATCTTGGCAGTATCTCCAAGAAAAAAGTGTCGGGCGCAGTGGATTATCCTGTGAGCTTCATTTTCATTAAGGCCACCGAAGGGAAAAGCTTGCTCAATAAGTACTACCTTTCCGATCTTCGTGGCGCGCGTGCGCAGGGCATTCCCGTTGCCCCCTATCATTTCTTCACACATCTCAGTTCAGGATTAGCTCAAGCCCGTCACTTTGTCAAGCATGTCCGGTTGCCGCTTGCCACCTTGCCGCCAATGCTTGATGTCGAACCCTCGAATGCCCAAATTTCCAAAATGGGAGGTCGTGAAGTCCTCTTCAAAGAAATGCTCATTTGGTTGCGTCATGTTGAACAATATTCCCACCGTCGTCCCATCCTCTATGTGAGTCAGCAGTTTGTAAATCAGCATCTCGTTCATGCTCCTGAAGCCCTGCGCAAATATGAGGTCTGGATAGCGCGCTATGGTGAGTTCAAACCCTACGTCAAACTCACCTTTTGGCAGCTATCTCCCGATGGGCGTGTGCGCGGCATCCATGGCGATGTAGATATCAATGTCTACAATGGCACAAAAAGCGATTTTCACGCTTGGCGCAATTCGTAGCCAGTGCCCTTCGACATCGAAAGAGCGCTAAGCTTACACCATAGTCTTAGAGATACCAAGGCACTATTCTCCCTTCTCCACCGCAAGTCCTGCTTAGGGCTTGCGGTTTTTTGTGGCTCGACATCTTGTAAAAAGGTAAAAACCGGGCTTCAGTCTACTATTTTTTACGGCAATCTCTCCACAATCCCGAAATATAGTGCTAACTTTGCTGTATAATATACCACTAATTCTTCCTTATCATCATGGAAAAAATTAAAGGACTCATCGATGCTCCCTTCACACCGTTTCACGAAGACGGTAGTCTCAACCTCGCGCCTATCCCCGAATATGCTGCCCTTCTTGCTCGCAATGGACTAAAAGGCGTGTTCATCAACGGATCTTCTGGCGAAGGCTACATGCTCACAGAAGAAGAGCGCATGCAACTTGCCGAGGCTTGGATGGCAGCAGTGCCTGAAGATTTCAAAGTCATCGTGCATGGGTAGCACCTCTGTGATGAGCAGTCGTCGTTTGGCAGAGCATGCCCAGAAAGATTGGGGCATGGGGCATTGGTGCCATGGCCACTCCTTTCCCAAAAATCGGTAGCATCGAACAACTCTGTCGCTATTGCGAGGAGATTGCTTCAGCCGCTCCCGAACTTCCTTTCTACTATTATCACATCCCAGCTTTCAACGGAGCTTTCCTCTCTATGTATGATTTCTTGAAAGCCGTAGATGGTCGTATCCCCAACTTCGCAGGTATCAAGTACACCTTTGAGAGTCTCTACGAATACAATCGTTGCCGTCGCTATCAGAATGGTAAATTCGATATGCTGCATGGTCAAGACGAAACCATCCTCCCTTGTCTGGCCATGGGCGGTGCACAAGGTGGCATTGGTGGCACCACCAACTACAATGGTCGTTGCCTCACCGGCATTCTCGAAGCATGGGAGAAAGGCGATCTCGAAAAGGCGCGTCAGCTCCAAGACTTCGCACAAGACGTCATTGATGTCATCTGCAATTTCCGCGGCAACATCGTGGGTGGCAAGCGCATCATGAAGCTCATCGGACTTGATCTCGGTCCTAACCGCGTGCCCTTCATGAGTGTCACTGAAGAAGAAGAGCAAGAACTTCGTCGTCAGTTGGAAGCTATCGACTTCTTCTCACATTGCAATAAATAAATTTTTAGTTGGCAATAGAATAGGTCTTATTTTAAGGCTTCTCTCTATCATGAAGCCCTTGCAGGCTTTTTTCTTACTTCCCTCATGTCGTGTTGCTCATGACATGAGGGAAGTCTTTTATTTCAGTTCTATCGTGGGATGGAAAAAAGCAAGTGGCAATGTAATGGGGAGTAAATATTCTTGAAATCGAATTCAGTGTTATGGAAAACTTTACATATTTATCTCCGCTAATTAACACGCAAAAGAAGTGAGCTTGAGGACTAATGGTAAATATCCTTCTTAGAGCACTAGATATAGAAGATGTGTAGAGAATTTCGTTACAAAAAGTGGCTTTTTATAGCCATTATTTTAAGAGAATAGGCGAGAATTCTCCAATTTATCAGGTGATTATCTCCTAGTTGTTTTGAAAAATCTCCCACGTTACTTGAGAAAACTCCGAGATAATGAGCATGAAATCCCTAATGAAGCTAAGTTAAGTCTAACAAAACAGAGAAAAAGACTCAAAAATGTCGCAAACTTTATTTCTAGTTGAGCGAAAACTCTAACGATTAAAGAATTACTCTTTTAACTCATTGTACTTTGTATTATCGTAAATGTTTTCACAGTTTGGCTAGAACAGGACAGTTTCGAGCATAGTTGGTCACTATAATCGGCATTTTATTCCATCTTGGTTTGGTATTCCTTAGAGTTAGCC
>BNJS01003617.1_pt1 | contig 181382 bp, 204 predicted proteins | sample 8540461 | NCBI WGS metagenome assembly BNJS01 (sample SAMD00202454, study PRJDB9452) | human saliva metagenome | isolation source: human saliva | place: Japan
TGCTTTGTAGTGGTATAGATTCCAATTTCAAAAAGTATTTTTATAGAACAGCTGTTTCTGAAAGTAATTTCAGAGAACATAAATATCTGTATAGTAGATTGAATTTGGAATAGAACATCATAGTTTCTAAATCATTATTAGAAATTACTTTTAAAATCCCTAAGCAATTTGTTTATATTCCAATTTGATATATTATATAAACAACTAAATAAACTAATACTATCCTAAAATCAAAAACATCTTATAATAGTAGTTATGAAACTTACAAACGAAGAAATATAAAAAAATTGAAAAACTCCTAAGAGATTCATCATATGTCAAATATCACAAACGTCTACAGATTATTTATTTTTAGTTCAAAAAGAAAAAGAGTTATAAGGAAATCATGGATCTGCTAGGTTGCAATAAAAACAACTGTTTGGAGGAATTTGAAAAAAATATAAGGAGTTTGGTTTAGAAGCTCTTCTTCAAGAGATCCGTGGTGGACGTCATCGAGAATATATGACTTACGAAGAAGAACAAGCATTTCTAAAACGTCATATAGAAGCTGCTCAGGCTGGGGAATTTGTAACTGTCAATCAGTTATTTGAAGCATATCAAAGAGAGATTGGTCGCACTTCCACACGTGATGGTTTCTATTATCTCCTGAAACGCCATGGTTGGCAAACGATCACTCCTCGACCTGAACATCCCAAGAAGGCAGACGCTCAGACAATTGAGACGTCTAAAAAAATAAAATCTACATTCGAGACTTTAAGTAAGCGCTTTTAAAGTCCACTGTCAGCAGACAATGGACAAGGTTGCTTTTTGAAAAATGATTGAGTATAAAAACTATTGAAAATCACAATAAGTTCATTCATAAATAGTTACCTAAAGAAACTAAGAAAACGACTCCTAAAGAAGTCGCATTCATCGAAAATTGGATTAACAACTATCCTAAAAAATGCTTGAACTATAAGTCACCCAGAAATTTTTTGCTAACTAACTTAAAATTTAGCGTTTGTATTTGAACGACAAGTCTAACACAGATATGTTTTTCTTATGCCTATAATTAGCTTTTTATTTACTCAAGAAGTTCCAATTAAATTTCTTATAAAAAAATCGTATAGCGATTTTGACTATTCTCGCTATGTTCATATAAAAATTCCGTATTCTCCGTTACCCAAGTCTTGTAATGAATTATATGCAAATTCTCCACCTTGAATTAAATGATGTTTTATCCAAGTCAACTCGCCATTCTTCTCAACACGTGCCAAATGGACTAAACCATCTTTTCGTTCGCGTCCTGGTCCAGCAGCATTGCTAAGAATAATATACTCTTTCCCATCGTGCATAGTATGAATAGCTGACATTTGCACATAGGCATCTTTTACTTCTGGATAACGTTTTATTGTTTTCTCCCAAGTCACTCCACCATCTTTACTAGTAGCAACCTGAAGATCTCCAGTCAAGCCACGCATAAAGAGTTTGACATCACCATTATTTAATTGAAGAACAGTTGATTCTGTATTTTGAGCGCCGCTATTATTCATATTAGACGAGTGGATGACACTATTTCCAACAGGTCGATTATCATTTGGGGCTTCTCCAGCATGCCAAGTTACTCCATGATCATCTGAGTAAATCAAACGAGAAGATTGAGAGCCACCTAAATGCGAAATACTGTTTGTTGTATAAGCTGGTACCAATATCCGCCCCTTATGCGCACCTGTACGTAATACAATACCTGTTCCAGGACCTGTTCCAAGGAATTTCATCCAATCTTGTCGAATCCCTGGTGTGATATCTTTCGGTGCAGACCATGTTTTACCATCATCATCACTATAAGACATCCATAAATAGCTAGTATTTGCAACTCTAAAAGGATTTTTCGTACTTTGTGCAAAGTAAATATTACCAATTAAATCCTTCCCTTTATACAAATCACCTTTGTCGCTATATCCTAGTTTTTTGGGATTTACTACAACATGATAATCTGTTTTTTGATTTTTAGAATTATAAACTTCACCATTTTCACGAATGGTATAATATCCTTTTTCGCCTGTTTTATATAAAATTTGATAAGTTTTATCCCCTATACGCTCGTATGCTTTTTCAGGTTTAGCAGGCATACCGAATACTGCTTTTCCTTCTGGGAACATATCATAAACTGAAAAAATTCGTTTGGTTGTTGGATCTTGAACCAAAACCATATCAATATTTAATGGCGACGGAGCAGTTTTTGTCTTTGGCATCTGGATTATCACGAAGATTAGAAATTGTTATTCTATCTCCCCACGTCTCTCCTCCGTCCTGACTTCGACGAACTACCATACCAATATCTCCCCAATCTGAGAATTGTAAACGTCTTTCATCCGCTCCGGCAATTAATGTGCCTTTATCTGTTTTTAGCAGTGCTGGAATTCGGTAAGTATTAATTCCATCTTTATTCAACCCACCATTTACACCACTTACAAAAAAACTTCCTTCTTCTCTGTAATTTTTGCACTTTCCGATGATTTCACTTCTAAATCCGCTACTTTAAATAATTGACTGCGTTTTCCTACTTCTTCAGACGTTAATGCACGATCATATACGGTCAAATCTCTAGCAAAGTAATCACGTGGAGGCAGCACAACGTCATCTGCACTTCTAGTTTTTCCTGGAAGATTCTCTGGTTTTTCTCCTCTTCCTGCATTTGATTCTACTGGAAAATTTCTAGAATTTCCCCCTTGATTAATTGGCACTTCTTCTTTCAGACTTTCCTTTTTAATTTCAACTCCATGAACAATTGCTGAAGCTAATTTACCAGAATCTACTTTTAGTATAGGTTCTGATACAGATGTTCTACTTTCTAAAGTAGTTTTAACCTTATTTACATCAATATTAGTAGTGGTTTCTTGTGCTAATACTGGTGAAATACCAGACAAGACCGAGCCGATAACTATAGAAGCAACTCCGATAGTAAATTTTCTAATACCATATCGGTTTTTACGATTAATAAAACTCTGATTCATATAACTCCTCCGACGCTTTTTGCTAAGCGCTTTTTTTAAAAATTTTTTGAATTAGTTAAAAAGTTAGCACTGGAAAGCAATTCAACTAATACGATTGCTTATTCTTGATTAATCTATGACTCTCTAAAAAGTAATTATTTTATTTTCTAAAAATCTAGATTTCTCTTTATTATACAATAAAACAATATGTTTTTTTCTATATTAATCTATAACAGATTCTATTTTTCAGAAATATTTGTATACTTCTATCTTCTTTAAAAGTACTTTTCAACTTCTATAACAAAAAGAGAAATAATATATTCTCCAATGTCATTAAGTCAGGACTAGACTTTTCTCCTTCAATAAAGAGTGTAAATGATAAATCCTGAGCTTTTTTTGTGTCATATTTTTTTCTCTTTTCGCTTTACAATTAACTTGAGCACCTTTACTGTATCGCATTTGGAATTTTTTTGAGTATAACCTTCTGACGCGCACCCACATAGCGAGTGGTTTATTTAGATTAACATAAAAGTTCAAAGTGAGATTTTTAGACAAAATTAACTATCCTTTCGTTTATAGGAAATCATAACTCCGAAAAATAATTCCCACAAAACCAAGCAAAACTGTTGTTATTGATTTATCCTCACCTGTATCTGGTAACTTATCATAGAATAGATTTCAGTTTCAAAAAGTATTTTTATAGAACAGCGTATCTTGAAAGTAGTTTCAGCAGAGAAAATAATTCACATCTATTATACTAATTTAAAACGCGTCAGCGTCGCCTTACCGTACTCAAGTGCAGTCTGCAGTCAGCTTCCTAGTTTGCTTTTTGATTTTAATTGAGTATTATTTTTATTTACCTCTCTATTCCAATTTATATCTATAAAACCAGCCTAGAATTCTAACTATCTTATTAGATTCCAGACTGGCTTATTTTATATGAACATAAAAATTCAAACAGAAACGATAAACAAAATTAACTGTCTTTTCGACTATAAGAAATCATTACTCCAAGAATCATTCCCACAAAACCAAGTAAAACTGTTGTTATTGATTTATTCTCACCTGTTTTTGGTAACATTGACTGCTGATTATTGCTTACTTTATTCTCCAATCGATTAGATTCAGAGTTTTCATTTATAGATAACAATTTAGATGACAGTGAAAGTTCTTCAGCCTTGTTATCTTCTGTAGGATTTTTAAATGGTGGATTGTCAATAGAGCGTCGGAAAGTCATCGCATAAATACTAGAATTGTTAATTTCAAAAATAATCTTTCCATCTTTTTGTTCGAATTCAATAGTGTGTAGTTTTCCTTCTGGATCTACAGCATAAACATTCTCAACGGACTGATCTGTAGCAAAAGTAACAAGGACTTTTCCTTCAGGTTTAACATATCTGCCATTTACATCCTTCAATTTGATATCAAATGCTTTATAGTTTAATGAACTTAAATCACTAACTTGAACTTCTTGAATTTGAACACCTATCACATTTTTCAATACTTCTTCTGAAGCTTGAATTTGAACACTTCCTGTTTCATTTTTTAAAATACGTTGCGAACTAGCAATTCCTGAGACAACGTGCTTCGTTTCTGATTCATCTTTAGTGTTTTTATTATTTACTTGTTTATCAGTAGATTTCACTACTGAACTTCCTTCTCCTGAGGTTGATAATGGCCCCATATATTCTGGGATTTCTAGTATCGGAGATTCAGTGAAAGGAACTCCTCCTGTAAAGTCTGAAAGGTGGTGGACATCAGCATCCGCACCATTGACTCCACCTCTATACTCTGGCTTATCTACTGTAGGAGCTGGAAAATCTCCTAATGTGGACAGAACACCGCTATACTCTGGAACTTCTGTAACAAGTGAGTCGCCTCCGTTAACTCCGCCTGTGAAGTCATGCTGTTCAACTGTTGGAGCCGATTCTTCTCCTGAGCTTGATAATGTATCACCCATATACTCTGGCTTAGCTACTGTAGGAGCTGGAGAGTCCCCTAATGTGGAGAGAACACCACTGTACTCTGGAACTTCTGTAACAAGTGAGTCGTCTCCGTTAACTCCGCCTGTGAAGTCTGAAATGTGATGAACCTCAGCACCTGCACCATTGACCCCGCCTTTAAACTCTGGCTGAGCTACTGTAGGAGCTGGAAAGTCCCCTAATGTGGAGAGAACACCGCTATACTCTGAAACTTCTGTAACAAGTGAGTCGCCTCCGTTAACTCCGCCTGTGAAGTCTAAAATGTGATGAACCTCAGCACCTGCACCATTGATCCCGCCTTTAAACTCTGGCTTATCTACTGTAGGAGCTGGAAAGTCTCCTAATGTGGATATAATACCGCTATACTCTGGAACTTCTGTAACAAGTGAGTCGCCTCCATTCACGCCACCTTTAAACTCTGGCTTAGCGACTGTAGAAGCTGGAGAATCACCTAATGTGGAGAGAACACCGCTATACTCTGGAACTTCTGTAACAAGTGAGTCGCCTCCGTTAACTCCGCCTGTAAAGTCATACTGTTCAACTGTTGGGACCGATTCTTCTCCTGAGGTTGATAATACACCCATATACTCTGGGATTTCCAGTATAGGAGATTCAGTGAAAGGAACTCCACCTTTAAACTCTGGCTTATCTACTGTAGGAGCTGCAAAGTCACCAGATGTACCTAAAATACCAGAATCTTCTTTTCCACTATCTTTTTTTGGATCTAATTTCCCAGCTAAATCCTTATCCGAATCCTTCTTAGAAGGTTCCACTTCTTTATCTTCCACATAGACAGGATCTTTTGGTTGACCCTCAATATAAGAACGAACCCAATCCAGCTGCTCTTTTGATAAAACCAAACCACCACTACGGCTTCCTACAACACCATTTTGGTGAACTCCAATTAAAGCACCTTTATCATTATAAAGACCACCACCAGACGCTCCAGGTTTCGTACCTCCATAGCTAATTCCCTCTATCCCAGAACCGAAGTCTGTAGTTCCTACTACTTTGCTATCTAAAACTGGACTTAGCTTGTTATCTGGGAAAACCATAGACCGAAACTGAATTTCCTTCTGCAACTTTTCGCAGATTGTTTTCACGACTTCTACAGGAGTTACTCCTTTTACTGCTTCTTTTAATCGAACGAGAGCTAAGTCATTTTTTTAAAGCCAAAATACAGAGTCTCTCTTATTCCAATAAACAATCTCATCATCTGAAAAAAATTGATAGACGTTTACCATTTAGGTAAACGTTGCTTTATACACTGTATTCGTCTTTGACCAGACTTTTAGTAACTACCTCAGAACCTTTAACTGTTAAGAAATTATGAGCGACTGTTAACACCAAATTTGGTGCAATTAAAGGGTACCTGAACCCTGATCCCATCTGGCGTTTGAATGTGCGTTGTAGCATAGAAATTTTGCTGAGCCATTTGGAGCATTTTTTAACACTCTTTTCACTAGGTTTTAGGTAAGTTCGATTTACCACTCAAATCGACTTTCCCAACCTCAGTTCTAGCAAAATCCGAAAAAGACGTTGATGGAGGAGTTACTGAATCTAACTACAGCTCTTAATGACTGTATCTCCTAAAGCTAACTTTACTGACATAGTCATCAGACCAACTAGTATCACTTAGCTAGTTTGTTGATAGCAGATCTGTTATAGGATACCATCTTAGCTGTTCGGAGAAGTTGCTACTAACTCGTTTGAAAGTCTGGATTTTGTCTTAAATTGAATACGATTCATGAGTCAACTTCTCACAGGACCTTCTGAACAACCTTATCTGAAATCAAACGAGTTTGCCCTTTCAGTATCTTCCAGACGAAGTAGAACACGACCTTTTTCTTCACTCCATTACTAAAGTTGCTTGACCTTTTATCATCGAAACTATAGCAAAGCTCCATCAATCTCTGACTCAACATCTTTTTAAAGCTATATGATTTTTCGTCATAGTAGTAACGAGTCGTTACCATCTAGGTACCAACCCTTTATACCATATCTATCAATCATAGAACGAATCCAAGCTCTGTGTTTTTTTCCGTAAAGATAGTACCACCACCGATACGATTGGCTTCTACTTCAGCGTTTAGCAGTATTTGTTCCGTGTTGATGGATACCAATCACTTCTCCCTTTATCATTAAACAAAGGAGCACCTGAAAAAAACCTCCTAAAGCAGACGTATGGTAAGTGACAGCACCATTTTCTTTATTTGAGTACTGCTCACAGTTGCTTCACACTTCATAAGGCTTTTCCATCTTTTCAGTCGAGTTTTCTATTTTTCTTTACTTAGATTTGGAGGTTGTAAAAAGTCATTAGGGATAGCCAACCATGTCGAATCTAATCACCTGTAGACTACCTCAGTCTTACTCAGCTCTCTTGGTGAATCTTCTCCATTTGTCATAGCTTCGACAGGCTTTTCTTTAGTTACAACCACTGCTAAGTCATTACTATAGAGCTTCCAAAATCCTTTTTCATTATAAGCATGAATAGCAGTCTTTATCTAAAAGCTTCAGATACTACCTGACGTAGGAACTTTATTTACTTTTCTCCGTATCTGAATTCATCACGACATAACTCTGAGCAGAATCACCGCCACGTAAAGACCGCAGAGCTTATCTTCAGTTTTTTATCGTAGTAGTTATGAGCTAGCAGTCACCATCACATTCGGGTGCAACAAAAGACACCACTACCTGATGCTGTTTGTTTGTCCACTGTTACCACTATCATAGGTTGTATAGGTCATTGCTACACCATTCTGCAGCCTCACTATGAACATCCCTACATCCTTTTATATCGTTACCGCCCTGAATGACATCAGCATAAAGCAATACCACCGCCAATAACTGGTAACTCTGGTGCAGCTAAGCCAAATCACTGCAGATAGTGTCAAACAACCAATCAAACCATAAGCTTTTGGATTTACGAAATTTTCCTAAACCCTTTTAAACGTATAAACATATATTACCTCACTTTAACTTTCAAAGTTAATTTGTGCATTAGAATTCTAAAACAACTAAATATTACAGTTTCCATAGCATAACCCTCCTTCCTACTGCATGATTCTTACAATATATAGACATAGACTATTTTTGCTCTCTACAAATGATATTTAAGTACTGTATCTCCAAGAATATAGTTTTTTTATAAGATATTATCCTAATCAGAAAAACTAAGTTATACATAAACTTATATATAAATGTTCATTTGTATCGAAACTGTATATTTTACTTATAAATTATAAATACATTTTGACAGACGCTTTCCAATGTCTTGAAAGAACTTATACCAAACTAGATAGCAAAATGAATTGTTTTACACCAAGGTCAAGAAAAAAACTCATACTCAATAAAAATCAAAAAGCAAACTAGAAAGCTAGCCGCAGGCTGCTCAAGACACTGTTTTGAGCTTGCAGATAAAGTTGCCGTGGTTTGAAGAGATTTTCGAAGAGTATGAATTTCAAAGTATATATGAACTAGAATATTTGCTGACTAGACTCTATACAAAAAGAGAGCTACTAGGCTCTCTCATTCATCACTTCACATATTTAAAAGGAATCTCACTACCACATAGCCAGTTGTAGACTTGGTCATTGACAAAGACATTCATGGCTTCATGGGCATACTCAGGCATGATGCGATAGGCCTTATCACAGGTCAGACGGTTGTAAATCGCAAACTGGGTAATAGGATAGCAAACATCATCGTCCAAGCCCGTAATCATCTTAACCTCACCCTTGATACGATGGGCAAGATTTTTCACATCGATATAGGCCAGGGTCGCCATGATTTTCCTCCTCAGTTTCATGGAAGGGGTCGTGAAACTTGAAATAACGGAAAAGTTCGTCGTAAGCCTCGCTAGTATTACCAATCTCAAGCACTCGTCTAAAGTCTGACAAGAAAGGGATAGATGGCAACTGTTTTCTGAATCCGAGGATTGAGCGCTGCTGCAACCAGAGGCTAAAGCCCCTCCTTGCGAGGCACCATAGCTAGAAAGTCGCTTCTCATCAACCTGAGGCAGACTAGCAATAATTTCAACCAACTGGTAAATATCCAGATAGACATCCTTATAAAAGAGCTGGTCCCGACCTTCCACAGCACCACGGATAATATGCCCCTTAACCGTATTTCCTAGAGGAGAACGCAAACCGTCTTGTGAATAGCCCGACTGACCTCGCACATCCATGGAAACAACACCGTAACCAGCCACAGTATAGGCCAGCATGTCGGCCCAATCCCAGCCACGTCCCATATAACCATGGAAATGGAAGATTATCGGAACCTTCTCCTCACTCTTTGGAAGAACGACGCGTGCATAGACCTTGCCTTCATTGGTTCCTTCAAAGGTTAACTCATAGCACTTGACTTGAGGAATGCAGAAATCTCTTTCCTCCAACTGGTAGGCTGGAAGAGTTGAAACTTTTTTCACTTCCCTCATCCCAGAAAGCATCAAAGTCTTCTGGAACCTCATCCCTTCCTATATAGGTCTTAATTTCTTCTAACAAAGCTGGATTTTTCATAGCATGCTCCTTTTTTTTTGTAATCGCTATCACAACTGTAGCACATATAAGAAATCAACGCAATAAAGAAAAACAAATAGAAAGTGGTTTTAGATTCTTTATTTTTGGAATGATGGACTGAAAGTAGTTTCAAAAACAAAAAAAGAGCATTTCGCTCTTTCTTCCTTATATTTATATTATTTTGTTGCTTCTTTCTTTTGGAAAGTGGTTTGGTAATTTACTTTAATCGTTACTGTCATGTGAGAGTCCTCGTTTCTTTTTGATGACTCTAGTATAAGGGTCAAACCTGAAAGCTAGCTTAATACTCTTCGAAAATCTCAATATCAAAACCACAGTCAGCAGTCGCCTTACCGTACTCAGAGTACAGCTTGACGAGCTAACTTCCTAATCTGCTCTTTGATTTTCATTGAGTATAAGATTTCCTTAGAGAAAGCTTAATCTAGATGTTCTTTCTTTTCCAGATGAAGGGCAATCATGCGCCATTCTGGATCCTCTTGCCAGCCTTCTATCGAACTAATGTAGCTAGCAACCTTTCTGGCTTCTTCTAAAATCGGAAAATCTTCGATAATATCAGCCACTTGGAACTCTGGGAGACCTGACTGTCTGGTTCCAAAAATCTCACCTGAACCACGCATTTTCAAATCTTCCTCCGCAAGGACAAATCCATTGGTCGTTTCTGTCATGATACGCATGCGGTCTTTCCCAGAATCCGTCTTGGGATTGGCAACGAGAACAGCATAGGACTGCTTGTCCCCCCGACCGACACGACCTCTGAGCTGGTGAAGCTGGCTAAGACCAAAGCGATCAGCATCCATGATAATCATGACTGTCGCATTGGGAACATTAACCCCAACCTCGATAACCGTCGTCGAAACCAGAATATCCGTCTTTTCGTTCTTTGAACTCCTGCATAATCTGGTCTTTTTCGTCACTCTTCATCTTACCATGTAAAAGAGCCACTTCTGCCTTTCCTGCAAAATGAGCTGTCAGCTCCTCTGATAAGGCAATGGCATTTTTCAAATCCAGAGCTTCTGATTCTTCAATCAAGGGAGAGATGACATAGGCTTGAGAACCTTTTTGGATTTCCCCCTCTAACCAAGTCAAGACCTGAGGTAATTGCTCATGTTTGATCCAGCGTGTCACAATAGGCTTCCGTCCTGCTGGCATCTGGTCGATAATGGAAACATCCATATCTCCGAAGGCTGTGATGGCCAGCGTCCGTGGAATGGGAGTCGCCGTCATCATGAGGACATCTGGATTGTCGCCTTTTTCTCTCAGAACACGCCTTTGCCCTACACCAAATCTGTGCTGCTCATCGATGATAATCAAGCCAAGACGAGCATAATCCACTCCATCCTGAATCAGAGCGTGGGTTCCGATAATCAAATCAGCCTCACCCTTGGTAATAGTCTCCAAGACTTCTCTCTTTTCTGCAGCTTTCAAGGAACCTGTCAAAAGAGCCAGTTTCAAGTCTGGAAAGAGGTTCTGTAAACTCTCAAAATGTTGCTCTGCAAGGATTTCTGTCGGTACCATGAGGGCTGCTTGGTAGCCAGCCGTCACTGTCGCATACATAGCCAAGCCAGCGACTACCGTTTTCCCGCTCCCCACGTCCCCTTGTAGAAGACGATTCATGTGGTGGTCGGACTTCATGTCGGTCAAAATTTCCTGCAAACTCTTTTCCTGAGCTGGGGTCAGGGCAAAAGGTAGATTTTCTTTAACTGCTGTCACTTTTTCCTGAGACCAGTCCAGGACCAGACCGCTTCCCTGAACTCTATTTTCAGACTTGAGCGTCTGCAATTGCATTTGGAAATAAAAGAGTTCCTCAAACTTGATACGGCGAAGGGCCTGCTTGTATTCCGCCAAATCCTTAGGGAAATGCATGGCGCGGACGGCCTGACAACGGGACAAGAGTTTGTATTTGTCCAGCAAAGACTGGGGAAGATTTTCCTCTATCAAGAGGTCTAGCCCCTGATCAAAGGCTGTCTTGATAACCTTGACCAGACTTGCCTGACTGATTCCCTGAGCCAAGCGATAGACAGGTTGGAGGTCATCTTCCACTTGAGCCAGGAGCTTCATCCCAGTCAGACTAGCCTTGGCGCGGTCCCATTTTCCAAAAACAGCAAGGGTTGCTCCCAACTCTATTTTATCAGCTAGATAGGGCTGGTTAAAGAAATTCACCGCAAAAACGACTTCTCCCTGCTTGAGGCTAAAACGCAGGCGATTGCGCTTGAAACCATAATACTGAACACTGGCAGGAGTCACTACCTGACCAGAAAGAACCGCCTTCTCACCGTCTTCTAGCTCCAGCACCTGCTTGGTTTTAAAGTCTTCATAACGGAAAGGAAAGTAGAGCAAGAGGTCTTGCAAAGTTTTCAATTCCCTAGTTTGGCGTATTTTTTTCTGCTGACTTTGGTCCCACACCAGGTAAGACATGCAAGGGTTGATGTAGATTCATGCTCCACTCCTTTCTTTTCTAATAATATTCTCTCGGAATGCGGTCGCTGAGGAGACAAACCACCTCATAGTTAATAGTCCCACGGTAGGCGCTACCCTGAGTAGCTGTGATCTCCTTGTCCCCCATTAGAACCAATCAAGGTTACCTTTTGTTCCTAAGGGATAAAGCTTTAGGCAGACGAATGGTGATTTGGTCCATCGAAACCCGCCCGACGATTGGGCAAGCTTGGCCATCTACCAAAACAGAAAAATTCTGCATGTCACGTGTCCAACCATCTGCATAGCCGATTGGCACGGTCGCGATGACTTGCTCGCTATTCGCTTGATAAGTTGCTCCATAGCCTATGCACGCTCCAGCTGAAACTGTCTTGACATGGACCAGAGCAGACTCCAAGGTCAAAGCCGGTATCAAGTCATAAGGCAAGTCCAATACCTCTCCACTAGGGTTAAGACCATACATAGCATCTCCCATACGGACCGCATTGAAAATAGTCTCTGCATGCCAAAGAGTCGTTGCCGAGTTGCTGGCATGAACCAGCTCTGGAAGACCTTTCATACTTTCCAAAATAGTTTTAAACCGTTCTAACTGGGCATTAAAGTAGTCATCTGATTTCTCGTCTGCAGTAGCAAAGTGGGTAAAAATCCCTTCAACACAAGCACCGTGTTGTTGGAGCAAGTCTTGAGCCTGCTCAGCCTCACTAGCCTCTCTAAAACCAATCCGTCCCATGCCTGAATCAATCTTGAGGTGGACTGTCAATCCAGTTAGGTCAGCTTCCTTATCTAAGAGTGCTTGAACCCACTCCAGTCCAGCCACAGTCAAGGTGATGTCGTATTCTTTAGCTAGAGCAACAGCTTCGATTTCAGAAACTCCTAAAATGAGGATTCGTTTGCTGAGTCCAGCCTGTCTGAGTTCAATAGCCTCATCAATATTGGAAACGCAAAAACCATCAACATCATCTTGAATAGCCGTCGCAACAGCAACAGCCCCATGACCATAGGCATTAGCCTTGACTACTGCAAATTTGAGCGTTCCTTCAGGGATATGAGCCCCCATTTGCTGAATATTTTGTCGAATAGCTCCCAGATGAATCAGAGCCTTGGTTGGTCTATGTGGACTAGCTTTCATGATTTTCCTCCAAAATGACACTGGCTGTCACAAACTGATCGGTGTGGCTGATAGACAGCCAAATCTTTTCCTGAAAATGGTGCCTGACTAAAATAAGGCGCCCCGCGTTCATTGTTCAAGACTTCCAAATCCTGAAAACCGAGCTTTCCAATACCAGTTCCCATTGCCTTAGAAAAGGCTTCTTTAGCCGACCAGCGACCAGCTAAATATTCGATTTGTCTGCGTCCCTTTAAGGCTGTTAAACCGTTCCATTTCCTTAGCGGTCAGCACACGCTTAGCAAAGTCTTCATGTCGTGTAACTGCGCTTTCTATCGAAGCCAATTCTTCGATGTCAATTCCGTGTCCAACTATCATTCTCATCAAAAGGAGTTGAGATTCCCCAACTCCATCCTTTTCACTTATTTTGTCAAGGTAGCATAGATTTCTTCTACCAAGGCCTCTGTATTTTCCCAACCTAGACAAGGATCGGTAATAGAGCAACCAAAGACCTCTGGTTGATTTTGACGACCATCTGCTAGGTAAGATTCAATCATAAAGCCTCGAACTATCTTTTTAATCTTCTCATTCCAATCACGATTTTGCAAGGTCTGGCGAACAATTCGAATCTGCTCCATATATTGCTTGCCTGAGTTATCATGGTTGGTATCAATGAGGATAAAGGGATTTTCAAGTCCCATGGTTTCATAGCGTTCAATGGCATTTAGCAAAGTTTCGTAGTAAAAGTTAGGCTCGTTTTTCCCATATTCATTAACTGCACCACGAAGGATGACGTGGGCCAAGGGATTTCCTGAAGTCTCAACTTCTTGGCCATGGAAAAGGAAGGTCTGTTTGTTCTGAGCGGCATAGATTCCATTAAACATGACACTTAGATTTCCTGAGGTTGGATTTTTCATCCCTACTGGTGCATCAATTCCTGAAGCCACAAAGCGGTGCTCTTGGTCTTCCACAGAACGAGCTCCTACAGCATGGTAGCTGACCAAGTCATCTACCAAGACCAGATTTGACGGATAAAGCATCTCATCTGCCGTCGTCAAACCAGTCTCTGTAATCACGCGGTAGTGCAACTGGCGAACAGCCTGCAAACCGTTAATCAGGCTTGGAGCCTTAGAAGTATCTGGTTGGTGAACCAAACCTTTATAGCCGTCTCCGTTGGTGCGAGGTTTAGCTGTATAAACACGCATAACCATGAAAATCTTGTCCGCCACCTTCTTTTGCAAGGCAGATAAACGGCGGGCATATTCCAAGACAGCCTCTTCATTGTCAGACGAGCAAGGACCAATCACCAAAAGGATTCGGTCATCTTCTCCTGAGATAATGTCTGCCAATTCTCTATCGCGACGCTCCTTTAGGCGCAAGGCTTCCGCAGACAATCGGGTTTCTGCCTTGATTGCTTCAATATCGATTTCTTGTCCTTTTTCAATAAATGCCATCTTATTCTCCTAGCGTTTGGTAGATTTCTCTGACAAGGGCTTCCGTATTTTCCCAGCCAAGGCAAGGGTCTGTGATAGACTTGCCAAATACTTCTGGTTCGTTTTGACGGCCGTCTTCCAGATAAGACTCAATCATAAAGCCACGAACGTACTGCTTGATTTTTCATTCCAATCACGATTAATCAAGGTCTGGCGGACAATTCGAATCTGGTCCATATATTGCTTACCAGAATTGTCATGATTGGTATCCACGATGATAAAAGGATTTTCCAAGCCCATTTTCTCATACTGGGCAATGGTATCCATCAAATTATCATAGTAGTAGTTGGGAATATTCTTACCATACTCATTGGTCGCTCCACGAAGAATAGCGTGAGAAAGCGGGTTCCCAGTTGTTTCCACTTCTTTTCCTAGGAAAAGGAAACTCTGTTTGTTTTGAGCAGCATAAATCCCATTAAACATGACATTGAGATTTCCAGAGGTTGGATTTTTAAACCCAGTCGCAAAATCTGCCCCACTGGCCACAAAGCGGTGTTGCTGGTCTTCAACTGAACGGGCACCAACCGCCATGTAAGAAATCAAATCATCCACAAGCGGTAGATTTTCAGGATAAAGCATTTCATCAGCCGTTGTCATACCTGTTTCTGTGATAACACGATAATGAAGATGGCGAACGGCTTTGATTCCGTTGATAAGGCTAGGCGCTTCTGTCGCGTTAGGCTGGTGAATCAAACCCTTATAGCCATCTCCGTTGGTACGGGGTTTGGCTGTATAAACACGCATAACCATGAAGATACGGTCTGCCACTTCTTCTTGCAAAGCTGCCAAACGCTTAGCGTACTCAAGAACAGCTTCTTCATTGTCAGATGAGCATGGCCCGATTACCAAGAGAATCCGCTGGTCTTCTCCACGTATAATGGCTTCTAGCTCTTGATCGCGCTGTGATTTTCTCTCCAAAGCTTGGCCTTCCAATTTTGATAAGGCACGAACTTCTTCAATATTAATTTTAGGACTTTTTGCTGTAAATACCATAACTCATCTCCTTATAAAGCAAACGAATACCAAGTAAAAATTTACTTTTCACAAGGTATCCGCCTCTAAACTATCTCATTTTATTGTCTTTTACCGTGACAGTTTTTAAACTTCTTACCAGAACCACATGGGCAAAGTTCATTCCGTCCAATCTGGCTCAAATCCAGATTTTCTGGCATATTTGCTTGGTGGGCAGCGATATTACGAGTCGCTGTTGTACTGATATGGTGTTCTGCTTGTGGTCTTTCTTGTTCATGAATTTGTGCTTTCATCATCAAGCGTGTCACATCAAACTCAATCGAACCAATCATATCATTGAACATACGGAAACCTTCTGCCTGATACTCAACAACAGGGTTGTTTTGAGCATAGCCACGAAGTCCAACCGCGTTACGTAATTGATCGAGGGCATCGATATGATCTGTCCACTTGTTATCCACCACTCGTAGAATCAAAACTTTTTGGAATTCTTTAACTGCTTCTTCATCGCGTAGTTTGAAACCTGACTATCATAAACCTTCAAGGCACGTTGGAAGAGCTCTTCCTTGATGGCCTTATCAGACAAGCCTGACAAGTCTTCCATCGTAATAGAATCTTCTGGAAGCAAATTGTACTTAGCAAAGTTCAAAATCGCTTCTAGTTTTTCATCTTGTTTGGCACGTGCATGACCATCAACAACACGACCAATCGTACGTTTGATCATTGACTGAATTTCAGGTGCCAAGTCACGATCTGCAGTGATGACGTCGTAACGTTGAGCGTAGATAATCTCACGTTGTTCACGCATGACATCATCGTATTGAAGGACTTGTTTACGGGTATCGTAGTTATTTCCTTCGACACGTTTTTGTGCCGCTTCAACCTGACGTGTCAACATGCGAGACTCAATGGCCTCTTCAGACATGTTGAGACGTTCAAAGATTCCCTTCAAGCGTTCAGAACCAAAACGTTTCATCAAGTCATCTTCAAGAGAGAGGTAGAATTGTGACTCACCTGGGTCTCCTTGACGACCTGAACGTCCACGAAGCTGGTTATCGATACGACGGCTTTCATGGCGTTCTGTACCAATAACACAAAGTCCTCCAAGTTCGCGAACCCCTTCACCAAGCTTAATGTCGGTACCACGACCGGCCATGTTGGTTGCGATGGTAACGGCACCACGTTGACCAGCATTCATAATGATTTGGGCTTCTTTATAGTGGTTTTTAGCATTCAAGACTTCGTGAGGCACGCCAGCTGCGACCAATTTCTTAGAAATGTAATCACTAGTTTCAACTGCAACTGTACCAACCAAGACTGGCTGACCTTTTTGGTAACGAGCCTTAACGTCTTCGACAACCGCCTTAAACTTAGCCTCGATACTTGCATAAAGTAGGTCTGAGTGGTCAATACGTTGAACAGGACGGTTGGTTGGGATTGGAATAACACGAATGTTGTAAATTTCACGGAATTCTTCCTCCTCAGTCTTACCTGTACCTGTCATACCAGACAATTTCTTGTACATACGGAAGAGGTTTTGGTAAGTGATTGAGGCAGATGTCTTGGTTTCATCCTGGATTGGCACACCTTCTTTGGCTTCAATGGCTTGGTGCAAGCCATCAGAATAACGACGACCTTCCATGGTACGACCTGTAAATTGGTCGACGATCAGAATTTCTTGCTCTTCGCTCACCACATAGTCAATATCGAGAAGCATGATGTAGTTGGCACGAAGGGCATTATCGATAAAGTGAGTCAAAGCCACATTTTCGATGTCATAGAGATTTTCAAGCTTGAAGTAGCTTTCAGCCTTGTCAATCCCTGAATCAGACAAACCAATAGTCTTAGACTGCACATCGATGATGTAGTCGTCTTTGTCCAGAGATTTTACATAGTGGTCTGCCATGTGGTAGAGCTGACTGGTTTCAACCGCATTAGCACCTGATACGATCAATGGTGTACGAGCCTCGTCAATCAAGATTGAGTCAACCTCATCGACCAAGGCATAGTTGAGCGGACGTTGTACCATGTTTTCAGCACGAACGACCATGTTGTCACGAAGATAGTCAAATCCGATTTCTGAGTTGGTTGAGTAGGTAATATCACACTCATAGGCTTCTTTTTTCTCCATTGGAGATTTAGCGGCCAAGTTAATCCCTACTGACAAACCAAGCCATGAGTACAATTCACCCATCTCAGTCGCGTCACGTTCTGATAGGTATTCATTGACCGTAACTACGTGGACCCCTTTACCTGAAAGGGCATTGAGGTATACTGGCATGGTCGCAGTCAAGGTTTTCCCTTCCCCTGTACGCATCTCTGGCACGTCACCATGGTGAAGAACGATTCCCCCCATGACCTGAACCTTATATGGGAAGAGACCTAGAACACGTTTGGCACCTTCACGGACAACCGCAAATGCTTCATAAAGCAACGAATCCAGTGATTCTCCATTTTGATAACGTTCTTTAAATTCAACTGTTTTTGCTTTTAATTGGTCATCTGTCAAAGCAGCCATTTGGTCTTCGTATTTGAAAACCTTGTCGGCCATCTTTTCCAGACGACGGATTTCTCCTTTATCATTTTCGATAATTGTTTTTAAAATATTAGCCATGTTTTTCCTTACTTTAAATTCCGAATATTTTAGAATGTTCTTTTAATTTTAGCACAATTACTGATTATTTTCAAGGAAGAATCCCCATTTTGAAAAGGAAAAAGAGGCTAGTTTCCAAGCTAACCTCTCTGACTTTTATGATACTTTAATTGCCAAAAATCGGCAAAATCGCAAATAGGATAAATAGATTAATCCAAAGAGAAAAACAGCAGATCAATCCAAAAACAAAGAGACTGACTTTCTTGGACAGCAAGGCCATCAAAATAGACAGAATACCAAAAACTAGCAAGACTCTCTGTATGATGAAGAGGTCAATCTTTCCCCCCAGAATCGGACTGCCCCAAGGAAGAAAGAAGAACGCAAGCCAGATTAGCAGAACTAAACCAATATAAACCTTGGAATAGCGTGTAATAAATGATTTTAGATGTGCCATAAGCTACCTCCTATAAATAAAAACCGATATAAATCAATGCCTTTCGCCTTTAGATTGTCCTAGTTCCCGTCTCAAGCGAAACATGTTTTTGAAAAAGATATAGTCTAACCAGTCACTGCCTAGAGATAAGACTATCAAAAGCAACCAAACACCCCAAGCACTAGCATCTGATTCATGATTTAGAACAAAAGGGAAAAATAAGAATGAAAAAATTGTCATATCCAAGCTAAACAGAGCTAAAAGGGAAATATAAATCCAGTAAAAATAGTAGAAGATGGGGAAAATTTTACTGTTTCTGTCAGCATTGTCTATCCAATAGAAAAAATATAAACAAGGAAATAAGAGTATCAAATGAAACCAATTAAACGACAGTTTCATCATCGACACCTCTTTTTGATAGCATTTTCTTCACCTTCATTCTATCAAAAAAATCTGGAAATGTCATTCCAGATTCTACTTTTTTATTTGCGTTTTCTTGCGATGAGATGGATTGGTGTTCCTTCAAAGACAAAGGCCTTGCGGATTTGATTTTCCAAGAAACGCAGGTAAGAAAAGTGCATAAGTTCTTCTTCATTGACAAAGATAACAAAGGTTGGTGGTTTAGTTGCCACTTGAGTCGCATAGAAAATCTTAAGACGTTTTCCTTTGTCTGTCGGTGTTGGGTTGATGGCAATAGCATCCATAATCACATCGTTCAAGACAGCTGATGGAATACGTGTGTTTTGACTTTCGCTGATTTGCTTGATCATCTCAGGAAGTTTGTGGAGACGTTGCTTGGTCAAAGCTGATACAAAGATAATCGGTGCGTAAGGCAGGTATTGGAACTGCTCACGGATATCTTCTTCCCAGTTTTTCATAGTGTGGTTATCTTTTTCAAGCGTATCCCACTTATTGACCACGATAATCATCCCTTTACCAGCTTCATGGGCAAATCCTGCGATGCGCTTGTCGTATTCACGGATACCTTCTTCCGCATTGATGACCATTAAGACCACATCTGAGCGGTCAATAGCTCGCATGGCACGCATGACAGAGTATTTCTCAGTATTTTCATAAACCTTACCCGACTTACGCATACCAGCCGTATCAATCATGGTAAACTCTTGACCATCTGTATCTGTAAAGTGGGTATCAATAGCGTCACGAGTTGTTCCAGCAACTGGACTGGCAATGACACGGTCTTCTCCCAAGATAGCGTTGATCAAGCTTGATTTTCCGACGTTAGGACGACCAATCAAGCTAAACTTAATCACATCTGGGTTTTCTTCTTCATATTCATTTGGAAGATTTTCCACGATGGCATCTAGCACATCTCCTGTACCGATACCATGGACAGATGAGATAGGCAGTGGTTCACCCAAACCGAGAGCATAGAAATCATAGATATCATTTCGCATCTCAGGGTTGTCCACCTTGTTAACCGCGAGGATAACTGGTTTGTGGGTCTTATAAAGTTTACGGGCTACGTATTCGTCTGCATCGGTAATCCCTTCCTTACCAGACACGACAAAGACGATAACATCTGCTTCTTCCATGGCAATTTCTGCCTGATGCTTGATTTGTTCCATGAAAGGAGCATTGACATCATCGATTCCTCCTGTATCAATCATGCTAAAGGAACGATTGAGCCACTCACCCGTTGCATAGATACGGTCACGTGTCACTCCTTCGACATCTTCTACAATGGAGATTCGCTCACCAGCGATCCGATTAAATAGGGTTGATTTCCCAACATTGGGACGTCCTACAATGGCAATAGTTGGTAGGGCCATAATTTCTCACTTTCTACAATAACTTCTTCTGTTCAAGATTTTTTCTAGTTGAGCTTGGTTCAGCTTGACCAAACTGTTCTGCTAGGCGCTGACTCCAGCTTGTGGTCGCACGCGCCCCAGCATAGTCCGCCTGTACACGGTCATAAGCTTCGATTGCATCAGTTGACTGTTCTTGGTATTCTTCCTCAAATACCACTTGATTCAATGGCAAGCGAGGTTTGACTTCATGTTCTTCATTTGGAAGACCCAGTGCCATCCCAAAGACAGGATAGGTGTAGTCAGGCAGGTTAAAGAGCTCTGCCACTTCTTCTGACTTGTATCGAACCAAACCGATAATGACACCACCATAGCCCAAGCTTTCAGCTGCCAGCAGGGCATTTTGACCAGCAAGAGCCGCATCGACTGAACTAATCAAGAGACCTTCTACACCTTGAGGTTGGAAGGTATCCGTATGGAGTCGTGCTCCCTTTTCTGCACGGTTCAAATCTCCGACAAAGAGAAGGAAAACAGCTGACTGGCGAATGGCTTCTTGAGGCACCAATTCATACAAGGCATCTTTCTTCTCTTGACTTCGTACCACAATCACAGAGTAGGATTGGAAATTCTTCCAAGACGAGGCCATCTGAGCTGCTGTCAGGATTTCAGTCAAGTCCTCCTGAGGGAGGGCTTGCTCTTTAAATCTTCGAACAGACTTATGAGCTTTCATCAGTTTAATCGTTTCTGTCATCGACGGTTTACTCCTTCTAAACGAGTCTCCTCAGCCAAATAACGGATGCGTTCCATGACGCGTCTGGCTTCCCAGGTTTCGTCATTTCCATGTTTCCCTTTAGCGAAATGCACCTCCAAATCTTCAAAGTTGAAGTTGGAGGTAAAAAAAGGTCGGTAAATTTTCCTGCATCCGATATTGAAGAATGACTTGCAGGATTTCATCACGTACCCAAGCTGTTGATTGCTCGGCGCCAATATCATCTAAAATCAGGACTTCAGAAAGCTTAATCTCATCCACCAAGGTCTTGACATTACCATCACCGATAGCATTTTTAACATCGATGACAAAGCTAGGATAGTGGAGGAGAGTGGAGGAAACACCACGTCTTTCTGACAAATCATGAGCTAGGGCAGCCACCATGAAACTTTTTCCCACACCAAAGTCTCCATATAAGTAAAGACCTTTTCGAATAGCTGGATATTGCTCCACGAAGGCTAATAACTTTTCAAAAACTGGCAAGCGACCCAAATCATCCAAGTCTACTTGAGCCAAACTAGCTTTCCTGAGACTGGCTGGCAGATTGATTAACTTGAGACGGTTCTTAATAGCCGCTTCTTTTTCAGCCGCGATTAGTTCAGGAGTTTCTTCGTAAGAAACATCCGCATAGCCATGATTCATAACCAAAATCGGCTTGTAGCCTTTGGCAATATAATCCGTATCACCACGGAGAAACTTATCACGCTCGGTAATGTACTGATTAAACTTGGAGATACTGCGATTTAATTCCTCTGGAGTCAGGGATTCTTGCTGGATAAAGGCCGCAACATCAGGGTCCTTCATGATTTTCTGGACCAAATCTTGATAATGAAAACGGCTAGGTTGACGTTTGAGTACATCTCCGACACTTTCCATCTAATCTCCTCCTTTTTCTAATCGAGCTAATAGTTCTTGTTTCTTACGTTCTAGTTCCAGACGAGTTTCCTCGCTGGTTTCATTCTTATAATCTGGGTTACTCCACTTGGGTACATTGGACTTGGTAGGACTGGGGTTACTGCTTTTTTGAGACTGGCTCTTCTGCCCTCTCTCACGGATGCGCAAGACTGCCTCTTCTGCCGAATGAATCTTTTGATAGGCGTAATCATTGGCTACCTTCATGGCATATTTCTCATTGATATTTGCCGAATCTACCTTATTAAAGGTTAACAAGAGAATGATATTGATGACTTCGTCCAGCAAGCCCAAGCCAGCCATCTGTTTCAAGAGTTCTCTTTCTGTTTGGGTAATAGTCCCCTTGCGTGTTTGCTTGATTTCTGCCAAAAACTGCAAGGCAGTTTTACTTTTGGCTTCCTTGATAATGGTTGCTTCCTTAGGACTAAAGTCAGAGGAAACAGGTTTTTGAGCAATTTTTTCCCGCATGCGTTTGGTTGAAATAACCTGGGAAACAGCTGTTGACTTAGCCAATTGATAGGTTTCGAACCAAGTCCATTTCTTCTCCTCAGCAATGGCAAAGAGGTTTAAGACATCGGACTGCTCATCTGCAAAGCGAAGCCCATCTCGAGCCATAAGCTGACGAAAATGGTCCAAGTCAAAATCGTTGGCCACTTTCTTCTTGAGACCAAGGTCTTCTTGACTTCCTAGTTCTGCCAAGTCTGGAAAGACTTGATTGAGTGAGACAGGTATTTCTTCTCCCTCAGCACTTTCAACTTTTAAATCCTCCACAGCTGCATCGCCAATCTTTTTCTCCAAAAGTCTGCGATAAACAGGATGTTCCAAGAAGTCCTGACTCGAAAGTGGAGTATGGAGGGCTAGCTGATAAACGTCTCCCTTTTGATAGAGGGTTAAGAGATTAAAAGCGGATAGGATTTTCAAAGATTTTATCAATCTATCCATTCCAAAGTTAAGATGGTTAAGAATGTTTGAAAAGAGGTATTCCTTTCTGCCATTATCCCAAAAACTGACTGTATAAAGATAAAGGCTCAGTGCCTCCTGACCGATAATCGGGAGGTAGCACTGTACCAGAGATGAGGTATCTTGCGACACCCGATTATTCTTTAGATAAGAAAAACGGTCAATTGGCTTCATTTATCTTTCCTTTTTCTTTTTAGAGGACTGGGTGATTTGTTGGAGCAAGCTCTCTAACTCACTGACATCCTTAAAACTACGATAGACACTGGCAAAACGTACATAGGTAATCTCGTCCAGTTCAGCCAACTCCTCCATGACGAGTGAACCAATGTCCTCACTTTGAATTTCATTTTCATTTCGACCACGGAGTTTCTGTTCGATACGATTGACTACCATGTTGATTTCATCACTTGACACAGGGCGTTTCTGGGCTGAGCGGATAATTCCATTAAAGATTTTATCTCTGGAGAATTGTTCCCGTGTACCATCTTTTTTAACAACCACTAAGGTTCTTTCTTCTACCCGTTCGTAGGTTGTAAAACGGTGCTGGCATTCATCGCACTCGCGTCTTCTACGAATAGTGTTCCCTTCTTCTGCTTGGCGACTATCGATAACACTTGACTTGGTAGCCCCACATTTTGGACAACGCATCCTTTCCCTCCTTATCGTTTTCTTTTCATTATACCATTTTTTAAACGATTCCCAAAACAATTCTTCTTTTTGCTGTCAATATAATTAAAAAATGTAATTTAATATTGACAAGAAATAATCATTATGGTATTATATTAAATGTAGACGTTTACAAAATACTTTTTGTTGGAGGATACACAGATGAAAAAAGCTGTCGCACCTAAGAAGAAAGTTACTATCAAAAAATTAGCTGATGTCAAAGCTTTGATGATTTGTCATCGTTGGTAACTTTAAAAAGAGTCCTTCTTTTGAAGAAGACTCTTTTTACTTTATATCGAGGTATTTTATGAAGTTAATTTTGAACACGATTATACAACCTATTTTCAAACTAGGAGAAAGTTATTTTTTTAAATATAACAATAGTTTTGTGGAAATAGCTGATATTGATTTTACAGAATACGTGTTGAGTATATTTGAAAATAATAATAGTATAGAGCTCGCAGAACTGATTCAGATTATTCAAAAGGATTTTGAGCTATCAACAGATGAGGTAGAAGAGCTAATTGATGATTTAATTGATGTTGGATTCCTAACAGAACAGACCGAAAAAGATAGATATTTCACAAATACTCTTTTTTTTAGTTTATTTAATAATAAGTTAAAAATAGAATTTCAAGAAAAATTGAAAAATTCAGAGATTTGTATCTTAGGCTTGGGAGGATCTTCTCTTATTATTCAACAACTAGCACAGCTAGGAATTGGAAAAATATCTGGTTTAGATTTTGATACACTAGAAGAATCTAACTTAAATAGACAGGTTATTTTTACAGAAAAAGACATAGGCAAACTAAAAAATGAGGCCTTAGAGGAGAACTTGCGTGGAATAAACTCCGAACTACAATATGATTTTCGTAATATATATGTTAATTCTCAAGATAGCATTAAAGAGATTATATCTTCAGCTGATATAGTTATTATAGCTTTGGATGAGCCTATAATTGATTCTTCTATTTGGGTATATGATGAGTGTAAACGCCAACGAAAGAAAATAATTAGTGGTGGAGTGTGGGGTGACTCAATAACTTATACTTATTTTGATTATTCGTTACCCGAACAGCCATGTTATAGGTGTCTATTCCAAGAAGACCTTAATAAGGGGGATATTAATAAGGAGTATGTGAACAATATCAAAGGTAACAGTTATACCGATTTTAATACTACTACTATATTTGTGGGTGGGATTTTAGCTGGAATTATTTCGACTGAAATTGTAAAAATATTGACGGGTTACTCGGATAGTATCCCTTCTGGGAATATATTGACTATGAATACAACAACATGGGAATTAAATGTTGAGAAAATTATTTGTAGTGAATTATGTAAAGAATGTCAGGAAATATTCACAGATGAACAAAAAATTTATACTATTTGATGATTATATACTTAATGCGGAAGAAAATATAATTGGATTTATTCGAAAAGATATATACTTAGAACTAGATAGGGAAGGTATAGAAATGTTTAGATTTCTACAAGAACAACGTTTGCTATTTTCTTTATCTGAGTTAAGAGGGAAGTTTGAGTATATAGATGTTGATGATTTGATTATAGAGTTGAGCGAATTAGGCTTAGTGCAATTTGTTAATAATAGAGAGTTTATTACTAAAAGTAAAAAGAACAAAGTCAAAAAAATTATATGTAACATATATGTATATATTGTCTTCCGTATTATTGGTAGGAAATTTAATCTTTTTAGGTAATAATTTTACAGATATATTTATTTTAGATATTTCTTACTTTAGTAATCCAATAATGCTGTTCATTTCTATGTTTATCTTGGAAATGACACTAGCTTATATTCATGAGGGAGGGCATTATTTATCTGCTCGTCTACTAAATGTAAATTCTAAATTAAATATATCACAGAGATTTATTTTATTTTTTTAGTTTTTTTGAGTGTAGGATGAATGGTATTTGGTTATTAGATAGAAATTTGAGAATATTTCCCATAATGGGCGGTATATTAATGGATAACTTTATAATTTTCCTTTGCTCAATGATTTTACAATTTTTGATGCCGGGAAACAAAATTCTATTTGTTGTTTTGTTTATACAATATACAAAAATGATATATCATTTTTTTAATTCCATTCAAAAACAGACTTATATTACTTAATTCTGTTTTTATTTCCATGGTACAAAAAAATGAACAAAAAAATTTTTGAGTGTATTTAATGTTATAGGCATTACATTTTTAGTTCCCTTAGTAATCATTTATTTAATTCAATTCAAAAAAATTTATTGTTTGCTATGAAAGATAGCGATTTATTCCAGATTATAGCTGTTTGGATTATCTTATTAGCTCCAATTTTATTATTTATAAAGGAAAGGATAAAGAATGATTGATTATCTTTTTATCTCACCGTTAGGGTGGAGTAGACATATATGGGATAAAATAACAACAGATAAAAGGTTTAGTAATAAGTCTTTTGAAATTGTCGAATTTTTAAATGATTCTTTTGAAAATATTTCAGAAGAACTCATAAGTAAATGTATTAGCGACAACTTAAATAAGTTGTCACCAGAAGGAGTTGTTATAACTTCGTCTTTTGGAACTATAGCTCTGATATCGACTTTAATAAATAGTAACATTTCGATGAATCGTTTAATTCTAATTGATGGTTTTGATATAATTCCATCATCAGAGGAATTAAATAATATTTTTAGTGATGTTAAAGATGGATATTATCAACAACTATCAGATTATTACGATAGTATATTATCTGATAATGAAAAAGAAGACCTAGAACTATTAAATATTTAAATTATAATTTGACAGTTGAAAATGATGTTTATACTCCGAAACTAGATATAAAAAGTACAGTATCGTATCTCTCTATATATTCGAATCGAGATATTGAAAAGAGCTTCCTGTCAATATCCGATAAGGTAAGCAGTTTTTCTATTTTTTCTAAACTACCTATATCGATACCGCATACTGCCATTAGAGAAGAAAATCATCTACTTATGCTTAAGGAACCTAAAGAATTGCTAGGGGCTATTTTCCAGTCAGACTAATATACCAATAAAAAGGAGCTTCGTCATGAAGCTCCTCTTACTTTTAATTGTCCGAATCATTATTTTTATTTCAAAAAAAGGTAGTGATTCGATTGATTTTTATTGCAATGTATTGAAATTTAGAATTTCAAGAATCGCTTAAAATCAAGGGCTCTCACGTCTATTGACGTGTAGTGAATACCTACTTAACTTCTGTAAACACAACGCGTTTGCGAAGTTTTGGTGAATATTTCTTCAATTGAAGACGATCTGGAGTGTTACGTTTGTTTTTAGAAGTAAGGTACAAGCGTTCACCAGATTCTTTGTGTTCAAGTGTAATATTTACGCGCATGGTATCTCCCTTCTATTATTCAGCTGATGCAACTTTAGCGATTTTACGTCCTTTGTAGTATCCTTTAAGTGATACACGGTGAGAACGTGAGTAATCTCCAGTAGTTTCGTCAAAGTTTACAGATGGAGCTGTTACTTTGTAGTGTGTGCGACGTTTGTTTTTCTTCGCTTTTGAAGTGCGACGTGCAGGTACTGCCATTTTGATTTCTCCTTTAGGTATTTATATTCGATTCAATCTACTGATTTTCATCAACCATATTAGAATAACACATTTTACCAAATGGGACATTTTCACGTTCGATTCACTAAAGACATTATCACATTCGAATCACGATTCCCAAAACAATTCTTCTTTTTGCTTGACAAGTTTCTTGTTTTGTTGTATTATTCAATTAAGACAAAAGGATAAAAGAAAGGAGACCAAGATGTCCTGGACATTTGACAACAAAAAACCCATCTATTTACAGATTATGGAGAAGATCAAACTTCAGATTGTTTCCCATACGCTGGAACCCAATCAACAGCTTCCGACCGTGCGAGAGCTGGCTAGCGAGGCGGGTGTCAATCCAAACACCATCCAAAGAGCCTTGTCAGACCTTGAACGAGAAGGCTTTGTCTACAGCAAGCGAACAACTGGACGATTTGTGACTGAGGATAAGGAGCTAATCACCCAATCGCGCAAACAATTATCAGAGGAAGAATTGGAACACTTCGTTTCCTCCATGACCCATTTTGGCTATGAAAAAGAAGAACTACCAGGCGTAGTCAGTGATTATATTAAAGGAGTTTAAGCCTATGTCATTACTAGCATTTGAAAATGTATCCAAATCTTATGGAGCAACCCCAGCCCTTGAAAATGTTTCTCTTGACATTCCAGCTGGAAAAATTGTCGGTCTCCTCGGCCCAAATGGCTCAGGGAAAACAACCCTGATTAAACTAATCAACGGCCTCTTACAACCAGATCAAGGACGTGTCCTGATCAATGACATGGACCCAAGCCCAGCAACCAAGGCTATCGTAGCTTATTTGCCGGATACGACCTATCTCAATGAACAAATGAAGGTCAAAGAAGCCCTAACCTATTTCAAGACCTTCTATAAAGATTTCAATCTTGAACGCGCCCATCATCTACTTGCAGACCTGGGCATTGATGAAAATAGTCGTCTCAAGAAACTATCAAAAGGGAACAAGGAAAAGGTCCAACTGATTTTGGTTATGAGCCGTGATGCTCGTCTCTACGTTTTGGACGAACCCATTGGTGGGGTGGACCCAGCAGCTCGTGAGTATATCCTCAATACCATTATCAATAACTACTCACCAACTTCTACCGTTTTGATTTCTACCCACTTGATTTCTGATATCGAGCCAATCTTGGATGAAATTGTCTTCCTTAAGGATGGAAAAGTCGTTCGTCAAGGCAATGTAGATGATATTCGCTATGAGTCAGGTGAATCCATTGACCAACTCTTCCGTCAGGAATTTAAGGCCTAAGCAAAGGAGATTATTATGTTTTGGAATTTAGTTCGCTACGAATTTAAAAATGTTAACAAGTGGTATTTAGCTCTTTATGGTGCTGTGCTAGTCCTTTCTGCCCTTATCGGGATACAAGCACAGACCTATAACAATCTGCCTGTCAAAGAAAGCAAACCTCTCCTACTCATTTTTCTAGCTACTGTCTTTGGTGGCTTGATGATTACACTTGGAATTTCAACTCTTTTCTTAATCATTAAACGCTTCAAAGGCAGTGTCTATGACCGACAAGGCTATCTGACTTTGACCTTGCCAGTTTCTGAACACCATATCATCACAACCAAACTAATCGGTGCCTTTATCTGGTCGTTGATTAGCACCGCTGTCCTAGCTCTAAGTGCTGTTATTATTGTGACCATAACGGTTCCAGAATGGATCCCTCTTTCTTATGTGATTACATTTGTAGAAACACATCTCCCTCAGATCTTTCTTACAGGTATATCCTTCCTACTAAATACCATTTCCAGTATCCTCTGCATCTACTTGGCTATTTCCATTGGACAGCTTTTCAATGAGTACCGTACAGCACTCGCTGTTGCAGCCTACATTGGTATCCAAATCGTCATTGGATTTATTGAACTTTTCTTCAATCTTAGTTCTAATTTCTATGTCAATTCACTTGTAGGACTTAATGATCATTTCTATATGGGAGCAGGTATAAGTATTGTTGAAGAACTCATTTTCATAGCTATCTTTTACCTCGGAACCTACTACATCTTGAAAAACAAGGTTAATTTGCAATAGTTTCATAATCAAAAAGGATAACATCTCATCGCGGAGAAGCTATCCTTTTTCTTTTATCTCATTTTCCGTCTAACTTTATCTTACAGACGAATTCTTCTAGCCAATTAAATAACAAAATCTAATTTAAAGGTCTTGCTTAATTTCTCTATTGTGTCACTATCATTATATTCCTTACATATTCTCATAGCTTTGGAACATTCTTTTTTACCTAACTCTACTTGATTCGTTTTTATGAGATAAATACCTTTTAAAAAAAGCAAATAATTCTTTTCAAAATAATATCCTTGTCTGGTCAGTAAATTTTCTAAATCATCTATAAAAAATTGAGCGCTATCTAACAAATTATTTTTTAATAATAATTCTAAATTAAATAAATATAGGGGAATTACTCTATGTGCTCCCATATCTGTTTTTAAAAAATGTCGTGTTTTCTTGATTACCGCTCTATATAGTAAGCTAATGGTTTTAGTATTCAAAAAAAACACCGAATGATAGAAAATTTTCAGTTCATACTCCATCCAAGTATCTACCGAAAGCAAATACTTGATTAGCTCATTGCATTTAGAGATATTGTAAGGAAGGTTTGCAAGCCGATTAATCTGTTGCTCAGCAATCAATTTTATATGAAAATTGCATAAACTTTTTCCCTGCTTTTGTTTTAACTCTATTTTATCCACTAATTCTTGAAGTAGAAATATTTCTGAAGAGTTCACAGCATGTTCTAATTCTTCAAAAAAGCATTCTTTTTTTGGAATAATAGCAATGAACTAATTCTTCAAATTCCGAAAATGATATCCCAAGACGATTTAACAAAATGTAAAAATGATCAATAGATAATTTTGTAATGCCATTTTCGAAACGAGAAATGGTTGACTCACTAATCTTATCACAAGCTAAATCTTTAAGACGAAAATTTTTGAAATACGGATATCCTTTAAAACTGCTCCAAAATTTTCCATACTATTCTTCCATTTCTGCAAAAAATAAAACCTGTTTTTTTGTTTATGATATGATTATATCAAAAATAAAACAGAAGGGACAATATGATTATGAAAAAAATTTTATTGTCATCAGTTGCTTTACTGAGCCTAGTGTCAACACTAGCAGTAAATAATCCAGTTTCTGCTCAAGAATCATCCTCTCAAACGACCTATAGTAAGTCAAGTGGAAGTTGGATAAAATCTGGTAGCCGTTGGTGGTATAAACATTCTGATGGTTCTTATACTACAAATGGATGGGGAAAAATAGGTGGCACCTGGTACTATTTTGATAGTGAAGGTTGGATGAAGACAGGTTGGATTAAAGAATATGGAAATTGGTATTATCTAGATGATAGCGGTGCTATGAAAACAGGATGGTGTAGGGTATCGGGTATTTGGTATTATTTAAATACTAGTGGTGTCATGCAAACAGGATTACAGACTATCGGTGGGAATGAATATTATTTAAATACTAGTGGTGCTATGCAGACAGGTTGGCAAAACATTGGGGACGATACCTATTTCTTTGCTAGTAGTGGAGCAAGACAAACGATTAATCGTCGGGCTTTAGTTCTTGGTGAAACATCAACGAGAGCAGTACCTATCGAAGATGTTAATGCTATGGAAAAGGTATTTAGTAACCAAAACTTTAGTGAAGTTGTTCGTTTCCCTGATAAAACAAAAGCTGAGATTATTGCAAAAATGGAAGATCTTTTCAAATCTTCTAGCGAAAGCGATGTGAACTATCTTTACCTTACCTGTCATGGTGGAGAAAATGGGAAGATAGCCATTGGTAGCGATAAAACATCATTTTCAGGTTGGGAATTAGCATCTATACTGAAACAATATAAAGGTAAGTTTGTGGTTATGGTGGATTGTTGCTATTCAGGAAAAATTATAGATGTAGGTAAGCCAGACAAAAAGCTTGCCTCCAAGTCTGAAGAAAGATTTGATGAACAAGCATTTTTAGCAGGATTCTCAACAGGAGATCTAGCAAGCAAGAATGGTGAAATGCTTGATTCTAAATTCCTCGTACTATGTGCCTCTTGGAAAGGTGAAAAATCGTATAGTTTAGTCGGAATAGGTAGTCTTGCCACCAGATACTGGGCAATGGGTACAGGTTGGGATTCACTTCAAAATAGAATGATTTCGCCTATGGCAGACACCAATACTAACGGAAAAATCACTTTAGAGGAACTGTATCAATACTCTTATCCTCTAGTCCTTGAAGCTGCATCAAGCAGTAATAAGGAGCAACATGTATCAGTTTATCCAGAAAACAGTCAATTTGTTTTATTCCAAAAATAAGGAGTTAAGAAAATGAAAGTATCAAAAAAAATCACATTATTTGGTTTGTCTCTAGCTGGTCTAGCTTTACTAGCTTTCCCTCATTCGGGAAAGGCCTTCGATCTTGAAGAAGAGTGGGTTATTAAGGGTGATGTTTGGTATCAAGATGGCAAAATTCTCCGATTTAATAATGGCAATGAAGTAGGTATCAAAGTCTTAGATTTGCCAAAAACTGAGAAAATCGAGTGGAAAGTTACTTTAAATGGTCAAGATCAGACTGTCAATTTTCTAGGTCAAGAAAAGGACAAGTCTATGATGGGTGTAGAGGGGCGTTATCTGAATTTCTATGTACCTTATGGCTATAGAGGGGATATAAAGGTAGAAGCCAAGAGCGGAAATGAAGTAAAGACCTGGTCCACTAAAGTGGTAGATGATGTATATAATGACGGTGGAAAGAGTGGTTACTTCCGTATTGACGAATCAAATGATCAACACACCTACCTTGATGCAAAATGGGACTATCAAACCAAGACCTACACTGCTACCTTACCAGAGACTGTCAATGGTCAAAAAGTCTTTGCTTGGGCAGACGACTATGAAGAATTGAAACTTCAAAAACCAGGAGTTATCAGTCATTCCTACAGGGGGGGGGGAGGAGCCTTCAAAATACTTTATCCGATTGTAAAAGCAGAAAGCTGGCTAAAAAAGGATTACAGTGAAAAGTGGTACTATCAAAAACAAGGCCAATTAGTGCAGAACGATTGGGTTAAGGACAAGGGAACTTGGTACTTTATGAATGATAAAGGAGTTATGTTTAATCAAACTTGGCTCTATCAAGGTAGCAACTGGTATGCCTTTAAATCATCAGGTGCTATGATTGCTAGTGACTGGATATATTATAACAACAATTGGTATTACCTAAAAGATTCAGGTGCTATGGCGACTGGTTGGGTAAAAGATGGAGGTCAGTGGTACTATCTCGCATCATCTGGTAAGATGCTTCACAATACCTATACACCTGATGGTTACTATGTAGATGCCAGTGGCGCTTGGAAATAATCTAAAGTATACATTTTATTCCATCGGTTATTAGTGTACCTGCTCAGACTAAATGTTAGCAGAGGTGCAAGAAAAATCTAGATAATAATACAAAAAGCGAATCGAAACAATGAATTCTGTTTTGTTCGCTTTTTGTATTCTATTCGAGAAAGTATGGAAAATAATCTCTCTTACTTATTAGACTTTTATTCAATCTAGATTGAATATTCTATAGAAAATTAAATGCGTTATACCAAACAATGTTTCTTTGTTTTTTATCTCTTTATCATCCACTATAAAATTAGTGAAATACTAATTTTTATGGTATACTAGTGATAATAAATAGTTATCGGTAGGAGAATGACATATGGATAATAAAACATGTTTTGTTGTTATGGGATTTGGTACAAAAAAGATTCCAAATACTAATATTGAAGTAGATTTAAATTTCGTCTATAACGAGCTTATTAAGCCAACAATCATTTCAAAGAAGCTAACATCTGTTTATGGTCAAGAGCAATTCAGGGCTGATGAGGTATATACAACAAAAAGTATAACAAAAACATTCATTGAGGGAATATTTAAGGCTGACATTGTAATAGCAGATATTACAACTTTGAATCAAAATGCAATCTATGAATTAGGATTACGTCATGCTATGAAACCTAAATCAACCATTATATTGTGTGATAATCATACTGCTCAAATAAAGTTTTTTGATATCCAAGATTTACCTCAAATTAGATATGATTCTGATAAATTAAATGAGTATTCGGAATTTAGAAGAATACAGGAGTTATTATCAAGTTATATTGATAATGCAAAAAATTCTGATGACCACTTTATCGATAGTCCTGTTTTTGAATCAAATTTGTACCATGTTATTAGCAATTCTTTAACATCTTCTCAAAGTAATACTACCACATCTAATTCACAACAATCATGGAGTGAATTAACTAAAGTAGCTAATGCTTTAAAAGATTCTCAACAATATGTAGAGGCTGAAATAATATATAAACAAATCTTAGATAGCGGGTTTGTTGACGATGAAATAGTTGCGGGTTATCTTCTATCTTCATATAAAAAAGATGAAACAAATCTCGATAACCTAAAAGATTCTCAACAAAAATTAATTCCATATCTTGATATAAAAACAACAACTTTTCATAAAATTTTAGGCATATATGGAGCAATTTATTTGCGTATCTTCTATATTACGAAAAATAAAGATGACTTACTATCTGCAATTCACTTCTATCGTCTAGGTATGAATTATGAAGATAATAATATTTATTGTGCCAGAAATTATTGTGCCAATTTATTAAAAATTGCAGATGTAGAGACCGACATAGAGGTTATAAAAGAGCATTACTATACTGCTAAATATACCGCAAAATATATCTTAGGATCACTGCCTACTTTAGTTCGTAAATCTAGCGAATATGACGATATTTGGTTGAAATCTAATCAAGAAGAATTGTTATTTATTTCAGGTTTAATTTCCGACTTAAAAATTGATATTACTGGACTGACTGATAGACAGTCTAAAACAATTCGAGAAGGTCGAAATATATTAAAAAAAGATTTATCAAAAATACGCTTACTGATAAATGACTAGATTTCAATAAGTATGTTCCCCATCTTTTACAAATTTATATTTTTGTTCAACCATAGTTTTCCACTCTTGGAGACTCTTTTGAAATTCATCTGAGTGTAAATAGTGAAGGATTTCGTCTTTTGTGTTCAATTCGAATTCTGGGGCTGTAATTGAATATTCGCCTTGCTTTAAAATCCCTTCCTTTGTTATATTTTCTTGTGGAATTGTTAACATGGGAAGTCCAAAAGTGAGAGCTAAAATCCCTTCAATGTGACAATAAACACTAGTTATCCACTTGTTTTTTAAGTGGATTTCTTTTGATGCAAAAAAGTCAGGATTTATTTCTGCATCCTTTTTCCTAACTCCTTCATTAATAAATGTTTGACCAAATGCTAAAACAATAATACCATAGCTTCTTTGTATCATTTCCCGTAAAGAAGTCATCACTTCATATGGGGAGTATTCAGCAGCTTGTAAGGTAACGCATTCAAAACCACTTTGCTTTAACAATTTTGTAAATTCCTTGATAAAAAAGCTTTGATGTTGAGTAAAGGGGTTTGGTCTACTCAAAAATACCTGTATTTTGTTTTCACTCATAGAAATTTCTCCTACCGATAACTATTTATTATCACTATACAAAGCACCTAAATAGGTTTATAATAGCATGATTATTGATAAAGGAGATTTTTATGGATTATAAACTTATTTCTGCTTACTTAGATTATTGCAAAACTCATAAGCGTTTGAGTTCACACACGATTCGCGCTTATAAGAATGATCTTATGCAATTTTATAACTCAGACCATGATAATATCGAATCCTATATAGAACACTTGACACAATCTAACATAAAAACGAATACATTAAGAAGAAAAATTGCCTGTATGAAGGTGTTTTATAACTATCTAAAATACCAGAACATAATTGAAGAGAATCCCTTCAATCAATTGCGCTTTCAATTTAGAACTGAAAAAGTATTGCCTAAAACGATTCCGCATGACATTCTGAAAAGTATTTTTATATATTTAGAACAGAAAGTAATTGTATCTAAAACTGATTATCAAAAACAACACGCTGAAAGAAATCTACTGATTATTTCACTTTTACTTTCAACAGGCATCAGAATTTCTGAACTTTGCCACATTCGTCTCAAAGACATTAATCTTTCCAATAAGACACTCCATATTATAGGAAAGGGTAAGAAAGAACGTATCCTATTTTTAGGAGATCAAACAACCTTCAATTTATTAGAAACATATATAAATAAAACAAGAAATGAATCCAATGATTTCCTGTTTCCAGGGAAACATTCACTTAAGCCATTGTCAGATCAAAGTGTACGTTTAGTTATAAAAAGAATCGTTGAACAAAATAACTTTTCTAGAACTATTACACCGCATATGTTTAGACATAGCTTTGCGACAATGCTTCTAGATAATGATGTAGATATTCGATATATTCAACAAATTCTTGGACATAGTTCTATATCAATCACACAAATCTATACTCACGTATCTCATTCAAAACAAAAAGAAATACTTAGTTCTTTTAATCCTGTATCAGCGATTCATTCTGAAAAAAAATGAACACTCATTAAACACACTTATTTCATATATTTATAATTGTTTTACTATATTCTAATAAGCATTAATAGTATAGTAGATTGAAACAAAATATGCACAAATATATTAGGGTGTAAATTAATTTCTAGAAATGTTTTAGCAACCGTAGTGTACTATTGTAGATTCAATCTGTTTCATATCCCAACTTTAAAAACTTTTAGAGTAACAAATGAAGTATTTGATAAAAAGGAGTATAATATCTTTAAAACGGATTACATGTATATAGATAAGGAGGGCAATTCTTTATGCTGAGAAGATTTGTTACCAAGAAGCACCTCGTACTTTACTTCTTTTCTATTACCATTACTTGGCTGGAAGCGATTATCACACCAGCCCTTGTTCAGAATATTGTTGCTAGTTTTACCAATCAAGAACTAGGCCTTCTTTGGAAAGTTTTGATTTTAGGAATCCTTGGTAATCTCATCCTCTTAATAGGTTTGGCTGGGAAACGCTATTACTACGCCCGTTTGATTACTGATTTCAAATATGGAATCAAGAGTGCTATTTTCAAGCGATTTTTAAACAGTTATGAGATTGATGAAAAGGATATTTTATCTGACCTAGAAAACGACGTCAAGCAACTAGAAGAAAATTATATTGAGCCAACGGTCATCATCATTTCTTCTCTTGGCTTCACCACTGTGTCCATTCTCTATGCCCTATGGACCAATTTTTACCTGGGCTTGATTTTCATCCTCTTCTACTCCTTTCCTGTACTCTGCAGTGCTATCGGATCAAAGCGTTTGGATTCACTTTCTGAAAAGCGGTCAACTGTTAACCAGAGCTACTTAGCAAGCTTGACAAATTTTATTGGCGGTAGCCAACAAATTCGCCATTATCAGGGGCAAGACTACTTTTTTGCTCGCTATCAAAAGCAATTACAAACCAGTCTAGATACCGAAATTAACTATGAAAAGCAACGAACTTTAAATAGTCTCTTGATCAATAGCATCGATGCCTTTTGTTCTGTCACACCAATCGTCATCGGTGGCTTTATGACCTACTATAATTATTTAGATGCAGCGAGTTTTGTGGCCATCTATCTGGTTTCCCATAATATCGGCTATCAATTCCAAGAGTTGGCTTATTTTACCAACACCCGAAAAGCAACTCGAAGTCTTCTCAACAAATACCAAAAACTTTTAGGTCAGTCTGACTCCATCTCGCCTAGAAGCATAGAAAACATTTTCCCTATCCAACTTGACACCATCTCCCTAAAAAAAGATGGGAATATCCTCTTATCTCCGATTTCCATACACATCAAGCAAGGAGAAAAAATTGCCATTATCGGGGAAAGTGGCTCTGGTAAGACAACTCTACTCAATATCGTTCATGGAGAAGAGACACCGACAAGTGGACAGATTAGCTTTGCTGGTCAAAACCTGTCACGTCAAGAAATCACAAGTATTAGTTCCTATATTCTCCAAGATAGCCATTACTTTGACACACTCTCTCTGGAAGAAAATATCCTTCTAGGGCTGGATAAAAAGGAGGATAGGCTAAATCATGTCCTCAAGACAACTGGTTTAGAACATTTGAAAAATCGAACACTCAGCAATGACAGCTTATCTGGTGGCGAGAAACAACGACTTGAAATCGCTCGCGCCCTCTACCACGATAGCCAACTCATCTTAGCAGATGAGATTAAGGCCAATCTTGACTTGGAAAATAGCATAAAAATTAGTGACTTGCTCTTCTCCCTACCTCAGACAGTCATTGAAGTCATTCATCACTACACCGAAGAGGACTTAAAGCACTACGACCAAGTCATTCACTTAAGCAGAGAAAAGTAATATTCTATAACATACGATTTGAAAAAGCAAGGAACTCAAATTCCTTGCTTTTTAACTCAATGAAAATCAAAGAGCAAACTAGAAAACTAGCCGCAGGTTGCTCAAAACATGGTTTTGAGGTTGTAGATAAGACTGACGAAGTCAGTCACATATATACGGCAAGGCGACATTGACGCGGTTTGAAGAGATTTTCGAAGAATATTAACTCAATATCAAACTGGCTACTATAGGGCTGACAAAGACATAGAGAATACCGGTGACACCGATAGCCAAACCACCCATAGCTCCTGCTACAGAACCGTATCGAAAGGCTGTTCCTGTTCCGACTGCGTGACCTGTTCCTCCAAGGGAAAGACCAACAGCTACTGGATCATCTATTTTCAACCACTTCAAAAGGGTTGGCCCGATAACACTGGTTAAAATCCCAGTTGCCACTACAACCACCAAAGTCACAGTCGTCAATCCTTGCAATTTTTCTGTGATTCCCACTGCCATGGCGGTTGTTACTGACTTAGGAAAGAGAGAAATGGCTAGGAAAAAGTCCATTCCAAAGATTTTTGCCACAAGGGCTGTGAAAGAGGTATTGACAATTACTGCTAACAAACTACCAAAGAGAATACTCCGAGCATGGTGCTTCATCAAGTGAAAACTCTTATAAAGCGGAATCCCTAGAGCAACAGTCGATGGGACAATCAAGTTGTTCAAATAAACCCCACCTTGATAGTAATCTTGGTAAGAAATACCCGTCACTTTTAGAAAAATGATAATAAAGATAGCTGACAAAAGCAAGGGCGTTGTCAATGGATGGGGAAAACGTCTGTAAATCAGCATTCCCACTAGATAAGCTAGGATAGACAGGGCAAGCCCAAATAGGGGATTGGAAACAAATTCACTCATTTGGCATCTCCTTTCTCATAATCTCCCTCAAACCGTCTCTTGATAAACTGAACTACTAGGGCTATGAGGACAATATTGATGACTGCTGCAAAAAAGACAATCAAGACGATGGGCAAAAGATAGGGAGCAATCACATCAAACTTTTCCATGATTCCCACTGCTGGCGGCAAAAAGAGAATGGTCATATTGGCCAGCAAGAAATTCCCCACCATGTTGACATGCCTGGTTCTCAGCCACTTGAATTGTAGGGCTAGAAAGAGAATGATCAAACCGATAATACTGCCTGGGATGGGCAAATGAAAGAAACTGGAAATCCCCTCTCCGATTAGAGAAATCACAAAGAGAATCATTAATTGAACATATAATTTCATCCTAAACTCCACGAAATAGACTTCTGCATACCAGTTTACTCTTTTTCAGAAAATTTCAAGGAAACACACAAGAGATAATGAAAATTAGAAAGGAAAGGGGATACAGACAATTAAAACTAGTGAAAACAGGCGTGATATAGGATAAAAGATTTCATCGTCCTTCTTGCCAGCTCTCTTGAAAAGTAGTATAATTATTGCATGCGCAATCATCTTGTGATGCAGAGATTGTCCGTTAATGGACCTTCTTCTATTGATAACTCTAAAAAGAAAGGAGATACTATGACCTATTTGGAAAAATGGTTTGATTTCAATCGGCGTCAGAAAGAAATTGAAAGTCTCTTGGAAGAGACTATTGCCCAGCAGAGCGAGCAAAGTCTGACCTTGAAAGAGTTTTACTTGCTCTACTATCTTGACTTGGCTCAAGAAAAATCTCTACGCCAGATTGACCTGCCAGATAAGCTTCATCTGAGCCCGAGCGCTGTTTCTCGGATGGTGGCTCGCTTGGAAGCTAAAAATTGCGGTCTACTTAGTCGCAGGTGTTGTGATCAAGATAGACGATCTAGCTTTATCTGCCTGACAAGTGATGGGCAAAAAACACTGGCCTCTCTACAAAAGTCTGTCGAAGCAAGCTTGGAAACTGGTTTGGACTTCTTGATTTAAGATGATTTTAGAAAAAAGTTGCGTGCGCAATCATTTTTCTTGACATTCTCTTTTACAAGGAGTAAAATAAAATCATCATCAAACAAAGGAGTTTTAAACATGATTGAAATTACCTATCTAGATGCCAGCAAGAACGCAAGAACTGTAACCTTCGAATCTTATGAAGACTTTGATCGTTCACAACAAGCTTGCCTTATCGGCGTCGCAGACTACTACCCTGTCCAAAAATTAACTTACAACGGTCATGATTTGGACTACCATGGGACTTACGGAGATGTCTTCTTCTATCTCATGAAACAAGATTTAAGCCAATATAACTAAAAAAGGAGAAATACAATGGCAAAAGCAATTACAGATGCAACATTCGAACAAGAAACAAAAGACGGTTTGGTCTTGGTAGACTTCTGGGCAACTTGGTGTGGTCCATGTCGTATGCAAGGACCAATCTTGGATAAATTGTCTGAAGAACTTTCAGAAGATGTCTTGAAAATCGTTAAAATGGACGTTGATGAAAATCCAAACACAGCTCGTGCTTTTGGAATCATGTCTATCCCAACTCTTCTCTTCAAAAAAGACGGCCAAGTTGTGAAACAAGTTGCTGGTGTACACACAGCAGAACAAATCAAGGCCATCGTTGCTGAATTGAGCTAATCACACTAGAGACCAAGTACTTTCTTTGGTCTCTTTTTTCTTGCCCTTTGCCTTTTTTCAAAAAATATGCTAGACTGTAGGTAGAATATTACGATGTTTGGGACATGCCATCGCTAAAAAAAACCTTGACTTGGTATTTTTTAGCTCCCTCAAGGGAGCTTTTTGCGTGCTCTGAACATTTCCCATTTCGGAAGGAGTACTATGAAACGTCAATCTGCCTTGGTCGTCTTTAGTGGCGGTCAAGATTCTACAACCTGCCTCTTTTGGGCTAAAGAACACTATGAAACTGTTGAAGCCGTCACCTTTGCCTACGGCCAACGCCATCACCTCGAAATTCAAGTGGCTAGAGAAATTGCCAAGGAACAGGGCATTCGCCATCACATCCTAGATATGTCTCTGCTGGGACAAATCACTGAAAATGCCTTGACTTCTGATCTGGAAATTGAGCAAAAAGAGGGAGAGGTTCCCAATACCTTTGTTGACGGTCGCAACCACCTCTTTCTATCCTTTGCGGCAGTTCTTGCCAAGCAACGGGGCATTAAAGACATCGTGACAGGTGTCTGCGAGACAGACTTCTCAGGCTATCCTGACTGCCGTGATGTCTTTGTCAAGTCCCTCAATGTTACCCTCAACCTTGCTATGGATTACAACTTTGTTATCCAAACACCTCTCATGTGGCTAGACAAGGCTGAAACTTGGGAATTGGCTGACCAACTCGGTGCCTTTGACTATGTTCGTGAAAGACCTTGACCTGCTACAACGGGATTATTGGAAGTGGCTGTGGAGATTGCCCAGCCTGCCACCTACGGCAACATGGTCTAGATGTTTATCTGTCACAGAAAGGAGAGGCCTAATGTTTTTTGCACCCAAAGAAATCAAACAGGAAACTGGGGAGTCTCTGGTCTACAATCCTCACAGAACCTTGGTATCAAAAGAATTTACCTTTGATGCTGCCCACCACCTCTTTCACTATGAGGGAAAATGTAAATCCCTGCACGGCCACACCTATCATTTGCAGATTGCTGTCAGTGGATTTTTAGATGAACGTGGCATGGCCTACGATTTCGGAGACATCAAAGCTATCTATAAGAACTATTTAGAACCCCACTTGGATCATCGCTATCTAAACGAAACTCTTCCCTATATGAACACGACTGCTGAAAATATGGTTTACTGGATTTTCCAAACTATGAGTCAAGAGTTGCCAGACGAACGTGGTCTCCGTTTGGAATACGTTCGCCTCTATGAGACTCCGACTGCCTTTGCGGAGTTTAGACGGGAGTGGTTAGATGACTAGGGAACGTGTCCTCAAACTACCAGTTTTGGAAATTTTTGGCCCAACCTTTCAAGGCGAAGGTCGTGCAATCGGGCAGAAAACCATGTTTGTCCGCACTGCTGGTTGCGACTACCACTGTGACTGGTGCGATTCTGCCTTTACTTGGGATGGTTCTGAAAAGCCAACTCGCATGACAGCTGACGAGGTCATTGCTGCCTTGGATAAATTGGGGAGCTACGACTATGTAACCCTATCTGGGGGAAATCCTGCTATCCTAGCAGCCAACATGGCCGAATTGGTCACTAAACTCAAGGAACGTGGTGTCACTCTGGCTGTTGAGACCCAAGGCTCCCGCTGGCAAAATTGGTTAAAAGACATCGACCAAGTTACTCTCAGTCCCAAACCTCCTTCATCCAAGATGGAAGTCAACTTTGAGACCTTGGACTTTATCGTTTCCCAACTGGATCCAGACAAGGTCACCTTTAAAATCCCTGTCTTTGACGATGCAGATTTGACCTTTGCCAGAGGCATACAAGAACGTTACAAACCAGATGTCCTTTTCTTATCAGCTGGAAATCCTGAGCCCAAGGCCACAGGCAATATTGTCCAAGACCAACTGGACCGTCTCAAAGAACTCTGGGAACGAGTCGCTACTGACGATAGCTGGGGCAATGTCCGCGTCCTTCCTCAACTCCATACCCTTCTCTACGATAACCAACGCGGTGTTTAATACTCTTCGAAAATCAAATTCAAACCACGTCAACGTCGCCTTGCCGTACTCAAGTACAGCCTGCGGCTAGCTTCCTAGTTTGCTCTTTGATTTTCATTGAGTATAAAATTAGAAAGAAAAAATTATGTCACAACAAGAAGAAATGAAAAACCTAAGCCTCCTCGGCAACAAAGAAACCAACTATATTTTTGACTATCAACCAGAAGTCCTCGAATCCTTTGACAACCGTCATGTGGAGAACGACTATTTCATCAAATTCAACTGCCCTGAATTTACCTCACTGTGTCCAATCACTGCTCAGCCAGACTTTGCGACGATTTATATTTCCTACATTCCTGACAAGCTCTGTGTCGAGTCAAAATCCCTCAAACTCTATCTCTTTAGTTACCGAAATCACGGAGATTTCCACGAAAACTGTATCAACACCATTGGGAAAGACTTGGTCAACTTGCTAGACCCTCGCTATTTAGAAGTCTGGGGAAAATTCACTCCGCGCGGTGGAATCTCAATCGACCCCTACTACAACTACGGTAAGCCTGGAACTAAGTATGAAGGCTTGTCAGAACAACGCCTCTTCCAACACGACCTCTATCCAGAGAAAATTGACAACCGCTAATACTCTTCGAAAATCTCTTCAAACCGCGTCAACGTCGCCTTGCCGTATGTATGGTTACTGACTTCGTCAGTTTCATCTACAACCTCAAATCAGTGCTTTGAGCAACCTGCGGCTAGTTTCCTAGTTTGCTCTTTGATTTCATTGAGTATAAACAGATACGAAAAAGCCCTGTTCCTCAAACTGAGGAGCAAGGCTTTTTGAGTTTCAATTATTCTTCTGTTCCAAGAAAGTTTTTCGCAACAAGGGCTGCGAGAACTCCACCAGCGATTGGGGCAAGGATGAAAATCCATACTTGTTGAAGGGCTGCGCCACCTACCAAGATAGCCGGAGCCAAGCTACGGGCTGGGTTAACTGAAAGTCCAGTAATGTTCAATCCCACAAGGATCATGGCCATCAATGACAAACCGATTACCAAACCAGCAATCGCGCCATTTCCCTTGCTTTCTGAAGTCACGGTCATAATTACCAAGACAAACAAAGGTTGCAATAACTTCAAACAAGAAACCACCAAAGACAGTAACCCCGTTTGCCAAGGCATTTTCTCCAAGACTTGCAGTTGACATTCCTGAATTAGACAAGAGGAAGGAGACAGAAGCAGATGCTAAGAAAGCTCCAACTACTTGTCCAAGGATATAGTTTACAAGTTCTGAAGATGACAAGCGTTTGTTTACAAACATAGCAATCGAAACCGCTGGGTTCAAGTGAGCACCTGAAACAGTTCCGATTGAGTAAGCTGCCACCACAATTCCCAAACCAAAGGCAAAAGCAATTCCAAGGTGTCCAAGACCATCAAGACCATTTCCAAAAACAACAGCTCCTGTTCCGACGAACACAAGCATGAACGTACCGATTAACTCAGCGACAAATTTTTTCATTTTCTTTCTCCTTTTTTCAAAAACTAGATACTAGTCTATCAAAAGCAGGAAAGGGGTTCAAGAAAATTGATTGGAAAATACTGGTTTGCCTTACTGTCTTTTAATTGAGGGATTCGATAAAAAATACATTCCCTCTATAGGACCTATCAGTTGCTTATCTCATTAGCATCTAGCAACTTGATATAATCTAGACCCCAGTTCTCGACAGCATCTAAAACAACTCTGAATTCCTGCCCCATTTCAGTTAAGCTGTACTCAACTCGTGGTGGAACTTCGGCATAGACCTTTCGTTGAACAATCTTATCCTTTTCTAATTGACGGAGATGACGGGTCAAAATAGTTTGAGTAATCCCAGGCAATAATCTCTGCAATTCTTTAAATCGTTTGGTACCCGTACTCAACTGATAAATGATTACCAGTGCCCATTTCCCCGTTAAAACCCTCTGCGTTGTCGCAAATGGACAAATACCATACTCACTCACTTTATTTGTCATAAAATATCTTCTTTCTATTTTTTTAAAAAAAATTTATCTTTTAGTATCAATAAAAGTACTACTTTTGATACTAGCTATCAAAAAAGTGTCTACTTGTTTTTTTGTTTGTAACTGTTACAATTATATCATAAAAAAGAAATGGAGAATATATATGTCAACAAACTTAGAAATTTTCAACGCTTATAACCAAGCTTTAATTGCTGGTGACTCTCCTGGTGTCTTTGAAACGATGGCAGACGATATTGTCTGGCATCAATCTGGTACTCATAGTATATCTGGTACAGTTGTTGGTAAGGACAAGCTAGGACCTCACTTGGCTACATTTGCTGAGAAAACTAATGGAACCTTTAAGGTGGTAACAAATTGGGTTTCTGACAATGAGGATTTAATCGCAGCCAATGTTACTTTTATTGGAACACGTGCTGATGGTACTGAACTCAATATGAACGGGATTGACCTCTTCCGTATTGAAGACGGAAAAATCAAAGAAGTTTGGCTCTTCTCTTCAGATCAAGCTGAAGAAGATAGCTTTTGGGGATAATTTAAGAGGCCAGGACAAAAAATTTTGATTTCAGGAATTCTTTATTATAAATTTTTAAAATCGATAGATTAGAAAAAAGCGAACAAGACAGAATTCTGAGTGTCAGATAACTCGTTTTGTTCGCTTTTTATATTTAAGGTTAGACTTTTGTCCCAGACTCTTTTAATTTACTCTCCCAACTGGGCACTGTAGGCGATAATCTGGTCAACTGTGTCTGATAAGAACTGAATGGTATCACGGAGTGGTTTGTCTGTTGAAATATCAGCACCGATAATCATGGCTGACTCAAGTGGTGTCTTGCTACCACCTGATTTGAGGAGATTGAGCCAGTCTTCAGCACCAGTTTCTGAATGTTTCAGATGAAGGTAACCTGCAGTCGAGATGACTAGTCCTGCTGAGTAAGTGTAACTATACAATCCCATATAATAGTGAGCTTGGCGCATCCAAGTCAAAGCTGCATCGTCGTCGATTTCAATGGCATCTCCCCAGAAATCCGTCAAAACTTCCTTCATAATGCTGTTGAGTTTACTTGCTCCAAAGGTATCCCCTTCTTCAATCAGTGTATAAACCTTACGCTGGAAAGCTGCTTCCAAAAGGTGAGTGATAAAGTTATGGAAGTAGGTGTCTGTCAAGCGGTGAGCAAGGGCAAAGCGTTTTTGACGTGGGTCGTCAGATTGGTGCTCCAAGTAGTCACTGAGGAGCAATTCATTGAAAGTTGACGGTGCTTCAACATAGTAGGTCGACATGTGGGCATTGAAGTAGCTTTGGTGGTTGTCAGAAAAGATAAATTGACCAGAATGCCCGATTTCATGAATCAAGGTATAGACATCACTCAAACGGCCTGTCCAGCTCATGAGAACATAAGGATGCACGCGATATGGATCTGCCGCATAACCGCCAGAATCCTTACCACTATTGGCAGCAAGTCCACCCAGCGCTCTTCTTGATAGCAAGCAACTTCTTGACTGTATTCTTGACCCAAAGGTTCTACCGACTTCATGACCAAATCATAGGCGTCATCAATAGTCACTTGAGGATTAAGGGCGCTATCCAAGTCCAATTTCCAGTCTGCAAAGGTCATCTTTTTAAGACCATTGACCTTGGCAACATGCTTGAGGTATCTCTGAGCAACGGGCGCAAAATCCTTCATGATGAGGTCAATCTGACGGTCAAACATGGCACGATCGACTTCTTGCTCAGCTAGAAGATAATCAAAAACTGAGTCGTAGCCCTTCATATCTGCCAAGAGTTTTTCAGACTTTACTTGGGCTAAATAAGCTGCGGCAGCTGTATTCTGGTGCTTACGGAGTCCTTCTGAGAAGGAACGGAATGATTTCTCACGAACCTCAGCGTCCTCATGGTTTTGGTAGAAATTCTCATAGGTCACAAAGCTGTTTTTGTAGGTCTTGCCATGAGCTTCAAAGTCAGCCATTTCAAAATCCCCAGCTCGCATTTTAGTATAAATATCCTGCGGACTGTAGAAAACTTCACCGAGATTGGTCAAGGCCTTCTCCACATCAGCCCCAAGATAGTGGGCTTTTTTGATTTTGGCCTGACGAATGGCCGCCGTCAAATGAGGTAATTCACCCAAACGGTTCAAGACTTCCTCATCAGCTTCCACCAAGGCATCGTCAAAGAAGGTCAAGGCTACGCTAGCATCTGTTTCAAATTCCATCCCAGCTTGGGCAATATTAGCAAATTCGTCATTGCTATAATCTGTCGTCTGAGGCATAAAGCCATAGTTGCCAATATGGCTTATCTGAATGTAGATTTGTTCCAATTCCGCAAAGGCCTTCTCAAAATCCTCAAAAGTATGAAGATTACCCTTGTAGTCACGGATAAATTGATTAATGTCTTCGCGAGCTTTCTCGATTGCACGCAAGAAATCCTCACGATCTTGGTATAGGGCTGTTAAATCCCAAAGTTCCTTCTCTGGAAATTCTGAACGGTGTTTTTGTTCCATTTTCTTCCTCTTATTTCTCTAATTCTAATAAAACACTAAGGGCTGATAAGGTGTAAAGTGGTGCTGTTTCTGCTCGCAAAATGCGAGGACCAAGTCCTGCAAGAACAGCTCCTTTTGCTTCAAAACTTTCGATTTCCGCAGGTGACAGGCCACCTTCTGGACCAAAGATAAAGAGCAATTTGGCTCCTTTTTCAAGACCAGCGACTGCCTGTAAGAGCGCAGCGGCTTCACCTTCTTTGGCTGATTCTTCATAGGCTACTATGATAGAGTCAAATTGGTCCAGTTGAGCTAGAAAGTCTGATTTTTTCTCGAAAAGCTGGATACTTGGAACAACATTACGCTTACTTTGCTCTGCTGCTCCAAGGGCAATTTTTTCCAGTTTCTCAACCTTTTTACCCAACTTCTTGCCATCCCACTTAGCAACAGACCAATCGGCAGGGAAGGCCCAAATCTGGCTGGCACCCAGTTCTGTTACTTTTTGAGTGATGAACTCCAGCTTGTCTCCCTTGGGAAAACCAGATGCAATGGTCACTTGAACGGGCAGTTCCACATTGTCAGCTAATTCTTGGACCAATTCAAACTGACGGGCTTCTACATCCATCACGCGCGCCAATCGCTTAATTCCATCATCAAAGACCAAAGTAACCTCATCATCTTCCTTCAAGCGCATAACCTGAAACATATGCTTGCTGGTCTCCTTGTCCTCGATGGTGACAGGAGAGATAGCACTGCCTTTGACAAATACTGCTGCATGCTAGCCTCCAATCACACCAGAGATATCCTTGGTTTTCTTAAAGACACAGGCATTCCATTCCCCTTGAATCATGTGAGTTTCGAGGAAAAATCCAGCTAACTCAGCCGACTGGCGCACCATGTCCCACTTATCCTTGATAATGCCACTCATGATGAGGTAGCCTTCATCCTTGACCAAGCGATAGGCATCCTCCGTCAGATGAATGAGAATATCCGCCAAGATATTAGCCACGATAACATCTGCCTCAATCTCAACACCCTTAAGCAAATCTCCTGCTGCTACATGGATGTTTTCCATGCCAGGGTTGAGCTCAATATTTTCCTGAGCAACACGAACTGCCACATCATCTAGGTCATAGGCGAAAATTTCCTTAGCACCAAGTAGCGAGCTAGCAATGGAGAGAACCCCTGAACCAGTCCCCACATCTAGCACTGTCTCGCCACCACGAAGAACCTGTTCCAAGGCAAAGAGACTCATCTTGGTTGTTGGGTGGGTTCCCGTTCCAAAGGCCATACCAGGGTCTAGCTTGATAATTTTTTCTCCCGCAGTCGCCTCATAGTCTGTCCAAGACGGCACGATGGTCAAATCATGAGTGATACGAGCTGGTTCATAGTATTTCTTCCAGTTGTCTGCCCAGTCTTCCTCAGCCAAGGCAGTCGTACCCATTTTGACCTCTCCCAAATCCATAAAATCCGTTAATTCTGCTAAGCGAGCCTGCAAGTCCGCCTCAACCACTGCTACATCCACCGTGTCAGGGTAGTAGGCTGTCACAACGATTTCTTCTTGCTGCTCAACCTCTGGGAAAATCTCGCCGAAGCGGTCAACATTTCCCACATAGTCCATGCTGTCTTCAATCGCAACACCTTGTGCTCCCAGCTCAATCAAGAGATTGGAAACCAATTCCTCCCCCCTCACGCTTGACTGTAACTTTTAACTCTTGCCATGTTTCCATCATTAAGATACCAAGCCCGTAAAACACAAAACCAAAATAGGAAATTCTCTGAAAACGCTTTTGTCTAAGAGAAGTTTATCTTTTTGGTACAGTGTTTAGGGCGGGTTCAGTTTAGAAATGTAACCGAACCATCCTTTCTATTTCTCTATGCATTTTTTCATGTATACCATATCCATGCCTTCTTTTTCAGGTTCAATATGGGTTTGATGGTAGCCGTTCTTCTCATAGAAAGCAACCATACCTTCATCCTGTAATACTGTACACAAATCCCAGTGTGTGATGGTTGGAAATTCTTTTTCCAGTAAGCTTAAACCTTTAGATCCATAACCTTTTCCTTGATACTGAGACAAAATCGCTGCCGTTCCCAACCAAGCTTTCGTTAACTCGGCATTGGTCTGAACTCGTAAAAATCCGATTTTATCTTCGTTTTCTTTCACAAAGTAGTAATAGCTATTGGGACGCTCGACTAGTTTCCACTTGATTCGCTCGCGATCTTCTAGATAGGGATCATATTCATCCTGGTATTTGTCATAGACATCCTTAAAGCTAGCTCTTTGAATCGCAATGATGGTCTCTAAATCCTCTGCTCCTGCTCGTTCAAGTCTTATCATAAACTTTCCTCCAAATAATCCCTCAACCTCCCCTGGAGCTGAGGCACTGCCTGTTTAGAGTTCAAAAACTCCTCAATAGGCATCAGTTTATAAGCCTGTCCTTCATCTCCAAAGGTAATATTGTCAAATTGTTCTTGTCTTAGCTGACCAACCATAAAGACCGATTGCTTGTCTTTAAAGATTACGCTAGGATAAATCTTGCTCCAAAGCAGACAATCCTCAGTCAGATGAATTCCCAGTTCCTCATAAACTTCACGCGCTGCGCACTCGAAAGGACTTTCATCCCCCTCTCGTCCCCCACCAGGCAGTTCCCACATATTAGGCCATGGAATGTTTGCCTTATCATCGCGTAAGATAGTCAAGAGCCTATCCCCACAAAACAAAGCAATCTTGCAGCCTGTAAAATCAGAAATCTCTATTTCCATATTAGACTCCTTCAGTTAATTCCTTTTCCAGCTCGGCTAACCAGTTTTGATAATAGATTTTCTCATCCCGTAACATCCGACTGCTATTCATTTTACGTCTAGCAATCTTCATAGCCTTGTGAGTTTGAACTACATCTTTCCTTACCTTAAATTGATACCAAGCTTGAATGGCCTGCATATCTGTTGTTTTTATAGACAAAAAGGATTTGCCCCCTCGAATACTTGCATATTCTTCCGCTTTCTTATTATCTCCTTCCATCAGAGCAACTTGAAGAAGGTATAATTGAGAACTAGTTTTAGACATTGGATTATCTGTTTTCTCTAGCACAGACTGAAACTGTTGCTTTGCAAGCCCTATATTATCATCCAATATGAATACCAATCCCTGAAGAGTCTGAACACTTTCTGCAAAACTCCCTCTCACATCCTCATCAACAGATATGATAAAGTCTTTCAAGTCATATTCTTGAGGAGCTAGCAAGGTCTGGGCGGAATGTCTCAACATCAGGTAGGCGTATTTCGTATTTTCAGGGTGTTGTAGTAATTCCCAAATTTTTGCTCCATCGGTAATCCCAACTGGCAGAGCATTGAATAGAAGAAGAGATAAATTTAGATAAATCCAAGTGCCTGCAAAATACCAGTTTGTTGTCAAAAAACCAAAAAGTGTTGCCAATAATATCAAGCAAAGGTGAACTATCAAGCCTCCTGAAAGCATCAAGATGATTCTTTGATCACTTTCATTCTCTTTTAAACCAACATACTGAGCACCAACATTTTTTATAACTGCTGTTCGACTAAGATGAAGCCTTCCTGACTTTTTGGTTAAAAGAAAGTTCCCTAATCCAAAAGCCACCAGACGATAGCCTGTCAAGTAGCCACAAAAAGCATGTCCCAGCTCATGAAGAATAAAGATTAAGTACATGCTTAGAAGAGCGAAGGCATAACCAAAAGTAAAGACTAAAACTGCGGAATACCCTAACTCTGCAAATGCGATGGTTCCACAAGCAAAAGCCAGCATAATAAAGACAACAGCTAGCACATAAACCAAATAAATCCCAATTTTCTTCATAAAATCTCCAACCAACTCCTAGTATCTCGGATAAGGATAGAACTCTCCCTCTTCCAAGCCTACTTTTCCTTCTTCAAAGACTTCTTGGTTCCATTCCATGACGAATTCTTCTGCTTCTGGGTCTTCCAAAAAGTTCATGAGAGCATCTAATCCAACCTCTGCAGTATCTTTGAGGAAAAGGGCAAAGTAAGATAAAAACTCACGAGAAAAACCTTTCTTAGGCAGGTAAGGGATGACTGTAAGATAGTCTTCTGCATTAACAGTTGATTTGGCAGGATTGTAAAAAAGCACTGCTTCTTCAAAGAGGATATCTTCTGATGAAACCTCTCCATCTTCATCCACCATCTCCACTCCAGCAGCATTTTGCGCTTCCAATAGAAAACTTACTTCAACCGCATGGTTGCGCTTATCCCAACTAATCTCAAAGTCAAAGGGAAAGTTCTTCTCCAATTCTTCCTCTAAAACATCTAAATCCGTATGTTGCCATTCTGTCCTCTTTCTATGCGATTCTTAAATCGCCCCGATTGCTCGGAAATATGCTAAAATAGATACTACCATCTTACCACATATACATCAGAAAATCCACGTTAGAAAGGACTGCTATGCCAGATAATCTCGCGCTTCGCATGCGCCCTAAAACTATTGACCAGGTCATCGGTCAGGAACATCTGGTCGGACAAGGAAAAATCATCCGCCGCATGGTGGAAGCCAACCGCCTGTCCTCCATGATTCTCTACGGACCTCCTGGAATCGGCAAAACCAGTATTGCCTCTGCCATCGCTGGAACGACCAAGTATGCTTTTCGGACCTTCAATGCGACAGTAGATAGTAAAAAAAGACTCCAAGAAATCGCGGAAGAGGCGAAATTCTCTGGAGGATTAGTCCTGTTACTGGACGAGATTCATCGGCTTGATAAGACCAAGCAAGACTTCCTCTTGCCTCTCTTGGAAAGTGGACTGGTCATCATGATTGGCGCTACGACTGAAAATCCTTTCTTCTCTGTCACTCCTGCCATTCGCAGTCGAGTTCAAATTTTTGAGTTGGAATCTCTGTCTAACCAAGACGTCAAAGATGCTCTTCAAATAGCTCTAAATAATCCTGAACGTGGCTTTGATTTTCCAGTAGAACTAGATGAGGATGCGCTGGATTTTATCGCAACCTCTACAAACGGAGACCTTCGCTCTGCCTTTAACTCACTGGACTTGGCTGTTCTCTCTACTCCTGAGAATGATAAGGGCATCCGCCATATCACCCTTGATATCATGGAAAATAGCCTGCAACGGAGCTACATTACCATGGACAAGGATGGAGACGGTCACTATGATGTTCTATCTGCCCTGCAAAAGTCTATCCGTGGCTCGGATGTAGATGCTAGTCTTCACTATGCTGCCCGCTTGATTGAGGCTGGTGATTTGCCTAGTCTCGCTCGTCGCTTGACCGTTATCGCCTATGAAGATATCGGTTTGGCCAATCCTGAAGCCCAGATTCATACCGTGACTGCTCTGGATGCCGCCCAAAAGATTGGGTTCCCAGAAGCCCGCATTCTCATTGCTAATGTCGTGATTGATTTGGCCCTTTCTCCAAATCCAATTCAGCATACGTGGCTATGGACAAGGCACTTGCCGACCTCAAAACATCAGGACATTTGCCTATTCCGCGCCACCTGCGTGATGGTCACTACAGTGGGAGCAAGGAACTGGGGAATGCCCAAGACTATCTCTATCCACACAACTATCCTGGAAATTGGATTAAACAAGACTATCTGCCAGAAAAAATCCGTAACCATCACTATTTCCAAGCAGAAGATACTGGTAAATATGAACGAGCTTTGGCTCAAAGAAAGGAAGCTATCGACCGTTTACGAAAAATCTGAAATCCTTTTCAAAAAATTGCACTTTCCTCTTGATTTTTTTTGAAAAAGTGGTATCATATAAACATAGAAACGCTGTGGTGTACGACTTCACACTTAAGTGTTGACCGACTATTTTTTGTATTATTAGGGAAACAAAAGTCTTCTAACAGCATGTAGGCCGTCTCACACGGAAACAGCTTCAGTTAGAGCGAGTTGCCCACCTGCTTAATTGCGCGGGTTCAATACAAACCGTGAAGTTTCGGCACCAATACAGCTTTTTTCTTTGCCTCCTTAGCTCAGCTGGCAGAGCAGCGGACTCTTAATCCGTGGGTCACAGGTTCGATCCCTGTAGGGGGCATCTAAATCAACAGGAAAAAGCCTTAATTTCAAGGCTTTTTTTGCTTGTCTATAACTGATTTGCTCCATCATTTGCCCCACTTTTAAATCTATCTTTTCTTTTTGAACCAAATTACATCTTAACAAATAGTGTAAAGCCAGTTACTTTTGCTTTGATGCCATACAATATTTTCATGTAGAGAAGACAAATTTTATCTTCTCTTTTTATTTTCAAAATAATAAAAACTGATTTTCTTTTCATAAATCAGACTGAAACTTCCAAATTTTCCATTTTGTTTATTGATATTTCCTCTAAAAAGGTGTATAATATTTTTATTATCAAACTATACTATACTATACTATATAGGGGGTATTGAAATGAAATTTTCTAATCGTTTACTGCTATTCCTTGCAGGAGTTGTTTTTGTCCTTTTAGGACTTTTCCTATTTACAAACCCAGTAGCTAATCTTGTTGCTTACAGCTGGTGGATTGCATTTGGTTTACTGGTTTCTTCTATAGCAGCTATTTTAGGCTATTTCTCTGTACCAAAAGAGCTTCGCTCACCAGCTCATCTTTTCCAAGGGATTGTTAATCTTCTCTTAGCTCTTTACCTCGTTGCCTATGGCTTTGTGACGCTGCCAGTTGTCATTCCAACTATTTTAGGAATTTGGTTAATTGTAGAAGCCATTATAGCTTTCTTTAAAGGCAATCGTCTGGGATTGATTTTCCCTATTATTGGCAACCATATCATGTGGATAGCGTTGCTTGCATTTTTACTAGGTCTAGTGATTTTGTTCAATCCAGTAGCTACAAGTGTCTTTGTCGTTTATGTCGTTGCCTTTGCATTTTTAATTGTTGGTTTCACCTATATCCTTGATGCCTTTCGTAAATAATCTAGCTGCCATTTTGGGCATATTAAAATAGCTGGGAAGTTACATTCTCAGCTTTTTCTGTTGCCTCCTTAGCTCAGTTGGTAGAGCAGTAGACTCTTAAGCTATGGGGCGCAGGTTCGAGCCCTGCAGGGGGCACATCTAAATCAACAGAAATAAGCCTTGAAACCAAGGCTTTTTTTAACGTCTAATAGCTTTTTGTAGAAAAGTATTTAAAAATAAAAGAGAAGAGAATCTCTCACTCTCTTCTCAGTATATCTTATTAAATTTAGTTTTTCTTAATCTACCTGATTTTCCTTTGCAACGACAAATTCTTTAACCAGTCGATAGATAACAGCAAATACGGGGGTAAAGAATATCATTCCAAGTAGTCCGAAAAGATTCCCTCCAATACTAGCAGCCGCAAGCGTGAAAATAGCTGGCAAACCAATAGACTGACCTACAACTCTAGGATAAATAAGGTTTCCTTCAATCAGCTGTATAACTTGATATAGAAGAAGAGAAAGTAAGGCTTGAGTAGGACTCACTGTGAAGATAAAAATCGCTCCCACAACACAAGCAATCATAGGCCCTACATAAGGAATGAACGATAGCACTCCTGCAAAGATACCTGTCATTACTCCATAGGGTATCCCAAACACGCTGTAACCAACCGCTATCATAACTCCTATGATAACTGCTTCAATCAGCTGACTCATCAAAAATTGGTCATAAGTCTCTAGTGCTACTTGTCCAATGTAAGTCAACTTTATCACCACCTTCTCTGGAAGAAAAACTTTTAGAAGTCGACTCGTCATCGCTGCCAAATGTTCCTTACTGGATAAAAATAAAAAGGTGAAGACTATAATCAAAAAGGCATTCATTATACTTGAAAAAATATTGCCGATATTACTAGTCAGACCGGATAAGAAGGTTATCAAAGCTTGACTAATAGAACTAGATTGTCCCTGTATGCCTGATACGATAGTTGACAACATGTCTTTGGTTACAAATTCCGAGCTGCCTAGCAATTTCCCAAGTTGAGTAAGGACTGTTGAAAGGACTGTTCCCAGCTGACTAATAGTCTGAGCTAGGGTTGGCAGCACCAAAACCAAAAGAGCAATCACGATTAAGATAAGAGCTAGGAAAACAAGTACCATGGCAATCGGACGACGCAACTCTGCCTTTACCTTCAATTTAACTAAGTACTGTTCAATTTTTTTCATAGGAACATTAAGCACAAAAGCAATAACAGCACCATAAATCAAGGTTGATATTACATCAAAGAGAGAGATTGCTCCTGATATAAAGCTCGATGCATTCAGAATTACAAGAGCAACCAGCCCTATAAAAAGGATTAACGGAGTATATTTTTTAACTAAGTTCATAAATTCTCCTTAATAAACATGTTTAGATACGACTATACTATTTGGTTTTTCAAACTCTCGATTAAGGTAGGCTTGGTAAGTTCCTGGAGCGATAAATCCTTTGGGTGAGAGGATATCGGTGCCAGCCTGACCGACTATGGTATCAGCCAAGAGCACACAGTTTGTAGATAAGACAAAGTAGGATTTAAACTTAGATTTGATAAATTTATAAAGTTCCCCATCTGTCTCATGTCTGATTTTATAAGCGTAGGTGTAGTCTTCCTTACCATCACCTGTCATGATTTTATCTGCACTTGGCTCCCATGGAATCGTCAGTTGTTTCAATTCAGCCAACTTTTTCTGAACTGCTTTTTCCATTTCAGGCGTCAAATCTATCCCATAACCAAAAAGCGTTTTTTGACTCTCACGTTTACATAGGTCAATGTACTTGTCACGATCACAGAAATATAAGACACCATCTCCTACCATGCCAAATAAGGTCTCAGAAGACGGATCATAGTTGCCATAAGAAATAACACGGCCTTGATAGCAGATATCCACATGACCAATAGCTGAAAACAGGGAGGTCTCAGCTGTATGAACAAAAATTTCTAGCTCTGCTGTCTTACCAGACTTCACTATTCCAAGATGGATATCTTCTTCCTCATCAGCATTTCCAGCATAAATTTGTTAACTTTTGCTAAAGTTCTTGCAGGGATGAGAGCGGCTAGGACAATAGGTAAGCTAATTCTAATACGACGTTTGAGATGGTTTTTCCCAATTTCCCCCTCAAACAAGAAACCATCACGGATATTGGACACACCATAAAGGAAAAAATAAGCCCCTAATACAAAGAGTTGAAAGACAGAATTTCCTGTAGAGGACAAAAGACTAGTCCCACCAAGAAAAACTAGTACGAGTCCATCTAGTAAGAGACGAAAACGAGGTCGAATTTTGTTTTTGCGGTAGAGAACATAGGTGACAAGGTTAATACTAGCATGAAAAATCTGATAAACTCCAATCACAAGAGCCAAAATATAAATCGGCACATCCGTCGCAAGATTGGAGCCAAGCAAATATCCCAGCACTAACAATTTAACCAGTGCAACTCCCAAGGTGTCCGTTGACTGACTTTTTTTGAAAATACGTAATACTAAATCTAAGACCGTTGCTATCCAAGCTAAAAACAGAACCAGTCGAATAACCTTTACTGGCAACCAAGTCCCCGTGACCATCAAGATGAGACCTAGCAGAACAAACAAGAACCCCTGAGCAAGTAATTTCTTACCTGTCAGACCTAAAGATAGAATTTTCGCCATATAAAAACCTTTCAACAATAAAAATTAAACACTCCGATTAAACTGACTAGTAAATAGCCAACACTACAAACAGCCTGTGCCAGCAACATATGGTGACTAGAAATGACTGTAGTAATGTCACCATCTTGTCTTATGCACTTCTAAAATTTGTTATATTGATTAGAAACCAGAGCTTATAAAAACTAGCTAAACTCGAGAGATAGACACAATTGCGACGAAAAAATGTATAACCAATTCAACTTGTTAAGGTAAGAAAGCATTATTTCCAATCTATTAATTATTCATCTATTACCTATTATGACACAATATTCCCTATAGTTCAACTTTTTACTTGTTTTTATATTACACGGACTAAAAAGTTTTCAACAGTTGATTGCATTTGTTTTAATAAGTTTTAACCTTTCTTGGTTAGATAAAAAAAGAACCATACAGTTTAGAATCTGTATGGTTTTTGCCCCACTTTTGTCCCATTTTTAAATCATGACATTGAAAATACCTAAAATCACTTATATTTCAATATTTTTAATTGCTCTCAATATGAAAGTCCTTTCCAAATCCCTGTAGGGGGCATCTACATACAACAGGAAAAGCCTTGATTTATAAGGCTTTTTGCTTTCCTTTTAAAAATTGTCGTGCAATTTGCCGTGTTTTTACAACAAACTTTTCACAGCCATAAATTCCTCACTAATTTTTTCCTCCAATGTGTGACCATAAACTTCAACCAGCATAGAGATATCTTTGTGTCCTAAAATTTTCGCAATAACTCCCAAATCAATATTATTGTGCCATAGATAACTACCATAAGTGTGTCTAGCTCCTTTGGTAGTAATCAATGGAGAAATTTGCAATTCCTTCAACATTACTTTTATAGCTTTATTGACTGTTGCAATATCTGGAACATCGTAGGCATATCCATAATGCTGAAAAATCATTTTATACCTATTCTTGATTCCTAGCTCTTTATTGGCCTTCTCCTGTTCAATTTTTAGGACTTGTAATATCTTAATACATTCTTCGTCTATCGGTACCATCCGAATAGACGTTTTGTTTTTGGAGGGACAAATTTATGAGAACGGGTATTAAACCTCCTATAATACTGAATAAAATATTTCAGGCTCTTGATAATAATGTCGCAGTCTTGAAGATTGTATTTTACAATACCAACAAATTCATTCTTTTCCCAAGTAATAATATCTCCAAAGGCTGTTACCAACAGCGGAAAAAGAAGTAAGGAACTATTCATAATAATATCCGTAGCAAATCTTTGCATTTTTGCCTTATCTTCTTTAAGATAGTACTATTAAAAAAAGAAAAGGTGAAAATCATGGAAACATATACACTTGCAAATGGGGTTGCTATTCCTAAAATTGGTTTTGGAACTTGGCAAATTGCCGAAGGCGAAGAAGCCTATAACAGCGTTAGCTTCGCACTTAAGGCGGGTTACACACATATTGATACCGCACAAATTTACGGTAACGAGGTTTCTGTAGGTAAAGCGATTGCTGATAGTAATTTGGCACGTGAGGATATTTTCCTAACTACCAAACTTTGGAATGATAAGCATGATTACGAGTTAGCTAAGACTTCTATCGATGAGTCTCTCGAAAGACTTGGTGTGGATTATTTGGATCTTTTACTTATCCATTGGCCTAATCCAAAGGCGCTTCGTGAGAATGATGATTGGAAGGCTGGCAATGCGGGTGCATGGAAGGCTATGGAAGAAGCCTACAAAGAAGGTAAGGTGCGTGCTATCGGTGTGTCTAACTTTATGCAACACCACCTAGAAGCTCTTATTGAAACAGCTGAAATTGTTCCACATGTCAATCAAATCCTCTTGGCTCCAGGTTGTAACCAAGAAGACTTAGTTGCCTATTGCCAAGAGCGCGATATCCTTCTTGAAGCCTATAGTCCACTAGGTACAGGTAGCATTTTTGGAAATGAAGATGTTGAAGCAGTGACTGAACGTAACGGTAAATCTGTGGCACAAGTTGCTCTGCGTTGGAGCCTTCAAAAAGGTTTCTTGCCACTACCTAAGTCTGTAACACCTAAAAATATTGAAGGCAACCTAGATATCTTCGACTTCGACTTATCAGAGGAAGATATGGCAGTCCTGGATAAGATTCAAGGCATCAAAACTCAGGATGATCCTGACAAAGTTAATTTTTAATAGGATTTTAAGCAACTCGTCAGGGTTGCTTTTTAGCGTGTTTCTTTAGATTTGCTATAATGAAACAATCATTTTTTATTTATATATGGGAGTTACGTAATGGAGTCTCGAAATCTTTTGCCTCAAAATACACGTACTTCATTATCAATCGTCAAACACTCCGCCTGTAAGCTGGTACGTGAGGTAAATGTGCTCCAAGGTTTTGACAATTCGCGCCACATGAAGTTATTTAAGCATATCCTTTTCTCTCATTGCCATTTTCTGTTAAAATAAATTATATTTCTAAAATTGAAAGGACTTAATATGACAACTCTTATTAAACATAAACGTGTAAATTATTCAGAACTTTTTTATGACCTAGTTTTTGTTTTTGCAATTTCAAAAGTAACTGCTTTAATTCACCATCTTCATAACGGTATTTTGACTTGGAATTCTTTGCTTGATTTTTTCATGTCTGTCTTGCTTCTCATCAATGCCTGGATGATTCAAACCGTTTATACCAATCGCTATGGAAAGAACTCTTTATTTAACATGGTAATCATGTTATCAATATGGGACTTTTACTCTTTATATCCAATTTGATTAAAGATGATTGGCAACAATATTTTCATTATGTCTGTTGGGCTATTGGTACATTAACCCTTACCTTATTTTTTCAATATTTGGTTGAGTTTTTAAAAAAATCAACCGATAATGTTCATAGGGAAAGTATCAAAGGTTTTCTATGGATAACAGGTCTAGGAAGTTTAGAAATCTATCTAGCAGCTCTTCTTCCTATTTACATTGGAGTCTATATCCTTTATGCTAGTATTCTGCTAACATTTATTACGCCAATTACCTCGATTAGTAAAGATGAGCATTTCCAGATAGTTCTCCCCCATTTAATCGAGCGCATCTCCCTTCTTGTCATTATTACGTTTGGAGAGATGATTATGGGGCTAGTTAACTTCTTTACAATCGAGAAATTCTCGATTTATTCGGTTCTTTATTTCATTATTATGCTTTCTCTGTTCTTGTTTTATTTTGTTCAATTCGACCATGCTATTGATGAAGAATCTAATCAAAAGGGACTATTTCTAATTTACAGTCACTATCCTATTTTCATTGGACTTCTTATGATGACCGTTTCGATGAGTTTTCTTCTGAATCCTGAAACTAATCTTCTCTTTGCAACCAGCTTCTTTTATATCGGAATTGGCCTCTTCCAAGCTGCTGTCCTAGCAAATGGGCCCTATAACAAACACTATCTTCGCTATTCGAAAAGTTACTACTATGTCCAAGCTACACTCTATCTGGCTGCCTTGATTCTCTCTTTAATCTTTGCTTCTAATCCTATAATAGTAGTAAGTATTACAACCATTTTAGCTCTAGCTATAGCTATTCATTCTATTTATTTTTATATGACACAGACTAAAAAACATTCCACACCTTACTGGGAGTTGTTTTAATGAGTTTATAACATAAAAAAGCCTTGGAATCAAGGCTTTTTTGCTTTCTATCTAAACTTTTTCATAACGTATTTTCGTACAGGTGCTTCAATGGTTTGAACAATTTCAAATCCTTCTTTTTGATAGAGGTGCTTGGCTACTTGATTTGCCTCATAGACATTTAGAGAAATACTATCTATGTCTCCTTTTTCAAAGGCCAAACTAACAAATTTCCTTAAAGCCTGGCTACCTAAGCCCTGCCCCTGTTTCTGGGGATTGATAAAAAATCTCCCGATATGAAGATTCCTGTCTTCTAGTCTAATTTTCTGGATAAGACCGATAAACTCTTGTCCATCAAAGATTGAAAAGAATCCTTCCAAATCTTGCAAGATTTGAATTGTTAAGGGAAAAGGAATCTTTGGCCCCATCCATTGTTCTTGAAAGGATTTGCCGAGGGAGTTGGACCATTGGCATACGAGCTGGGCATTTTCTATGCTCACATTTTCTTCAAAACGAATTGTCATCTTGACCTCACTATCTTGTCTATGTTTCTCCATTATACTACTTCTCCCATTTTTTACGAATAGATAAGTATGATTGATTTTTATTTTTTTCTTGTCGGGAGCATTCTCGCTTCCTTTCTTGGTTTGGTCATTGACCGTTTTCCTGAGCAATCCATTATCCTACCAGCTAGCCACTGCGATGCCTGTCAGACTCGCTTGTGTCCCTTAGATTTGATTCCGGTTCTCTCGCAGGTCTATAATCGCTTTCGCTGTCGTTACTGCAAGGCTCCTTATCCTATCTGGTATGCCCTCTTTGAACTAGGCTTAGGACTCATCTTTCTGCTTTACTCTTGGGAATTACTTTCCTTGAGTCAAGTCATCTAATCACTGCGGGTTTGACCCTGGGCATCTACGACTTTCGCCATCAGGAATATCCCTTACTGGTCTGGATGACTTTCCACCTAATCCTAATGGCCGGCTCTGGCTGGAATCTAGTCATGGTCTTCTTCCTTGTCCTTGGAATTTTGGCTCATTTTATCGATATCCGCATGGGTGCAGGGGATTTCCTCTTTTTAGCTTCTTGTTCTCTCGTCTTTAGTGCGACCGAATTACTCATCTTGATTCAGTTGGCTTCTGCGATGGGAATTCTAGCCTTTCTCCTGCAAAAGAAAAAGGAAAGACTTCCTTTTGTGCCTTTCCTCTTACTCGCTGCTTGTGTAATTATTTTTGGTAAGCTACTGCTTGTTTGATAAAGTCCTGAATCTGCTCTCCTTGATGGAGAGCTTTTACGATTTTTGAACCAACGATAACACCATCTGATACCGCATTGAAGCGTTCAACATCGGCTTGACTAGATACACCAAAGCCTGTCAAGACTGGGATATCGGCCACTTGATGCAATTGTGCCAAGTGCTTGTCCAAGTCTGCGCGGTAATTGCCAGATTTCCCTGTCACCCCATTGATGGCAACGGCATAGACAAATCCTTCTGCCCCATCAATCAACTCTTTCTGGCGCTCAATTCCTGTGGTCAAGCTTACTAAAGGAATCAAAGTAATGTCTGTATCTGCCAAATGGTTCTACAAAGTTGGCATGCTCATGAGGCAGGTCTGGAATAATCAAGCCCTTAACCGCTGTATCTGCCAAATCTTTGACAAACTTCTCAACACCGTACTGAAAGAGGGGGTTGAAGTAGGTCATAATGACCAGTGGAATCTCTGTTTCAATGGTTTTCAAGGTTTCAACTAAAGCCTGGGTAGAGGTCCCGTGGGCTAAACTGCGCAAGCCAGCTTCTTCGATAACAGGTCCATCTGCAACAGGGTCTGAAAAGGGAATGCCCACTTCAATGGCAGAGACACCCAAATCTTCTAAAAAGTGGATTGTTTCAGCGAGTCCATCCAAACCTTTTGCGTGGTCACCAGCCATGATATAGGGAACAAAAATTCCTTTTCCAGCTGCTTTTATAGCGTTTAATTTTTCTGTTAGTGTCTTAGGCATGAGCTTCTCCCTTCTTTGCTGCATCTGCTTCCAAGCGGTCTTTGACTTGAACCACATCCTTGTCACCACGACCTGATAGACAGACAATCATGGACTTGTCTGGACCGAGTTCTTTGGCCAATTTCACCGCAAAAGCAATAGCGTGGCTAGATTCCAAGGCTGGGATAATCCCTTCCACACGAGACAAGAGTTGGAATCCTTCCAAGGCTTCTTCGTCTGTCACAGGGACATAGCTGGCACGTTTGATATCGTGGTAGTGAGAATGTTCTGGACCGATACCAGGATAGTCCAAACCTGCTGAGATAGAGAAGGCTTCAAGAATTTGACCATGGGCATCTTGGAGCACATCCATGAGAGAACCATGAAGGACACCCGGACGACCCTTGGTCAAGGTAGCTGCATGGTGCTCCGTATCCACACCAAGTCCAGCTGCTTCAGCCCCATACATGGCTACTGACTCATCTTCTACAAAGGGATGGAAGAGCCCGATAGCATTCGACCCACCACCAACACAGGCTACTAGAGCATCTGGTAAATCTTGACCTGTCAAGTCACGGTACTGTTGTTTGGCTTCCCTACCGATGACACTTTGGAAGTCACGGACGATTTCTGGGAATGGGTGAGGCCCCAAGGCAGAACCAAGGATATAGTGGGTATCATCGATATTAGCCACCCATGAACGAAGAGCTGCATTGACCGCATCTTTGAGCACGCGCGAACCGTCTGTCACTGCCTCAACCTTAGCTCCCAAAAGCTCCATACGGAACACATTGAGGGCTTGGCGTTTGACATCTTCCTCACCCATGTAGATAGTACATTCCATGTTAAAGAGGGCTGCAGCAGTTGCAGTTGCCACACCGTGCTGACCAGCACCTGTTTCAGCGATAATTTTCTTTTTACCCATGCGTTTAGCAAGCAAAACTTGTCCCAAGGCATTGTTAATCTTGTGGGCCCCTGTATGGTTAAGGTCTTCCCGTTTGAGATAAATCTTGGCTCCGCCGATATGCTGAGTCAAATTTTTTGCGTAGTAAAGGGGAGTTTCACGCCCCACGTACTGACGCAAGAGTTGGTTTAATTCCTCTTGGAAACTTGGATCTGCCTGACTTTCACGGTAGGCCTTCTCCAACTCCAAAACTGCTGTCATCAATGTTTCTGGGACAAAACGTCCACCGAATTTTCCGTAAAATCCATCTTTATTTGGTTCTTGATATGCCATTCTTTACCCTCTCTATAAATCTTCTAATCTTTCCTGATCTTTTTGTCCATCTGTCTCCACTCCGCTCGATACATCGACTGCATAGGGAGTAAAATGTTGAATTGCTTTTACGACATTGTCTTCATTAAGCCCACCTGCGATAAAGAAGGGCTGAGTTAATCCAGTCGTATCCAGTTGACCCCAATCAAAGGTCTGGCCACTCCCAGCCACAGGAGCATCAAAGAGTAGATAGTCTGCCTGAGAATGAGGCACATGCCCATTTCCATCCACCTGCACAGCCTGAATGCTGGCACAAGGCAAATTCTCAAACAAATCATCTGCTACCTGACCATGAACTTGAACCAAGTCCAAGCCAACTTTTTCAATCGCTTCTAGCAGTTGAGCTCGACTTGGTGAAACAAATACACCAACCTTTTTAACGTTCACTGGAATGAGCTTTGCCAGCTCAGCAGCCTGTTCTAAGGTCACCTGTCTCTTACTAGGTGCGAAGACAAAACCGATGTAGTCTGCTCCTGCTGATACGGCTGTTTCCACCGCTTCCTCGGTCGATAATCCGCAAATTTTAACCTTTGTCAATCTGCAACTCCTTGATTCTCTGGGCTACATCTTCTGCCTGCATGAGAGCTGTCCCTACTAAAATGCCGTTAAAGTATGGTGCTACTCGCTCTGCATCCTGCCCTGTGAAAATAGCTGATTCAGAAATATACAAGCAATCATCTTTGAAGTGTTTAGCCAAGTCTACACTGGTCTCCAAATCGACCTCAAAGGTGGTCAAGTTTCGGTTATTAACTCCGATAATCTGAGCACCGAGTCTGTGAGCTACCTCTAGTTCAGCTAGATTGTGGGTTTCCACCAAGACTTCCAGACCAAGCTCTGTCGCGTAGTCGTAGAGTTCCTTAAGGCGTTCTTCTGACAAGGCAGCCACAATGAGTAAGATGACTGTTGCACCTGCATTGCGAGCACGGATGATTTGCTTTTCATCGATGATAAAGTCCTTGTTGAGCGTTGGAATCTGTACCTGACTGGAAATCCCCCGTAGATAATCCAAATGACCTTTAAAGAAAACCTCATCTGTCAAAACCGAAATCATCACTGCTCCGTTCGCTTCATAAGTCTGGGCCTGTTGCACAATATCCACATTGAGATTGATATCTCCCAGACTAGGGCTAGCTTTCTTAACTTCAGCAATTACCTGCAAGCGATCTTGATGATTCTTCAAAAAGTCAGCCAAGCGATAGGTCTGGCGCAAGGGCTGGATTTCCTCCAGCTCCATCTGCTCGACCTCACGCGCCTTCTGCTCCAAGATTCGTGCTAAAAATTCCTGACTCATTTTTGGTACTCCTGTAACAGTCTAAGTTTTTCAAGGGCCTTGCCACTAGCAATCACTTGACGGGCCAAGGCAACTCCATCCTTAATACTAGCCACCTTACCATTAGCATAGAAACCAAGACCAGCATTTAAAACTGTCGTTTCCAAGAATGGACTTGGTTCATTTTTAAGAACTCTGAGCAAAATTTCTGCATTTTCCTGAGCGTTGCCTCCACGAATATCTTCGATAGCGTAGCGTTCCATCCCTAGATCTTCTGGAGTAAAGCTTGACAAGGTGATTTCGCCATTTTCAAGAAGTGCAATCTTGGTTGTTCCATTCAAACCAGCTTCATCCAGTCCTTCTGGCCCAGCAACAACGATTGCACGTTTGCGACCCATATTTTTCAAAACCTGAGCTGTACTTTCTAGCAGTTCTGGACGACTAATTCCAAGAAGCTGTGTTTCCAAAGCCATTGGATGAATCAGTGGACCAGTCAAGTTCATAATCGTTGGAATTCCCAATTCCAAACGAGCTGGCATGATATATTTCATAGCTGGGTGCATATTTTTAGCAAAGAGAAAGACGATTCCAGTTTTATCAAAGACCTTACCTAGTTCAGCTGGTTTAAGGTCTAGGTTGATGCCCAAGGCTTCAAGGACATCTGCAGATCCAGATTTAGAAGAAATCGAGCGGTTACCGTGTTTTGCCATATGAACACCGCCACCAGCCAAGACAAAGGCTGCAGTTGTGGAAATATTAAAACTGAAAGACTTGTCCCCACCTGTACCACAGTTGTCCATGGCATCATGAATTTCAGTTGGAATGTGTTGGGCATGGCCTCTCATGACTTGGGCAATGGCTGTGCGTTCTTCAGGTGTTTCCCCCTTCATCTTAAGAGCCAAGAGAAGAGAAGCAATCTGCGCCTCTGTTACACGCCCAGTTACGATACGCTCAATGACATCCGTCATTTCCACACCTGATAAATTTTCAAATTTTGCTAGTTTTTCAATAATATCTTTCATCCTAGTTTCCTCACTTTACAACCTTCTCGATAAAATTCCGAATAGAAGACAAGCCATCTGGCGTTCCGATACTTTCTGGATGGTACTGGAAGCCATAAATCGGTAGGTTTTTATGTTGAATCCCCATGATGGCTTGGTCATCAGTTGAACGAGCTGTCACTTCAAAGTCTTCTGGCATTTCTTCAATCAAAATACTGTGGTAACGCATGACCGCACGGCCATCCTCAATGCCTTGATACAAAACAGATGGCGCTTCAAAGCTGATATTGCTCTGTTTCCCATGCATGACTTTTGGAGCCAAACCTAACTTACCACCAAAGACTTCTGCGATAGCTTGGTGGCCCAAACAAATCCCTAAAATCGGCTTCTTGCCAGCAAAATCACGAATCATGTCTTCCATCTTACCAGCATCAACTGGCCAACCAGGACCAGGAGAAAGACCAGACCATCTGCTTTTTCAGCTTCTTCATACAGCTTGGGATCATCATTTCTCAAGACCTGTACTTCTGCAAAATTCCCAATGTATTGGGCCAAGTTATAGGTAAAAGAATCATAGTTGTCAATCAATAAAATCATGGTCTTAGTTCTCCAATTCTAGTCATAGATTTTGCTTTGTTAATGGTCTCTTGGTATTCGTTTTGGGCGATAGAGTCGTAGACAATCCCTGCCCCAGCCTGCACATAGGCTGTTTGATTTTTGAGAATCATAGTTCGGATGGCAATGGCCAAATCCATATCACCCGTCGCAGACAAGTAGCCGATTGCTCCTGCGTATACGCCCCGTTTTTCTGCTTCCAGTTCATAGATACGTCTCATTGCCCGAATTTTTGGTGCTCCAGAAACTGTTCCAGCTGGAAGGGTTGATTTCAAGGCATCCATGGCAGTGAGTTCTGGAAGCAAACGCCCCTTGACCACACTGGTCAAATGCATGACGTAGCGGAAGAGCTCCACTTCCATATACTTGGTGACTTGGACACTAGCCGTTTCAGAGATGCGACCAATATCATTACGACCCAAGTCTACTAACATTCGATGCTCTGCTGTTTCCTTCTCATCAGAGAGGAGGTCTGTCGCCAAAGCCTTGTCTTCTTCATCCGTAGCTCCTCTTGGTCGTGTCCCTGCAATCGGATTGGTTGTCACGATGTCATTTTTGACAGAAACCAAACTTTCTGGACTAGCTCCGATGATTTGATAATCCCCAAAATCATAGAAATAGAGGTAATTAGATGGATTAGTCACACGGAGATTTCTGTAGAAGTCAAATGGATTTCCAGTAACTTCTGCTGAGAAGCGCTGACTGAGCACACATTGAAACATATCCCCGTTACGAATCAAGTCACGAGCGGTTTCTACCATTTCCTCAAACTTCTGAGGAGCGATATGGGGTTTGAAGTCAAGTGGTGATAAATCCAAGTCTTCAAATTCATTTGGAGCAGGAATGCGTAATTCCTCAAGCACTTGGTTCAAGGCTTCTTCCAAGTCTTCTTGACTACGCTCACTATAGAGAGCATCCTCGATGACATGGATTTCTCCTTCTTGTGGTCAAAGACCATGTAACTCTCATAGACAAAGAAATGCATGTCTGGCGTTCCAATTGTATCTTCAGGAATTTGACCAATTTCTTCATAAAGCGAAATCATATCGTAGCCAACAAAACCAATTGCCCCACCACCAAAAGGTAGGTCTGAATGGTGCTGGCTCTTATGAGTCACTTCATAAAGGAAATCCAAGGGATCCCGATCAATCACTTTCCCATTTTGATAGAGGATTCCATTTTCAAACTTAATCTCAAAAACAGGATTATAGGCTAAGATAGAAAAACGAGCTGTTTCCTTGTCTCTCGGAATACTCTCTAAGATCACCTTGTGTTGCCCCTTTAAGCGCATATAAGCCAAGATTGGTGATAAGACATCTCCATGAATGATTCGTTCCATTGTAATTTCCCTTTCAGTTCTACTTCTAGTCCGTGGCGACTGTATGAAAAATCCCCACGCAAAATAACTTGCGTGAGGACGAAATTCGCGGTGCCACCTCAATTATAAGATTTCTCCTATCTCTCATTCCTGTCTTAGAAAGATTCTGTAACAGGCTGTGCGATAAAGGGCACTCCCTTGAGAATTATGTTTTTTTCTCTCGTTTCAGATGGACCCAACCTTACAGCTTTCTCTGCTTGTTTCCAGCAACCACAAGCTCTCTGTGAGAGAAAAGACTGTAATTTTTCCATCTATTATTTCTTAGCTTCTAGGTAGTCCGCAATCGCAGCTACGTCCTTGTCTCCACGACCAGAGACATTGATGATGATAATGTCGTCTTTACTTAGTTTCGGTGCACGTTTAACTGCTTCTGCGATAGCATGCGAACTTTCAATCGCTGGGATAATTCCTTCAGTCTTGCTGAGAAGGAGGAGAGCCTGAACAGCTTCTTCATCCGTCGCAGCCACATATTCCACGCGACCTGAATCTTTAAAGTAGGCGTGTTCTGGGCCAACCCCTGGATAGTCCAATCCAGCTGAGATAGAGTAAACTGGAGCTAGCTCTCCATCTTCCTTAAAGACTGCATAAGTCTTCATGCCGTCGACAATTCCGATACTACCTTTTGTCATAGTAGCTGCGTGCTTGTCTGTATCAAGTCCGTGACCAGCAGCTTCAACCCCAACCAATTTAACTTCTTCATCAGCCACATACTGAGAAAGCACCGATGGCATTGGAACCACCACCTACACAAGCAATAACGTAGTCTGGTAAGCATCCTTCTTTTTCTAAGATTTGACGGCGAGATTCTTCACTGATGACCTTTTGGAACTCATGAACAATGGTTGGATATGGGTGAGGTCCCACAGCAGATCCCAGAACATAGAAGGCTTCCAAGTCATTCATCCATGCTCCAAAGGCTGCATCAACAGCATCTTTGAGGGTACGAGTCCCTGTTTCAACTGCATGAACAGTTGCTCCCATCATCTCCATACGGAAAACATTGAGACGTTGACGTTCCACATCCTCTGCTCCCATGTAGACATCACAGGCCATACCAAACTTGGCTGCAGCCGCTGCTGTCGCAACCCCGTGCTGACCAGCTCCTGTTTCTGCGATTACTCGTTTTTTGCCCATGCGTTTAGCCAAAAGAATTTGTCCTAAAACGTTATTGAGTTTGTGAGAACCAAGGTGGTTAAGATCTTCACGTTTGAGATAAATCTTAGCACCACCTAGATGCTCTGTCAAACTTTCTGCAAAATAGAGCGGTGTTTCGCGACCTGAATAATCCTTCAAGTAATGGCGAAATTCTGCCAAAAATTCTGGATCATCCTTGTATTTGTCAAATGTCACTTCCAACTCATCCAACAAAGCCTGAATCGGCTCCGGTACAAAACTACCACCAAATTGTCCAAAATAACCTTTAGTTGTCATAAAATTTTCCTCTTTCAGTATTGATTTCAAGATATGAAAAAAGCCCACACACAGAATATACTTCCATGTGAGGGCGTTGGTAACGCGGTGCCACCTCAATTATAAAGGGACTATCCCTTTACATCTCTGCCTTGTCTAACAACAAGTTGCACTGTAAGGTGTGCGCACCGAATTTTCATTGTTTCAAATTCATTTTTAAAATCAGCCCACTTTCACTACTTCCAACCACCTGTTCACAATCACCACAGGCTCCCTGAAGATCAAAAATAGTTACTTTTCTGATTTGTTGAACTTATTTTAATACTTTGTTTTTTCTTTGTCAAGACTTTTTTACAATTTTTTTGAAAGATGTGTGATTCGAATGTGATAATGTCTTTAGTAAATCGAACGTGAAAATGTCCCACTTGTTAGAAATTGGATCCAACTCAATAGAAACTGAATGGAGGCTAAACAGAACTTACTTTAGAACACTCCATCTTTTCCATTAGGATTTTCAAGAATTAAACAATACTAGAAACTCTGTCTCCTAACAAGTTTAGTAGAAACTTCAACAGATGTGACACTTTCCCCCTTTATAATTGCTAATACCCCTTCAATCATTTCTTGAGCTAATTTAACATAATTAGGAGAAATTGTAGATAAAGCAGGAGTGTAATACTGTGAGATTGGAATATTATCAAATCCAACAACGGATATATTATCCGGAATCGCTATTCCTTTTTCGTAACACGCACGAATTAGTCCCTGAACTTTTTCATCGCCTGAAACAAATATAATATCTGGATAATTTCCAAAAGACAAATCATTCACAGCAAAGGAATAAACTGACTCTATTGTAGTTAAACCATAAACTACCTTCAAATCCATAGAATAATTATTATCCTTTAAAAAAGTTCTCACTCCTCTCTCTCGATCCTTATTTACATAAGACTCACCTCCCATAAGTAACCACATATCTTTAAAATTCTTTTCCAAAACTACTTTCATCATATCATAAGTAGCTTGAAAGTTATTGTTAGATACGTAAACTACTCCAGGTGTTTGAGACTCTCCAAAGACAATGAAAGGCATATTATTTTTCTTTAAATATTGGATTCGAATATCATTCTCCCCCTCATAAAAGACAATCACTCCATCTACAAGGCTACCAATACTTGAAATAATTGAATTACTAATCGAATCTTCCTCTCCAAAATATTCAACAATAGCATTTACTCCAAATTGTCTACAAGTTTGTAAAACTTTATCTAAAAGTGTTTGAAACCAGATTAAAGGAAAAGAATCAATCTTCTTCACAGATATTAAAATATTCGTGGTTTCTTTCTTCGTTAAATTCTGAGCATAGGCATTTGGAATATAGGATAACTCATCGATGACTTTTTTTATGGCATTATAAGTCTCAGGTTTTACTCTATTCCCTCCATTTATTACACGTGAAACTGTCTTTGGAGAAAAACCAGACAAACGTGCAATATCATATATCGTTACCTTTTTCCCTTTTTCCATTAAAATACTCCTGTCATAAACCTTCACTATAACTATACAATATTTAAATTATTTTAACAAGAAAATTACATTCTAATCTTTTAATCTAGTTTACATCTGGAGGAAATACTTCACCAAATCTACATTAACTTTCAGTACTAGTAACATAAATTTTACAATTCAATTCACTGTTTTGTACTATTTTGTAAACTGCATTACAAATCACCGGATAAGAAAATACACTACCTGAAAATTCCAAGGAATCATTTTCAGTAAATCCTTCTGTATTTAGAAATGTATTCATTATCTGTTCAATATAACACTCTAATATGGGAACAGCTTTCTCCTTAACAATAACATTTCTAAGCATTTCTTCAAATGGTAAATGACAAGCGAACACCATCTCACAAACATCATAAAATGAATGGAAATGGTATACCTGTATGAGATTATAGTCATCAAAATAAGTTATTTTTCCTGCATCAAAATCCACTTTATATACTCTCAAATTAGTTAGATCCTTTTCTTCAAAAATTATTATGGACACCTCTAAAAACTACCGATTTTCTATTTTTATTGCTCAGAAAACGTTGATACATCAATGTTTAAAAGTATTGAAATTGAGTTTTTAGATGTGCCCTTATATTTCTTATTATTTAAAGAAAACAAAAGGACTAGAATAATCCGTCCCTTTGTTTATCCCTAGATTAGCTGATTTCCTCAACATAAATCACACCAACAATATTAGCAATTTCTTCCATTAGTTTAAGGTGCTCAAATCTACCTGATAATTCCAGAGTAATAAATGACGCGATTTTTTTGTCTGGAACATCAAAATATTCAATTCTTTCTGAATTAACATCTCCAAATGCAGTTCTAGAATCAGTCATTCTAATGCCATTCTCAGCACAGTATACTAGTACCCGATTATATGCCTCTGTAGATCTAACAACGATATACAATTCGATTATCTTTGAACGACTTTGAAGATATTTTTTTAAAGGTTGGAACATAGTTATAACACTCCAAACAGACATTGCTCCTAGTATGGCTCCTTCATAAAAACCAACACCAATAGCTAGACCGATTCCAGCTGAAGCCCATATTCCGGCTGCAGTTGTTAAACCAGTTATTTTCTTTTTATCTGTAATAAGTATTGTTCCAGCCCCAAGAAAACCAACACCTGATATAACTTGCGCACCTAAGCGTGTAGGATCTCCTGTACCAAATTTATAAGATACATACTCATTAGTCATCATAATTAAACATGCAGCCAGACAAACAATACTATGTGTACGAATACCTGCTGGTTGAGATTTACTTCCTCTCTCTAAACCAATTACACCACCAATAACTAATGAAAGTACAATTCTTAATACAATTTCGATATATGATAGTCCTAAGCTTGTTGCTTGCATTATTATTTCCTTTTTCTACTAACTGGTCTCTGAGTAAAGTATAAAACAGAACCAGAAATTATCATTAATACAATAGTATAAACGAATACAAGTGCTTGAGCATTTGAAGTTGCTGTTTCATCACCTGCTGAACGAATAGTTATACCCAGTGGTTGAGCTAATGGATGGTAAAGAAATACAGATAAGTCGAAGTCAGTTAATAAAGAGTTAAAGTTTAAAGCAATAACAGAGAGAACAACCGGTAAAATAAATGGAATGATAACCTTCATCATAGTATAAAAAGGTGAAGCACCCATACTTCTTGCTGCATCTTCCATCTCATCATCAACACTAAATAAAATAGCACGTACCATTCTATAAGAAAATGGGATTTTTACAACTATATATGCAATAAGTAGAATTACCAAACTACCTACCAAAATCTGATTCAAGACAAGAAATTGTGGCTGATTAAAAGTAAATAATAAACTTACTGCTAAAAGTGTGCTTGGTAGTAACCAAGGAAGTAGAGCACCATATTCAAATAAGAAATCAAAACGAGATTTATGTTTTCTGACAACACGAGCAAATACAACTGCGAGAATTGTTGCTGTTGTCGCAGCAATAATAGAATAAATAAAGCTGACCAAGAATGGAGAGAATGCCGCACTATTACTAAAGAATAAGCGATAATTTTCTAAAGTAAAGTTTGATAATGTTAAGTTACCTGTTTGAATGGCAACTGGATCTGTAAATGAGTATAATACTATAAAAATTAGTGGAAGCATGAAAACTGTGAACAATCCATATGCTACAATGTGAGCAATGATATTCCAAGGCTTAGACGCAATTTTTTGTTTTTTAAGAGGCGCTTTAGTCTTAGAGATAGAAATATAATTTCCACCTTTTTCTATCTTATTCATGATAGTAAGCAAAATTGTAGTTGCAATACCTAAAATAATTGCAAGTAGGGCAGCTAAATCACGAGAATTCCCCATCCCTGCAAATGTAATAATCATTGGATTTATAGTTTGAAATTCTTTACCACCAACAATCATGGGTGCTGCTACTGCAGATAAACCACTAAGAAAAACCATAATAGTAAGTGCAAATAGAGTTGGAATTAAGGTTGGTAACACTACTTTTCGGAAAACAGTAAATGGTTTTGCTCCCATATTTCGAGCAGCCTCAATAGTGTGATAGTCAACGCTTCGAATTGTATTTGTTAAAAACAATGTATGATTAGCAGTTCCTGAAAATGTCATAATGAATAAGACTGCACCATACCCAATAAACCAGTTAGGGTCTAAAGAAGGGATAATATTTTGTAAAAATTTTGTAATCAATCCATAAGGACCATAGACAAATTTATATCCAGTCGCTAAAACCACTCCTCCATAAATTAAAGAGGTCATATAACCTAATTTTTAAAAATTTTAGCACCTTTTAATATCAAAGTATTCTGTAAATAGAACACAAAGAATACCTACGACATTAACTGTAATAATGAGTGAAAATGCCAACTTAAAACTGTTCATAATACTCTGAAGTGCCCTCTGAGATTTTAGAACACGATGTACAGCATCAAGGGAAAATTCTCCTCCTTTTACAAATACATTCACTACTAGATCAAAGTTTGGATAAATAATAAATGTTACTAAGAACCAGATTAACCCTAAACGAATAAGCCAATCTTTTAAATTTAATTTATGACGCATACTGCACCTCCTTAAAATTGCAGAACGTCTGATGGTGTGATAAATAAGTCCACACTTTCTCCGACAGATCTAATAGCAGCCTGACTATCAATACTTGTTACATTAAGAATCTGACTTTCAGAAACTTTTATTGTATAGTGAATTGTAACTCCAGAAAACTCAACATCAATAATTGTCCCTTTTAGAATGAAATCTTGTTCAGTTTCACGATTGAATCGAACTTTCTCTAATCGAATGTATCCTTTTTTATCTTCTAAGAAAACGCTTGCATTTTTCAGTAATACTTCGTGGACTGTTTCATCGGTCAAAACATTAATATCTCCAATAAAATCACATACAAATTCAGTTTGAGAATTATGATAAATTTCTACTGGTGTACCGACCTGTTCGATGTATCCATTGTTAAAGACTGCAATTCTATCAGATAAAGTCAAGGCTTCCTCTTGATCATGAGTAACATATAAAGTAGTAATACCTAACTCTTTTTGAAGTCTTTTCAACTCTTTTCTCAAATCTACACGTAATTTTGCGTCAAGGTTTGACAATGGTTCATCTAGACAAAGAATTTTAGGTTCAAGAACCAGAGCACGAGCCAATGCTACCCTTTGTTGTTGACCCCCAGATAATTCTGATACATTACGCTGTAACTGTTGATCAGAGATCTTAATTTTTGCTGCTACTGCTGATACTTTAGCTTTAATAACATCTGGAGCTACCTTCTTAACTTTTAAACCAAATGCAATATTATCAAAAACAGTCATAGTTGGAAATAGCGCATAAGATTGAAATACAATACCAATTCCACGCTTTTCAGGTTCCAAATGAGTGACATTTGTTCCATTAACTTCAATACTTCCTGATGATGGATCTAGAAAACCTACCAATGCTCTCAAAGTAGTTGATTTACCACATCCTGAAGGCCCAAGAAATGTAAAGAATTCCCCTTCATCTATATCTAAATTTAGATTATCAATTGCAACAAAATCACCATATTTAATTTGAATATTATCAAATTTAATCATCTCACTAACTCCCTCTATTACTAAACCAAAAGCCTCTCTTTATTTCTTCTATAAATTTAGAAATAATAGAGAGACTTGGACATAAAAATTAACTCTTATTTCTTATTGTACGTATTCTAATTCAGCTTTTTCTACCCATTCATCCAAATGTTTTCCAACAGCTTCCCAGTCAATATTTTGTGGTTTCACTTGATCAACAAATTTTTTCGTATCTTCAGGTAACTCTGTTAGGGCATCTTTATTTGCAGGAATAGATCCAAAGTTCTTACTATATTCTACTTGAATTTCTGATTGACCAAACCAATCAATAAATTCTTTAGCTAACGCTTGTTTTTTACTAGTGCTTAAAACCATAGTTTGTTCAGTTACAAATGGTACACCAATCTCAGGAGTCATAACTTTGAAAACAACATTTTGTTCTTTTTGTCCAACTAATGCACCAGAACCCCACATCATTCCATATTGTATTGGATCTTCTTTGTCTAACATCTTAACAATTGAACTTTTCTCCCTTTTTGAAGAGTGTATGCATTTTTTTCAAATATTCTTTTTGCTGCTTCCCAACCTTTTTTTCGGAAACACCTAATTCACCTTTATCATCAAGGTATCGAACTAAGATACTTGCTAGAATTGCCCGTCCTGTACCACCTTGAAGACCAGAAATTGAATATTTACCTTTATACTTACTACCTAATTCAGTCCAATCTTTTAGGCATTTCTTTTTACATCAGGCGCTCCAATTAAAAACTAATGGTTGAACAATCACAGGATTATAATAATTATCTTTATCTGATAAAGATTGATCAATTTTATCTAACCATTTAGGCTTGTACTGGACTAGTAATTTTTGATCTCTAATTTTATTTGAATCAACAGCACCAATTCCAAATACCATATCTGCAACTGCATTATTCTTCTCGGCAATAACACGGTCTGCTAATTGAGCGCCAGGAATATCAACCATTTTTATATTAAAACCAGCTTCTTTTTGCTTTTAGCAGTTAACCAATCACCACGACCATTTGAGACTGAGTTCGAATAGATTACTAATTCTTGACTTTTTATCAGCTTTTTTTCTTCAGATGAAGAAGCAGTCGTAGAATTTGAACCTCCAGAGCAAGCAGCAAGTGTAGTAAGAGCAACTCCCGTTGCAAGTACAGTAGACCAAACTTTCATTTTTTTCATGATAAGTTCTCCTTTTTTATTATTTTATTTAAATTTTTCGTGATATGGAACAAATTGTCTCATATCTTCAAATACAGTATAGTCAATACGGTTTACAGTAATAGTTGGAATCTTCTCTAATAAAATTTCAGTTAATTCCGCTCTAACTTTAGTAAACTCTTCTTCCTCCTCTTCGGTTAGAGGAATCCGAAGATACCCAATTGAAATATGGAATTGATATCTATCATGATTAGGGAAACGAACACCTGCTTTTTCTGAGACATAAGTACGAATTTCTTCTAATCTCTTAGCAGAAGCTTCATCTGCAGGTTCAACTAGTATGTTTTGTTTTCCCATTTCCGTTACACGCATAAGAATTTCTTCATTTAACAATGGAAAAATTTCAAGTTGTTTAGCAAAGTAATCATGTATTTTCTGTAAAGGTGTATCTAAAGGAAGATTACTGCTCCAAAACTCCGTTTCACGATTTTCATGGCACAACAATTCAATTACAGTCATGTGAATAGAATTCCTTGGAGTTAAAGTGAACTTATCGATAAATGGTAATTCTCTATAACGTGATTGAATAATATCAACAACTTCCATCAAATCTTGTTTATTATAAAGATTTGCTACAACAGTATTTCCTGGAAAATGATTAAATTCTCCATTTTTCTTTGAACTTAATTTTTGTTAGGTTTTTCATATAAAGACCCTCTTTTTTATATTTGACACCGGTGTCATCCATGCTTATATTATATAACGAAACCGTTTACTTTGTCAAGCGCTTTCAAAAATTTTTTTTAAAAAATTTATCTTTCATTAAATATGCATTTCATTAAAAGGTTAAGTGATTTTTCCAAAATACAGCACTCATATAGACAGTATCATCAATTATAGCCATTGAGATTTTTTGATTGCCAATTCCATGTATCTCTACACATGTCTTCAATCGATTTTGTTGTCCTCCAATTTAATTCCTTATATGCTTTGTCTGCATTTGCATAACAAGTTGCAACGTCTCCTGAACGTCTTGGAACTATTTTATAAGGAATAGGGATCTTATTAACACTTTCAAATGTATTTACAAGTTGTAATACACTAGTGCCTTCTCCCGAACCTAGGTTATAGATATAAACATCTGTTTTTCAGATACTTTTTCTAAAGCTTTTATATGTCCTATTGCTAAATCTACTACATGGATATAATCACGCACACCAGTACCGTCAAGCGTATCATAATCATTTCCGAACACACTTAGCTCTGACAGCTTACCTACCGCTACTTGTGCAATATAGGGCATCAAGTTGTTAGGAATTCCTGAGGGATCTTCCCCAATCAAACCAGACTCATGAGCACCAATTGGATTGAAATAACGAAGCAACGCAATACTCCATTCTGAATCTGCCACATGAACATCTTTTAAAATTTGCTCAAGCATCACTTTCGTATACCCATAAGGATTTGTCGCACTTGTTTGCATAGTCTCAATTAGAGGTGACTGATTGTTAATTCCATATACAGTCGCACTTGAAGAAAAGACAATCTTTTTAACATTAAATTCTGACATCACTTCAACAAGTGCCAATGTACTCATAATATTATTTTTGTAGTACATCACAGGCTTTTGCACGGATTCTCCGACAGCTTTATAACCTGCAAAATGAATTGCAGCATCAATCGATTCTTGTTCAAATACCTTTCTCAATGCTTGTTTATCACAAACATCTAATTCGTAAAACACGGGACGTATTCCTGTAATTGCTTCAATACGATCTAATACTAAAATGCTTGAGTTTGAAAGGTTGTCGACAATAACGACTTCCTTACCTAAATTTAGTAATTCTACTACGGTATGGCTACCAATATAACCAGCTCCGCCTGTTACCAATATTGCCATTTTTACTTCCTCCTAATTAATTCCAACCGATTTAACAAATCTCATAAATGCTTCATGTCCGGTTTGAGTATTCTTATAAACACCTGCATCTTCGAGAACTCTCGCAAATACTTGCCCTACTTCATGTTGAACTACGCTATGAACCTCCTCCTCTTTAAGTCCAGGATATTTTTCTTTCAATTGAACGGCCCATTCTAAATGATAATCCGCAATTGCGTTATCTTTTCCTAAAAGATATTTCTCAACTTCCTCTAACTCTGTTTTCAAACGAGGTGGCAAAATCGCAAGTCCCATCACTTCGATTAACCCAATATTTTCCTTTTTAATATGTTGTACATCTTGATGAGGATGGAAAACACCATCTGGGTATTGTTCAGTAGTATGATTATCTCTTAGAACAATATCTAATTCATATCTTCCGTCCACTTTACGAGCAATAGGAGTCACCGTATGGTGTGGGACATCTGCAGTCATTGCAATGATGTCTACTTCTAAATCTGAATATTCTCTCCACTTGTTTAGAATTTTAGTAGCTAAATCTAACAAGCGATTTTTATTTTCACTTTGTAACCTAATTACTGACATTGGCCATTTTACAATACCAGCATTAACATCCTCAAAGTCTTTAAAACAAAATTCACTCTCAAATTTTGCTTTTTCCATTGGGAAAATATATTTCCCTCCCTGGTAGTGGTTATGACTAAGAATGGAGCCTCCTGAGATAGGAAGATCAGAATTTGAACCAGCAAAATATCCTGGCAAAATATCAACAATCTCCAATAATTGTTCAAATGTTTTAGAGGTAATAGCCATTGGTACATGTTGACTATTCAAAAATATCGCATGCTCATTAAAGTATGAGTAAGGAGAATACTGGAATCCCCATACTTCGTCACCAAGTTTCAACCGAATAATTCTATGATTCGAACGTGCTGGATAATTTATTCGCCCCTGATATCCTTCATTTTCCATACATAGTAAACATTTAGGATAATTAGTTGCTTTTACTAATTTTTCAGCAGCAATTGTTTTTGGATCTTTTTCGGGTTTTGACAAATTTATCGTAATCTCTAGCTCTCCGTATTTAGTTGATGCTCTAAACTCAATATTCTTAGCAATAGCAGAAGTTTTTATATAATCACTATCTTTACTTAACTTATAAAACTCTTCAACTGCTTCTTGAGGTGATATATCATATGAACTCCAAAAAATATCATTTAATCGACTAGGTAAAGGAACTATGAAATTCATTAACTCTGCTCCTAAACATTCCTTTTTCCTCGATTAAATCTTTAATTTTACCGTTTTTTTAAGGCGATTTCCACTAAGTAATCTTTTTATTTGTTTTAGGTCATTTTTCATCGGAAATGCGATCAGTTCCCTCCTCACCTATTAACGCTAGTACTCTATTTTTTTCACATATATTTTTGTCAATTTCATTATACATTCCGTATTCAATTACTCTATCAACAAAATTATCAATAATTGTTTTCATATTTTTTTCTTTCTAATTTATGTTCCCATATTTTTCTATACATTATCCATTTATAAATTGATTGCGTAGTATGAGCAATTTTATCAAGGTGATGAATAATATCTAAAGCACCAATTACTTCAGAAACGTTCCCATCATCTTCAAATATGTAATTCATTATTTTTCTTTTCAATATTTATACTAAGCTCTTCTATCTCATTCTGTTTTTTTGTATAACAACCATATCTAAACATCCAGATTGTTCCTCTCTATAACAAGATATAGCCCTATTCATATGCAGTCCGATAACTTCATGAAGTATTTTTTTATTTCTGAAATAATTTTTCTTCAAAAATTTCATTATTTTTGAATAATCTGTAGATTTTTTTAAAAATTTCAACAATTCTATCCCCAATACGTTCAATGTCAGTTGATATTTTTTTATTACACTAATAATTCTTCTTAAGTCATATGAAACAGGATGTTGTAAACAAATTAACTCATATCCTTTTTTTATCAATATTTAGAACTGACTCATTTATGATTAAATCTTCTTTAATCAATTCTACTCGTTCTTCATTTGGTAAATATTCAAATAACTTCTCGTATTTATCAAGCACAGATACCCAAATGGTCTCTAAATTATTTGATAATTCTATAATTTCATTTTCTAAATATAACCTTAACATTTAGGTACCTCTTCTTAACAAAGTTCAATAGTAACAATTAATATTTTTAAACAATATATCAAACATCAATAACTAGAATACTTGCATCATCCTTCTTTCCATAGATTGGATCAATAGCAGAAGAATTAAATCTCATCTTAATTAACTCTTCAAAAGTCTTATTTTGATTATTTTGATAGAATTCATAAAAGCCATCGCTCATTAAAACAATTTGTTCACTAGTAACATCTATTTGATTAATAATAGCATGGTCTAAAAATCTCTCATCCAACGAACCTATCCAGTACCCACTCGGTTGATTAGATAATTTTCTGATTTTTTGTAAAATAATTTTTTTATTTAAAGCACTATTTGTACCAATTGAATCTTTTATCTCATTTTTTCCTTTTTCAAATAAGTTATCTACTCTATGATCAGTTATTTCCATTTCGTTTACTAACATGACGCAGTCACCTAGCATCATATACTCCAACTTTTTTTCTGAAAGTTTAGCAAATATAAAAGCAAATGTTGGTAAGCGATAATACTCTGTTAATTCATATGAGTTTAAACCGATTTCATCTTTAACCTCGAGTAAAGCAGTTTCAAATATTTGTTTAAGAGTTTTTGATTCTTTACAATTAACCGACAAACTTTCTGATAAAATATGTACAACTTCTGAGACTGAATAACCTATCTCCTCTTTAGAATTATATAAATCTGTAGCTCCATCGATAATCCAAAAATACTGATTTTGTGAACCTACAGTATCCTCATTTTCTACAGAACTTCCTTGTATCGAACAAATTTTATTTATCTTTACCATAATACTTCAACCCTTTTTAGTGTCAAAAAGTAAACCAATTCCTGTCACTGTTAAGAATAGTTCCATAATCTTGTTCGAACCAGTCTTTGGTAATTTTTTTGTTTTTACATCTACTATTTCTTTAGATTTATTAATATGATTTTTCAGTTTCTCTGCCATCTCCAACTATTTTTATAGTTTACTTCTTCTGTCTTATTATCTTGTTTTATTGTCGATCTTGTCATTCATTTGTCTATTATCTTTACTTGAGTTAAACTCTCCGTTCTTCTGGTTACTATCAATTACATTATTTGAATTAGATTGTTTTTTTCCTCTTTGTTTTTTTCTTTTTCGTTTTTTTATCACTTAAATTATTTGTTACAATTTTTGTAAAGCCCATTCTCCGTTACAATATTGAAATTACCATCGCTATCACGTATAACAGGTTCTTTCTCATTTGCATTAGATTTGATGAATGATATATACTTACCGGATAAATTATAAAATTGGTTATTTAAAACGGTTATTTTTACCCTTTGAATCCTCAATAACAATTCCTTCTTTACCACCGAATATACTATTCTCTGAGACTACTAAATTATCACTAACTCGTAATAATTCAATATTTGGTTGTTCTGTTTCCTTAGAATTATTATTAATTACATTTTTTGTTACAGTAATATCTGATACTTTTCCTAAATATTCTGCACTATCTTTTGCAACTCGTATCGCTTTTTGTTTTTAGGATCGGCAATATTAAATATATTTTTCGGCGATAACCACCTGTTTATTTAAATCTAATAGGTCTTTAGTGTTTTTATAGCTATAAGCATTTACTAAAGCTGCTCCGCTTTCTCGATAATGTACACTCTCTCCTTTAACTTTCTTATCAAAGCGATTTCCTTTGATTAATACATCAGTGAATCCTGTAAAACGTACACCTGCATACATCATGTTATCAAAATGATTATTTAAAATTTTTAATATTAGAGGGGTTCTGTGTCGACAATGTTTGATAGTGTGTGCCAATTGCTGTTACTAATTCCCCAGATTTATCACTTTTTGCCAAAATAGGAATTTTTGAATAGTCACATTTTCAGATTTTTTTCCCATCATCATTCAAGGCATAAGGAAAAACCTTTTTCTAGTTAATGGTTCAATCTGAATACTCTCCTTACTTATGATTTGCCCATCCTTCATCGTTTTTGGGTAAGGCTTGCCCAAGAAAAACGAGAATTATCAACTAATACATTTTTTTCGAACCTGCAATTTGAATAGCATGCCCTTGATAACTATCCTTGAATGTTACATTTTTTTATAGTTACGTTATTTGAATTCCCAATAGCAAATGCACCTGAAGAATTTATAAGTGGTAGATTTTTTGTTTTAGTTCCTTCTTCATTCAAAGCACCGTTCATATCAATAGTACCACCAGAATAACTAATATCTTCTGTTGGGCCCCATTCTACTTGCGCACCATCATCCGTAAATAAACCTGTCATAAAAACAATAGAAGGGTGATTCTTAATATTTATACCATTTAGAATGGTAGCTTTCTCATTCAATTCTAAGTGTGTATGACTTTTTAAAAAAACAATTTCTTTTACTAAATAAGTTCCTTCCGGAAAATATACATTTCCTCCACCTAGCCCTTGAGCTGCAGCATCTATTGCATCTTGAATTGCTTGTCGATCATCATTAACTCCGTCACCTATTGCTCCATAATCTTTAACATTCAAAGCTACGTCTTCGTTCAGATTAGTACTTAAAATAGTATTCACTTCCATCCCAGAGATGTTACCCATCATAGTATCATTTGTTATATCAGGTTTATTTTGATTAATACTCACTCCTCCATTATTATCAGTACTTAAACTTGAATTGTTATCAAGACTGAGAGTATCAGAATGGGGTTCCGCAGATAATGATGTAGATGTGCTACTCAACAAAGAGTTCATTTGCATATTATCTTTAGACGAAGAAGTTTCACCAACTACTTCATTAGCTAAAACACTTTGTGTTCCAATAAATAAAACCGCTAAGAGAACTGAGCAAACTCCCACCTTAGACTTACGAATAGAGAAAACCTCATTTTGTTGAAAAGATTTCATATTAGCCTCCAATTAAAAATATTATGTCCTAATTTAATATTCATATAAATTCCATACCAGAAAAATGACACCGCTGTCATTTTTCTTTTATAATATTTTTTTAAATCAAAATTGTCAAGGAATAACACAATAAAATATCAAAATTGTGAAAGCGTGACCATTTATATATCTAACCATACTTCTAATAATTCTTTAACCTTCCATTCAAAAGTGATTACTATCTTTCTTAGCTTGAACATAAAAAAATATCCTATTCACTGTATTTAAAAGCATGTTGACATCTCGTAAAAATACTAATTTATAAATACAAGAACAAATATCTTGTCATGCAAGCATTCGCCAGGTATATTTACATGAATATCGTTCATATAGCGGATTGAAATCAAAAACAATACAATATATTTCTTAAATAGATTTTTCTATAAAAGCTAGATTCAAGCTCTATAAAAAAATAGACGCAGTTCTTCTAAAATACTGGAATAGGACATATAAATCATTGCAGACACGTGTTTTTATAGATTATTTCAAAAAGAATGACTAGAACATGAAAAAAATAGTCTCAAAACTTTGAACAATATTCTGAAAAACAAAAAGAAAGACGCGAGTTTCCACAACCTCATTCGTGGAAACTCGCGTCTTTCAAAAAAATAGGGTGAATTGAAAACTAGAACAAGACACTACATTTTTCTAAAATGATGCTAATAAAAAAATTCTAAATGCTACACCAAATTGCTCACATCTCATTTCAAACCATACAGTATATTGAAACTATAAGAGTACACCTTTGCTTCTAAAATATTGCTAGAAATTAATTTGACTATCCTGATTGATTTGTCCTGTTTTTATTTCATTTTACTATAGGACTTTCAATTGAAAACAACAGTTTTACACTCAATTAGACTTTTTAGAAACAGAATCACTATTACTTGACTGTAGTTTGTCATTTTTTTGATGAAGTTAGCACTTTTTCAGAAACTGTTTTGAAAGTCTCAATGATATAGTCCACTTCTTCATCGCTTAATTTAGTGTGAAGAGGGAGCGTAATTTCATTTTCAAAGAAGGCATAGGCCTTAGGATAGTTGGCTATATCAAAGCCAAGATTCTTGTAGGCGGTCAACAGAGGAAGCGGTTTGTAGTGCACATTACTTGCAATTCCTGCTTTAGCCAATTCTTGGATGATAAGATTGCGTTCTTCTAAGCTTGCTCCTTCTACATGGGTGATGTAGAGATGGCGTGAAGATTCGACAGTATCAGTCTTGTGTGCCAATGGATGGATACGAGAACCTGCAAAACCACGATCATAGCGGTCCACAATGTCCTTACGACGTTGCAACAAACTTGGGTAACGGTCCAATTGTACCAAACCAAGTGACGCCATGATATCAGTCATATTGCACTTGTAGGCTGGTGTGACAATATCGTATTCCCATGAGCCCAGTTGCATCTTGGCAAGAGCATCCTTAGTTTGCCCGTGAAGGGAAAGGATTTGAAATTCCTTGTACATCTCTTCGTCATCAATCGCTGGATTGGCTTTCCAAGTGGCACTTCCACCTTCTGCAGTTGTAAAGTTCTTAACAGCATGGAATGAGAAAGAAGTAAAGTCAGCGATAGAACCAGCTGGTTGCCCTTTATAAGTAGATCCCAAAGCGTGGGCACTATCAGAAACAATCACAATACGGTTAAAGGCTTTTTGCCACTTGCTTGAAGCGGTAAAGAGATCACGTTTCTTCTCCACTACTTGGAACAAACGGTCGTAATCGCAAACAATCCCTGCAAGCTCTACTGGGATGATTACCTTAGTATTTTCAGTGATAGCTTGCTCAAGCAAGTCATAGTCCATTTCAAACGTATCTGCTTGGATATCCACCATGACAGGTGTTGCTCCCACGTGAGTGATGACACTACATGAAGCTGTATAGGTCATGGCTGGAACGATAACCTCATCACCAGGACCCACTTCAAGCACACGCAAAATCAACTCAAGAGCTGCTGTCGCAGAGTTAAGGCAGACAGTCTTAGGCGTCTGTGTATATTGAGACAAGCGACGCTCCAGTTCTTTGGTCTTAGGACCAGTTGTAATCCAACCAGAACGAAGAGTATCCGCTACTTCAGCAATTTCTGCTTCCGTAATATCGGGTGGTGAAAATGGAATATTGTAATTTGGCATTGATTTGCTCCTTTTATCTGTACTCATTTTCTCATGACTACTTTATTTTAGCACTTCAAACACGGTTTGAAACATGATTTTGATGTCTCCAAGGAAACTAAACTCTCGGAGATAGGCAAGGTTATAGCGCATCTTTTCAGGCAGGACGTGTTCGACATAGGCCTGGTCAACTGACAAACCTTTCTCCGTCATTTGACTGATGATAGTATCCTCATCCTTGTAGTGAATGCTGGCTGGAGAGGTAATTCCTGCTGGCAAGAGCAAGGTCGCCATCATTTCAGGGCTATACTGCTCTGTGTAGCGTGGCACTTCAGGTCGTGTACCGACAAAGGACATTTCGCCTTTAAGGACATTGACCAGCTGAGGCAGTTCATCCAAGCGCACACGGCGGATAAATTCCCAACCTTGGTAATACGGCTATCGTTAGCAGAAGTCACCAGACTTCCTTTTTTATCCGCATCCGTCACCATGGTACGGAACTTCCAAATCTTGAACCGACGGTTGTACTGGGTCACGCGCTCTTGCTTGTAAATCACTGGCCCCTTGCTATCCAACTTGATCCAAATGCTCAAGATGAGAAAGATGGGAGAGGTCAGAACCAGCAAGACCAAGGCCAGAACCCAGTCCAAGCAACGCTTAAAAATCAGCGAACCCTTCCTTTTAGAGACAAGCTGGTAGTAAGACTCAACCTCGCTTGATTTCATTTCCACGGGCAAGTCTTCCCATTTCAGCATGCTGTTTCTCCTTTGTTTTTACTATACTATTTGTCAACATTTTTCATTATACCACAAAATGGAAAAGGCGGTGAAAGAAATCTGTAATTTGAAGGATTTCCTTCTTATGCTCAATGAAAATCAACGAGTATTAGACCATGGCCCCTGCTTGCAAGCTATACATCTTGTGATAGGTTCCTCCTAGAGCCAAGAGTTCCTCATGGGTTCCACTCTCGATAATGCGCCCCTTGTCCAAGACATAGATGCAGTTGGCATCTTGGATGGTAGAAAGACGGTGGGCGATGGCAATGGTTGTCCGTCCCTGTCTCATCTTAGCCAGAGAAGCTTGAACCAGACTTTCTGTTTCAGAGTCAATATTGGCTGTCGCTTCATCCAAAATCAGAATTTTAGGCTGACTGGCGACTGTTCTAGCAAAGGCAAGAAGCTGGCGTTGACCAGTAGAGAAGCTCGAACCACGCTCAGACACAGGGGAGTTATACCCCTGAGGAAGATCTTGAATAAAGGAATCTGCATCCACGAAGCTAGCTGCAGCCTGTACCTGCTCATCACTGATTTCTTGGTACATGGCGATATTGGACTTAATGGTCCCATGATAGAGGAAGGGATCCTGCAAGACTAGACCGATGTTTTTTCTCAGCTCTTCCTGACTGTAGTCCCGGATATCCACATCATCCAAGAGAACTCGCCCTGACTGAAATTCATAAAAGCGCATGAGAACATTGATAATAGACGATTTCCCTGAACCTGTATGACCCACAAAAGCAATGGTTTCACCCCTGTTAACAGAGAAAGAAATGTCATCCAGAATCGGATGTTTGCCATCATAAGAGAAACATACATGTTCAAAACGGATATTGCCTTCTTTGATCTCGGCCTGTCCATTTTCTTGAAGAGGCTCATAGGTCCTCTCATCAATCAAGGCAAAGACACGACCTGCAGACACCATAGACGTTTGAAGGGTCGAAAAATTTTGCGTCACTTCAATCAAGGGGTCAAAAAGGCGGTTGATATACTGAATAAAGGCATACATGGTCCCTGCTGTTATTCCCAGATAAAGGCCACGATAGCCAAAATAGGCCATTAAAACTGCATATCCTAGGAGTTTCAGCAAACTCATGGCAGGGCGCAAAAAGAGGGCATCCAAGGCTACAGAACGGTTGGCATAGACCAAGTGTTCTTGGTTGATTTCATCAAATTCTGCCTGCAGGCGCTTCTCTTGATTAAAGGCCTGGATAATCCTGATTCCCTCGATGTTTTCAGCCAGCTTGCTATTGATATCTGACAAGAGACTTCTGGTTTTCTCAATGATTTTCACTGATTTTTTCCGATAGAGATTGACCAAAAGGAAAATCAAGGGGAGAAAGAGCAAGACTAAAACTGTTAAACGAAAATCCAACACCAACATAGTATAAAGCGTTGTCAGAAAGATAAAAACTGCTGAGATAAAGCTAGATAAAATCCCCGAAAACATATCACTGATAGTCTCGGTGTCATTTGTCAAACGAGAGACAATGGAGCCTGCTGGCGTCTTGTCAAAATAAGACATGCCCAGCTTCTCCATATTGGAAAAGGCATCGCGACGAATATCCCTAACAATACTATAGGACACACGTGCAAAGAGAAGATTACCGACATACTGAACTACAGTTTGTAGGATATAAAGGCCATAGTAGACCAGCAAAACGGTCACAGCGAGTTGGTTGAGATTGCTGAGATACTGGTCTATAAAGTGGGAGGCAACCAGAGGAATGACGCTTTTAATGACCGTAGTCGCGAGGAGAAAACTGAGTGCCAAAAAGGTCAGGAGTCCATAGGGCTTAAGATAGGACACCAAGCGCTTCAATACAGCCCATTGTTCTTTCTTATTCTGCATCTTCTTCTCCCTTCATTTCCAGTTGCTGAGACTGGTAGGTTTGGGCATACCAGCCATCCATGGCTAGCAGGTCTTCGTGCCTACCACGTTCGATAATTTGACCATTTTGCAGAACTAAAATCAAATCTGCATGAACAACTGCACTGAGGCGATGCGCTGTGATAATGGTTGTCTTGTCCTGACGCGTTTCCTTAAGATTGTCGATGATGGCATATTCTGTCTTGGCATCCACGGCTGACAAAGAATCATCCAAAATCAAGATATCAGGGTCTAAAATCATAGCCCGACTCATGGCCAGGCGCTGCTTTTGACCTCCAGAAAGACTGACTCCCTTTTCACCAATCAACGTATCAAATCCCTGAGGCATGTCTACAATGTCTTGGTAAACTTGAGCTAGCTTAGTCGCTTCCTCGACCGCTGAAAGGGACAAGTTAGGATTGCCAAAGCGGATATTGTCTAAAATCGAAGTCGCAAAGAGGAACTGATCCTGAGGAACATAGCCCATAAGACTACGAAGATCTGTCAGACGATAGTCCCGAATATCGTGGTCGTTTAGGTAAATGGCTCCCTTATCCACATCGTATTCACGCAAGAGGAGCTTGATCAAAGATGTTTTCCCAGAGCCCGTCTGCCCAACCAATCCCAGTGTTTGCCCTTTTTCCAAACTAAAGTGAACATTTGTCAGTGTTTCCTCATTTTCAAATGCAAAACTATCAATGGCATACTGCAAGCGCCCATTTTCAATACTGTCTAGAGGAAACTCAGGATCTTGTACAGGTGATTCCTGAGACAACAATTCCTCAATCCGCTGGTAGGAAACCTTCCCTCGCTGAGTGATATTAAAGAGGAAACCGATGGCCATTAGAGGCCAAACCAGCATATCCAAGTAGCTGATAAAGGTAACTAGATTCCCAACCGTGATTTGCCCTTTCTGAACCATCAAGGAGCCGACCAAGAGGGTTAACACATAGGATGAACCAACAAATAAGAGAACCATAGGGTCAAAGAGACTATCGTATTTCATGGTTTGCAGGTTCTTTTGGAAGGTCAATTCATTGACTGCCTGAAAGGACTTGAGCTCGTCCGCCTGATAACCGAAAGACTTGGTCACTTTGATACCTGATACGGACTCTTGTACCTTGTTATTAAGTTCGGAAAAGGCTGCCTGTGATTCTCCAAAAGCCTTGTGGGTCTTTCTCCCTAGACGACTAGTCGCATAAGCCATGAAAGGCAGGGGCAAAATGGCAACCAAGGTCATCTGCCATGAAATGCTAAAGAGCATGGTCAGCAAGGTCACCAAAGCCGTGATAGAAGCATCCACCGCAGACATAACCCCTCCCCCTGCCAGACGGGTTAAGGCATTGATATCATTGGTTGCGTGTGCCATCAGGTCCCCCGTCCGATAGGTTTGATAAAAGGCTGGAGACATTTTTGTGAAATGCTCAAACAAGCGAGACCGCATAATCTGTCCCAGACGGTAGGAAGTCCCAAGGATATACATACGCCAAACATAACGCAGATAGTACATCCCAAAGGCTGCAAGCAGCAGGTAAAATAGGTCAAGAAGGAGGGCCTGCTGGGTTAATTGCCCCGATGTGATAGCATCAATGACCCGTCCCATAACCATAGGGGGAATGAGATTGAGGACGGAAACCAAAATCAGGGCCACAATCCCGACTAGATAACGGCGTTTTTCTAACTTGAAAAACCACCAAAGTTTTTGAATAATGGACATAAAATCCCTTTCTGATGGCAAATGGAAACCTGAGGCCAAGACTCAATGAAAATCAAAGAGCAAACTAGGAAACTAGCCGCAGACTACTCAAAGCACTGCTTTGAGGTTGTAGATAGAACTGACGAAGTCAGTAACCTACATACGGCAAGGCGACGTTGACGCGGTTTGAAGAGATTTTTGAAGAGTACAAGACCCCAGGTTTTTCTTATTCATAGGTTACGACTGTAACAGCACCCTTGTCATACTCAGCGATAAAGATATTGGCTACATTTTCATGCCCTTGTTTGCTGAGATTATCAAGCAGCCACTCTTCGCTACGGCCAATCGATTCCAAAACATCTACTTGGATCACACCGTCAGTCACAACTGGATACTTAGGATTTTCATCTCCCATTTGGACCACGATGAGTTGACCATTTTGCTCCTGCACAGCTCGTTTAACTTGCTTCATCTGGAAAATCCCTTGGCTACGAAGTTTGAGAGCAACATCTGCCGCAGACAAGCCAACTGAACGACAGGCTTCTGGGTTAATCTTCCCATTTTTAATGAGGAGAGTTGGTTTCCCATCAATCAAGCGTTTGACAAAACGAACATTATTGTTGAGCCATTTGAGGGTCAAGACCAAAATCGTCCACATCATCAAAATCACTGCGTATTGCAGAATACTAATTGAACTATTGTAAATCACCCCACCGATGATACCACCAAGAACATAGTTCTGAATTTGGTCTGTCGCAGAGTTAGGCGCTAGGTTTCCTTTTCCTGTCACATTGATAACAAAAACAAGCGAGAATAGACCCAGGGCTAGTTTGATTAAAATTTCCATATAATTGAGTGTCATTTGTTTACCTCCACCAATTCAATAGCGTCTGTTTGATGCAATTCTAATTTCTCTAAAAGATACTTGTCTGGTTGGCTCCCGTTCATGGCGCGGTAGAAATTTGGACCTACCTTGACAAGCGCTCCATCAGTGGCAGCTGAAGTATTGACATAAACTTCTGATTTATCCACTCCCAAGTCTTTGGAAACAACCTCTATGAAATGAAGGGAGGTTTGAAATTGATTGTTAGAGGCTTGATTGGTCTGGTATTTTGAAATTGTCACCAAAAGCATAGCCACTAAAGTCAGGGCCAAAATCATGACCAATTCCCGAAACTTAGTCCCCTTTTTATCACGATAAGCCTTAAAAGCAAAAAATCCTGTGATAGCTAGGAGAACAATCCCAAAGCCAATCATGATTCCATTTTGCTGACTGATTTGGCTAAGCACATAGTCATATGAGTAAAATTTCATTTATTTTCACTCCCTTTCATAAAATCATTCTTCATTATAAACGAAAGAGAGTAATTTTTCAAACCATACGTTGGGGAAATAGACTTATCAGACCAACTTCTCTAACTAATGACTCAAATACCTGTTTCAAGATTCTAATTTTGATAATTGATAAGAATATACACTAGGAATTATCACTACAAAGAAAAGTGTCAAGAAGAATACCCAGTAAACATATAGTTGTACAAAGGAATTTAGAAACAATAACAATCCTCCGAATACCCAAATTTCCCAGCTAGGCGATGCGTTTTTCTCCAGTTTTTATCATTCTCCAAGGTCCACGGTAGTCGAATACCGATTATATAATTTCGGTGTGTTTTTGGTAGATAATTTCCAATTACGATCATCACGACTCCCATAAAAATCTGAGCTAGTAGCCCACTCATCATGGAATAACCCAAAGATTCTCCGAAGATAGAAATCATTAATAGACAAGATACAAAAGGAATAATCCAGTAAATCAAAACTTGTATTTTTGAACTGATATTGCTAGATTTAGGATCCTTAATCATTAAAAATAGAAGCAACCAATGCATCAAAAGCATGAGAGTAGGTAATCCAAAGATAGCAAACATTTTATGATTGTAGCCATCTGCTTGACCCAGTAGATTAAAATGAGTGGGTATCTCCTCTGGTAATTGATTCCAGAAAACACAACCTACAAGGGAAGGTAGTAGGATGAGAATGCTCGTAAATAATACCAATTTCTTATTGATTTTTATCTTCATCAAAATGATCTCCTTTCAGATCGGCTAACCAAACCATTATATCCTCTAAAACCGATGTATTTAACTCATAATAAATAAAGTTTTTTTCTTTCATTTCATGAATCAAATCCGCTGCTTTCAAAATCGTGAGATGGTGTGAAATAGTTGCACTAGTCAACTCGAATTGACTGGCAATTTCTCCTGCAGATAATCTACCTGCTTTGAGTAAATTTAAAATCTCTCTCCCTAACTGGATGAGATAAGGCTTTAAAACTATTTGCAAAACTCATAATGACTCCTTTCCCTTTGTAATATTAGTAGGGCTAGGACTAAGCAAGGTAGAACTGATAGCATTCCAGTCGGTGATGGCCCTAAAATCAAGAGGCTTGAAACTTTTTCTCCTGGTAATTGAAAGAGTAACCCAATACCTGCAGTTGCATTGATTGCCCCATGAAATAGGGCAGAAGCCCAGATAGAACCTGTCTTTTCCAACAACCAGCTCAACAATATTCCTAGGCTAAAACAAGATAGAAACATAGCAACAACTCCCAAAACGGGATAAGCAAAATAAGTAAGGCCATAATTATATCCTTGCAAATTGATTGGTAGATGCCATAGACTCCAAATGAGAGCAAGTAAGACATGAGTCTGGACTAGTGAAAAGCGTCCTCTTAGCACTGGGTAAAGATAGCCACGCCAACCAATTTCCTCTCCCAATGCAAAGAAACTATTAAGAAAAGGAGCGTAGGTCAAACTAGCTAGGATTTGAATGAAGACCAAGGAAGATAAGGGAATGGTTGATTGAGATACACCTTTTTCTTGTAAGATGGCTTGAATAGATTCAAAACCAAGGCTGAAATTGCTAGGGAATACAAGAAAATAAAGTCCCGCTCCTAAAAAACTGATGACTGCTGGTAACCAGATAGCTAGTAAGTAAAAGCGCCAGTTGCTCTTGAGATTCACAACTAATTTAGATTTGATTCCACTAGGTTGATTCGTGATTTTCCCTAAAATAAAGACTGCAAGTGCAGGCATCCACATGGCTACAATACTAGCAAGTTGACTCCATGGAGAATTTAGACCAACACCACTTAGCCATAGTGCCAACCATATTATCCAAGCAAGGGCATAAGCCAAGACTACAAAGAGAAGGCTTGTTCTCTTATTTGACATATTTGTACATTTCACTTTCTATTTAGATGTTTTTCTAAATAATATTATACACCTTTCCATTCTAAACACAAGAACTATTTAGATTTTTTTCTAAATAGTTTAGGGGATTTTTATTTTCTCAGAATAAAGTCTAAAGAGTAATTTTTCAAACCATACGTTGGGGAAATAGACCTTTTTTTGGTATAATAAAATCTATAATCTGAATGAAAAAGGTAACTTTATGAAACTCATCTCATGGAATATTGATTCCCTAAACGCTGCCCTAACTAGTGACTCAGCTCGCGCGAAATTGTCCCAAGAAGTCCTACAAACCTTGGTCGCCGAAAATGCTGATATTATCGCTATCCAAGAAACCAAGCTTTCTGCCAAGGGCCCTACAAAGAAACATCTGGAAATTTTAGAAGAACTCTTCCCAGACTACGAAAATACGTGGCGCTCTTCCCAAGAGCCTGCCCGCAAAGGCTATGCTGGAACCATGTTCCTTTATAAGAAAGAACTTACACCCACTGTCACTTTCCCAGAAATCGGTGCCCCTTCTACCATGGACTTGGAAGGTCGTATCATCACTCTAGAATTTGATAAATTTTTCGTTACCCAAGTTTACACTCCAAACGCTGGCGATGGCCTCAAACGCTTGGAAGAACGTCAAGTCTGGGATGTCAAATATGCGGAGTATTTGGCTGAACTAGACAAAGAAAAACCAGTCCTTGCGACCGGTGATTACAACGTTGCCCACAATGAAATCGACCTTGCAAATCCTGCTAGCAACCGCCGTTCACCAGGATTTACCGACGAGGAACGTGCTGGATTTACCAACCTTTTGGCAACTGGATTTACGGATACCTTCCGCCACGTTCACGGCGATGTTCCAGAACGCTACACTTGGTGGGCACAACGCAGCAAGACTTCTAAAATCAATAATACAGGCTGGAGAATCGACTACTGGCTCACAAGTAACCGCATCGCTGACAAGGTGACCAAGTCTGACATGATTGACTCAGGAGCTCGTCAAGACCACACACCCATTGTCTTGGAGATTGAACTCTAAGGAGAAAACGAATGGACTATCAAGCTGTCATTCCTGAATTTGTAGTATCTGACATCGAAAAATCACGCCACTTCTACTGCGACCTGCTAGGATTCTCTGTCGAATACGAGCGTCCAGAGGAGAAATTTCTCTTCCTCTCGCTTGAAGATTGCCAGCTTATGCTAGAAGAAGGCAGCGCAGAAGAATTAGCCCAACTGACCTATCCTTTCGGACGCGGTGTCAATATTTCCTTTGGCATTGCAGATGTTCCTCAGCTCCACCAAAAACTGCTGGAAGCTGACTATCCTATCCATCGTCCCCTGACAAAAAGAGAATTTCGAGTAGGAGATAGCTTTATATATCCCCATGAATTTGCAGTTCTAGATCTAGATGGCTATTTTTTAAGATTTAGCGAGTAGAATAATAAAGATTGGGAAAAAGTCTTTAAAGTTAGAAAGAGGCATATTGTCAGGTGTTTAAAAACCTAATAATATGCCCTTTTATGATGGAAAAACCTTCTAAATGTTAGCCAATAAGTTAATTTCTGCCCATTTTTATTATATTTGTTCGTTTTTTAAACCAAAACACTAACAAAACATTTGATTTCTAAAGTTATTTAGTGTAAAATAAAAACATTGGCACGAGCCTATTTAAAATTGAATATCGTTTTACTTGTTTATGTCGTGAATTGGCACGACGTTTCTACAAGGTGCCGGAACACCTAACAATAAGTAAGTCAGAAGTGAGGTATGGTCGTTTTTGCCATGCCTATTTTGAGGACTTACTTAGAGATTAAGTAGGTCTTTTTTCTATCAGTTTGTACTGGATAAAAATCTGAAACAAGCAAATGGATTGGCTTTTAGACTTTAGGAGGTCTTATGAAATTATTAGAAGAGCGCATCCTCAAGGATGGGCATATCTTGGGTGATAACATCCTCAAGGTAGATTCCTTTTTAACCCACCAAGTTGACTTTAGCTTGATGCGAGAGATTGGTAAGGTTTGCGGAAAAATTTGCTTCTGCTGGCATTACCAAGGTTGTAACCATTGAAGCGTCAGGTATTGCCCCAGCCGTTTTTACAGCTGAAGCCTTAAACGTTCCCATGATTTTTGCTAAAAAAGCTAAGAACATCACTATGAACGAAGGAATCTTAACTGCCGAAGTTTACTCCTTTACCAAGCAGGTAACCAGCACCGTTTCTATCGCTGGAAAATTCCTCTCACCAGAGGACAAGGTCTTGATTATCGACGACTTCCTTGCTAATGGCCAAGCTGCTAAAGGCTTGATTCAAATCATCGAACAGGCTGGAGCAACAGTCGAAGCTATCGGTATTGTGATTGAAAAATCTTTCCAAGATGGTCGTGATCTGCTTGAAAAAGCAGGCTACCCTGTTCTATCACTCGCTCGTTTGGATCGTTTTGAAAATGGTCAAGTCATATTTAAGGAGGCAGATCTCTAATGCAAACTCAAGAAAAACACTCGCAAGCAGCCGTTCTTGGCTTGCAGCACTTACTAGCCATGTACTCAGGATCCATCCTGGTTCCTATCATGATTGCGACAGCCCTTGGCTATTCAACTGAGCAGTTGACCTACCTGATTTCCACTGATATCTTCATGTGTGGTGTGGCAACCTTCCTCCAACTCCAACTCAACAAATACTTTGGTATTGGACTCCCAGTCGTTCTTGGAGTCGCCTTTCAGTCGGTCGCTCCCTTGATTATGATTGGGCAAAGCCATGGTAGTGGTGCTATGTTTGGTGCCCTTATCGCATCAGGGATTTACGTGGTTCTTGTTTCAGGCATCTTCTCAAAAGTGGCCAATCTCTTCCCTTCTATCGTAACAGGATCTGTTATTACTACGATTGGTTTAACCTTGATCCCTGTCGCTATTGGAAATATGGGAAATAACGTTCCAGAGCCAACTGGTCAAAGTCTCTTGCTTGCAGCTATCACTGTTTTGATTATCCTCTTGATTAACATCTTTACTAAAGGATTTATCAAGTCTATCTCTATTTTGATTGGTCTGGTTGTTGGAACTGCCATTGCTGCTAGCATGGGCTTGGTTGACTTCTCTCCTGTTGCGGCAGCACCACTTGTCCATGTCCCAACTCCCCTCTACTTTGGGATGCCAACCTTTGAAATCTCATCGATTGTCATGATGTGTATCATCGCAACGGTGTCTATGGTTGAGTCGACTGGTGTTTACCTAGCCTTGTCTGATATTACCAATGACCCAATCAACAGCACGCGCCTACGCAACGGTTACCGCGCAGAAGGTTTGGCCGTACTTCTCGGAGGAATCTTTAACACCTTCCCTTACACAGGATTTTCACAAAACGTTGGTTTGGTTAAATTGTCAGGTATCAAGACTCGCCTGCCAATCTACTACGCGGCTGGTTTCCTGGTTCTCCTTGGACTCCTTCCTAAGTTTGGTGCCCTTGCCCAAATCATTCCAAGTCCTGTCCTCGGTGGTGCCATGCTGGTGATGTTTGGTTTTGTATCTATTCAAGGGATGCAAATCCTCGCCCGTGTTGACTTTGCTAACAATGAACATAACTTCCTTATCGCAGCTGTATCAATCGCTGCAGGTGTCGGACTCAACAACAGTAATCTCTTTGTCAGCATGCCGACAGCCTTCCAAATGTTCTTCTCAAATGGAATCGTCGTAGCCAGCCTACTTGCCATTGTCCTCAATGCCGTATTAAATCATAAAAAGAAATAAGAAAAAGAGGTGCGAGCCTCTTTTTTGTGTAGCTAATGAGCAATCATTATAAAAATAAATCAGCTAAAAATCCTTCTCTTAACATCTCTAAATTAAATACATTCGTAATGTGACTAAATGCTTCTGCTAGAGGTAAGTGTGCTGTTCTCCATCCTTGACCATCAGTAACCCAAACAAATTCAACATCGTCATCTGATGTAATAACAAATTGACTGAGTTCAGTAAACTCTCCAGCCACCGCTTTTAATTTACTTCCTCCTCCACCATAGTAATTCGTTTCAATCAGCCAAACCTTATGTTTTTCTCGGGAATAAACTGCAACATCAAATCTTCTTTCAGACTTATCGACAGGTACTTTAATCCCCCACTTATCTTTAATATATTGGGCTGTAGCTTGAGCTTTCCAATCCAATTTTTGTTCCTGAGAAATTTTTGCTACGTGTCTCTCTAAAATTCCCTCCATGGTTGTCCCACTTCGGTTTTTTCGTGCATTGCTATCTAATCCAGTCTCCACTCCATAAACATAATCAACTAATGAACGATTAGCATGTTGTTGTAAAAACTTTAATAAACCAGATTTCTCAATAAATTTGATGTAATCATCTATTCTGCTAGTGTCTATCGTTTTGAAATCTAATTGCTCAAAAGACATATTATCGTCATTATCTATTGTCAGAATATCTAAAACATTATCACGACTTGCAATCAGACTAGGAATTGCTTTTAACAAATTAGGTTGTTTAGTGAACAAGTCAAGAGCTTCTATATAAATATCATCTTTACCAATTAAGTAGTTTAAAGTGTTCAACTCTAGTTCATACTTCTTTGTCTCACGATCAACTTTCTCCCAATTTACATAATACTCAGGAGTTCTGTTGGTAATTGATAATGATTCTAAGAAAATCATTAACCTTTCTTGTGGGGTTTTTATTAAATAATTTTTTAAATTCATAATTAATTGTCCTCTTGTTTAGGTAATGGTAAGCCAATCGCATCTAACGGAATATAATTAAAATAATATTTACAGCCTACACTAATGATATAATCTAAGACATCTTTATACCGAGGATTCTTAAACCAATCTGTATCTAATAGATAAGAATAACAAACCTCCTTATTTAAAGGTGAAAATAGTTTCTTATACTGTTTTAATTTAAAATCACATGTTTGCAACTTTTCATCTACACTACCGCCTCCACTCTGTGTTTTTTTCTCAATTATATACACAGTATTCTTACTAATAACAAAGATTGCTTCGTCAGGTAATAATTTGGCGGATATGATTTTAGTATAATCAAAATCATCAATTTCATCAAAATAACGATATAAACCATCTTTTTGGAAAATCTGTCCAACTTCTTTTTCTAAAAATTTGATTTTCCATCTCATAGGTTTTGCACGTAACTTCGTTCCTTTGATAATTTTTGTCTCTTTCCCCTTTCCCTGTCTCTTTGTATCATAGTCAATATTTTCAATACTATAACCTGCTTGCTTGGATAAAAATGTTGGAAAATCTGTCTGTAATTCAAACGCTAATCCTGTTGCAGTGTTCGCTCCTCCAATGCCACCCTTTTTCATTCTCTATACCTCCAATCTCTTCTTTGCAATTTTTAAATATTCTTTTTCAGCATCGATACCTATAAATCTTCTACCTAATCGCTTCGCAACAACACCCGTAGTGCCACTACCAACAAATGGATCTAGAATATAGTCACCCTCTTTAGTAGAGGCCAAAATTATACGTTCCAATAAATATTCTGGTTTTTGTGTTGGATGCTTGCCAGCCCATTTCTCAGCTTTTTTCGTCAAAGCACCTGTCCAAACATCTTTCATTTGCTTACCATCATTTAGCTCTTTCATCAAATCGTAATTGTAATAATGGCGAGCTTTTTTATCGTTTTTTCTTGCCCATAAAATAGTTTCAGTAGAATGAGTAAAATAACGACAAGATAAATTGGGTGCAGGGTTTGTTTTCTGCCAAGTAATATTATTTAGAATTTTAAAACCTTCTTGCTCTAATGCCATTCCAACTGAGTAAATATTATGCAGACTCCCTGAAATCCATATAGTCCCATTAGGTTTCAAAACTTCTTTTGCTAAACGTATCCATTTACGATTGAATTCATGCTTTTCCTCAAAGGAAGAAATCTTATCCCAATCTCCTTTATCAACAGAAACAACTTGTCCCCCTGAATTAGATATTCCACCATTACTTAAAAAATATGGTGGGTCAGCAAAGATCATATCCATACTCTCTGGTTTCATTTTTGATAAGAACTTGAACGTATCCGAGTGAACAAGGATCATTTTATCTTTATTATAGTATGGTTTTGTCATTAAAACACCTCCATACTTATATTCGTTATTTTTCATAATTTGTGACTATAATTTCAGAAATTTTTCCTCGACTCGAAGATTTTGCTCCATTAGTTCGGGTAGCTTCAACATAATGGATATTAAAATCTCGATACAACTCCTCTACTCAAAAAACTAGAGGAGTTTGATAATATAACATAAGCCCCTGTATCACTCAATTTCTTAAAGGTATCTCTTAATCTTACTTGATCATCATAAGAAAACCCCTCATGAGTGTAGGAAGTAAAGGCACTTGTCTCTGACAATGGAATATACGGGGGATCAAAATATACAAAATCCCCTGGTTGAACATCCAAAACAGCCTTTTCAAAATCTCCTTTTTTAATTTCTATTTGATTATTATTCAGATAAGTTGAAATAGCAGATACCAAATTCTCATCAACAATTTTAGGATTTTTATAACGACCATAAGGTACATTAAACTGATTCTTAGAATTCACACGATATAAACCATTAAAGTCTACTCTCAACATATAGAGAATACGTGCTGCTCTTTGTACTTCAGACATCATATCTATTCTTTCATCACGATCAGCAGAACGTAAATCTAAATAATATTCTTTTGAATTATATTCCTGATGAACTTTTAAAATTTCAATCAATTCTTGAGGATTATCCTTAATTTGTTGATAGCAATTTATCAGTTCAGCATTAAAATCATTGATAACTGCATTTTTAGGAGCTAAATCAAAAAATAAAGCTCCGCCTCCAACAAAAGGTTCAAAATATCTGTTATAGGTTTTAGGCATTAATTCTCTAATAACAGGCAATAATTGTCTTTTACCCCCTGTCCATTTAGTGAACGGTTGTAAAGCAACTTCCTTCATTTCTTTTATCTTCATGCTTTTAATTATACCATAGAAATTAAAACACAACTCTTGTATTTCCTACCACATTACTAAATTTTCCATTTTAGAATTAAATCATATCAATACCAAAAAATGAGTAAGGCAAATTTTATAAATTCCAAAATTAACCTCACTCTATTAAATTACTCTCTATATCCTCACCTGTCTATCTTCTGACCTCTGGCCTGTGACAAACATGGTAAAGGTTGCTTTGCAGACATTTCTGCCATCTTGATTGGTGATATCGACATCTACCACACAAGTTGTGCGACCTTGATGGACACATTCTCCTTTAATGGTCAGCACATCGTCGAGTTTCCTGCTTTGAGGTAGTTGATAGAAGACTGAAGCGTCACTCCATCAAGCCCCAGCGAGATAACCACCAAACCACTGATCTGGTCACAAAGGGTAAAGAGATAGCCACCATGGGCATTGCCATAGTAGTTGAGCGACGAGTCCACTACTTTGGTCGTCACCACAACGTGACCATCTCTCATTTGTTCAATTTCGTAATTTTCAAAGGCAGATATAGCGTCAAAATGAAAATCTTTCATCGTTTCCTCCTGATATTTCAAACGACACTATGATACTACTTTTTATAGGACTGTGCAAGGAGAAAGCTCCTAGTCTGGTAAAATTCCGACCTGCTCAACAAAGCGCATAAAGGCTGCCTGTCCTTGTTCTGTCTGCTTGTAGACTCCTGCATCCTCAAGTACACGCGCAAAGATAGCACCAACAGAGTCCTTGACGATTTCAAGGGCTTTTTCTTTATCTGTTAGGGCTGGATATTGGGCTCTAAGTTGGTCTGCCCATTCCTGATGATAATCGGCAACTGTAACAGCTTCTCCTACAAGATAGCTAGCGACTTGCTCCACTTCTTCTTTCAGACGTGGTGGCAAGATTGCCAAACCCATGACCTCAATCAAGCCGATATTTCCTTCTTGATATGTTGGACATCCTTGTGAGGATGATAGATGCCATCAGGATGTTCTGCAGAAGTCTGATTGTCTCTCAAGACTAAGTCCAACTCAAACTGTCCATCGCGTTTACGAGCAATCGGTGTAAGGGTATGGTGTGGTGTCCCATTAGTCTCTGCTAAAATCTGCACACTAGGATCTGAATACTGACGCCATTCCTGCAAAATCTTGTCAGCTAAGTTTATCAAATCTTCTTTAGAAGCCGAAGTCAAACGTAGTACTGACATAGGCCACTTGACAATCCCAGCCTTAACCTGCTCGAAACCAGTAAAAGAGAAAGTCTTTTGCAAAGGAGCTAATTCCATAGGAAAGACGTGACGGCCTCCCTGATAATGATCATGAGTTAGAATAGAGCCCCCAACAATCGGTAGGTCGGCATTAGAGCCTGCAAAATATCCTGGAAACTGCTCTACGATAGCCAACAAACGCTCAAAACTTTTTCGACTAATAGCCATAGGGCGATGTTGCCCGTCTAAGAAAATACAATGCTCATTAAAATAAGCATAGGGCGAATACTGGAAGCCCCACTCCTGACCCGCCATTTCAAAACGGATAATACGGTGATTGCTGCGAGCTGGGTGGTTGACCCGACCATGGTAGCCTTCATTCTCTAGACAAAGCTGACACTGAGGGTAATTACTAGCTTGCACCAACTTGGCTGCCGCAATCTCCTTTGGATCCTTTTCAGGCTTAGAGAGATTGATGGTAATTTCAAGCTCTCCGTAATCAGATGGAACACGATAAGCAATATTCTTTGCAATAGCCTTGAGTTTGATGTAGTCATTCTTCTGACTGAGTTGGTAGAAACCCTCTATCGCTTGCTCAGGAGAGTGGACATAGGTTTCCCAGAAGTCACGATTGACCTGACTCGGACAAGGAGTCACCAAGTCCATCAGTTCAGCACCAAGGATTTCACGTGCAGTCTGACTATCCTCAATCGTCTCTAATCGAACGGCTTCCTCAATCAGCTGGTCCTTGAGATCAATCACTTTATCCAGATCCGTCTCAACTTCCAAAACACCGTCTCCCACTCGTGCCAAGACACGATTGGTCAGGTAGATTCGATCCATTTCCTCAAATGAACTTTCAGAAATGACATGTGTTACAAATTTATCTACTAAGGTCACCATAAAGCCTCCTTTTGACTAGTCAAGGACGCGAGTTCCACCTGCAACTTCAGCGATATAGAAACTTGGAGCGTATCCAACTACTTCCTCGTAGTGTTTGCCTACAGCTTCCTTAAAGGCCTCAACAGTATCTTTTTGCACCAGGGCAATGGCACAGCCACCAAAACCTGCTCCTGTCATACGAGCACCGAGAACACCTGCTTGAGCCCAAGCTGTGTGAACAAGAGTATCCAATTCCAAACCAGTTACTTCATAGTCATGCTCTAGAGAAACGTGAGAAGCATTCATCAAACGACCAAATGTTTCCAAATCTCCTGCTTGAAGGGCTGCTTGAGCTTTGAGGGTACGTTGGTTTTCAAGCACAGCATGGCGAGCACGTTTCAAACGATTTTCATCTTTAATTAGGTAGCTATATTCATCAAAGGCCCACTCGTCCAATTCACCCAAGGTCTGAATATCTAAGGCAACTTGCAACTCTTCCACTGCTTTTTCACACTCAGCACGGCGTTCATTATATTTAGAATCCGCCAGTTCACGACGTTTATTGGTGTTCATAATAACAACGACATTGTCCTTCAAATCAAGTGGTACCAAATCATACTCTAAAGTGTTAGTATCTAAGTAAATAGCACGTTGGTCAGCCCCCATACCGATAGCAAACTGGTCCATGATACCAGAGTTGACTCCGATAAAGTTGTTTTCTGTTTGTTTTCCGATTTTAACCAAATCGAGACGCTCTAGTTTTAAATCAAAGAGATGCTCTGCCACGACTCCTGTCAAGAGTTCCAAGGATGCTGATGAAGACAAGCCAGCACCATTTGGGATATTCCCAAAGACATAAATCAAAACCTTTGTCAATCACATGTCCAGCTTCTTGCAAGAAATGAAGGACACCTTTTGGATAGTTGGTCCAGTTGTGCTCTTTTTCAAACTTGAGATCAGTAAGAGGCACTTCGATAATGCCCTTGTCCTCAAAATTAGCTGAGTAGAAACGTAAAACTTGGTCGTCACGCTTACGAGCTGCACCGTAAGTTCCCAAGGAAATAGCAGCTGGAAAAACGTGCCCACCGTTGTAGTCCGTGTGTTCACCAATCAAATTGATACGGCCTGGTGAAAAGAAAATTTGATCTGCTTCTTGACCAAAAACAGCAAGAAAGTCTTTACGAAGAGCTTCAGCAGTAAGATGTTGTGTCATATGATTTCTCCTTTTACTGTCCGTTAAGTCACCTTAACGTGTAATCGTTTTCTTCTATTGTATACAAGGGATTTCCCAAGGTCAATCCTTTTTACTAAATTTTTACTAAACTATCGGTAAAAGACAGAAAAATATGATATACTAATCTAATCAAGGAGGATTTATGGCTACCTTAAAAGACATTGCACAGCTAGCCTCTGTCTCTATCGCGACCGTATCCCGTGTCCTAAACCGCGATCAGAGCCTATCTGTTACAGAAGAAACCAGACACCGTATTTTAACCGTTGCTGAAGAGTTGGGCTACACCAAGCACCTCAAGACAGGCGAGTCCCACAAGCCCAAGCAAAAGATTGCCATTATCCAATGGGTCAGCGAACAAGGAGAGCTAGACGACCTCTACTACTACCAGATTCGCTTAGGCATAGAAAAAAGAGCCCAAGAACTGGACTACGATATCTTGCGCTATTTTAATGACCATCCTTTTACATTAAGCGAGGAAGTAATTGGGATTCTCTGCATCGGAAAATTTAGCCGAGCTCAGATTTCTGCCTTTGAAGAATACCAAAAGCCTCTTGTCTTTCTAGACAGTGATACTCTTTCACTAGGACACACCTGTATTATCACGGATTTACACTGCCATGAAACAAGTTGTCGATTATTTCTTCAATCAAGGGATGAACCGTATCGGGATTCTAACAGGCCTTGAGGAAACAACTGACCAAGAAGAAATCATTCAGGACAAGCGTCTGGAAAATTTTAAGAACTACAGCAAAGCAAAGGGAATCTATCATGATGAACTTGTCTTTCAAGGTAGCTTTACCGCCCAGTCTGGCTATGACTTAATGAAGGAGGCCATTCAGAACTTAGGAGACCAACTCCCGCCAGCCTTTTTCGCAGCCAGCGATAGTTTAGCCATCGGTGCCCTCCGTGCCCTCCAAGAAGCTGGAATCAGCCTACCAGACCGCGTCAGCCTCATTTCCTTTAACGACACTAGTCTGACCAAACAGGTCTATCCTCCCCTCTCTAGCATCACCGTCTATACCGAGGAAATGGGCCGAGCAGGTATGGATATTCTTAATAAGGAAGTACTCCACGGTCGCAAAATACCTAGCCTGACTATGCTAGGAACTAGATTGACTCTGAGAGAGAGTACAAGGAATGATTAGGATTACAAAACGACCTCTAGCAAGGCTGTTTCTCTAATAATCTCTATGATTCCGCTCCAACTCACACCTTTCGCTTATGTGCTTGGTGACTTTCTAGGTCTGCATCAACTTCAATGGTAATATTTGAAAGCCACAATCTTTGAGGAAAATTCGAATAGATTCTTTACAAGTTTCCATATGCTCCATCTCTTTTAAACAAACATGGACAATGGCATTTTTTTCCAAACCATCCATAGTCCAGAGATTAAGCTGATTGATACTAGCGACATGGTCTAATTCTGCTAAATCCGTCTTGATCTTCTGGATATCTACTCCTTCTGGCACTGCATCGAGGAATATCTTGAGCGTTCTCCAAAAACGTGGAAGGGCTTTTGACAGAATAAAGAAGGAAATAACAAGAGACAAGAGCGGATCCAAGATATACCAATCGGTAAATCGAAGAACAATGCCCATCAGGATGACAGTCACCCAACCCAAGGTATCTTCCAGAAAGTGCAGACTGAGAATGGATTCGTTCTTGGTTTGTCCTTTGCGAATGACGAGACTCGCTAGCACATTGATAGTAATCGCAAGAATTCCTAACCAGAGAATCCCCTCATCATTGACCGGTTGTGGATGAAAGATTTTCGCTATATTTTCCAAAATGACCAAAACGGACCCTGTCATAAGAATCACAGCCGTTACCATGGCCCCTAAAAGGCTAAAACGCTTGTAGCCCAAGGTATAGTGGCTGTCTTCTTCACGATTAGAGATTGTTTCTAAAAAGGCCGATATGCCAATGGCTATAGCATCTCCCAAGTCATGGACAGAATCAGCAAGAACAGCACTCGAACCAAAGATTCCTCCTGCGATAAACTCAACAATGGCATAGCTTAAATTTAAGAAAAAAGCTACCCAAACAGTATATTTTGCCTTCATCTTTCTCATTCCTTTGTTATAATAAATTTATGAACACCTTGTTCATTATCATTATCCACTAAAATTCAAAGAAAGGATAGAAGCAAAACGTCAGCTTTATTCAGTTCTGAACAATTTGACTCAAGTGTCCATATGACTAACATTGACCGCCGTATCAGCAAAACCAAAAAAGCCATCTATCAAGCTTTTCTACAACTTTTGAACGATAAGGGGTACGAAGCCACTACAGTTCAGGATATCATTGATCTCGCAGATGTAGGACGTTCCACCTTTTACTGTCACTATGAGAGTAAGGAACTACTTCTGGACGAGCTTTGCCGCCACCTCTTCCATCACCTCTTTGAAAGAGAGCAATCCGTTTCTACCGTGGACTATCTCGCCCACCTCTTTCTGCATTTCAGAAAAACCAAGACCATATCACCAGTCTGCTATTTTCCAAAAATGACTACTTCCTCCGTCAACTCCATAAAGAGCTAGAACACCATGTCTATTCCGTGATGGCTGATGATTTAAAAGAATCTCACCCGAGTCTGCCTACTTCTTACCTCCAACACTTAATCGTATCCAACTTTATCGAGACATTGACCTGGTGGCTCAAAAAAGGGCAAGATTTCACAGAACAGGAAGTTGTCCAATTTTATCTAGACCTTCTCATTCCTAAAAATTGAATACAGATTAAAGCTCGGTTGCCTTATTTCTAGGCTACTGAGTTTCTTATCTTTTCAATAATCAAAAAGCCCAGACGAAATTGTCTGAGCATTCTTTTATCTAGTCGTTTAAGGAAGTTGAGTTCAGTATGTTTAAAGTCTCTGCCCCATCATTTCTTCAACAAACCTTGTTCTTGTAGAAACTCCTTGGCTACTTGTTCTGCTGACTTGCCTTCAACACCGACTTTGTAGTTGAGCTGGCTCATCTGGCTTTCAGTAATTTTACCAGCCAATTTATTGAGAACTGGTTCCAACTCTGGATGTTTCTTGAGAAGAGCTTCTTTCATCAGTGGAGCCCCTTGGTAAGGTGGGAAGAGTTGTTTGTCATCTTCCAATACATGTAAATCATAACGTGCCAACTCTGCATCGGTTGAATAGGCATCCGTAATTTGAATATCGCCTGACTGAATTGCCTGATAGCGAAGAGCTGGTTCCATAGTCGCTACATTGAGATTGAGACCATACATTGATTGCAAGCCCTTATTGCCATCTTCGCGGTCATTAAACTCAAGTGTAAAGCCTGCCTTTAACTGCCCTTCCACTTTTTTCAAGTCCGAAATGGTCTTCAAGCCATATTCTTGAGCAATCTTTTTCGGAACAGCTACAGCATAGGTATTTTGATAAGACATGGGTTTGAGATAAGCTAGATGATCCTGTTTGGCAATGCCATCATGCGCTACATCATAAACCTGCTCTGGCTCATGACTCACCTTGGGTGATGGTTGAAGTAGACTTTCAGTCACCGTTCCTGTAAATTCAGGATAAATGTCAATATCGCCTTTTTTCAAAGCTTCATAGAGAAAGCTTGTTTTCCCAAAATTCGGTTTAACAGTCGCAGTCATGCTGGTATTTTCTTCAATGAGGAGTTTATACATATTGGCCAAAATTTCTGGTTCTGGACCCAATTTCCCAGCAATGACCAAGTTTTCTTTCTCTTTTTGAGCCAAAAGAGCTGGACTATAAGACAAACCTAGCAATAAGGTCACCAAGGCAAAACCTGAGAAAATCGTCCGCAATTTTGCCTTTTCCATCACTTTTAGTAGGATGTTAAAGGCAATAGCCAGCACTGCTGAAGAAAGGGCACCAATCAAAATCAGACTGGCATTATTACGGTCAATTCCCAAAAGAATAAAGGAACCTAGTCCCCCTGCCCCAATCAAGGCCGCCAAGGTTGCCGTACCGATAATTAAAACCGCTGCCGTCCGAATCCCAGACATCATAACAGGCATGGCAAGTGGAATTTCAAACTTCTTGAGACGCTCCCATCTGGTCATCCCAAAGGCAATCCCAGCCTCTTGCAGACTCGGATCAATTCCCTTCAGCCCAGTGATGGTATTTTGTAAAATCGGAAAAATCGCATAAATCACTAGAGCTGTCAATGCAGGCAAAGTCCCGATTCCCATCAAAGGGATAAAGAGCCCCAATAAGGCCAGAGACGGGATGGTCTGGAAAATCCCTGCAATCTGTAAGACCCAATCCGCCAACTTCTCATGATAGCGAAGATAAACAGCCAAGGGAATCGCAAGCAAAATAGCTAGTAACAAGGTCAAAAGTGACAACTGCAAATGTTGAGATAGAGCTGTCAACCAATCACTAAAACGATCCTGAAAAGTTGCAATTAAATTAGTCATGAACACTACCTCCAAACAAGTCTGCTACAAAGTCTGTTGCAGGCGCTTTTAAAATGGTCTCGGGATTCGCTACCTGGCGAATTTCCCCATCCTGTAAAACAGCAATACGGTCCGCCAACTTCAAGGCCTCATCCGTATCATGGGTCACAAAAATCGTTGTCATCCCAAACTCTTTATGCAATTCTTTAGTCAGAACCTGCAACTGTTTTCTTGAAATAGCATCCAAGGCTGAAAAAGGTTCATCCATGAGGAGAATCTTAGGCTGACCAATCATAGCACGAACAATACCGACCCGTTGCTGTTCTCCACCAGATAATTCACTCGGAAGTCGATGTCCATACTCAGCCACTGGTAAACCAACCTTAGCCAAAGCTCTTCTGTTTTCTGAGCAATTTCTTCCTTAGTCCAGCCCTTCATCTCAGGAATCAGGGAAATATTTTCCGCGACCGTTAGATTAGGAAATAGAGCAATAGCCTGTAAAACATAACCAGTAGAAAGACGAAGTTCACGCTCATCATAATCTTTGATGCGCTTGCCATCCATATAAATATTTCCATCAGTTGGCTCCAAGAGGCGGTTGACCATCTTAATCATGGTTGTCTTACCTGAGCCAGATGGACCAACTAAAACCATAAACTCGCCATTCTCAATCCGTAAATTGACATCTCTCAAGACATCTTTTTCTGTGTAACGTAAAGCTACATTTTTGTATTCAATCATTCTGTATCCTCAATTTAAAACTTCCCTCTATTGGTCAACTCTTCTACCTTAGGCAAAACTTCCTTATTATTCCAATACTACAAAATTTTCCCGTTTTCTAGTCGGAAAATATCGTACTGGGCACAGGCATCACCATCAATCTGAGTCTGACCAGAGCTAACCACGTAGTTTCCTTGTCCTAAGAGTTGGAAAACAAAGTCAAAAGTGACCTTTGCTTATAAACAGCTAATTTGATCTATCTTAAACCTCATTTTCCATCTCTTTCAGATTAGCCAAAATTCTTTCTTGAAAACCTTCAAATTGGCGAATTTCTTCCTCTGAAAATCCTTTGTAACAGATAGTATCCAATCTTTGACTGACACGTTGCCCAACTTCTTTCTGAGACTTGCCCAACTCTGTTAAAACTAAATACTTCTTACGCTTATCTTCTCCACACGGACTGACAGTTATAAGATTTTGTTCCTCTAGCTTTTTTATCATAGTCGTCAGAGTATTATTAGCAAGCCCAGTTGCCAGAGCAATATCTGTCGCAGTTGCACAGCCCGTCTCACTATTCCATAAAACCGCTAAAATCTTTCCCTGTTCACTCCGATAAAGAGAGTCAGGTTCTTGTCTTAGTAACTTTTGAAAAATCCGCCCATTCAACAAACGAATATGATGGGCTACCAAATGACAATATTTCATGAAACCTCCAATTTATTTCTATATCGAAATAGATAAAGTGATTATAACACTCATCATTCCATCTGTCAACTATTTCGATTTAGAAATAATTTTTCCCAGCAAAAAATCTCCTACCCAAAGTAGAAGATTTCAATCTTATAAACTTAATCCGTCATATCCGATACCAAAGCTCGATGCTCCAATGGAATACTGCACATAACTAGCAAGAAAATGAAACCTGACTGAATCCAGAAGAGGGCCAAGTCAAAGATCCCATGCACAGCAACCACTGTAAGGAAAGATAGATAAAGACCGATAATCGGACGTTTCCCCGACTCCTGACTCATATCCATCATCAAGCGAACAGGAGCAACAGAAGACAAAACTAATAAAATGGTCCCCACAACTCCGTAACTCAGAATCGTATCAATATAAAGACTATGAGCATGTTCATGATAAGGAGCATTTATTCTAGGATAAGAGTGCATATAGGTCAATGGCCCTTCCCCCCAAAAAGGATTTTGCTTAAACAAGGCCATCCCCGCATCCCAAATAGAGATCCGTTCTTCCATAGAAGAATCCAAAGTTCCCATCCGAACTCCCAGATCACTTGAAAAGAGGAAGCTCAAGCCGATTGCGAAGACCCCAATACTAAGCCAAAAAGCCTTCCAGTTTTTAATAGTCGTAAAGAGATAAATGATGGCTCCAGCGATAATAGCAGGAAAGGCAGTTCGATTTTGAGTAAAGTTCAAACCAAAGAGATTCACAAAGCCTGCAATCACACAGAATACTTTCAACCAATTCAACTTGGTCGTTGTAAACAGATAGAAGGCAATCATGATACAGAAACAACAAATAATACCATAATAATTAGGATTAAAGAAGGTCACTTCTGCACGATTCTGATGCCACACCTGCATGTTAGGTGAAAGAAAAGCATAGTTGAATTTCTTCACAATTTGAAAATGTTCTAAACTCGCAAACGCAGCTGACAATACGCTACCAAACAAGACGAGCTGCAAAATCAATCGAAAGAATTTATGTGATAAAATCGACTGATAGTGCAAAAAGAAAACAGTAAATAGAAACATTCCTACTGAAGCCACAAGACCCATCCAATTTTGTGCAAAAATGGATATAATAGTACTATAGCCAAGAAAAAGAAGTAGCATCGGATGCTCCCCCATTTTCTGAAGAATACTTTTCATATCTCCTGTAAAAATCAAACTGATAATATATAAACAGAATACAACTACAAAAAGATAAAAGGGTAAAAATATACTCAGGATAATTCCCAATAAAATCAGCTCTTTACTAGACAACCCTTTCAGCTTTTTAATAAAGCCTATTGATTTCAAAATGAATCCTTTCTCTCCAAATCAACTGATTCAGATAATAGCAAGCTATCCTATATTGTACCACTTTTTTAGCAATTTGAAAACAAAGGAAACGTTTTCTAGGTAAAAAAGAGAGCAAAAATACTGAGATTTCAAAACTCAAGCTTAATGACTAGATTCACTCCAAAAAATCGTGCCGAAAATACTAGACATATGTTAAAATAGTAGTAATAAAATAAAGATTAGAAGCAACTATCCAAACTAGATTCAAATCATATACTATTCTTAAAGAAAGGCAACACTATGAAATCCTACCAAGCTGTCTACCATATTCTAGCTAAAGAAACCGACTATATCAGCGGAGAAAAAATCGCAGAAGAACTATCCCTAAGCCGAACATCAATTTGGAAAGCCATCAAGCGGCTAGAACAAGAAGGCATTGAAATTGATAGCATCAAAAACAAAGGATATAAACTGATGAATGGTGACCTTATTCTTCCAGAGATTCTAGAACAAAATCTTCCAATTAAAATCAGTTTTAAACCCGAAACAAGATCAACACAACTCGATGCAAAAGAAGCAATTGATTTAGGGAATGAAGCAAACACCCTCTATCTAGCTTCCTATCAAACAGCAGGGCGAGGCCGTTTTCAACGCTCCTTCTACTCCTCACAAGGTGGCATTTATATGACACTCCATCTTAAACCAAATCTCCCCTACGACAAATTACCATCCTACACACTACTTGTAGCAGGAGCTGTCTACAAAGCCATTAAGAACCTAACTTTAATAGATGTCGACATAAAATGGGTCAATGATATCTACCTAAACAATCATAAAATTGGAGGAATCCTTACTGAGGCAATGACCTCTGTAGAAACTGGCTTAGTTACAGATATCATTATTGGAGTAGGTATTAATTTCACTATTAAAGACTTTCCTCAAGAATTAAAAGAAAAAGCTGCTAGTTTATTTAAAGCACCAGCACCTATAACAAGGAATGAATTAATCATAGAAATCTGGCGTATTTTCTTCGAAACACCAGCAGATGAGTTATTATACCTCTATAAAAAACAGTCATTCGTTCTAGGAAAAGAAGTTACTTTCACACTGGATCAAAAAGACTACAAGGGACTTGCTAAAGATATCTCAGAAAATGGCAAGCTTTTAGTTCAATGTGATAACAGAAAAGAAATCTGGCTCAATAGTGGCGAAATTTCACTCAAGAGTTGGAAGTAGTAATAAACAAGCACAATCATAAAATCAACAATATATAAAAATTTAGTATTTCTTCAGCCCTATACAGTTGACAAAGAGCGAAAAAAACTTCAGATAAGTAATCCAATTAAGTTTTACAAATTTGAAGTTTTTATTCTACTATTCTTAAAAATACAAAAAAAGAGAGTTATAAACCCTCATTAAAAACGGAGAATAAGGGATTCGAACCCTTGCGCCAGTTACCCGACCTAACGATTTAGCAAACCGTCCTCTTCAGCCTCTTGAGTAATTCTCCAATTAATGGGCACGAGTGGACTCGAACCACCGACCTCACGCTTATCAGGCGTGCGCTCTAACCACCTGAGCTACGCGCCCAAGTTAAAAACTTGGTAATTTGAACAAAGTTCAAAGCGGGTGACGAGAATCGAACTCGCGACAACAGCTTGGAAGGCTGTAGTTTTACCACTAAACTACACCCGCATACATACTATAAGTAAAAATGGCGCGAGACGGAATCGAACCGCCGACACATGGAGCTTCAATCCATTGCTCTACCAACTGAGCTACCGAGCCTTATTGCGGGAGCAGGATTTGAACCTACGACCTTCGGGTTATGAGCCCGACGAGCTACCGAGCTGCTCCATCCCGCGTTAATACAAAAGGAGGATGTGGGATTCGAACCCACGCACGCTTTTACACGCCTGACGGTTTTCAAGACCGTTCCCTTCAGCCGGACTTGGGTAATCCTCCATACTATTTAAATGGACCTTGTAGGACTTGAACCTACGACCACTCGGTTATGAGCCGAGAGCTCTAACCAGCTGAGCTAAAGGTCCAACAAGATCATTATAGCGGCGAAGGGATCGAACCCCCGACCTCCCGGGTATGAACCGGACGCTCTAGCCAGCTGAGCTACACCGCCATTAATCGGGAAGACAGGATTCGAACCTGCGACACCTTGGTCCCAAACCAAGTACTCTACCAAGCTGAGCTACTTCCCGAGTTAAAAAGAAAAAAATGCACCCTAGAGGAGTCGAACCTCTAACCGCCTGATTCGTAGTCAGGTACTCTATCCAGTTGAGCTAAGGGTGCTCATTAGTTTATGCCGAGGACCGGAATCGAACCGGTACGATCGTTACCAATCGCAGGATTTTAAGTCCTGTGCGTCTGCCAGTTCCGCCACCCCGGCCTCTCTAAGCGAACGACGGGATTCGAACCCGCGACCCCCACCTTGGCAAGGTGGTGTTCTACCACTGAACTACGTTCGCACTGTTTTCTTCTATCTAAAAATGCCGGCTACATGACTTGAACACGCGACCCTCTGATTACAAATCAGATGCTCTACCAACTGAGCTAAGCCGGCTCATTTATTATATCTTAATGCGGGTTAAGGGACTTGAACCCCCACGCCGTTAAGCGCCAGATCCTAAATCTGGTGCGTCTGCCAATTCCGCCAAACCCGCATATATGACCCGTACTGGGCTCGAACCAGTGACCCATTGATTAAAAGTCAATTGCTCTACCAACTGAGCTAACGAGTCTAAAATAACTTCCGTTATCTTAAACGGTCCCGACGGGAATCGAACCCGCGATCTTCGCCGTGACAGGGCGACGTGATAACCGCTACACTACGGGACCTATGGGAGTTAACGGGATCGAACCGCTGACCCTCTGCTTGTAAGGCAGATGCTCTCCCAGCTGAGCTAAACTCCCTAAAGCTAAGCGACTTCCATATCTCACAGGGGGCAACCCCCAACTACTTCCGGCGTTCTAGGGCTTAACTTCTGTGTTCGGCATGGGTACAGGTGTATCTCCTAGGCTATCGTCACTTAACTCTGAGTAATACCTACTCAAAATTGAATATCTATTCAAACCAAGAAAACCTCTCGCTTTCATATTCTCAGTTACTTTGGATAAGTCCTCGAGCTATTAGTATTAGTCCGCTACATGTGTCGCCACACTTCCACTTCTAACCTATCTACCTGATCATCTCTCAGGGCTCTTACTGATATAAAATCATGGGAAATCTCATCTTGAGGTGGGTTTCACACTTAGATGCTTTCAGCGTTTATCCCTTCCCTACATAGCTACCCAGCGATGCCTTTGGCAAGACAACTGGTACACCAGCGGTAAGTCCACTCTGGTCCTCTCGTACTAGGAGCAGATCCTCTCAAATTTCCTACGCCCGCGACGGATAGGGACCGAACTGTCTCACGACGTTCTGAACCCAGCTCGCGTGCCGCTTTAATGGGCGAACAGCCCAACCCTTGGGACCGACTACAGCCCCAGGATGCGACGAGCCGACATCGAGGTGCCAAACCTCCCCGTCGATGTGAACTCTTGGGGGAGATAAGCCTGTTATCCCCAGGGTAGCTTTTATCCGTTGAGCGATGGCCCTTCCATACGGAACCACCGGATCACTAAGCCCGACTTTCGTCCCTGCTCGAGTTGTAGCTCTCGCAGTCAAGCTCCCTTATACCTTTACACTCTGCGAATGATTTCCAACCATTCTGAGGGAACCTTTGGGCGCCTCCGTTACCTTTTAGGAGGCGACCGCCCCAGTCAAACTGCCCGTCAGACACTGTCTCCGATAGGGATCACCTATCCGGGTTAGAGTGGCCATAACACAAGGGTAGTATCCCAACATCGTCTCCTTCGAAACTGGCGTCCCGATCTCGTAGACTCCTACCTATCCTGTACATGTGGTACAGACACTCAATATCAAACTGCAGTAAAGCTCCATGGGGTCTTTCCGTCCTGTCGCGGGTAACCTGCATCTTCACAGGTACTAAAATTTCACCGAGTCTCTCGTTGAGACAGTGCCCAAATCATTACGCCTTTCGTGCGGGTCGGAACTTACCCGACAAGGAATTTCGCTACCTTAGGACCGTTATAGTTACGGCCGCCGTTTACTGGGGCTTCAATTCATACCTTCGCTTGCGCTAAGCACTCCTCTTAACCTTCCAGCACCGGGCAGGCGTCACCCCCTATACATCATCTTACGATTTAGCAGAGAGCTGTGTTTTTGATAAACAGTTGCTTGGGCCTATTCACTGCGGCTGACTTAAAGTCAGCACCCCTTCTCCCGAAGTTACGGGGTCATTTTGCCGAGTTCCTTAACGAGAGTTCTCTCGCTCACCTGAGGCTACTCGCCTCGACTACCTGTGTCGGTTTGCGGTACGGGTAGAGTATGTTTAAACGCTAGAAGCTTTTCTTGGCAGTGTGACGTCACTAACTTCGCTACTAAACTTCGCTCCCCATCACAGCTCAATGTTACAGAACTAAGCATTTAACTCAGTTCACACCTCACTGCTTAGACAGACTCTTCCAATCGTCTGCTTTAGTTAGCCTACTGCGTCCCTCCATCACTACATACTCTAGTACAGGAATATCAACCTGTTGTCCATCGGATACACCTTTCGGTCTCTCCTTAGGTCCCGACTAACCCAGGGCGGACGAGCCTTCCCCTGGAAACCTTAGTCTTACGGTGGACAGGATTCTCACCTGTCTTTCGCTACTCATACCGGCATTCTCACTTCTATGCGTTCCAGCACTCCTCACGGTACACCTTCTTCACACATAGAACGCTCTCCTACCATACCTATAAAGGTATCCACAGCTTCGGTAAATTGTTTTAGCCCCGGTACATTTCGGCGCAGGGTCACTCGACTAGTGAGCTATTACGCACTCTTTGAATGAATAGCTGCTTCTAAGCTAACATCCTAGTTGTCTGTGCAACCCCACATCCTTTTCCACTTAACAATTATTTTGGGACCTTAGCTGGTGGTCTGGGCTGTTTCCCTTTCGACTACGGATCTTAGCACTCGCAGTCTGACTGCCGACCATAATTCATTGGCATTCGGAGTTTATCTGAGATTGGTAATCCGGGATGGACCCCTCACCCAAACAGTGCTCTACCTCCAAGAATCTTAATATCGACGCTAGCCCTAAAGCTATTTCGGAGAGAACCAGCTATCTCCAAGTTCGTTTGGAATTTCTCCGCTACCCACAAGTCATCCAAGCACTTTTCAACGTGCCCTGGTTCGGTCCTCCAGTGCGTCTTACCGCACCTTCAACCTGCTCATGGGTAGGTCACATGGTTTCGGGTCTACGTCATGATACTAATTCGCCCTGTTCAGACTCGGTTTCCCTACGGCTCCGTCTCTTCAACTTAACCTCGCATCATAACGTAACTCGCCGGTTCATTCTACAAAAGGCACGCTCTCACCCATTAACGGGCTCGAACTTGTTGTAGGCACACGGTTTCAGGTTCTATTTCACTCCCCTCCCGGGGTGCTTTTCACCTTTCCCTCACGGTACTGGTTCACTATCGGTCACTAGGGAGTATTTAGGGTTGGGAGATGGTCCTCCCAGATTCCGACGGGATTTCACGTGTCCCGCCGTACTCAGGATACTGCTAGGTACAAAGACTATTTTAAATACGAGGCTATTACTCTCTTTGGCTGATCTTCCCAAATCATTCTTCTATAATCTTTGAGTCCACATTGCAGTCCTACAACCCCGAAGAGTAAACTCTTCGGTTTGCCCTTCTGCCGTTTCGCTCGCCGCTACTAAGGCAATCGCTTTTGCTTTCTCTTCCTGCAGCTACTTAGATGTTTCAGTTCACTGCGTCTTCCTCCTCACATCCTTAACAGATATGGGTAACAGGTAGTACCTGTTGGGTTCCCCCATTCGGAAATCCCTGGATCATCGCTTACTTACAGCTACCCAAGGCATATCGTCGTTTGTCACGTCCTTCTTCGGCTCCTAGTGCCAAGGCATCCACCGTGCGCCCTTATTAACTTAACCTTATTTTTCTGACCTTTCAGTCATAAACTCTTATTAATACTACAGCGTTTTCGGTTTATTTTCTTGTTACTATTTGATATAGATATTCAATTTTCAATGTGCATTACTTGGTGATCTCTCACCAATGGAGCCTAGCGGGATCGAACCGCTGACCTCCTGCGTGCAAAGCAGGCGCTCTCCCAGCTGAGCTAAGGCCCCACAAGACCTCTCAAGACTAAACAAGACCAATGCGCAGTTCCTTTTCCTTAGAAAGGAGGTGATCCAGCCGCACCTTCCGATACGGCTACCTTGTTACGACTTCACCCCAATCATCTATCCCACCTTAGGCGGCTGGCTCCTTACGGTTACCTCACCGACTTCGGGTGTTACAAACTCTCGTGGTGTGACGGGCGGTGTGTACAAGGCCCGGGAACGTATTCACCGCGGCGTGCTGATCCGCGATTACTAGCGATTCCGACTTCATGTAGGCGAGTTGCAGCCTACAATCCGAACTGAGACTGGCTTTAAGAGATTAGCTTGCCGTCACCGGCTTGCGACTCGTTGTACCAGCCATTGTAGCACGTGTGTAGCCCAGGTCATAAGGGGCATGATGATTTGACGTCATCCCCACCTTCCTCCGGTTTATTACCGGCAGTCTCGCTAGAGTGCCCAACTGAATGATGGCAACTAACAATAGGGGTTGCGCTCGTTGCGGGACTTAACCCAACATCTCACGACACGAGCTGACGACAACCATGCACCACCTGTCACCTCTGTCCCGAAGGAAAACTCTATCTCTAGAGCGGTCAGAGGGATGTCAAGACCTGGTAAGGTTCTTCGCGTTGCTTCGAATTAAACCACATGCTCCACCGCTTGTGCGGGCCCCCGTCAATTCCTTTGAGTTTCAACCTTGCGGTCGTACTCCCCAGGCGGAGTGCTTAATGCGTTAGCTGCGGCACTAAACCCCGGAAAGGGTCTAACACCTAGCACTCATCGTTTACGGCGTGGACTACCAGGGTATCTAATCCTGTTTGCTCCCCACGCTTTCGAGCCTCAGCGTCAGTTACAAGCCAGAGAGCCGCTTTCGCCACCGGTGTTCCTCCATATATCTACGCATTTCACCGCTACACATGGAATTCCACTCTCCCCTCTTGCACTCAAGTTAAACAGTTTCCAAAGCGTACTATGGTTAAGCCACAGCCTTTAACTTCAGACTTATCTAACCGCCTGCGCTCGCTTTACGCCCAATAAATCCGGACAACGCTCGGGACCTACGTATTACCGCGGCTGCTGGCACGTAGTTAGCCGTCCCTTTCTGGTAAGATACCGTCACAGTGTGAACTTTCCACTCTCACACTCGTTCTTCTCTTACAACAGAGCTTTACGATCCGAAAACCTTCTTCACTCACGCGGCGTTGCTCGGTCAGACTTCCGTCCATTGCCGAAGATTCCCTACTGCTGCCTCCCGTAGGAGTCTGGGCCGTGTCTCAGTCCCAGTGTGGCCGATCACCCTCTCAGGTCGGCTATGTATCGTCGCCTTGGTGAGCCGTTACCCCACCAACTAGCTAATACAACGCAGGTCCATCTGGTAGTGATGCAATTGCACCTTTTAAGCAAATGTCATGCAACATCTACTCTTATGCGGTATTAGCTATCGTTTCCAATAGTTATCCCCCGCTACCAGGCAGGTTACCTACGCGTTACTCACCCGTTCGCAACTCATCCAGAGAAGCAAGCTCCTCCTTCAGCGTTCTACTTGCATGTATTAGGCACGCCGCCAGCGTTCGTCCTGAGCCAGGATCAAACTCTCATTAAAAGTTTGAGTTCTCACTCATTTCTGTCACTGACAGATTTATTGTTTTTTCATTGTTCAGTACTACAACAGTTGTTGTAGTGCCCTGCACATTGGTTCGTCTTGTTCAGTTTTCAAAGGTCTTTGTCACTTGCTTCTCTCAAGCGACAACTATATTAGTATATCACAGTCGCTTTCGCTTGTCAACACTTTTTTGAAACTTTTTTTAATTTTTTCAATCAGTATTTCATCTGCAACATACCATAGTCCGTACGGGATTCGAACCCGTGTTACCGCCGTGAAAAGGCGGTGTCTTAACCCCTTGACCAACGGACCTGAGTTGGTGTTTTCAACTCTTACTATTATACCGACTTTTTAAACTTTGTCAACTACTTTTTTAAACTTTTTTAATTAATTTTACAACAGCTTCAGTTCGAGCGGTGTGTGGAAACATATCGACCGACTGGATATAATGGATATCATAGGCTTCTACTAGCCTTACCAAATCACGAGTCAAGGTCGAAACATTGCAAGAAATATAGACCATTTTTTCTGGTACATAGGTAAGAATAGTATCTAATAACTTATCGTCCAGACCTGTACGTGGTGGATCTACGATCAGAGCATCTGCTCGGTAGCCTTCTTTATACCAGCGAGGAATAATCTCTTCTGCGCTTCCAACTTCGTAATGAGTATTATCAAATCCCATTCTTTTAGCATTTCGCTTGGCATCTTCAATAGCTTCTGGAATAATATCCATACCTCTGAGTGTTTTTACTTTCTTTGCAAAGGCAAAACCAATTGTTCCAACTCCACAATAAGCGTCAATCAAATGGTCTTCTTTGCTAACATCCAGCGCTTTTACTGCCTCGCTATAAAGGACTTCTGTTTGTTCAGGATTTAGTTGATAGAAAGCTCGAGGAGATAGTGAAAATTCATAATCGAGTACACCTTCTTGAATACTCTTTTCTCCCCAGATAATCTCTGTCTTTTCACCATAAATCTCACTGGTTTTAGCTGTATTTGTATTCACAGCTACTGTCACAACTTCTGGGAAATCTTTAACTAAGTCTTTTACTAGTTGGGTTAAATTAAGCTGACAATTTGTAACAATAATAATCTGAACCTGTCCAGTCTTTCTTGCTCGTCGGACCATAATAGTTCTAACACCTAGAACTTTTCTCTCATCCGTGATTGGAATTTGGTGAAAAGTAAGTAATTCCGCTAGACGATTAGCAATCACTTGGGTTTCCTTATCTTGTACTAGGCAGTCTTTCAACTCTACCAAATAATGAGAGTTCTGTGCATATAAGCCCGCCTTGACTTGATTTTTAAATTTTCGAGTCTGAAATTGTAACTTAGCACGGTAATATTTTGGTTCCTGCATACCAATCGTCGGGCGGATTTCATAATTTTCATATCCTGCAGGGGCAAATTTTTTCAGCGCTTGATAAAGCAAGTCCGTCTTGAACTCCAGCTGCTTATCATAATGCAGGTGCATGATTTGGCAGCCTCCGCACTCATTGTAAATAGTACAAGCTGGCACAACTCGAAATTTAGACTTCTTGTTGACCTTCAGTAATTTTGCCTCAACAAAGTTACGTTTAATAGAAGTAATCTGACAATAGATATCTTCTCCTTTGAGAGCACCAGGCACAAAGACTAATGTTTTTTGATAAAAGCCGATTCCCTCACCATTAATTCCCATGCGCTTGATTTTTAACGGTATTTTTTGTTTCACTTTCAGATTCATACCCCTATCTTATCACATTTTGAGTTATAATAGAACTATGAAAATCACAAAACTTGAAAAGAAAAAAAGACTCTATCTGATGGAGCTTGATAATGGCGACAAATGCTACATTACTGAAGATACAATTGTTCGTTTTATGTTATCGAGAGATAAGGTGATAAGCGAAGAGGAATTGAAAGAGATACAGCACTTTGCTCAATTTTCTTATGGTAAGAATCTAGCCCTCTACCACTTATCATTTAAAGCACGCACTGAAAAAGAAGTCAGAGAATATCTGAAAAAATACGATATTGATGAAAACATCATTTCTCAAGTCATTATTAATCTTAAAGAAGATAAGTGGATTAATGATGCTCAGTACGCTTATGCTATTATCAATGCCAATCAACTTTCAGGAGACAAGGGGCCTTATGTACTGACTCAGAAACTAACACAAAAAGGGATTTCAAAATCTACTATAGAAGAGAACTTGAAAGAATTTGATTTTTCAGAAGTTGCTCAACGTGTAGCTAATAAACTATTGAAAAAATATGAGGGAAAACTTCCAGCTCGTGCCTTGCAAGATAAGATTATCCAAAATCTGACCAACAAGGGGTTTTCCTATTCTGATGCTAAAACTGCCTTTGACGAGTTGGATAGTCAAGTTGACCAAGAAACGACTCAGGAACTCATCTTCAAAGAGCTTGATAAGCAATATACTAAGTATGCTCGAAAGTATGAAGGATACGAACTGAAGCAACGTTTAACTCAAGTTTTAGCACGAAAGGGCTACGATTTTTCGGATATAGCAAGCGCTCTTAGAGAATATCTTTAATATTTTCGTGTAAAATTCACAGATTTTAGGCATTTTTATGGTACAATAGTAAACGATAAACTTATAAATTGTAGAAAGTTGGTTAGTTATGAAACTTCCAAAAGAAGGCGACTTTATTACAATTCAAAGTTATAAGCATGATGGGAGTCTCCACCGAACTTGGCGGGACACCATGGTACTAAAAACAACAGAAAACGCCATTATTGGTGTCAACGATCATACACTGGTTACCGAAAGTGATGGTCGTCGTTGGGTCACTCGAGAACCGGCTATTGTTTACTTTCACAAGAAATATTGGTTTAATATCATTGCCATGATTCGTGATAATGGAATTTCCTACTATTGCAATATGGCTAGCCCCTACTATCTGGATGAAGAAGCACTGAAGTATATTGATTACGATTTGGATGTTAAAATTTTTACAGATGGGGAAAAACGTCTCTTGGACGTTGAAGAGTACGAGCGTCACAAACGCAAAATGAATTATTCTGATGATCTGGACTATATTTTAAAAGAACATGTCAAAATTCTTGTTGATTGGATTAACAATGGACGAGGTCCTTTCTCAGAAGCCTATGTAAACATTTGGTACAAGCGCTATGTAGAACTAAAGAATCGGTAAAGTTGTCAAAGGTCAGGAACAAAATCCTGACCTTGTTTTTTTGATAGTGTAAAAATAAATTGTGTAGACACAAAAAAAGGAATAAATCTATTATAGTAGAGTTACAACACATTACTAGAAAGAGATTTATGCAGAATTCACGAAATATATAAAACAAATAGACATACTGATATTTTTTAATATCTTTGTTCCTTGTAAATTTACAATAAACTTATATCGTTTAATACAAAAAAATACGGAGATGATTAGTATAAAAAAATACAGGTCAACTTCGTATCAAATAATTTATTTTTTTGTATTTCCACCTAGCATCAATCATTTAGCACAACATTTTTTAAAAAAATAATATCTTTACAGAGAAAAATGCTATTTAATCTACCAACTCATTTAATCGTTTTTTTGAAAAATATAAAAGCAATATTTTTTTAGACTCAATAAACTCAAAAATATTTTATGACATTGTTCATTTGTTTAATTCCAGATTCTTTAGATTCAGTCAGATATATTTTTATATCCTTCTACAAATTTGAATGTAGATTTTTTTCAAAAAAACTTTTTGTGTCATCTTTTTAATAATTTTTTTAATTTCATTTCAAAGTAGTCTGCATATATTAGATGTGAATTTTCAAGGCAACAGAACCAAAAATTTAAACAAGCTGACACAACTAAATTTCTATTCTTGCCGATTTTTTCGTAATAATGTGTACGCTCTAGTATTTCTTTTCCGACCCTGTAAATATAATCTATTTCAAAAAGATGATATAAATTACCAATCAGCGTTATCTCATAGGACTCCCATCGTTCCTTCTGGAATAAATAGTCATATACTAAATTTAGATCATCTCTACTAACTACATGATTACAATCTAACTGGTTTAATAATCCCTGAACCATAATTATATTTATTTTTATGAGTTTTTTTCTCCACTCTTCTCAAAAAAAGCTTTTTGTTGCTCATTTTTTTATTTCCTCCAACCCTTTAGTATTCAAACTATAAAAATTTGGAGATAAATTAACCAAAAAATCATCAAGCTCAGATCTTTTATAATGTTCTAGGTAGTTACAAAAATTCTCTATCGAAACATTGATATTTGATAATAATTTAAAGAACGTTGAAAGAGAAATTTCATTTTCCCCCCTTTCAAATCTAGAAAGTTGAGATTTTGATATAGAATCAGCTGCAGCATACTCTAAAGAATATCCGTTTAATTTTTCTAAAAATATCGAAAAAGCTTCTCCGTAATTTTTTTCACACTTTCCTTCCCTTAACTTTCTTTTCGAGCGATAAACATACCATATTCTTTAGGAATGATCAACATACCATTATTAAACTCACTTTCCAATCTTTTACGTATTATTTCCTCTTCTAGTGAACCTATCTCTGAAATTCCTTTAAACGATTGGATGTATTTAACCAGGTCATCTATACTAGTTACCTGTAACTCATCATCATAGAGTAATGTATCGACAGAGTTAAAATACCTACTCAGGTACCTTTTACCATTTTGTAAAGTAAACGTTTTATTTTCTAAATCTTGATTAACCTCATCTTTAAATAAATTTGCCAAATAATTTACAACTCCATTTTCACCAAATGTAGCACAGTAAAAAATGCCTTCGGTTTTTAATACTCTATTCACCTCAGAGAGAGCTTTAGGAATATCATTCACATGATGTAGAAGCATATTAGCAATAACAATATCAAACGTTTCATTCTCAAAAGAAATCTTTTGAATATCCATTATCTCATAGTTGACATTGTCTCTATTTCCAATCACTGACTTCGTAGTTTCTACCATGTCATTAGAAAAATCCGTTATAATCAATTGCTTCATCTTGTCTATAGAATCAAGATTACTTTTCCATAGTTCTCCTGTACCACATCCTAATTCTAGAATCTTTACTTCATCAGTAATTTGGTAGTTAGAAAATATCCAATTATTAAATCCCAATTTATTTTTTGAATACTTCTTATGCAATTCTACTCGAATATCAAGATTATCATGACTTTTATATTGTTCAATTACTTTATCAATCATTTTAAATGACCTCCACTCTATAATTTGACATTATATCACAAGAATAAAGATAGTGTAAAAAAAGTTGTATAAATACAAAAAGGAATAAATTTACCACATCACTGCTAAACTTCCTGGATTTAAAACAAAATATCATTGAATTTTCCGTTTTTTCTTGAAGCAACATTGAACTAATAATTGCTCGTTTTGATTTAAAAAGCTCCTTTTAGTAAAACTTCATTTTTTAAGAGTCCTAGCCTTATTGAAGTCTCGCAAGTCATGGACTAGGAATTCATAGATCGGTCCATCGACTTCTCTCCATCACCTTTTCCTAGCAAAAAACCTGCCTCAAGGCAGGTTTTCGTTTAAATATCTAATTTCGTAACAGTAAATTTAATGTGGGAATAATCTTTCTCTATATTCTTATCTACCATAAAGGCTGTAGCATCTTTCTTAACTTGAACCAGATCAATATTCTGAGCCTGGGCTGCATAGACGCATCCACAATAACATTGACGGTAGATGTCATACTCTTCACACATCTCTACTGAACGTTTGTAGCCTTGATTTTTCTTGAAATCGCTGGGAAGATAGTGAGTGGTATAAATCTTTTGCACATCAATTCCGATGCTGTTAATGGTTTGAGAATTCTTATGAGGACTGATGGTCAAGGCTGAGCCAAAGTAGTCAAAGCCCAAATCCATAGCCACTTGCGCTGTTTTATCCAGGCGGTAGTCAAAGCAAACCTTACAACGGTCGCCACCTTCTGGCTCTTCCTCTAGTCCTCTGACTAACTTACGATATTCATTTGGTTCATAGGGAGCTTCTAGGTACTGGACTGTATTTCCTGTCCGCTCATTGAAATCACTGACAAATTTCTTGGTGACGTAAGCTCGCTTGTGGTATTCTGCCTTGGGATGGATATTAGAATTGGCAAAATAGATAGTCACATCTGCATACTTGGTCAAATATTCTAGGGTATAGGTACTACAAGGGGCACAGCAAACATGCATGAGAATGGTTGGCCGTTGCTCATTTTTTTCTCCCATACTTGTACCATCTTCTGCATGACACGGTCATAATTAATCTTCTGATTGGGGTTCATCTTGCTCAGAATTTCTTCTACATCGATCATGTTCTTCTCCTTTTTCTAGTCTTATTTTATCATATAAGTTAAGAGAGCTCAAATCAATTTAGAAGTGAATATCATAAAAAGGAGGGTTAGTCATTCCCTCCTTTTGTGTTTTTTATAAGTTTCTATCTACAGAAAGCTTACATCATACCGCCCATCATGCTTGGGTCCATGGCTGGAGCTGGGGCTGCTGGTTCTGGTTTATTGGCTACGACTGCTTCTGTTGTCAAAATCAAGCTGGCTACAGATGCTGCATTTTGTAGGGCTGAACGACTAACCTTAACTGGATCGATAATCCCTTGATCAATCATATTAACCCACTCGCCAGTTGCTGCATTGAAGCCTGTACCAAGCTCAGCATTTTTCAAACGATCGATAACGATAGAGCCTTCAAATCCTGCATTGTGGGCGATTTGACGAACAGGTTCTTCCAAAGCACGGAGAACAATATTGCGGCCTGTTGCTTCGTCTCCTGTCAATTCCAAATCAGCCACGGCTGGGATAACATTTACAAGGGCTGTTCCACCACCTGAAACGATTCCTTCTTCAACAGCTGCACGAGTAGCGTTGAGGGCATCTTCAATGCGGAGTTTCATTTCTTTCAACTCAGTTTCAGTTGCGGCACCGACCTTAATAACCGCTACACCACCTGACAATTTGGCCAAGCGTTCTTGCAATTTTTCACGGTCAAATTCAGAAGTTGTGGTTTCGATTTGAGACTTGATAACCGCAACGCGGTGAGAAATCGCTTCAGGATTTCCAGCACCTTCTACGATAACCGTGCTATCCTTGTCCACAGTTACTCTCACTGCTTGACCAAGCGCTTCAATTGTCGCATCTTTCAACTCAAGACCAAGGTCTTCTGTGATAACTGTTCCGCCTGTTAAGATGGCAATGTCTTCTAGCATGGCTTTGCGACGGTCACCAAAACCAGGTGCCTTGACTGCTACCACGTTGAAGGTTCCACGAATCTTGTTCAAGACAAGAGTTGGAAGAGCTTCGCCATCTACATCATCCGCAATAATCAAGAGTGGACGATTGCTTTGGAGAATGCTTTCTAGGAGTGGCAAGATTTCTTGGATATTGGAAATCTTCTTATCAGTAATCAAAATGTAGGGATTTTCAAGGTCAGCCACCATTTTTTCGCTATCTGTCACCATGTACTGTGAAAGATAACCACGGTCGAACTGCATTCCTTCTACAACTTCAAGCTCTGTTTCCATACCACGTGACTCTTCGATAGTGATGACACCATCTTTGCCAACTTTCTCCATGGCTTCAGAAATGTATTCACCGACTTTTTCGGAACGAGAAGATACAGCTGCAACCTGAGCGATGGCTTCTTTGTTGGCAACAGGGATGGCGTTGTTTTTCAAAGCTTCTACTGCTGCTGCAACTGCTGTTTCAATACCACGACGGATACCAATTGGGTTCGCACCTGCTGTGACGTTTTTGATTCCTTCACGGACGATTGCTTGGGTCAAAACAGTTGCAGTTGTAGTTCCATCACCTGCAATATCATTGGTTTTTGAAGCTACTTCTGATACCAATTTGGCACCCATATTTTCAAAATGGTCTTCCAACTCGATTTCTTTGGCAATGGTCACACCGTCATTGGTAATCAAGGGTGAACCAAATGATTTTTCCAACACAACGTTACGACCTTTTGGTCCCAAGGTTACTTTAACAGTATCTGCAAGGATATCGACACCACGAACCATAGCTGAACGAGCATCAGATGAAAATTTAATTTCTTTTGACATACTTACTTTCTCCTTCTATTATTCAATGATTGCCAAGATGTTAGCTTCGCCTACGATGACGTACTTTTCATCGCCGTCTTTGACATCAATACCTGCGTGGGCTTCAACTAAGACACGGTCTCCAGCTTTAACACTTGGAGCAACCAAGTCACCGTTCAAGGTACGGACACCTTGTCCAGTAGCTACAACTTGGGCTGTTTTGGTTTTTTCTTGGGCTGAACCTGCAAGGACAAAGCCTCCAACAGTTTGTTCTTTTTCTTCGATTTTTAAGACCACACGGTCCCCTAATGGTTTCAACATCTGCTTTCCTCCATAATGAGATAGATATCATTAGCACTCTTTTCAATCGAGTGCTAATTCATAGTTCTATTGTATCACTTGGTCAGAAATAGTCAAGAAAAAAATCTGACTTTCTCAAGATAAAAAGCCTGAGAGCAACTCAGACTTTTCAATACTTAAAATGGCAATTCCTCTTCTTCCAAAACCAAGTCAGCCAAATCTTGACCTGCGTTATTTTCACGCATGGCACGTTGGGCACGACTTTCTAATAATTGGAATCCTGTAACAAGTACTTCAGTCACATAATTCATTTGACCATTTTTCTCAAAACGACGGGTACGTAATTCTCCATCCACTGAAATGAGACTTCCTTTGGTTGCGTAGCTTGCCAATGTTTCTGCTAGTCTGCCCCAAAGGACCATATTGACAAAGTCAGCTTCTCGTTCCCCATTTTGGTCTTTGTAACGACGATTTACAGCGATAGTTGCGCGCGCTACTGACTTGTCATTGTTGGTTTTGTGCAATTCTGGTGTAGACGTCAAGCGTCCGATTAAGATAACTTTATTATACATATTTTTTCCTCCTACTTATCTATTCGTAGGAAATCAAAAAAAGTTACAGAAATTTGTAACTTTTCGAGAAAAAACTTTTTATTTTTTATGAACCATGAAACCTGTCGCTTGTTGATTTGCCATAATGGTCATATCTGTAATCTGCACACGACGAGGTTGACTGGTCACATAGACTACTGTATCTGCAATATCCTGAGATTGCAAGGCTTCTATTCCTTGGTAAACGGACGCAGCTCGCTCTTTGTCACCATGAAAACGCACTGTAGAAAAATCTGTTTCGACAATTCCAGGCTGAATGGTGGTCACCTTGATGTCTGTTGCAATGGTATCAATTCGCAGTCCATCTGAAAAGGTCTTAACCGCTGCCTTGGTAGCTGAATAAACTGCTGCACCAGCATAGGCATAAATTCCTGCAGTTGAGCCCATGTTGATGATATGTCCTTGATTGGCTTTTACCATTGCTGGCAAGAAACAGCGAGTGACTGTCATCAAACCTTTGACATTGGTATCCAGCATGGTCAACATATCCAACTCTTCATAGTCCTGATAAGGTGCCAAGCCAAGAGCTAGTCCAGCGTTATTGACCAATATATCAATCTGACCTATCGTTTCTAGAATATCGGAGCAGACAGTCTTGACCATGGCCATATCCGTGACATCTAGCGGAAAGTCCAAACTGTTTGATTTGGAAAAGTTTCTGCAAACTCCGCCTTGAGGGTTTCTAGTCTGTCTATCCGTCGTCCAGTTAGAACAACATTCTCACCCTGCTCCAGATAAGCACGCGCAATCGCTTCACCAATTCCTGATGTCGCTCCTGTAATCACAACATTTTTTGCCATCTCATTTCCTTCTAGCTGGTCTATCAGATACTGACAAGTTCCTATGCAGTCCAGTGTTTCGCTGGGTCAAATGGAGTTCCGACAACTTGGTCTTCTGATAATTCAAGCACCCCACGTTTTTGCGGAGCATTTGGCAAGGCAAGTTCACGAGGGCTGCACATCATACCAAAACTCTTTTCACCACGAAGTTCGCCTGGGAAAATAAGATTGCCTTTTGGCATCATAGCTCCTGGAAGAGCTACAATGGTTTTCAAGCCAAGACGCGCATTGGGAGCCCCTGCAACGATTTGCACTGTCTTGTCACTTGCAACTGCAACTTGGCAGATGTTGAGGTGGTCACTATCTGGATGAGCTACCATCTCGACAATCTCACCAACAACAAACTTAGGTTCCTTGTCATTGACAATTTCTTCTGTAAATCCTTCCACCTGCAATTCTTGGTTCAAACGAGCGACTTGCTCATCTGATAAAAAGACTTGACCGCGCTCTGCAATTTCAAACAAACTTGAAACTTCGAAAATATTCCATGCCACTGTTTCCCCATTATCTTTGAGGAAAACACGAGCTACCTTGCCTTTGCGCTCCACATCTAGTTTGGCATCTCCGCTATTTTTCACGATGACCATAAGGACATCACCGACATGTTCTTTATTATATGTAAAAATCATTGTTTCCTTTTTCTCCTATTTCAGTCCTGCTAAAAAGTCATTGATTTGTTGCTTGCTTTTACGGTCGCGATTGACAAAACGACCGATTTCCTTGTCCTTTTCTAGAACAACAAGGCTAGGAATCCCGTAAACATCCCAGAGTTTGGCTAAATCCATATACTGGTCTCGGTCCACACGAATAAAGGTGAACTCTGGATTGGTCTCCTCAATTTCTGGCAAGGCCGGATAGATATAACGACAATCGCCACACCAGTCCGCCACAAAAAGAAAGACCTTCTTGCCCTCTTTTTCTACTAAAGATGCCAATTCTTCTAAACTTGCTGGTTGTATCATAAAACTTCCTCCTCATAGACTAGGTCTTCATTTTCATAGACAAAGGTATAATGACGACCATCCTCAAAAATGACACCACCAACCAAGCTCTCCAGACTGCTTTCATAAACTTGAACATAGAGAGTCGCAATTTCTCCCATGTCTGAAAAATGGTCTCGCACAATCGCTGTCAACTCTTCCTGAGTCTTCATGAGCTTGCGGTCATCTGAAACTTTTTTCGTAGCAAGGGCAAGGCTCCCAATACCAAGTAGAGCCAGACCTGCCATCCACATTTTTTTAGCTTTCATACCATTCATTTTAACACAAAAAAGGCTTTAGGACAAATGAGGAAGTAGCAGAAAAGCAAGTAAAAAGCCTCTTCCTTTAAGGAAAGGGACTTCTTATACTCAATGAAAATCAAAGAGCAAACTAAGAAGCTAGCTACAGGTTGCTCAAAGCACTGCTTTGAGGTTGTAGATAGAATTGACGAAGTCAGCTCAAAACAGCGTTTTGAGGTTGTGGATGAAGCTGACGTGGTTTGAAGAGATTTTTGAAGAATATTATGTTAACTATATCACTATGTTTTTGATTTGCAAATATTCTCCTAATTATGCTATCAAAAAACCTCTGAGATTGTTCTCAAAGGTTCTGATTTTGCTAATTGCTGTTCTCAACTGCTGCAGTGACAAAGGCAGTGTAGAGTTCTTCTGGGCGGTTTGGACGGCTTGACAGTTCAGGGTGATACTGACAAGCTACAAAGAATTTATTTTCAGGGATTTCCACAATTTCGACCAAACGATTGTCTGGAGAAACTCCTGAGAAGACAAAGCCTGCTGCCTCAAACTGCTCACGGAAGGCGTTGTTAAACTCATAGCGGTGACGGTGACGGCGTTGCACCACTTCTTGATTATGATAAGCAGCCGCAGCCTTAGAGCCACGTTTCAACTTAGATGGATAAAGTCCCAAACGAAGGGTTCCCCCCATATCCTCAACATCAATCTGATCACGCATGATATCAATGATAGGATACTTTGTTTCTGGTGCAAGCTCTGCAGAATTGGCACCTTCAAGACCCAAAACGTGACGAGCAAACTCGATACAAGTCAACTGCATTCCCAAGCAGACACCCAACATGGGAACATCATTTTCACGCGCATAGCGGATGGCTTGGATTTTCCCTTCAGTACCACGCTGCCCAAAACCACCTGGTACGATGATTCCGTCCGCATCAGACAAAAGCTCTGCCACATTCTCTGCTGTCACATCATTGGCATTGATCCAATTGATTTTCACTTCTGCATCGTTGGCATAACCAGAGTGTTTCAAGGCTTCAACAACAGAAATGTAGGCATCTTGCAACTCCACATACTTACCGACAAGGGAAATCTTGACTTGTTTCTTGAGGTTCATGACCTTGTCCACCATGGCTGACCATTCTGTCATATCTGCTACTGGTGCGTCTAATTTCAAATGATCACAAACAATTTGATCCATACCTTGAGCCTGCAAGTTCAATGGAATTTGGTAAAGGTGTTCGACATCCAAAGACTCGATAACGGCTTCTGGTGCCACATCACAGAACTGGGCTAGTTTGTTTTTAATTCCTTGACCAGCTGGCTCTTCTGTACGAATCACCAACATATTTGGTTGGATTCCCAATCCACGCAATTCTTTGACAGAGTGTTGGGTTGGTTTGGTTTTCATTTCACCAGCGGCCTTGAGGTAGGGAAGCAAGGTTGTGTGGATGTACATGACATTATCCGCCCCCACATCTGCCTTCATCTGACGAAGGGCCTCTAGGAATGGCAAGGACTCAATATCCCCAACAGTTCCACCAACCTCTGTAATAATGACATCAGAGTCGGTCGTTAGAGCGGCACGCTTGATTTTTTCTTTCAAAGCATCTGTGATATGAGGAATAACCTGAACAGTTGCCCCAAGGTATTCTCCACGGCGTTCTTTACGAAGCACTTCACTGTAAATTTTACCAGTTGTCACGTTGGAATATTTGTTGAGATTAATATCGATGAAACGTTCATAGTGACCCAAGTCCAAATCTGTCTCAGCTCCATCATCTGTCACAAAGACTTCTCCGTGCTGGTAAGGACTCATGGTTCCCGGATCGATATTGATATAAGGGTCAAACTTTTGAATGGTTACTTTGAGACCACGATTTTTCAAGAGACGCCCCAGACTCGCTGCCACAATCCCTTTTCCAATAGACGATACCACACCACCAGTTACAAAAATATATTTCGTAGACATAGATTCCTCTTTCTAAAATGCTCAAGGTCTTGTTAATTACGAGGGGACATAAAAAACAAGACCCTACTAATAAGAATAATCTGGGACTACTGCACCAGATTCACAACTAATACTCTTCGAAAACCTCTTCAAACTGCGTCAACGTCGCCTTGCCGTATATATGTTACTGACTTCGTCAGTTCTATCTACAACCTCAAAGCAGTGCTTTGAGCAACCTGCGGCTAGTTTCCTAGTTTGCTCTTTGATTTTCATTGAGTATAAAACACAAGAAGATAACTTCTTGAAAAAACAAAAATAGCTCCCTAAGAACTAGGGAGCTCCGACCTCTAAAAGAGGTGCCCGAACAATATGATACCTAAAAATAGGGCAATTGTCAATAGCTAACTTTTATTCCACGATGTTTTCAGCATCATCATCTGAAAACTCGTCGTCTTCTTCGTTGAGATCCACGTCTTCACCCAAGTCATCTGGAGCGATTTCGTTGATTTCTGCATCGTAAGCTTCCACTTCATTTTTCTCATCATCTGGATTTTCATCATCGTATGAAAGAGCAGGATCTGCTTCGTATGCATCTTCATCTTCTGGGTCATCCGCATTGTAGTCAATGGCATCTGAATCACCATCCATGAAGGCATTGACACGTTTTTTCTTAGCTTTTGGTGCTACTTCATCGTCGTCATTTTCTTCAAGAGCGATGATTTCTTCATCGATTTCGTCCACACCATACCATGAACGAAGACCCCATTTGTTGTCTCCAAGTGAGATAAAGCTACCGTCAAAGTTCAACTCTGTGTAGAACAAAGGCAAAGCTTCACGGATATCGCTATTTGATGTTCCAAGGTAGTTTTGAATTTCGTTTACAAGATCGCTAAAATGCATCTCATGGTCGCGACCACGAAGTTCCAAGATAGCACGCGCTACCTCAATCATAGATAGTTCACTTTTTTCTTGCCCAGCAAATACTTCTAATTCCAAAGCGTTTCTCCTCATTTATACTACTATCGCCAGAGCAAACAGACTCTGACCTCATTTTTATCATTTACTCTTTATTTTACGATAATTTTTGCGGAATAGTCAAAGGTTAAGGGGAGAAAGTGAGATGATTTGAACGGTAACTTCCACTTGACTTGTCGAAGTGGAAATTAATCTAAAACGGACTTTTTATTTCTTTTGCTACCCAGCCGATAGCATCGCTAGGGGGATTTTCGGTATCAATACAGATAAATTCAATACCGATTTCCCCATTTTTTTAAACTTAGTCAAGCGAATACCATTGATTTCCAGTTCATTTAAACGTTGACCTGTCAAGACTTCTCGTTCTTTCAACTGAAAAAGCATACATAGAAATTTTTTTAAAAAATTTTCTCTATCGTAAACCTGCCACTATTTCAGAAACTATACTAGCTGATTCCAAACGTAATATGGTCATTTCATATACCTTCCCTAATAATGGCATTGCACCATACCAAACAATGGTCTTGTTTACCAAAAAGAATAGGCGTGACTATTTTTTTGATTGAGTGAAAGACACTTTAATCTTCTTGCTCTTCAACTGGTCTAGCCAGGATTTGTTTGCAACCGTCTCTGGTATACATATCTCAATTTGACTAATCCTAAATTCTTTTAGAAAATTCATCAGTTTTGTCTGGTGCACATAAGGTAAAATAAGCATACACTCCTGTCTTTCCCCTGCTAAGTCCTCTCTCAAGATATTCTCATATCTACTATCAACATAAACGAATTGTTTCTCCTCACCCTCAATGACACGATAATCCATCTTTCGATAAGCTACTTGTCTTTTCTGAAACATCTTTTCTAAATAAGGAACATGAATATCCACATAATCGAAAATACGCACCAAAGACTTATCCTTGTAGCTTCTATGAATCCGACCTGCATACTGAATCAAATTATTTTTCCACGAAAAGGGTGCTGCCAAGATCAGCGTGTCCAACTGAGGCAAGTCAAAACCTTCGCCAATGTATTTTCCAGTAGACAACAATACAAACCCTTTATCTAGTTGTTCTAACATCTCCAATAAACTTGTTCTCTCTCGGACTTTAGTTTTTCCGCTAATAATATAACAGTCATCAACCTCTTTCTCTTTTAATAACTTTTCAAAGACATCTATCTGTTGAATTCGATTAACTAAAACCAAGATATTCCGCCCTTCTACCACTTGGGCTAGAATATCCTTGAGAATCAACTGATTCCTCACTGAGTCTGTCGCAATCCAATCACTAAGCTGTATAAAATTACTTGCTTTGGTCTTTTCAATCTCCAAATGACCAAAAGAAGTGAATCTTAATTGCAATTGCCGTTTAAAATCCGTTTCCCTCTTATCAGCAGTATGGATTATCTCACCAATTCTCTGAAAAACGATAGGCTCATGGCCATTCTTACGCTCAGGCGTAGCCGTCAAACCGTAAAGATACTTCCCTCTAAACTGTGCCACAATTTTTTCAAACATCAAAGCAGATACGTGATGACACTCATCCACAATCATCATTTCATACTTATCCAAAAGACTTTGACTATTTTCCAACTTAAATAGAGATTGAATCATAACGACATCAACCAGTTCACTCAGCCATTTCTTAGTCCCAGCGTACTGCCCGACATAGCCTAGTACCCTTTCACGACCTGATGGCGTATAACGGGTAGCCTCCTCCTCTTCGAAAGTCAAAAAACACTTTAAGCGATCCAGCCATTGGTCTAAGAGTTGCTTATTATGGACTAGAATAATTGTTTGTCTTACGTTTAGAGATGAGAGCAGCACCTAAAACGGTCTTCCCAAAACCAGTCTCCGCATGGAGTAAACCATTTTCTTTGGAAATCATATCTGACAGGGCTAACTCTTGCTCAAAAGTGAGTTCTCCCTTAAATGCCACTCTAATAGACCTTTGTACCTTTCTCCTATCTTCCACAGATACCTGCTTAAATTTATCTTGCAATGGATATAGCAAGCCTCTTGGCAGCCATAAATAATGATCCGATTCTCCAAATAAATACATTCGCTCAGGAATTTGATAGGTTGGTTGTCGCATAGCCTGTTTTAAATAAAATTCGGGATTAGAAAACGAAGCCATATTTTTCAAGAAAAAAAGTGTCTTGGGAGTCACAGACGATTTTTCAAGTTGAATAGTATTGGATAAAACGACCTGCAACTCCTTATCCAATTCTTCCTTACCTAACTCCTCTCGGATTAACAGTGCCACTTTAGCAGTTGAAATCTTCTGAATTCCTTGCAGGTACTTCCATTGGTCTTCATAAGGTTGAAACTGTTCATCCACAAAGACCGTTCGCCCTTGATGATAAGCTTCTCCTTGAAAAGGCAAGGCAATCAAATTACCAAATCCACCCTTAGGAAGGACATCCTGATTCGGAAACATGCGATCAAAAGAATCAAAGGACAGTTGCATACTTTCCTGCATAGCCAATTCTAATAGTTTCTTTCCAAACAAGCGAGCCTCTCGACACGGAATCGCTTCCTCAAAGAAGAACCAAATATGGAGTCCTTGACCCGAACGAGAAATCTCTAGATGGCCTTCTATCTGGTGTTCCCTTGCTATTCTATGAATGGTTAAACCGGCTTCTTTCCAATCTCCTTCATCCAAATCCAGTACCAAAAATAACAGCTATCATCTAAGTGCATAGGAAAGATACCGATAGCTATCTCCCCACGAAAATGAGATTTCAAAACAGAGTCCGTCAATGTCTGGAAACTCCGTTTTTCAGGCGGCAACTGCTTCCAACCATAATCATAGGAAGGAAAATACTGAATTTTCCCTTGAACATTGATAAAACTCTTAGCATAAACATCATAACGGCCAGCAAACACAGAGGTAAACAATTGTAATTTTTCTTGCGTCGTCAAGCGACTACTTTGAAGTTGGAACATCTCCTCGAACCGAGAGCGTTCCATCACAAACTGACTCTTGTCTTTAAGACGTTTACACAAGAAAAACTCACTATCCCCATTAAAAGAAGAAAAGACATCAAGTACTTCTACCACAATTCCATCCGAAGACACAAAAACAGCCATAAAAGTCGCCTCCTTGATTCCTATAGGCTGATTATAACAAGAATAGCTGAAATTGTACACGAAAATAAAATCCGAATAGCACTGAAAGTACGAGATAAATAGAGTTTAAACGAGCAATCTATAAAATTAAAAAAACGCATATTATCAAGCGACACTAACACTTTGATGATATACGTTTTCTTATTAGAATATTTACTTCATTTTTGCATGAAATTCAATGTTTACTCAGTATTAGGATTATGAAAAATCGAGGTCTAAATCTAGATACATTTTTTCTGAAGACAAATCATTTTGACCACCGAGCAAGAGATTTTCAAAAAAAGCTGTTAAAAACTCAGGACGTCGCTGTAAAATCTTTGCATTATCTAATACTAAGGCATCACGAAAATACTTGGAATGTTGCTGAAATGGTGTATTATCAATATCAAAACCAAACTCACGAAGATACTGAATCAAAAAGACCGTTACTGTCCGAGTGTTTCCTTCGCGAAATGGATGAATCTGCCAGATTCCTGAAATAAAATGCTGGATTTGTTTAACCACATCCGCCTGAGTTAGTGTCGCATATGCAACTTGTTTTTCCTGATTAAAATCATAATCCAAGGTCATTTGAATCATGGAGTAATCAGAGTACACAACACTTTCACCATTCAAAACAGGTTCATTCTTTGTGATATTGGTCTGACGAAATTGCCCCACCGGAATAGAGGGTTCAAATATATCTTGAAACAACTCCTTATGAATAGCAAGTAAGGTCGCAGGACTGAAGCTAAAGCCTCTTCGAGATAATAACTCCACGATACGCAAAGAAACCAAGTCTGCCTCCTCCGTACTTGCATCAATAGTATGATGATAATTTGTTGCATCTTCATAAACCTGCTCGTAAGTCAGTTCACCCCGGGACTGTTTCTCAGCCAAAGATTCCATATACTCTGATGGCACTAGATTGTCAACTTTCTGCAGACCAAAACCTATCCGCCATAAGTCACGCTTAGCTTCATAAGACAAGTTTGGATTGTCAATGTTGTAAGTTGGTTGCATAGAAATATCCTTTCAATTGTTTTTCTGTGTCATCGGTAAATGGTGAAATGAGTATGGAATTGGCGTAAATTATAAAAATCCTTCACAATAAATGCTATGAAGAGACATAATGAAAAAATTATATTCAAGATTCCATGCACTCATCTGAAATATCCGTTGGACGAATGGTTTGATTAAACGAATAAATCTTGCGCACATACTTATCAAATTCATTGGTATACACCACTCTGAACTCGTTGATCTGTTCAAATCCAAACTCAATTTCCCAACACCTGAGAAGAATGCTGCAATGTTGTACTTCTCAGGTCGGTTCAAACTTAGAGGGATTGTTGTGTGGTAAGTTGTTTTCTATAAGATTAGACAATAGTAATTTCTTTTTTGGAGATTATTATATATCTTGTGACATAAATTCTTGATTAATAATTGCAGAATTTATTAGAGAAATAAAGTAATCTAAACATTGATAAGTCTTATTCTTTAATTCATTTATGTCTTGAATTGAAAATCGTCCTCCATTATCTTCAAAAGAAATATTTCCATGAGCTAAATAATTTCTCTTATTTTTAATGGTAAGAAGTGCTCCGACAAAATCTCTAAATGAATCGTTATTATATGTAATGCCATGTGTTTCTAAAATCCTTTTCATCTCCTTGACATCTGCGTTCCCAGAAAGATGAAACGATTCCCTTTCTATCTCAACACTGTAATTATTATTTATCACATTTAAAATCATATTAAATACTTTTTGATTTAACTCATTACTATTTATTTGATTCAGATGGTTTTTAATCCATAATTTTTGTATTGATTCAATTGCTTGACTAAAAGACAATTGTTTATCATTTAAACTGCTATAATAATCTAACATTGAAACCCTTATAGTTGACTCAACCAAATTATATAGCATTAAAATAGAATTGGATTTCATAATTTTAACAATTACTTCAAAATTATCTCTATCTTTAATCTGCAATCGGTATTCTTGTTCGAACAAATCCTCTGGGCTGCTTTCTATTTGTATTTCGAATAAATTGTTCAACACATTTGGAAGCCCCATTATAGATTTTTCATAAATACTAATTACATTGATAAAATGATTAATTTCCATTTTCAATTTTTCATATTCAGTCATTAAAGTCACCATTTAATAAAAAGTCTCTAACTCCATGTATTCTACTAATTACCTTGGTTCTATTATTTGCAGCATCAGAAGTTGTCCATTTTTTTAAGTGGTCACTGTTCAATAACTTATCTATTTGTGCAATGGAGACATTTAATTGGGGAGATTCTCTTAGTGCTAGATTAATTCCAACTGAAAGCGCCTCAAATCGTACCCGAGGTGTATGATTTCGATCTTCTTTTTGAAAACCTCTCTCAAAATTATCTGAAACAAATCTCATTGTTCTATTAAACTCATCTTCAAACAAATATTTTTTTTCATCAGACCAACTTTTTCCGGCCTCTCGGATATAATCATCAACAAAATTCATAACTGAACCGTTATAATTATCTAAATTATTGCTAAAAGCAAAAAACCTACTTACTAATTCAATATCTTCTTTCCGATTAATTTTATTTTGGGAAAGATTTGTATTCTCCCTAAATAGTTCATCTTCAGCTAAAGTTTTTATTAAAATCATAAGTGGATTATCAAGTTCCCTTCCAGCTCGAACTTCACTTGTATTAGCACGTAAGGAACTGGTGTTAAGTCGATCAAATAGTTCTTTACGAACACTTGCTGGAGTACTATGTTTCAACACTATTACCCTCAAAGATCTAGCTTTCAAGCGTCTAATTTCATTTTTGGGCATTTCATCCAAAGTGCAATCATTTAATTCTGTAAGTTTGTTTAGGCCCACCAATTTTAAATCTCCATAAAAAAACTCAGATAGTGTTGAAATTCTTTGCAATCCATCAACAATTTCCATACTACCTTCATCCGTATCTGCTAAAAATAGAAGAGGAATTGGATAATCAAGTAGCAATGATTCTATAAATCTTGATTTTTGCTTGGGACTCCATAATAATTCGCTACGTTGATAGTCAGGAGAAAAGATTTCATTCTCATTATTATATAAATCAACTATAAAACTAATAGGATAATCTCGAGTATCATAATTAAGTTCATATTGTAACATATCTATTTGATTTTGTATTTTTTTCTGCTTTTCCTCATCTTCAAATAATTTCATTTGCTTAAGCATAATATTCCTCCAAATGATTTATAATACTTTCACCAATAATCTCACCTAATTTAGGTGGTACTGCATTTCCAATTTGTAACGCCACTTGGGATATTGGATAATTCCCCCCCTGTTTAGGGTCAACAAACTCATAATTTAATGGAAAAGTCTGCAAAAGTGCCCCTTCACGTAAACTTAAAGCTCTATCTTGTTCTGGATGACCAAATCTGCCATTACCGATTCCAGGGAACTGAGTTGTAATAGTATTAGCAGGTTTGTCCCATTCTAATCGACCATAGACTGACCCGAACGTCTTTCCACTGTCTTTCTTATATGCTTCTAAAAGAAGATCGTCATCCCAATCTCTCCATGTCCCTCCAGGTTTGGATTGTCTTATTCTTTTTAAGTTTAAATCTGATAAATTTCTACATCTATGTAGTGGATCATGTTTATAAGTTTCTCCCGCTTTTATTTCAGGTAGTTTCTCTATAGTATCTCTAAGAGTAGGGTGAGTATCTGAATTGAACTCTGGTTCAATTAACGAAATATCTCCGAATTTTGACGCAAGCAAAAGTAACCGTTTTCTTGTTTGAGGCACTCCGTAATCTGGAGCATATACCACCTTGTAAGTAACCTTGTAGCCATTCTTTTCTAATAGAGTCCTAAAACGATGAAAAACTTCTTTTTTTTGCATTTGAGGAACATTTTCCATTGATACAATATCTGGTTTTACAAGTTCAACTTGCCTACCAAAACAATCCAAAAGGTCTATCTTCTTTTTTGTATTTTCATTATTCTGATATTTATGACTGTATGTTGAAAATGGTTGACAAGGAGCACAACCAATCAGTACTTTTATATCAGTATCTGACGGATATAATCCCAAAATTTCGTCATCTTCAATTCCATTTATATCTTTTAAAATAAATTTAGCATCATTGTTGTACTCATAGGCAAATTTGCTTTTTTCATCAATATCATATCCAGCTACAACATTGATACCCGCCTGCTGAATACCGTACGTTAGACCGCCTACACCACAAAATAAATCAACTGCATTTATTTTCATATCGGCCTCCTATTACATTTTGTTTTACCCTTCATTTTACCATAAATCTACTAAAAAAGCAGTTCTGATATTAGCTTAATTGATCAGAATCTGCCTAATATTGATTTATTTCACCAACTTCTTCATCTCATCAATACGTGCTACAGTCGCGTCGTATTTAGCTTGGTAGTCGGCTTGTTTGTCGCGTTCTTTTTGGACGACTTCTGGTTTGGCGTTGGCTACGAAGCGTTCGTTAGAGAGCTTCTTACCAACCATATCCAGTTCTTTTTGCCATTTAGCCAGTTCCTTGTCGAGACGAGCCAGCTCTTCTTCGACATTGAGAAGATCAGCCAGTGGCAAGTAGATTTCTGCTCCTGTGATGACGCTTGACATAGCTAGTTCAGGTGCAGGAATATTTGATGCGATTTCCAAGTGTTCTGGATTTGTGAAGCGTTTGATGTAGTTGACATTGCTGTTAAAGAAGGCTTCCAAGTCACTATCACTAGTCTTAACAAGGATGGTGATTGGCTTACTTGGTGCTACGTTTACTTCTGCACGCGCATTACGAACAGCACGGATCAAGTCTTTGAGGCTTTCCACACCAGTGTGGGCAACACGGTCTTCAAAGGCAGAGTTGACAGTTGGGTATTCTGCTGTAACGATAGAACCTTCTGAGATTTGTCCAAAGATTTCCTCTGTCACGAATGGCATGATTGGGTGGAGGAGACGAAGGATCTTGTCCAAAGTGTAAAGGAGAACAGAGCGTGTGATGACTTTCTCTTCTTCGTTGTCGCTATAAAGGACTTCCTTAGTCAACTCAACATACCAGTCCGCAAATTCATCCCATATGAAGTTGTAGAGGATGTGTCCAGCCACACCAAATTCAAACTTGTCAAAGTTGGCAGTTGCTTTGCCGATCGTTTCATTGAGATTGTGGAGAATCCAGCGGTCAGTGACGTTTCCAGCTTCCTTGTTGACAACTTTCCACATTGGCAGTTGCTTGCTCAAGGGTCAAGCCTTCATTGTTCATGAGGATGTAGCGAGAGATGTTCCAGATCTTGTTAATGAAGTTCCATGAAGCATCCATTTTCTCGTAAGAGAAGCGGACGTCTTGCCCTGGCGCAGAACCGTTTGAAAGGAACCAACGAAGGGCATCGGCACCGTATTTCTCGATGACATCCATTGGATCAATCCCGTTACCGAGAGATTTAGACATCTTGCGTCCTTGCTCATCACGAATGAGACCGTGAATCAGAACGTTTTGGAATGGCTGACGACCAGTGAATTCCAAGGATTGGAAGATCATACGAGATACCCAGAAGAAGATAATGTCGTAACCTGTTACCAAGGTTGAAGTTGGGAAGTAACGTTTAAAATCTTCTGAGTCAACATCAGGCCAGCCCATGGTTGAGAATGGCCAAAGGGCAGAACTAAACCAAGTATCCAATACATCTTCGTCCTGAGTCCATCCGTCACCTTCTGGCGCTTCTTCACCGACATACATTTCACCCTCAGCATTGTACCAAGCAGGGATTTGGTGACCCCACCAGAGCTGACGAGAGATGACCCAGTCGTGGACATTTTCCATCCATTGGAGGAAGGTATCGTTGAAACGAGGTGGGTAGAATTCGACCTTGTCCTCTGTGTCTTGGTTGGCAATAGCATTTTTAGCCAATTGGTCCATCTTGACGAACCATTGAGTAGACAAGCGTGGCTCAACCACTACACCTGTACGCTCTGAGTGACCAACACTGTGGACACGTTTTTCGATTTTAACGAGGACACCAATTTCTTCCAACTTAGCAACGACTGCCTTACGAGCTTCAAAACGATCCATGCCTGCAAATTCAAAGGCCAAGTCATTCATAGTTCCGTCATCGTTCATGACGTTAACTTGTGGCAAGTTGTGACGTTGACCAACCAAGAAGTCGTTTGGATCATGAGCAGGTGTGATTTTCACGACACCAGTACCAAACTCAGGATCAGCATGCTCATCCCCAACGATTGGAATCAATTTATTAGCGATTGGAAGGATAACATTTTTACCAATCAAGTCCTTGTAGCGTGGGTCTTCTGGATTGACCGCAACCGCAACGTCCCCAAACATGGTCTCAGGACGAGTTGTCGCAACTTCAAGGGCGCGCGAGCCGTCTTCCAGCATGTAGTTCATGTGGTAGAAGGCACCTTCAACGTCCTTGTGTATAACTTCGATATCAGAAAGGGCTGTGCGTGCAGCTGGGTCCCAGTTGATGATAAATTCACCACGGTAGATCCAGCCCTTCTTGTAAAGGTCCACAAAGACCTTACGAACAGCTTTTGACAAACCTTCGTCAAGAGTGAAACGCTCGCGAGAATAGTCTACAGAGAGCCCCATCTTGCCCCATTGTTCCTTGATGGTAGTGGCATATTCGTCTTTCCATTCCCAGACCTTCGTCAAGAAAGATTCACGACCGAGGTCATAACGACTAATGCCCTCGCCACGCAAGCGCTCCTCAACCTTAGCCTGAGTAGCAATCCCAGCGTGGTCCATACCTGGAAGCCAAAGGGTATCAAAACCTTGCATGCGTTTTTGACGGATAATGATATCTTGAAGAGTTGTATCCCAAGCGTGACCAAGGTGGAGTTTACCAGTTACGTTTGGTGGTGGAATCACGATTGAATAAGGCTTAGCCTTTTGATCGCCTGAAGGCTTGAAAACATCAGCGTCAAGCCATTTTTGGTAACGACCAGCCTCAACTTCGGCTGGATTGTATTTAGGTGAAAGTTCTTTAGACATGTGTTTGTCCTTTCTCTATTGTATTCATTTTATCTTGAATCTGCTTAGCAACCTCTTCTGCAGACAGATTCGTATTATTTATTTTAAAGTAGTGGTGCAACTCATTGGGTTGATGTTGGGAATTTAATTGAAGTGTTTCAGCAGTCTCTAAAATTTCTCTTTCAGATACCTTAATATGTCGTTTTAAGGGTTTGTGCTTTAATCGATTCTCCGTTTGATTTCGACGTAAGCGCTCTTCAAGGCTTGTTTCCAATTCAACAAAAAGAATCTCTTGATGATAGCCATTCAACAAATCTTGAATTTGCTTCAAATACATCATCTGGTACTGATTTGAAAAATCAATCACGTCTGTTAAAATCACATATCGCTGATTTCTAGCGCTAGCTCCAAGGAAAGAAAAGGTAATTCCACGAACAAATTCCCACATCTCCTCGGTATAATCCTGATAGATTTCTAGTGCAAAATCGATGGCTTGATGGTTATAAAAGAGGGTAGCATTCGTCAGCCTAGACAGTTCTTGACCAATCGTCATTTTCCCAGAAGCTGGAGCTCCAATGATGAAAAGATGCATCAAATTACCTCCCACTCACTCCTCAGCATCCGCCACAGTCCGGACTCGTAAAATGAGACGTTCTGTTTCCAATCGTTCTGGCAGTTCAGCTCTTGACATCCCTCTTCCTCGCTTTTTTGATGAAGCTCCCCTTAATATCTACACGCTTGTCCAGATAGCGATAAACGCGCTGATAACCATCTCCCATGAAATAGGTTGGGGCAAACAGTTCATTTTTAAAATGTCCCTTTTCATCCAAAAGTTCTGGGTCAACAAGTCGCTCAACAATCTTAGCGAAAATATGACAAATTCCCTCTTCCTCAACAATCCTATCTACCTGACAATCCAAAACGACTGGACAATCCTCTAAAATCGGTGCCTGAGTTCGTTCAGAAATTTCATAATGCACTCCCAAACGTTCCAATTTCTCCTGATGACTGATAAAACCAGCCTGCTCCATCTCGAGCATGAGATTTTCATCAGGGATATTCACAGTAAATTTTTGATAATGTTTAATTTGCTCTGCGACATTCTCTCTCGCAACGACTCCAACCACAATCCAATCTCCTAGACTATAAGAGGAACTACAGGTCGTGATGTTATATCCAAAATTCTGATCTTGATATCCTAAAATAAAAACAGGAAAGCCATAGTATAGTTTATTAGTTTTAAATGATTGTTTCATAACAACCTCCTTTGACTAAGACGCAAAAGAAAAGCCCTGCCATCTACATGACAGGGACGAATGTATTTATCCGCGGTACCACCCAATTTCGGGCAGTTGCCCGCAACTCTCGTCTTTAAAACAAAAAGACACTTTTATTTCAATTTTTCATCCATTAGCAACTAGTTTTGACACATTTGTGGACTTCTCAGCACCGCCACTTTCTGTAAAATGCGGGATTCAAAACACCTCTAATGGCTCTATTGTAGCAAGTTTTTCTTGGAATTGCAAGGGACAAGAAATATTACTTGAACTTGATTCCATTTTCCTTCAATTTCTTGATGGTGGCTGGGCCGATTCCTTTCAAGGCAAGGAGTTCTTTTTCAGTCCAGTTTTTGAAATCTGACGCAGACTTAATTCCTTCATCATAGAAAGTTTTGGCACGATCAAGTGGAAGTCCACCCAAGTTTGCTGCAAAATCTTCTACAGAATTGGCTACTTTTTGAGCTTGCTCTTTGGTAGCTTCTACTGCTTGCTCAACTTTTTTAGAAACAGCCTTACCAGCTTGGCTTGCTGACTGTTCTGCACGTTTCACGACTTTTTTTGTCTCTTCTACAACCTTAGTCACAGTACTTGAAAAGGCACCTGCGCGACGGAGGCTATTTCGTAATTGTTTTTTACGATTGAGTTTCTTTGACATGATAAAATCCTTTCAATAAAAAACCCCTGCTCTGACAAGGATTTAATATAAATATTCTATCAAGATTTTAGTGAAAAATCAAGAACCTTTCTTGTTTAATAATTTCGCTCACCAAACAAGCCTTCTGGCAAGTCATGGAATCCCTTGCCTGCTTTAAAGTTTTCAAACTTACCAAGCAAGAACTGATAAGCATCCAAACGACTTTCGTAGCGAATCATGGCATCTTTGGCACGCTCGTCCTGGTCTTCTTCGTAAACTTTTTGACTTTCCTTGTGCGCCATGTCGTTGATCATGATTTGGGTATTGATCCAAGTTTCAAATTCCTTCATAAATTCTTGTTCGTAACTCATTTTTTCTCCTTATTCTAATCCACGGAAATAGTCCGTATCAATCTCACGGTAGGGTTGGATATCCTGAACATACTCCAACACTCCTTGGAATTCTCCCTCTTCATCGTGCACTGCAGCATAAGTGATGTGGACAAACTTACCTCGAGACTCAGACTTGAACCACATTTCATACTTATCCTTGACTCCTTCACGAAGTCCCTTCATGATAGTCTTGACCTTGTCCAAGTACTTAGGTGGATGGCAAAGTTCGACATTGCGCCCGACTTGGGACGGCGTCCGTTTGAAAATCATCTCATCAGCTGGCGTATTGTCATTGTAATATTGGAAAATATCGTCTTTATTGACAAAGGTAATTTCCATAGGGAGGTGATTGAGGATCAGGTTGGCCTGCTCAACCGAGAGATAGCCATTGCCAAAAGCCTGTTGACTATGACGGTCCAGCACTGCTTCCTTTTCCTTAGGGGTAAAGGTAATGGTAAACTGTCCTTCTGGCGTATCAATAACTTGCTGAACTTGACCTTCTGCCGTATCTAACTGTACAGGCTCCTCTGCACTCTTTTCCTCAATAAAACTCTGTCGTTCTGGCACCCATTTCTCAGACGGACGGATGATGGCATAGCCATAGGCGTCACTCTCCTCCGCAATCTGAAGCCAGTCATCTTGGGTGAAGGACTCAAGGAGAATCATGAGAAGGATGGACTCTTCCTTGAAAATCATACTTTCAAACTCTGTCGCAAAGGCTTCAAAAGCTTCTTTTACAGTGCTAATCGACACTTCTGGTAGTGACTTGGCTGTCGCTAAAGCTGTTTGAAAGAGTTCCCTAATCTGGTCATCCACTCCCCACATAACTTTGGGAGGTGAATCGTGTCCATAGCGCTCCATGATAGGAAAGAAGAGTTCTTCTTTACGTTGGTAATGGATGTCAAATTGCCCCACAAGTCCCATCTGACGGACCAAACCCTTGCGCATCTCCGCCAGCATTTCCTCATCTTCCATAGACTCATAGGTATCTAACAATCTCCGAATGCGAATCAAGGCAGCACGGAGGGCTAGATTTTCTTCCTTAAAGACCCGAACTGGGTGACCTGGGTGCTCGGTATCTGCAACTTCGACATCCTTAACAGCATTTTTAAAAAGATTGGCATGGACATCACAGAGTTCCATGACATCTTCAAAGGTGACACCTGAGTCCGAGTTCATCAGCTCGTGCTCCATAAGGGAAATCTCGATAGCTGAAACACCTGTAAAGGTCGCATCAAAGCGCTCCTGAACCGACTCAGGAGAGGCGCCATTATGCAATTCTAACAAAATATCCCGTAGGACATGAATCCTTTCATCTGCCATTAGTCTAATCCAATCACTTCGTAGCCATTCGCTTCCAGTGTGCGGACAATCTTGTCCATAGGGGTTCCTTCTAGCTTAGAACCCTGTTTGAGCGATACTTTGCGACCGATAGTATTACGCATCAAGGGATTAGCAAGGGGTTTAAAACCAAGCTCCACTAAAATTTCCAAGACTTCTGGATGCTTGTCCACCACTTCTGCAACGGGAATTGACACATCGATGATATTATCCATGACGACCTCCATTATCGTTTATAAATGATATTATTTATTTTATTATACCATAAGGAAAGAGATTAAAAAACTAGCAGTACAAGACTTGCTAGTTCCCCACGACTTGGATTACTATCTAAATAAGTTTAAAGAGCCAATCCAATATCTTAAATACCATCTTGTAAAACAGCAATTGGACTGCAAAAGAGATAATCATCCACAGGAATTTCACAATTCCAATAATCGGTTTAATAAAAATAATGGCAAGAAGTCCCCAGAAAAATTTCATTTGTTATCCTCTGGCTTAATGAGCCACCGAGCCGTATCCATTAGCTTGTCTGCAATAAAGAGTTTTCCCAGACCGACAACGGCATGGTCATCTTTCTTTATCGTTTTCATCACTTTTACACCTTGCATGGTTAAAAAGTAATTCCCGTAAGTTTTAGCTAGAACTTTTATGAGTCCCATATCACTCTCCTTCGATGATTTCAGCCTCTTTTCGGATTGTTTCAACATCTTCTTGATATTGAATTTCACTATAGTTGACTAGCTTGGACAATTCTTTCTGCAAGCTTTCCCCCATTGGTTTCATAGTTGCAAAGGTTAAACCACCTGAAATGATACCACCCAAGATAGGAATGAATTTCCCCATTCCTTTGGCTAGCCCTCCCTTGGTCAGATTCACACCAAATATTCTTAAGACTTTTTTCAAAATAGGGTACTAAAGCGTCTTTGTTAACGCTTTATTAGGTACTGTTTTCATTACCTGTTTGGCAATTGTTATACCACCAGCACGTAGCAAGGCAGCGGTTCCATTTACCCCCAACATGACGCCTAGATAAAGCAAGAGGGTATTTTGAGCATCTTCACTCAACTCATCGCGTGAAGCCCAAAGATCCTCATAACCATAAATATAACCTAATTCTTGAGCCAATTTCAGAGAGAAACCATAAAAATTGAGCCACATCAGCTGGAATGGTAATTGCCATAGCAAGCCCTCCAGGTAATCCTGCCAAAACAGAAGTTCCACTCGCTAATAAAACATTATCCCTAATACAGGCATTAGCCACTCGATCTAATATTTCTTGAGATAAGAGAGACGTTGGGCCTTGTTCTAATAAAGTAGGAACGTCCTGTGGATCCAATTCTTTGGAAAACTTATCTACTAAAAAAATTTCGAACGATCAACCTTAACAACAGGTAGTTTTACCACTTGTTGTAATACTTGCATAGCTAAGTCTTGTTCAGCCATATACAAACTCCTTTTACTTCTGTAAGTTATATTCTATGATAGCATACTCTTTTAAAGTATGTTTCAAATTCCCCTCAAAAATTTTCAAAAACTCCTTATTCTTTTAGACAAAAAATCAAAATCCTTAGCAACTTATTTGTTAAAGATTTTTAATAGTCTTTGTAGAGACAGCTCGAATATTCAACTCCTACCTTTACAACATGATATTCTATCTGTGAACGATAGTCTATTATTGTTTCATCTAAAATGTTCCTTGAATACACACTAACTATGAACTTTCGAGTTTCATTTTATAAATCCATAATTTCTTTTTTCTTTCGATCAAATTCTTCCTGAGATAGTATCCCTGCATCTAAAAGAGATTTTAGTTTTGTAAGGGCTTCGATTTGTTCATCTAATGATAAACTTGGTTTCATGGCTTTTTCATCCAAACTTTGAGCCATATTCATTCCAAATATCATCCCTGCACCATCACCTAGACCATGTTGCTCCACTCCTGATGCAATTTTTTGTTGTGCTGCAATATTAGAAGCTTTCTGCGATACATCATCATAAGCTTTTAAATTCATCTTATTTGATGAAAATTGTTTAACCAATTCCTTAGATTCTGGTGAGAACTCAATATTAGCAATGGCAACTTTTACAATCTCAAATCCAAAACGTTCTTTCCAAGTCCCTGCATACTGTCCATCATTCGATACTTGGGTTGCAAGAACTGAAGCTTGTGAGGGTAATTGTGAAATACGATAAGTTGTTGACAAAGAATTAAGTGCAACAATAAAAGATTGAAGAAATTCTGTTACTATTTGTGACCTAGCTTGAGCGCTATCAAAGGTATAATAAGTCACATTGGCAGGAAGAAAGTTTCTGATAAATTGCTTAGCATCTGTAATTTGGATAGAAAATGTTCCAAAAGCACGTACTTCTAAATCTGTCCCATAAAACAAATCGTTATACATGACTGGGCCACGAGTCCCAAATTTAATATCACGAATTTCTCTCAAATTAACAAAGCAAATCTGTTTTTGCTGATCACTTTGGCCACCGAATCCAACACGATTAACAACATTGTCAAACAGTGACTTTTTCAATCCATCACCGTTAAAAACACTGCTCTCACCATTTTGGTATTCATATCCACCTGGTTCTGTAATAATTTCCTCGATACCAGATTGACTAAAGATAAAGGCTGCAGTATTTTCTGGAATAAAAATCTTGGATCCGTTGGAAATAACACCTACAGATCCCTTCGTATTGACACCCCTACCATTATTACTTTCTTGAACAATACCAGGACTTACAGCTGTATGTTCATCAAAAGCTTGAACTGTGATAATTTCTTTCCACTGATCTGCAAATGTCCCACCAATAGAATCTGTAATTGCTTTTATCAACCCCATTTAATTGCCCCCTTATAAACTCTGATCCATATCACAATAGGCACATCTCACTGTTTGCTTCACTTGACCTGACAAAGGTGCTCCACAAAAGCTACACTTGGTTGAAATCTTTTCTGGCTCTACATCCTTAATCCCAAGCCCTGCTTTAAAAGTGTCAAATGTATCCTTAAATGTTTCTGCCAAAACATCTGCTCCAAATAAGCTGCTATCTCCCAAGGTTTCAAAATTACTTGTATCACCTGACATCAATTTAATAATGTTTCTAGCCCACTTGTCAGTATCCTTAGTATTATTAAATGCAAAGATAGCTTGTCCGCCATTATAATAAATTTCCAGCCGTTTCACACCATTGGTTTTGGTTACTGAAACTTGAGGTTTCCCTTCAAAAATTTTAATCTGATTAATGGGTATGGTAACTTGGTCTTTTTTTCCTCCCCACAAACCTTTTTTGATATATATTAAGTGTAGATTCGTTAAAATTAATTCATCTGTAGACAAACCATTTTTCCCAAAACTCACATGGTCACTATTCATAACCATATATTCATGTGGCAATAATTGATAATCCATATTGAACTCCACTCTTCCTATTAAAGACTAGCTTTCCACTGCTCCACTTGTTCATGTAGATTATCACGATAATCTTTTAAAGTCTTAATCACTTCTTCTTTCCCTTGAATCGGTGCTTTCTTTAATGGACCATATTGTTTTTTCAAATCTTCCATTTCTTTTTTAGTGCTATCTTTTAGTTCTTGGATAGCAGCGCTATCTTCTAAAACAGTTCCTTTAAAGGCTTCATCTGCTTCTGTATAGTAATTATCGATTATTTTCTCATTCATAATCAAGTAATCTTCATAGGTTTTTATAGACTCAATTGTCGTATCACTAACATCTTGTGGGTTAAAATCGCTTGAACTGAGTTTTTCTTTTGCTTTGGCAAGCAACCCTTTCTTTTCAGAACTACTAGATGAAGCTTCTGTTTGATTCTCACTAGAAGAGCTACTTGTTTTTTCAGATAGAGAACTACAAGCAACTAGGGTAGAGACGGAAAGACATAACAAAGCTAAACGACAAACTTTTTTTATATTATTCATTAATAGAATCTCCTTTATTTATGAAATCATCATATCATATTTCCTAAAAAAAAAAAGCATTTTCTATTTAGCTAACCTTTAAAAATACAGAATTCTAGTTAGAAGAATATTTTTCCATTTCAAATTCCACCTATTTTCTCCACCAAAAAAGAGGGTTACCCCCCTTCTTTAGTTTTTATCCAGATTGCGTAGCATTTCGTCAATCTTGTTCCCATACTCGATGGACTCGTCTTTGACGAAGGTCAAATCTGGGATTTTGTACAATTTCAAATTGCGACCAAGTTCACGTTTGATGGTACCAGTTGCTTTTTCAAGTCCAACTTGGGCTTTTTGATTATCCGAAGCAAGGTTACTCAGAATGGTGTAGTAAACCTTGGCAACAGACAAGTCACCTAGCATCTGAACATCTGTGATGGTCACGCCTTGGACACGCGGATCACGGACTTTCTTTTGCAAAATCTCATTGACTTCACGCTTGATTTCCATGCCCACACGATCCGTACGGAAATGATTTGCCATGATATTCCTTTCTCTACTTTGAACCAAAAGCTAGGCCAGCAGACCTAGCTATTTCTATTTAGATAGAGGAACTAGAGCCATTTGAATCTAGGAAACAAGCCTTAGATAGAACTGAGGTTCATCAAGGCGCTGTTGACGACGAGTCAAATGAGCTATCGTTTCTCTATTATCGTTTGATTTCTTCCATGACATAGGCCTCAATCACATCATCCATCTTGATGTCATTGTAGCCATCGATCATCAATCCACCTTCACGACCGTTTGTAACTTCTTTCACATCGTCTTTGTAGTGTTTCAAGCTTGCAAGTTCACCATCATAGATAACGACACCGTCACGGATAACACGGACTTTAGAGTCACGAGTAACCTTACCGTTGATAACCATGAATCCACCGATAGTTCCCACTTTAGACACCTTGAAAGTTTCACGAATAACTGCTTCACCGATAACTTTTTCTTCGAATTCTGGATCAAGCATCCCTTTCATGGCTTCTTCCATCTCTTCGATAACCTTGTAGATAATGCTGTGAAGACGGATTTCCACATCGTCAGCTTCAGCTTGTTGACGAGCTTGTGGCGTAGGGCGTACATTGAAACCAACGATAAAGGCATTTGAAGCTTCGGCAAGAGTCACGTCTGATTCGTTGATGGCACCAACCGCTGAGTGAACGATGGTAACTTTAACACCTTCCACATCGATTTTCTGAAGTGATGCAGAAAGAGCTTCAACAGAACCTTGTACGTCGGCCTTGATGATCACGTTAACTGACTTAAGTTCACCAGCTTTAAGCGTATCAAAGAGGTTTTCAAGGCTGACACGTTGGGTAGCTTGACGTTGTTTCATGAGGGCACGTTTGGCACGCTCTTCACCTGCCGCACGCGCAGATTTTTCATCTTCGTAAACGGCAAAGTGGTCACCCGCCATTGGAGCTTCATTCAAACCTGTGATAGAAACTGGTGTTGATGGCCCTGCAACCTTAACACGACGACCAAGGTCGTTGGTCATAGCACGAACACGACCGAAGGTATTTCCGACAACGATTGGATCTTGGACATTCAAGGTACCTTGTTGAACAAGGAGGGTTGCGACCGCACCTTTTCCTTTATCCAAGCGCGCTTCGATAACTGTACCGATCGCACGTACTGTTGGGTCTGCCTTGAGTTCTTGGATTTCAGCCACAAGAAGGACTGTTTCCAACAATTCTTCGATATTTTGGTTGAATTTAGCTGAAATTTCAACAAATTCAGAATCTCCACCCCAAGCTGTTGACATGACACCATGCTCTGCCAATTCACCGATAACGCGTTCTGGGTTAGCACCTGGTTTATCAATCTTGTTGATGGCTACAATAATTGGAACATTCGCTGCTTTTGAGTGGTTGATGGCTTCGATAGTCTGAGGCATAACCCCGTCATCTGCCGCTACAACCAAGATAGTAATATCGGTAACAGAAGCACCACGCGCACGCATAGATGTAAAGGCCGCGTGTCCTGGTGTATCAAGGAAGGTAATCTTCTTGCCATTTTCCACGATTTGGTAGGCACCGATATGCTGCGTGATACCACCTGCTTCACCTGTCGCAACACGAGAGTTACGAAGGGTATCTAGGAGTGTTGTTTTACCGTGGTCAACGTGACCCATGATAGTTACAACTGGTGGACGCTCAACCAATTCATCTTCATTAAGATAACCATCTTCGACAAAGAAACGTTCGATGTCGGCATTATCCACTTCAACCTTTTGTTTGGCTTCGATACCATAATCCACCATGAGGAGTTCAATTGTTTCCCCATCCAAGGATTGGTTTTGTGTGGCCATGACACCCATCATAAAGAGTTTCTTAACGATTTCAGCTGGTTCACGTTTGATACGTTTTGCGATTTCCGCAACGGTCATACCATCTGTATATTCAAATTCTGTTGGCAATTCATGGAATTTACGCTCTGTAACAGGTTTTGGAGCCTGATTACGGTTGTTCTTGTTATTGCCTTTTTTATTCTTTTTGTTGTTATTCCAGTTACTATTCTTTTGATTTCTCACTTGATTTTGACTACTTCGATTCTTTTGTTGTTTTCTAGGACCATCTTCTTCGTGATCATAATCGTCACGATTTTTGTCTGGTCGAGCTTGTTTTTTACGACGTGTATCCACTGCAGGTTCTTTTTTCTCAGGGACGACTTCAACCACTGCTTGAACCTGTTGCTCTTGTTGGGCTTGTTCAGCTAGTTTAGCAACCTCTTCAAAGATTTCCTCTGGCTCCTTGCGTTTGTTTGCTTGAGCTAAGGCTTCTTTAGCGGCCTGATACTGCTTGAAGCGTTCCTCACTTGAACGTGCATATTCAGCATTTTGTTCTGCTTTGAGGGCTGCTGCACGGGCTTTAAAGTCAATACGTGGAGCCACTTGATTTGGACGTTTGTCCTCTTGTTGACGACGCTCATTTCCACGATTTTGCTGACCTTGCTGTTTCTTAGCTTGGTCATTAAAGCGACGATTGTCGCGGTTGCCTTGACCTTGTTTTCCACCATTACGGTTATCATTCTTTTGATGATTTCCCTTTTGTTGGTCACGGTTATTGCCCTTATTTTGCTTGCGTCGTTCTGCCTGTTCTTTGGCACGAGCTTCACGCTCAGCCTTGAAATTACGACTTTGCGGTTTAGCTGCTACTTTTTCTGTTTTAGGAGCGACTGGCTCAGCAGGTTTTGCCTCTTCCTTGGCTACAGCTGGTTTTACTGGTTCAGACTTTTCGGCTTTCTTTTCTGCACTTGCTTTTGGGACTGCAGGTTTTGCCTCTTCCTTGGCTACAGCTGGTTTAGCTGGCTCAGATTTTTCAGCTTTCTTTTCTGCACTTGCTTTTGGTGCTGCAGGTTTTGCTTCTACTTTCGGAGCAGCTGCAGGCTTAAAGCTGGCAGCGATTTTTGCAGCGACAGCTTCTTCCACACTTGATGAGTGGCTTTTCACATCCAAGCCCAACTCTTTTGCACGCGCTACAACTTCTTTACTTTCTTTTCCAAGTTCTTTTGCGATTTCGTACAATCTTTTCTTAGACAAATCATGTCCTCCTCTTCTATTCCATAAGAGACCTCATTTTCTTTGTAAATCCAGCATCTGTTACAGCCAAAACCTTTCTTGATTTTCCGACTGCTATGCTTAATTCCAGTGTTGAAAACACGGTTACAATTTCTACTTGATAATAATGACTTTTATCTTGAATCTTCTTGGTCAGATTGGGTCCAGCATCATGGGCTAGAAAGACCATCTTGGCCTTGCCGTCTTGAATGGCCTTGATCACCAATTCTTCACCCGATATAATGCGCCCTGCTCGCTGAGCAAGCCCCAAGAGATTGCTTATCTTTTGCTTATTCAAGTCCTAACTCTCTTCTTTTCACTTTGTGATCCACATAAGCGATCAACTCGTCATAAAAGCTTTCATCCACTTCCATGCTAAAGCTGCGATTAAAGACCTTCTTCTTTTTCGCCTCTAAGGCTTCTGCATTGTCTAGTTTGATATAAGCGCCACGGCCATTGGCCTTGCCTGTCGGATCGATAAAGACTTGTCCTTCCTTGTTTTTGACAATGCGGAGCAAATCTCGCTTATCAATCACTTCATTGGACACGACAGACTTGCGCAAAGGGATTTTTCTTGTTTTCATCTTTCCCTCCTCTAGCAGCTTTTATTCTTCTACAATATCGTTTTCTGCTTCCAACTCTACCGAACCAGCTTCTTCCATGGCTTCAAATTCGCTAGCAGACTTGATATCAATACGGTAACCAGTCAAGTGAGCCGCCAAGCGAACGTTTTGTCCACGACGACCGATGGCAAGAGAAAGCTTGTTATCTGGAACAACCACCAAGGCACGTTTGCTGTCGTTTTCATCAAAGATAACTTGGTCAACCTCAGCAGGAGCAATAGCATTGTAGATAAATTCAGCTGGATCTGCTACCCACTCGATAACGTCGATATTTTCTTCGATTGGCACCATACGACCGCTCTTCGCATCGTAACGAGCTGGGTGGAATTTGCTAGTAATCTTCTTGATATTAGCACCACCACGTCCAACGATTGTACCGATAGCGTCCACGTTTGGATTATGACTGCGAACAGCAACCTTGGTACGATCACCAGCTTCACGAGCCACGCTCATGATTTCAACAGTTCCATCATAAACTTCTGGAATTTCTTGCTCCATCAAACGTTTGATCATTTCTGGATGGCTACGGCTAACAAAGACGTTGACACCACGAGGGTTGTCTTCAACCTTGTAGACATAAACTTCGATACGATCATGAGAAGCAAAAACTTCTCCAGGGATTTGGTCTTGTTTTGACAATTGGGCTTCGATGCTGCCAAGATTGACATAGATGAAACGGTTGTCAAAACGTTCTACTGTACCAGACATGATTTCTTGCTCATGTTCTTTATAAGTATTGTAAGTGATGGCACGTGTTTGCTTGCGCATTTTTTCCATGATGGTTTGTTTGGCAGATTGGGCTGCTACACGACCAAACTCAGCAGGTGCTTCTTCAAACTTGATTTTATCACCAAGCTCATAGGCTGAATTAATGGCAAGAGCATCTTTCAAGCTGATTTCCAAACGGCTATCAAATACTTCATCAACCACTTCACGGACAGTATAAACGGTAAAGTCACCTGTTTTTTCGTTAAAATCAATAGCTACGCTATCAGATTGACCATAGCGTCTGCGATAAGCGGAACGAAGCGACTCTACTACTGCGTCGATGATGTCTTCTTTTTTGATTCCCTTGTCTTCTTCCAAAATGCGGAAGGCCTCTAGCATTTCTTTACTCATGTTTTCTTCACTTTTGAATCCTCAAAAGCTATCCTTTCTTTTTCTATAATTTAACTGCTAAACGTGCTTTTGATACTAGACTGTATGGAATTTGGACAGTTTTCTTACGCGTCTTGTCCATATATTCCATGGTCAACTCGTCCTCTTCAAAGGCCACCAAGGTCCCTTCAAAGACCTTTTGCTTATCGATGGCTTGGTAGAGCCCGACATGGATGTATTTCCCAACCGCTCCAGCAACGGCATCCTTGGTTTTCAAAGGACGTTCCAAGCCTGGACTGGTGATTTCTAGGAAATATTGTTCTGGGAAGGGATCTGGCTTGATGGTATCTAGGACAGGACTGATCATTTCTGTCAAGTCCGCCGTGTCGTTCAAGGTAATTCCTTCAGGTTTATCTACAAAAATACTGAGAATCATGTCACTGCCAATCTTTCCATACTCGATATCCACGAGTTCGAAAGGTGCTTGGATGACAGGTTCTACAACTTCTCTGACTAATTCTACGATTGTTGCGATTGCGTCCACCTCCTCATAAGCAAGAGGCGAAGATATTTCCCCGCCTCACTTTTCATATTCTTACTATAAGTATAACACAAATCAAGCTAACCTGCAAGGATTTGACCTTGAAGCTTTTTGTCTGGGCTTACAAGACTTACTGGGCCGCTCCTAATAATCCTAAGTCGTATTTCCAAGTTAAAATGCGTCTGACAGACTCATCAATACGTTCTTCTGTCAACTCTCCAGAGGAAATTTTCTTTAATAGATAAGGAATCTGAGTTTGATAGGAAGACCCTAGAATCAGATCGTTTCCAGCTACAATCACTTGAAAAGCAGCTTCTTCCTGACTGACAAAATTGGCTAATCCCGCCATGTCTAAATCATCCGTCATAATAACACCTTTGAAATGCAGTTCCTTACGAAGAAGGTCAGTAATTTTCGGTGAGATAGATGATGGAACTGTGTCAATTTTAGATAAGATATTGTGAGAGACTAACACGCTACCAGCCCCTGCATCTATCCCAGCTCGAAAGGGAAGAAAATCAGCTTGTCTTAATTCATCCAGAGAACGATTGTCTTGGATAATAGCAGTATGACTGTCTCCATTATCGCCATATCCTGGAAAATGTTTCAAAGTTGACCCAACCTTACTCTTTTTAAGTTCTTCTACAATCTGCTGAACATAACTTGCAGTTGTTTGGGCATCTTGTCCAATCGTTCGATCATAAATGAAAGCAGAGTGATTCCTTGCAAGATCCGCAACTGGGAAAAGGCCAGCATTGATTCCAACAGATTTTAGCAGCTCTGACTTTTGCTTCGTATCAGAAAGCACTGCCTCCATCCCCCCTTGATGATAAAGTGCCATAGGAGATTGAAAAGGAGTTTCTAAAATCGAACTGATACGAGTCACTGTCCCTCCTTCTTCATCTGAACCAATCAACAAAGGAATCTTGGCAGCAGCTTGGTAGGCCTTTGTCAAAGCCTTTATATCCTCTAAACTTCGACCCTCAAATCTCTGCCAAATAAGATATAACCAGACAAATGATAGGATTGGAGATCTTCTATCTGGTGATTAGAAGGAACTCTAGCCCAAAATAATTGCCCCACTTTCTCTTCCAAGGTCATCGCGGCTAATCTGTCTTCGATAACCTTATTTTCCTCTCCTTCACTGGTTTCAATAGTTGTTTCAGTTTTTTCTGCTTGCACCTCTACCTGTCTATGTTGTTGATAATCAGAAAAAATCAAACCAACTATCACAAGGAAAAAGAAAAGATAGAATACAAGAGGGTTTATACTATTTCTCATAACCTTTTCATTATACCACTTATCTGGCCACAAATACACTCTTAGCAAAAACTACTGTTTTAAAATGAAACTAAAAGGACTTAATTCTGTGCAATTCAGAACTAAATCCTTAGAATATATGACTCGTTTTACTTTTTGAATGCGAAACAGTTTTTGAAATCTCTTTAGATTAAAACTGAGCCTCAACTCGGTAGATAACTTGCCCCTTGTTGGAGAATTTTTGCTCGTATTCTGTCATGACATTACCTTCAAAATCACTGGCATGCAAATCTAGCCAGACACCATTGAGTTTCATGCCATACTGAGAAAAGCTCACTAAACTGTACTCAAACAAGCCACGGTTATCCGTCTTAAAATGAATTTCTCCATTTTCAGGCAAGATACGTTTGAAGGTATCCAAGAAGGTCTTGTAGGTCAAACGACGCTTTTCATGGCGTTTTTTAGGCCATGGATCTGAAAAGTTTAGATACAAGCGATCAATCTCACCGTCTTCAAAGTAGTCAGTCAAGTCAGAACCATCTACCCACAAGAGCTTGATGTTAGGCACTCCAACTTCAAGCACCTTGTCCAAAGCGTAGCTCAAAACAGACTTTTGAATATCAATCCCGATATAGTTGATGTCAGGGTTCTGCTTGGCCATACCTGAAACAAAGGCACCCTTTCCACTTCCAACTTCCACATGAATGGGATTATCATTGCCAAACAAGTCCCGCCATTTTCCCTTGGCTTCTAAGGGATTGAGGACCACATACTGGGGATTTGCCTCTAGTAATTCTGTCGCCCCTTTACGATTTCTAACTCTCATCTTCTCTTTCCATACTTGTCTCGGAAGTGACGCAAGCCATGAATCTCCCGATTGACATTTTCTAAATCTTGGTTCATATAATACTTGAAAATCTGGCTCAAATAAGACAATTGACCGTACCAATACAATTTATTGAATACCGTTTGATTGTACTTGTAACCGTAGTAGGTCAACCATTCCTTCCACTGATGTTCTGGAATATAATGGCAGAGCATATGGGCCACATCAAACATGCGGTCGGTCAAACGAACCGAATCCCAATCTACCAAATAAATCAAGCCACTATCTGTCTCAATCCAATTACTATGTCGTACATCTCCATGGACAATGGTCGCATAGTCCTCTCTAAATCCTGGAATAGTCTGACGTAAATCAGCCATCACTTCACTGATAAAATGATTTACGCAAAGCATCTGGAGCCGTTTCTTGCCAAGACTGTAGTAAATCTACAGGTGTTTCCATGGCATACCCCAAGCGACTCAACTGCGTCATCAACGGACGTGAGCGATGAAGGCGGGTTAAAATATTGACGATTTGTTTACGATTCATATCATAGGGGGTCAATATCTTGCCTGTCAACCATTCTTGAGCACACATATCACGCCCATCTGCCAAACGGCGACTCCATAATAATTGTGGAGCAATTTGTTCTCTAGCTAGACCAGGTAGGATTGGAGAGGTGTTCATTTTTACAAAGATACGCTTTCCATCAGGATAGCTACCCATATAAGCCTTGCCACTCTTCCCAGGTATGGGAGTCAGTGTTAGCTCATTATCACCCAAATCCATTTCTTTCCTCCGTATAAAGTTTCCTTACTATTCTACTAGTTTTTGCCCTATTCGTCAACCGCTCCACACCCGATTCTCAAAGAAAAGCATTTCGGGTAACTTCCTTAAAACCTTCCTCAAGGATAAAGAAAAGATTGTCAACGCTCTTCAACTACCCTATTCTAACGCCAAATTGGAGGCGACTAATAATCTCATTAAACTTATCAAGCGAAATGCCTTTGGTTTTCGGAACTTTGAAAACCTCAAAAAACGGATTTTCATCGCTCTAAATATCAAAAAAGAAAGGACGAAATTTGTCCTTTCTAGATCTTAGCTGACTTCAACCCACTACAGTTGACAAAGAGCCAAAAATTTTACGAAATGCTAAAATAATTATATTGTCTCACACAAAAACTAGATAATTCAAAAATTCACCTATCGACTATCTGTGTTTGACTACAAGATATAGAAAATCTATTATTTTGGGAGGTGACAATAAAAGTGAATAATGTAAAAATTTAGAATTTTCAACATAGCTAAAATTATCCAACATGGGTAATCTCCATAGCAACTTCATTTTTTAATAACATTTGCAGCCGTTCATTATCTATAAATCTTTCAACTCCATAAAAATCAAGTAAATATTGAGGAAATGCACTAAGCAACAATACTCGTTCAAGACGTAATATAAAGTCGTTATATTGCTTTAAAAATATGTCTTTAGAATCTATAAGCCCCTCTTGGATAAATGAATTGATTTTTAAATGAAATAATATATAAACCGTATAACAAGTTAAGCTAAGCCAAACTTGATTTTTATCTTTCATTCTCGTTTGAAATGGGCCATATTCTTTGATAAAACTCTCACACGCATCTTTAAAGCGAACATCGCTAAACACAGGATATGTAACAAGATTAACACTATCATGATTTATAAAACTTTCATGAAAGTAATTACTGGCTTCTACCATAGGATAACTTAAAAAAAGTTTACCATTTTCGGTTGCATTATCAAATAAATTTAACATCTCCTCAATTTCGATATATATTTTTTCTAGATCTTTATATTCTTTATAGTGTTGAGCGTCTAAATCGAAAAAGAGATAAATTAGAGAGAAGTCCTCACTAGTATATTCAAATTTACCATCAGATAATTCACAAATATGTTCTACTGTTTGTTCATATTGGTTTTCTTTTAATTTCTCATATAAGGAATAAATGTTTGTAGAAAAAAATGACTATTTCATAATCAATTTTATGAGAAAAAAAGTCACTTTGAAAAATTACAAAACCGATTTCACAAGGTTTTTTTCTCCGGTTTTTTTACCTTCGGTAATAAATAGTATTCTTTTTAGTTTTTTTGACATCAGCAAAGAACCCTGTTCTGTACATTTTCTCTAAATTTTGTGTTTTTCTTATAACCATATCTGTTTTATTTGAAAGACTAGATATTTCATTATCTTCAATGATGTAATAACAATCTGGTCGTAATAAAGTATTAGACATATTAGTGGTATTATGTGTTGTTATAACTAATTGGAGAGATGGTATTTTTATTAATCTTTTAATAATTTCACGAGAAACATCATTATGAAAATATGCATCAAATTCATCCATAAAAACAAAACGAACCTCTTTTTCAAACGATAAATACCAATAAAAGAAAAGTGTTAGTGATCTAGTCCCTTTAGACATAATGCCCCAAAACTCTACTTCCTTGCCTGAGTCAAATTTCACATAAATCTGTTTTTCTCCATCAACCTCTTTTTCAAATAGATTATAATCTATACCTAAATCTTTTAAAAATTGATTATAGTTACTAAGGTTTCCAGTCTCAATAATTGCTGAGGCAATGGATTCCGAACCTGTTTTAAAACCTCTATACCTGTTTCCGTCCAGCGAATCAAAAGATAGCATTCTATTGACAAAATCCATAAAAAGTAAAAATACTTCAACATTTTTATCTGTCTTAGGATTTAATGCGGTATTATTCCTAATATATTTAACTAATGATAGATCCTCAGTATCAAAATCAAATGTTAGATGCTCGGTACCTTTCAAGGTTGCTTTTTCTCTCTCATTTTTTTGACGAGAGTCTATTACTGGAATCCCATTAATCAAAACAATTTCTTCTACTAATCTTAGAAAGCTAGATTTCTTATATCTATATATAAGTTCATCCTTATCAAACTGAAAAGTATATTCAAACTCTGCTATATCTATATCACTGTCTAAATTTAAGTAATGTTTATCATATTCTTCTCTTCTGATATGTTTATCTGTCAAATGTGAAACTATATCCATAAGAGCCAAACCTAAATTGGATTTCCCACTGGCGTTATCTCCATAGATTAGTGAATCTTTAACAAGGTTATCTTGAATTGCATCAGTATTATATTCGTAATTCCCTGAGGTAAAATCGAAGATTAATTCATCTTTAAAATTCTTAAAACCTTTAACTTTAAATGTTTTAATCATATTTCCTCCTTAGTGTAATTTTTTTACACCACCTTTATAATACTAAAGAATAATCCAATTGTCAAAGAATTTTAGCTATTTTCTAGAATCCAGCTTAGCGTCAAAATCAAAGACAGAGAAATTCCTCTGCTGACTTCCGCCAAGTGTTGAACTCCTGCGCCAGAAGAAATAGCGAAGAAATGAATATAAACCAGCGTCTCAAGCACACTTAGAAGAAAGATTGCAATGAAAAGCAAAAGTTGTTTCTTGCTTAACATCCCAAAAGAAATCATATCAAACTTTCTAGCATAAGCAACACTCAGCGAGGTTACTATAAGACTTACAATAATCAATTCAGATTCATTTTGAAAAAAATCCCCATGGTTAATCGTATAAGGAACTGTAATGACGATTAGTAGTACTAAAAATCCAAAACACAAGGCATGAAATTTATCAAAAAACTCCATAAAATTATCCTCCCCACCAAACAGACTTCCTACGCGTCATCCTTTAGCTCTAACCTTTCCAAAACAAACCATTTTATACTCGTCAACGTCGCCTTGAATTATATATGTGACTGACTTCGTCAGTTTCATCTACAACCTCAAAACCATGTTTTGAGCTGACTTCGTCAGTTCTATCCACAACCTCAAAATACTGTTTTGGGTAACCTGCGGCTAGTTTCCTAGTTTGCTCTTTGATTTTCATTGAATATAAGTTAAGAGTGGCAAACTGTTGTAAAACATGTGGACTAGAGTAGAAACCCATAGGTTTTGGCTCTTTTTATAAGCAAAGCCCAGCAACAAGCCCCCGAAAAGATAATAGCAAAACGAAGGAATATCATAAGGTTCATGCATGAAGGAAAAGAGAGAGGAAGTCAGTACAAGCCCCAGCCAAGAATTATCAAAAACTGCACCTTGAAGAAGCCCTCTAAACATGAATTCCTCCTGGATAGGTGCCAAAACTGTAGCACTAACAATAAAAGAAAGCGAAAGTCCTTTACTAGCTTCCTCAAGGTGTTGATCCGAAGCACCAGAAACAACTGAGAAAAAAGCATGATAGCTAATACTTACCAGCACAGTGAGAAGAAAAATTCCAATGAAGAGCAAGAGTTGTTTCCTGCTTAACATCCCCAAAGAAATCATATCAAACCATTTCGCATAGCCAAAACTAAGGAAAAGCAAGAGACTCTTTACAACAATGAATGTGTACTGGTGTTGAAAATGATCTCCTTGATTAATGGAATAACCCGCTGCACCAACGATTGCAAAGACTAAAAATCCAAAAAACAAGGCATGACATTTATTAAAAATTCTCATAAAACTATCCTCCTCACCCAACAGACTTCCTACTCGTCATCCTTTCGCTCTAACCTTTCCAAAACAAACCATTTGAGTAACCAAAATCCGACCACATAACCAGCACCTAAGAAGATAGCCATTAAAGATAGCATGGGATTAAGGAAATAAAAGGCCACAACAGATACAAAGGTTAGCACAAAAACATTAAAGGCAATGGTGTCAGAAGCCAAGACTAGAATATAAGGTGTCAACCAGTCTAAGGTTTTTGAATCTAGGAAAAATAAGTGTTTATACATGATGACCTCCTCTTGTCAAGCTCTACTGCTGTAAGATTAAGAAGGCAGTTTGTTCTTTTTAAGTCTAATCTGACTACTAGATAATAGATACATTAAGGCATTAAAGACAATGAAAATATGTCCATAGAATAAAATCAACCTCACATCCAAATCAAGATAAAGTTTGATTATCAAAAAGATGAGCAAAAGAATTTGAAACCATAAGGTTTTTCCAAAAATAAATTTAAAGCGATTTCGAATGTCTACTTCCTTGATTTTTACCGCTACCCCTTTATTAGCAAGAAGGAAAACGCCTGCTTCAAATAATCCACTGTAGAGAACAATCCACCCAATCGATACATTAGAGATTTGTAAAAATATCCCTAAAAGAATATCCAACATACTACTCAAGAAAATAACAAGAAATAATCTGTATTTCACATTAAATACCTCCATTCATTTATTTCACGAACGTTTTAATAGAGCCTTCTACTCAAATATCCTGATAAAAGAGGAAAGAAAGCTACTTTTTATAATACTTCAAGCCCCAAATGAGTAGAAGCATAATAATCAAGCAGAGAATAGCGCCAATATAGGCAATTAGTTGTTGGTAAGATTCTCCTGCTGTGACACCTCTATACAAACAAATAATAGACATAAAACCTGTCAAGCCGATGAACATGAGTTGATTGGTTCTAGGACTAACCAAATCATCATCTTCAAACTCTCTTATCCTCATCTCCCTAGTGAGGTAAACAGTAACCAAAATCGAAGCCAAGTTAATAACCACTAAAAGAAATTGGAAAACCAAGGAAAAATTTAAAAACTGACGAGATAGAAATAGATAAGTAGAGACAAGTAAAGGCAACTGACCTAAGAACAATCTCGCAAGGAAGATGTTCCGTTTTTTAGCAAGAAACGTTTTCATTTCTTTGCTCCTTTCTTTTTAGTTAAAGCAAGATAGATTATAACCGCAATCATATAGGCTATGGTATAAAATAGATGATACCAAATACTCTCCCTAAGCGGATAAAGAAGGATAGACATAATTAGATACAAGATGAAAATGACAAATATTTTTTTCTTCATAAAATTTCCTCCTAAATGTCTGTTGAGCTACAACCTTTACACTGCTAGTATAGCACTCATTTGACCTTGGATCACTCAAATCACAAATGGTCATCAAAACATCTTGAATTGTAAAAAATTTAAAAAAGCAAGCATGAAAAACATACTTGCCCTTTACACTGTATTGATACCAACTTAATTTGTAGATTTTTTATCCTGCTATCACATATCATTTTGACAGGCGAAACAATATTAAAGAAACTCCACTGTAGATTAAACTAGCGATAAAAAATCTTTTTGTCTAATTAGATCTATCTTTATTCTTCTTCGGAGATTTTAAAAATTTTTCCCTAATGAAATAAGTAATAAAAGAAATAAGCATACTAACAACAAAAACAATAAGAAAACTTTTGAAATCCATAATTACCTTCAAGTACACAAGCTCAAGCTTTTAAGCAACCATAATAGCCAATTGTAACATTGTTTTTGCATTCAAGAGGAATACCTCTTTTTACTTTCGTCCTATTACAACCTTAATAAGGTTAGTATACTACTATTTTTTAAAATTTTCCATCCAAATCATAAATGGTCATCAAAACATCTTGAATTGTAAAAAAATTAAAAGCAAGCATGAAAAACATACTTGCCCTATGGAAACTTAACAATGTGAAAATACAAAATAGAAAACCTACTCACCCTCACTTCCGTCTGTTCTCATATATTCTCATAATCGCAACCAGGATACAGGCTGTCCCACCTGCCAAAACCAGGAGGGTAATGATAATGTTGAGAATTTCAGGCGTCCTCTCTATTCTGTTGACAAGACGGACTAAAGACAATACTGTCAATAAGAGTAAAGCTACTGACTCTGTCCGAATTAAAGAAGTCAGTCGGTTCTCAATCGCATATAAAAAGTATGGTAACATAACACAGGCTATAGCAATCACAAACAGATTGCTCCCCGTTTCTTCTCCCTCGTTCACCACGGAAATCATGAGAAGATTCGATGCTATGATCAACGTAGAACAGGTGATAAAATAGGATTTCTTATTCATTTAATATACCTCGCATACTATAGTATTTTAATTGATGACTACAGGCAGTACTTCTTTGCACAAGTCTTCTAATCATCAACCGACATCGAGTGAACTGTTAAAACCTGACGAAAAACTTGATCTTGACAGGTGGTATTGAGACTGGTATTGGGATGACTTTCCACAATTTTCATGACAGTATAGAGACCAACTCCTCTCTCCTCCCCTTTAGAACTGGCTCCAAAGGAGAAGATTTCAGAAATATCGATGCCCTCTTCTTTAATGGAATTTTCAATGATAAAGGTCTCCTGTGCTCCATTTTTTAAAAAGGCAATTGAAACATGAGGTTGACTAGCCTCTGCACTGGCTTCAATAGCGTTGTCACAAAGGATAGACACAATGGTTAGAAAATCAAGTAGACTCATCCCCTCGACCTGAATCTCCTCAGGAACTTCGACATTAAAGACAATCTTCTTATCTCTAGCTTTTAGAAATTTCCCTGCTAGAAGACTTTTGAGGGCTTTATCACGAATATTCACCAATCGTCCAAGGTCATATTTATTGTCCTGCAATTTTTCACTAGAATCCTTTAAGACGGAGTCGTAAACCTCTTTTATCTGCTCCATATCCTCCTCTTCAATGCCCAGACGTAAGCTGGTCAAGAGGTTGGTATAATCATGACGAAAGCTCCGTACTTCTTTGTAAAGCTCCTCTATATGCCGACTATATCGCTCCATATCTCTGTAGCGCAAGGCCTGTTCTTGGTCCAATCTCTCATGGAGTTTGTCCTTCAAATAGGTATCCAATTTCTTAATAATTCCCATAAAAAAGAGCAAGTAAAAGACTAGGATGAGATGGCGAACAGTCTTTGATTGGATATCGTATGCATATTCAAAGTAAGACAGATTTTCCATGACTAGAAAGTAAGCCCCCATTATCCAGTTAATCTTAGTCAGGGACTGTTGAAAACCTTTATCGAGAAACTCCTTTCTCAATCTAGTAAAATCATAGTCCAACCATTTCAAAAAGACTAATACTATGAAGCAAACGAATAGCATAATCAACAAAAAGAGAGGATTTCCATCTCCATCTACAATCCCTTGCCCCAAAAACGGAAACACAAAATAGGAAACACTTCTGTAAAAGAGATCCATCAATACAATTGGAAAGAGACCATAAAAGAAAAGGAGTTTTTTAGGAAGCCCTCTTAACAGTAAGAAAGATAGACATATACCGAACAAAGGTTCTATAAAATAGGACAAATATTCACTTACATCCAAAAATTGAAAAGTCGCAAAAATGGCCCCTAGAAGAAATTTCAAAAGAAAAGCTTTAAAAATCCTCTCAAAAGTGAGACCAATTCCATCTACCTTAAAGAAAATGACAATTTCTAGTCCATTAATAACAAGAAAATACAACAATATCCAAGCAATGTTCATAAACTCTCCTAGCTCAGTGTAATTTATTGATGGCTTCAGACACTTCCCTGACCTTATAACGCGCGATCAGACAGCTTCCACCATTGGGAAAGTAAAGCAGTTTTTCTTTCTTATCCAAACGAACTACATTGGCAGGATTGATGAGAAAAGAGCGATGGCACTGCAAGAGACGGGGCTCCTGCTTGAAAACCTCCTCTAAACTCGCTGTAAATTCCAGCCTGTCTGTCTTAGTATAGAGAATAACACGATGGGCTCTGGGCGATGTTTCAAGGTAATAAACCTCTTTAAAAGGATACTGGAATTGGGCAAATTTTGATTTAAAGTAAAAACAATCTTCCGCCAGACTTTTACTATCTTGACTATTGGCATAGAGAAGGGCTGTTTCGATCCGATACTCAAACTCCTCTGCCGACAAGGCCTTATCAATGTAGTCCAAAGCAGACACTTGGTAGCGAAAGGACAGGGGCATAAACTCCGAGTGAGTCGTCACAAAGACAATCAGGGCATAGGGGTCTCGATCCCGAATCTTTCTAGCCACCTCCAGCCCCTTCATCTCCTCATTTCGAATCTCAATGTCCAAAAAGAATAGTTGATGGGCTCCCTTCTCATGCACCTCTGCCAGCAGTTGGTCTGGCTTGCCAAAGACCTCAAAAGAGCTGGGAGTGATATGATGTTCTTTCAAAAGTTTCTCAATGGTCGTTTCAATTCTAGCTTGTTGGGAAAAATCATCCTCTAAAACAAATATTCTCATCTTCTTACTCTCCTTGTTTTGATTTCTTCCTAAAAAGAGAATAGCAAAAATACTATGATACAAACCCACCAAATCCTAAACAGGCCTTCAACGCTCCTGAAAGGTAGCTTGTTCCTCAAATAAGCATGATAATCTTACAACTATTTTATCATAAAATCTTAACAGTACCATTCAGGAAATTTCAAGGACAATTAAAGATTTGAAGGCGAAAAAGGAGATAAAAATGATAGACTGACAGTATCAAAACACAGTTGCTAGAAACAAGACTAGCACCCAGATTAAAGGAGGAATTCTCATGACAGATACAGACCCTATCAAAAGAGCTCAGACTTTGATTACTGACTTAAACAAAGCCTATCAAGCATGCAAACAAGCAACAGCTGACGACGTCCGCTTTCAGGAGCAACTAAACTCTATTCTTGGTTTTCTAGCCAAGGCTGAAACAGTGGACAATCGATTCTTGATTGAACTGGAAAAATTTTACCAGACTTCCAGTCTTCTCATGGGACTCAGCGCCCTCAATCCAGATGCTCCTACTCGCGCCGCTTGGCGTGCCTATGACCGTTTCCACTTTGACCAAGTCAAGACCAAGTTGAGTCTCTACGGACCAACCATTATCCTGTAGAAAATAAAAGAAGCTGAGTCAAACTGAACTCAACTTCTTTTTTAGTGTCATATAAGCATCTTAGTCCTGCATCTGACGTTTTACCTGATAAGGCAAATACAAGACTAGTAAACCCAAACCAGCTCCTAGTAAGGCTAGAAGAGCTATTTTTTCTTGGAAGGTCACAAGACCGACAACTAATTCCACAAATAAAACAAAACTGGTCAATCCTCGGACTACCGCCTGCAAGCCTTTTTCCTTTTGCCCCTTATCCAGCGGAAAGAGTTGGGTCAAATACTGGTAGTCAAAGGCGTGATAGAGAGCCAGCAACTGGAAGAGCAAGAGGTAGTTAAAGAGAACCACCACTGCTGCCGCAATCCAAGCTTGCTCGATAAAAACCTGCGCCAGCAAGGAAAGCAGGAGCAGACGAAGACTGAGGGCAAAGAGGTCTCCATTTCTCAAATAAGAACGCAGATAGAGATTTTGCCAAATCTTCCCAGGCACCTTCTGAACAGCCTTTAGGATAAAGTCCAGATAGGCACGACGCTTGACGCTATTTGAAATTCCCTTTACCTGCGTAAAGAGGGCAAAGAAACGAAGCAAGACTTGCTTACGCTTGCTTTCTTGAGAAATGACATAGTCCCAGTCCAGTCCAGTTTCCGTAAAAAACTTGCTGGCCTTTTGACGAAAGAGGAAATATTTTCCTACTCCCAATAAAAGCACATAGAGCAGAAAAACTGGCAAGCCATAACCCATTGCCAAAAATAAAGGCGCAAATAACAGCAAGAAAAGGGTTTGGACAAAGAGCCAAAAGAATAAGGAAATGCCAGTTTGACGCTTGAGATGGAGCTTGATTTCCTCTTCTCCAACTAGGAGAAAGAGCTTGTCTGGGGCCTCCATATAGGTGGCAATTCCTCCCCAAAGCAAAAGTAAAACAGAGGTAATTCCTACAAACAAAAGGATAGGCCAATGATTTTCAGGAAAATCTTGCAAGAGCTGACTGTACTGGTAGGCTAGAAAGCCCAGCAGGACAAGCAGAAACAAGACAAAGTGGTCATTGAGAACATAGCGCAGATAACCGACACACTCCTTTCGAAAAGCCTGCTTTCTCTTTAGAAACAAGTCTTTCATAGCTCCTCCTCTTTGGTCAGAGCCAAGTAAATATCATTCAAACTAGCCTCAGGCATATCAAAGGCTTCGCGCAGTTGCAGGAGATTTCCCTTGGCACGCACTTCCCCTTTGTGAAGAATGACAAAGGCATCACACATCTTCTCAGCCGAATCCAGCACGTGAGTACTCATGAGAATGGACTTACCCTTTTGCTTTTCCACTTCCAAAAGCTGAATCAAGTCTGCAATAGCCAAGGGATCAAGACCAAGGAAAGGCTCATCCACGATAAAAAGACTTGGATCTACCACAAAAGCACAGATAATCATGACCTTTTGCTTCATCCCTTTTGAAAAATGAACAGGGAACCAATCTAATTTCTGTTCCAGACGGAACATTTTCAACAAAGGTTCCACTCGCTCAAAAGCCACTTTTTGCTCAATACCATAAGCCATAGCAACCGTTTCGATATGCTCTCTGAGGGTCAATTCCTCATACAGACTAGGTGTCTCAGGAATGTAGCCAATTTGCTTGCGGTAGCTAGTCGCATCTCCTTGCAGGGTCAGGCCATTGATATTGATAGAGCCACTATAAGGTGTCAACAGACCGATAATTTCATTGATCGTGGTTGATTTACCAGCACCATTGAGACCAATCAGACCGACCAGCTGCCCACTTTCAACAGTAAAAGATACGTCTTTCAAGACAGGGACATGGACATAGCCACCTGTCAGGTTTTTAATTTCTAACATATTTTCTCCAAATCTGGTATAATGTAGCTATATTATATCAAAATTCAATACAGTAGAGGTAGATTTTATGTCAGATTGCATTTTTTGTAAAATCATCGCAGGGGAAATTCCTGCTTCAAAAGTATATGAAGATGAACAGGTTCTTGCCTTTCTTGATATCTCGCAAGTGACACCTGGACACACCTTGGTCGTACCCAAAGAACACTATCGCAATCTTTTGGAAATGGATGCTACTAGCGCCAGCCAACTCTTTTCCCAAGTGCCAAAAGTGGCTCAAAAAGTTATGAAAGCCACCAAGGCTGCTGGTATGAATATCATTGCCAACTGTGAAGAAATCGCAGGGCAAACAGTCTTCCATACCCACGTTCACCTCGTGCCTCGCTACAGTGCGGACGATGACCTCAAGATTGATTTTATCGCCCACGAACCAGACTTTGACAAACTCACTCAAGTCGCTGAAACCATCAAAAACGCCTAAGGAGTTGCCATGAAATTATCCAACCTACTGCTATTTGCAGGAGCTGCAGCTGGAAGTTATCTGGTCACAAAAAATCGCCAAACCATCACAGATGAAGTCTTGAATACCACTGACCGCGTTCAAGCTATCAAGGATGATGTGGATATTATCCAAAACAGCCTACAAATCATCGACCAGCAAAAAGAACTCATCAAGGAATACCAAGAAGACCTGACTTACAAATTTAAAGTCTTGGAGAAGGATATTCAGACTAGACTGGCTGTTATAAAAGAACTGCAGGAAACTGAAGATAAATAAAAAGAGCCCGACAGCTCTTTTTGTTTATACTCAATGAAAATCAAAGAACAAACTAGGAAGCTAGCCCGCAGGCTGCTCAAAACACCGTTTTGAGGTTGTGGATATAACTGACGAAGTCAGCTCAAAACACGGTTTTGAGGTTGTAGACAAGCCGACGCTGACGTGGTTTGAAGAGATTTTTGAAGAGTATTATTCACCGTTTCATAACTAAATCGAAGACTTTCCCAGGCTTTCCGCCGTAATGAAAACACCTGAAACAGCTTCGTTTCAGGCGTCCGGAAACTTTAAGACCTAGGTTCAAAGTTTAGGTATGGAACTTCGAAGAAGGTCGCTACCGTCCGTCATTACTTAAGGAAAGTCTTAAAAAATCTATAAAGTAAAAAGAGCCCGACGGCTCTTTTTGTTTATACTCAATGAAAATCAAAGAGCAAACTAGGAAGCTAGCCGCAGGCTGTACTTGAGTACGGCAAGGCAACGCTGACGTGGTTTGAAGAGATTTTCGAAGAGTATTATTCTCCTTCAAAGGCATCTTTAATATGGTCAAAGAAACCTTTTTTCTTTGGATTGACTTTCAAGTCACCTGCAACTGCAAATTCTTTCAAAGCTGCTTTTTGACGGTCGTTCAATCCTGTCGGAGTCACGACATTAACGGTAACGTATTGGTCACCAACTGCACCGCCACGAAGGCTTGGAGCTCCCTTGCCACGTAGGCGGAATTTCTTACCAGTCTGAGTTCCCTCTGGGATAACCAATTCAACATCACCGTGAACAGTTGGAATATCTACTGTATCACCAAGAGCTGCTTGAACAAAGTTGAGGTTGAGATTGTAGAAGATAGTAGTCCCTTCACGTTCAAACTTATCGCTGGCTTCCACGGAAACCACCACATACAAGTCACCATAAGGTCCACCGTTAAATCCAGCTTCACCTTGACCAGCTAGGCGAATTTGTTGACCCGTTTCCACACCAGCAGGAATTTTGACATGTACGCTATGGGCTTGTTTTTCATGACCTGTTCCGTGACAGGTTGTACATGGATCTTTGATTTCTTTTCCGCGACCATGACAGACATCACAGGTTACTTGGCGACGCATCATACCAAGCGGAGTCTGTGTATCGACGTTAATGACACCAGCACCATGACAGCGTCCACAAGTGACTGGGCTTGTTCCTGGCTTAGCACCAGAGCCATTACATGTACGACAGCTAGCTTCACGGTTGTATTTAACTTCTTTTTCAGCTCCAAAAATAGCTTCTTCAAAGGTCAAGTTCACACGATACTGGAGATCATCCCCTTGACGAGGAGCATTTGGATTGCGTGAAGCACCGCCTCCACCGAAGAAACTTGAGAAGATGTCCTCAAAACCACCAAAGCCACCTGCCCCGTTGAAACCGCCAGCTCCACCACCGAAGCCTCCAAATCCACCATTGGCGCCTGCAGCACCATATTGGTCATAGGCTGCACGTTTTTGGTCGTCACTCAAAGTCTCATAGGCTTCCTGAACTTCCTTGTACTTTTCCTCAGCACCAGGCTCTTTGTTGATATCTGGGTGGTATTTTTTCGAAAGCTTACGATAAGCCTTTTTGATCTCGTCTGCCGAAGCGTTTTTGGACACCCCCAGACGATCATAAAATTCAGTATTGTTCATAATTCAAGATACAAAGGGCGTCAAACGGACACAGCCAAAATAGGGGTTTTGACGACGGACGCTTGCGTCCTAGAAAAAACTATCTTTTTGGCACAGTCCGTAGCCCGTGTTCAATTCCCTGAACACATTTGTTCCTTTCTATTGATATTTTGAATCAAACCTCCATTTAGGCCGGGTTCAATTCCTTTCTTTTATATTGAGTCAGAAACTTTGGAACCCGTGTTCAATTCCCTGAACACATTTGTTCCTTTCTATTGATATTTTGAATCAAACCTCCATTTAGGCCGGGTTCAATTCCTTTCTTTTATATTGAGTCAGAAATTTTGGAACCCGTGTTCAATTCCCTGAACACCCTTATTCCTTTCTATAATTTTCATGTAAATCTTTAGAGGCTGTTTTCTATACTCTGCTTCACTTGATCAAACTCTTCCTCTGATAGAGTAAATATCAAATCCTCTTCAGCATACTCGTTCTGTTCTTTAAAATAGTTGTCCGTATTCTCTGCCAACCCTAAACCAAGAATCACTTTTCTTGCAAACTCTTGATATGCAAAACCGATAGCCGTAATGATTTGTTTATCTTGGACAAGAACTTTCGGTTGGAAATTCTCACGTGGAAGAAATTCAAAATAGTCAAAGAAGTTTTGCCAAATTCCACCTGTAAATTTCGTGTCGTTCAACAAGCCTGCTTTCGCCAATAAAAGGGGCGCTGAAGAAATGGCTGCAATTAGGATATCCTGCTCATTAAGACTTCTCAAAAACGAGATCAATTTCTCATCTTGTAGAGTAGGACCTATATTTACCATTCCTGGCAAAATCACACAAGAATAATCTTCTATACGGATCTGATCCAATGTTTTCGTCGATTGACAGGGCAAACCATCCTCAGAGACCACCATCGAATTCTCAGAAGCGACATAATCAATTGTGATGTCAAAAGACAGAGCTAAAGTGCTTGTCAAAGCGGTTATCTCATAAAGAGAAAAATTAGGATAAATGATACAAAGTACTTTTTTCATATGCAACATCCTCTATTTTATCGAAAAACAGAGGCTGGGTTGCAACCTCTGGATTTCTTCTTAACATTCTTGACGAGTTAGGCTTAACTGAGTTTCGGCTAAAAACTTCGGAAAAAAGATAAGCCATCTTCTGTGCATCGCACAAGGCGATGGCTTCCTATTTTTCTTTCGTTTTCTTAACGCCTCAACATCTTACCGAATCGAGCACGCCCTAACCTCTTGGTGAAAAAGACAAATCTTCCTAGAAATTAAAGTTTCTGCGTCAGATTTCCTATTTTCACTGTGAGGTTTTAACGGGCTTTGCATCTTATTTTTCCGTAAACTCTCCGTCTACGACGTCATCGCCTGCGTTTCCTGTCGCTTGTGCGCCTTCTGCTCCTGCTTGAGCTTGTTGGGCTGCTGCGGCTTGTTCGTAGAGTTTAACAGCAAGTCCTTGAGCTTTTTCATTCAAGGCTTCAAGTTTTGCTTTCATTTCGTCCAAGTTGTTGTCTTCTTGGGCTTTCTTAAGCTCATCAAGCGCAGCTTGTGCAGCATCACGTTCTGAATCGAAGCCTTTGCCTTCAGTTTCCTTGATTGTCTTTTCAGTCGCAAAGATAGCTTGGTCTACTTCGTTACGAAGGTCTACTTCTTCTTTACGTTTCTTATCTGCTTCAGCGTTAGCTTCAGCATCCTTCATCATGCGGTCAATTTCTTCGTCAGTCAAACCTGAGTTAGATTGGATAACAATTGTTTGTTCTTTTTGAGTTCCAAGATCTTTGGCTTTAACAGATACGATACCGTTCTTGTCGATATCAAATGTTACTTCGATTTGAGGAATTCCACGAGGTGCAGCTGGAATATCTGTCAATTGGAAACGTCCAAGAGTCTTGTTATCTGCTGCCATTGGGCGTTCACCTTGAAGAACGTGGATATCAACGGCTGGTTGGTTGTCTGCCGCAGTTGAGAAGACTTGTGATTTAGATGTTGGAATAGTAGTGTTGCGGTCGATGAGTTTTGTGAATACACCACCCATTGTTTCGATACCAAGTGACAATGGCGTTACATCAAGAAGGACAACGTCTTTGACATCACCAGTAATCACACCACCTTGGATGGCAGCACCCATAGCAACTACTTCGTCAGGGTTTACTGATTTGTTTGGTTCTTTACCAGTTTCAGCCTTAACTGCTTCTACAACGGCTGGGATACGAGTTGAACCACCAACAAGGATAACTTCGTCGATTTCTGACAAGCTCAAACCTGCATCAGAAAGGGCTTGACGAACTGGAACTTTTGTACGTTCTACAAGATCACGAGTCAAATCGTCAAATTTCGCACGAGTCAAAGTCATTTCCAAGTGAAGAGGTCCAGCCTCACCTGCAGTGATAAATGGCAAGCTGATTTGTGTTGAAGTTACACCAGAAAGGTCTTTCTTCGCTTTCAGCTGCATCTTTCAAACGTTGCATTGCCATCTTGTCAGTAGACAAGTCAATACCGTTTTCTTTCTTGAATTCTGCTACCAAGTGGTCGATGATTTTCTGGTCAAAGTCATCACCACCAAGTTTGTTGTCCCCTGCAGTTGACAATACATCGAAGACACCGTCACCCAATTCAAGGATAGAGACGTCGAATGTACCACCACCAAGGTCAAATACCAAGATTTTTTCTTCTTTGTCAGTCTTGTCCAAACCATAAGCAAGAGCTGCTGCAGTTGGTTCGTTGACGATACGTTCTACTTCAAGACCAGCGATTTTCCCAGCGTCTTTAGTGGCTTGACGTTGAGCATCGTTGAAGTAAGCCGGAACTGTGATAACTGCTTTAGTTACTTTTTCGCCAAGGTAGTCTTCAGCGTAGCCTTTCAAGTATTGAAGAATCATAGCTGAGATTTCTTGTGGAGTGTATTCTTTTCCGTTAGCAGAAACTTTTTCAGAAGTTCCCATCTTAGATTTGATAGAGATGACTGTATCTGGATTTGTAACTGCTTGACGTTTTGCAGCATCACCAACGATGATTTCGCCGTTTTTGAATGATACTACAGATGGAGTTGTGCGGTTTCCTTCTGGGTTTGCGATGATTTTGCTTTCAGTTCCTTCAAGAACTGCAACTGCTGAGTTTGTTGTACCTAAGTCAATACCGATAATTTTAGACATGTGTTTTTCTCCTTAAATTTTATATTCTATTTTTCTTTTTGATACTCTTCTTAAATGGCGGCGCCGTCAGAGCTTGACTTCGTCAATCTCTTTGACTAAACTTTGAGCCTAAGGTCTCAAAGTTTGCGCAAGTAGCGCCACGGAGAAGAGTATCGTCTTTGGTTCGCTTTGCTCACTATTACAAAGCCAAACATATTTTATCTTTCTTCATAGTTTATTGTCGTTTCGGACAAGTTTTTTTAAGCTTTCTAGCTTAGCTGTAAACAACCACCATTGCTGGGCGTAGGATGCGGTCATGGAGTTTGTAGCCTTTTTGGAAGACTTGGGCGATGGTATCTGCTGGGTGTTCATCGTCTGCTGGGAGAGTTTGGATGGCCATATGGTAGTTATGGTCAAATTCGCCGTCAGCTGCGATTTCTTCGATTCCTTCTTCTTTCAAAGCGTGAATCAAGCTTTCTTGCACCATCTCCAATCCTTTTTTAACGTCGTCTGTCAAACCTTCAACTGCGAGTGCACGCTCAAGGTTGTCGAGCGATGGTAAGATTGCTTTTGCCAAGTCTTGGCTACGATAACGTTGCAAGTTTTGACGCTCTTCATTGGCACGACGTTGGATATTTTGCATTTCTGCATGAGCACGAAGGTATTTGTTTTCGAACTCATCTGCACGTTCATTTGCCAAGTCCAACTCAGACTTCTCAGGAGTTGCTTCTTCTACCGTTTCCACAACTTCCTCTTCTTGAACTTCTTCTACTTCTTCATTTTTTATATCTTGGGCCATTTTCGCCTCCTTTAATGATTTCAATCTTAATGTACTTCGTAATGATTACTGCTGAGGTATCGGTAAAAATCTGTCAACTTCATGGTCAAAACACGGTTGACCACATTGACTTGGTTGATTAGCTGTTGGTAATCCAGATTGACTGGACCGATAATGGCTAGAATTCCAACTCCCCGATAAGGAATGAGAAACTTGCTACTAATCACCGCTAGGTCTGCTAGGCAGGACTCTTGACTATCCGCAACACGAACATTTTGCATCTGTTCCTCATGCAGCCCCTCACGAATCTCCAGAGCCACCTTTTGCGGTTGGTCAAAGAACTGATAGGCCGCTAGATTAGCAAAATTCAAGAGATTGACCTTGCCAGCTACCACAATGTTTTCGTTGAACATTTCTTTAAAGATGTGTTCAAAGAGATCGATGACATTGTCCGTTGTTGTAAAGTAACGCTGGATAATCTGCGGAATCTCTGTCCGAATCTTGTAGTGGATATCTAGAACGGTGTGACCGAGGAAACGTTCCTGAATGATATTCTTCAGTTTCAGCAAGTCCTCCTGCAAGAAGTTCCTTGGAATCAGAAACTGACTCGTAACCGTCCGCGATTCGTCTAAGGTGAATACCGCCAAGGCTGTATGTTGCCCCAAAACAACGATATCAAAGGCTGTTAAACGTTGCCTACTCGGTTCAACATCCAGTGCTACTACCGTACAGCCACTCAGGTCTGTTAGCAGGTTAGCAGCCTCTTGAAGAATATCCTCCAATTTGAAGAATTCCTGATCAAAGGCTTTGACAATCTCATATACCTCATTTTCAGCCAGTCGATCAAAATCCAGTGAGTGTTTCACATAGTACTGAAAACCAGCAACACTTGGCATCCGACCACTTGAAGTATGGGCCTTTTCAAGCAAACCTTGCTTTTCTAGAGCTGCCATATCATTACGAATGGTAGCACTGCTAGAGTTAATAGACTCTTGCAAAGCTTTGGATCCGACAGGTTCGTGCGTTTTGGTAAAGATGTCAATAATCAGATTTAAAATATCCTGCTGACGCTCTGTGACCATCTCATCACTCCTCTCTGTCTGATCGATTAGCACTCGATACATCTAAGTGCTAACTTATGATTCTATTATACACCCTTAAAAGAGAATGTCAAGACAAAAACTCAAAAATTAGCACTCTTTTGTCAAGAGTGCTAAAAATCAGTCTGAAGACCTAGAACCCTACCTTCCATCTACTCGGTATTTCCTTTTTAGTCTGAAATAACCATAAATTAGATAAGAAATCATAAAGGCATATAAAATAAAAATAACGAAGAAAGACATGGAAAGATCTTCTCTAAATAAACTCATACAAACAACAAATCCACCTAAGAAAGTAGCTGTACAGGAACGAAATCTAGATCGCATGACTTCCCATCTGAGCACCTTACTCATATAGACTTGATCCTCTGAAAGTATATCAGAAGCCGATTTACGAAGAATTGAACAAAAACCTGTTTCTATCAATTCCCAACCTCTATCTCTAAAATCTTGCAGTTCATGCTTATATTTTTTAAGAAATCTAGAATCATAGATACAGTAGATGACATCGTCTGGTTGACATTGGTCAAAATAGAACAAACCAAAACGACTCGTTCTATACCTCCAACCTTTCAAATGCATCTCATGTAAATAATCTTCTTCCTTGTCCAAATCAACAATTGTGAAAATCCGAAATTGCTTTTTATTTATCATGACTTCCCCTCCAATTTTGAGCATACCTATCCTATCATAAATCTGATAATTCCTTCTTTTTATGCCATAACTTCCAGCCAATATAGACAACCATTAACAAAAGGATCAAAGACAAGAAAATATCTAGCCCGACCGCAAGTAAACTCCATAGACCATACGCATTACTTCTATTGAGCAATTTAAGTAAGAATGGTATATGTATGGCTAGCAAAAGTAAAACAGGTACTAATCGCAGTCTTAAAATGCGATTAACCATAGCTAACTTCCCAGCAGCGTCATTATAGATTTCAAATTCTGCATTCGATTCAATTTCAGAATGTGCTTTTCTAAAATAGGAAAAACTATTAAAGTCTGTAATATGCTCCCAGCCACAGTCTTTAAACAGTTGTAAATAGGATGCTCTCTCTGATTTTTCCATTGGGTAAAAATCCAACTGATAAGACACTTGCTCAGGCTGACACTTTTCAAAGGTATACTTAACTGCAAACAATAAGATAGAATAGCTTACTTTCCTAAGTTTCCAGCCCTTAGCATGCATTTCTCTAAAGTATAGAGCCTCCCTCTCATAATCCGCAATTGTAAAAAGTCGATAAACAATTTTCTTTTCCATCATCCTTCCTCCCGACTGTTTCTATAGAGCCGTTTAATACGCTTCAATTCAATCTCCAAAACTTTTCGTCCCAAGTCTGTTATCTGATAGATTTTCCGTTTTTCCTCTTCGCGGACAAAGGAAATCAAACCATCCTTTTCCATCTTTGACAAGGTTCCATACATAGTTCCAGGACTAATCGAAACTTGCAAATCTGTCATCTCCTTGACCTTTTGCGTAATACTGTACCCATGACCTTCCTTTTGCAGACAGAACAAGATATAAAAACCCGTTTCCGTCATGGGAAGATAAACTCGACGAATCTTATCCGTTAATTCCATTTATAGCTACCTCCTATCCAGTTCGATATATCGCACTTCGTTATATATAATATATCGCACCTCGATATAAAACGCAAGAAAAAAGACCGCCCTCAGGCAATCTTCCTTCTCTATTAGTAAAGGTCTAAATAGTTATCAATTTCCCATTGTGAAACGAAGGTTGCATAACTTGCCCATTCGATTCGTTTGGCTTCAAGAAAACTAGTATAGATATGTTCTCCAAGAGCTGCTCTGACAACCTCATCTTCAGTCAGAGCTTTCAAAGCGTTGTGAAGGGTTGATGGAAGGTCTGTAATACCAGCTTCCTTGCGCTCTTCTGCTGTCATGATGTAGATATTTTCTTCGATAGGAGCTGGTGCTTCGATTTTACTTTCAATACCATGCAAACCAACCTCCAAAAGAACAGCCATAGCGATGTATGGGTTTGCCATTGGATCTACTGAACGTAACTCAAGACGAGTTCCCATACCACGTGAAGCAGGCACGCGCACAAGTGGCGAACGGTTACGACCAGCCCAAGCAATGTAAACAGGCGCTTCATAACCTGGAACCAAACGTTTGTATGAGTTAACTGTTGGGTTCATGATGGCAGTATAGTTATAGGCATGCTTAATCAAACCGCCAAGGAAATGGTAGGCCGTTTCTGACAACTGCATTCCTTTTGGATCATTTGGATCAAAGAAAGCATTATTTCCTTCTGCATCAAACAAGGACATATTACAGTGCATACCTGATCCAGCAATACCAAATTTTGGTTTGGCCATAAAGGTTGCGTAAAGCCCATGTTTGCGAGCAATGGTTTTAACAACAAGTTTAAAGATTTGAATCTTATCACAAGCACGGAGAACTTCATCGTACTTGAAATCAATTTCATGCTGTCCAACCGCAACCTCGTGGTGACTCGCTTCTACTTCAAATCCCATTTTAGTCAAGACATTGACAATCTCACGACGTGTATTGTCCGCAAGGTCAGTAGGCGCCAAATCAAAGTAGCCACCCTTGTCATTTACTTCAAGTGTTGGGTCCCCATTTTCATCCAGTTTAAATAGGAAGAATTCTGGCTCTGGCCCAAGGTTGAAGGATTTGAACCCCACTTCTTCCATGTGACGAAGAGCACGTTTGAGATTACCACGAGGGTCACCTGCAAATGGTTCACCTTCTGTTGTATAGACATCACAGATCAAACCTGCAACACTTCCGTTTTCATCTCCCCAAGGGAAGACTGTCCATGTATCCAAGTCAGGATGCAAGTACATATCTGATTCATTGATACGTACAAAACCTTCGATAGAAGATCCATCAAACATAGCCTTGTTTGACAAGACTTTATCTAACTGTTCATCTGTGGCAGGAATTTCGACGTTTTTCATGGTTCCCAAAATATCTGAGAACATGAGACGAATAAAGGTAACATTTTTTTCCTTGACTTCACGACGAATATCTGCAGCTGTGATTGGCATGAGTTTTCTCCTTAATGTATGACTACTTGCGGTTGCCTAACCGCGACCAAAAGGTGACCGTACTGAAGCAAAGCGACCCTGTTGGAGGAGTTCATTGTGAAGCGCACGACGCACTTCAGTCTGACTCACCGCTTTCTTGGATTTCGCTTCACGTTCAGCATATTTTTTCTTAATGGCAGCGATATTATAACCTTCAGAGATATAATCTTTGATTTCAAGCAGACGATCCATGTCATTCAAGGAATACATGCGACGGTTTCCTTCGTTTCGATCAGGTTTGATCAACTCTTGATCTTCATAATAACGAATCTGACGCGCCGATAAATCGGTCAACTTCATAACACTGCCGATAGGAAAAACAGCCATATTTCGGCGAAATTCTTTTTCCTTCATTTACAATTTCCTTCTTTCTGTCTATTATAGTCTAAAAAAAGACAAACGTCAATTGATAATGTTATAAAATGTAACATTATTTTTCTTTTTTTTCTAAAAAGAGTCGAATACGGTCAATATCGTAATTTACGAGAATTGCGACAAAAACTCCCATGAAAGTTTCTGATACACGCGCAAATACGTACAAAATTGTTTCGCCACTCGGAATCGATAGGGTAATGATTAACATAGCCGCTACACCACCAATAACACCTGCTTTGTTATTCATGGCTACATTTGTCATAATGGTTAACATGGTGCAGATTGGAACAACTACCAAGGTCACCCAAAAAGCTTCATGGAAAAAACCATTCAATAGGAAGAAGACCAGAGCATAGAAGCCACCGATACTATTTCCTAGAATACGCGAAGTCCCAAAATGAACACTCTTATCAAAACTCTCTCTCAGGCTAAAAACGGCTGTCAAAGCACCGATTTGAAGACCTTTCCAGCCAAAAAAACCAAAAATCAAGAGAACTAGAAAAACAGCAATACCTGTTTTAAAGGTTCGCATACCAAGTTTGAACTGGGATTTATCGAATTTATATTTTTTAAAATAACTCATAATCTCAACTTTCTATTTCCATTTTATCATAAATTGGCTGATTTTATGAGGAATAGTTGAGAGGAAGCGTTTTTATTTTGAGCAAAAGAAAAGAGGAACTTTCACTCCTCTCTCCTTTGATTTATTTATAAAATCTTATTTTTCTGTCAAGGCTGCAAGTCCTGGAAGAACTTTACCTTCAAGAAGTTCCATTGATGCTCCACCACCAGTAGAGATCCATGAGAATTTATCTGCGCGACCAAGGTTGATTGCTGCGGCAGCTGAATCACCACCACCGATGATTGATTTAACACCTGGTTGTTTCACGATAGCGTCCATCACACCGATTGTACCAGCTTGGAAGTCTGGGTTTTCAAATACACCCATAGGTCCGTTCCATACAACTGTTTTGGCACCAGTCAAAGCTTCGTCAAATTTAGCGATAGATTTTGGACCGATGTCAAGACCAAGGAAGCCTTCAGAAACTGCTTCACCTTCAGTGTCACGCACTTCAGTGTAGCCAGCAAATGCGTTAGCTTCTTTTGAGTCAACTGGCAAGATCAATTTACCGTTAGCTTTTTCAAGAAGAGCTTTCGCAACATCCAATTTGTCTTCTTCTACAAGTGAGTTACCGATTTCGATACCTTGTGCTTTGTAGAATGTGTAAGTCATACCACCACCGATAAGGACTTTATCAGCTTTTTCAAGCAAGTTTTCGATAACACCGATCTTGTCAGATACTTTTGAACCACCAAGGATCGCTACGAATGGACGTTCTGGAGTTTCAACTGCTTCTTGGATGTAGGCAATTTCGTTTTCAAGAAGGAAACCAGCAACTGCTTTTTCAACGTTTGCTGAGATACCAACGTTAGATGCGTGTGCACGGTGAGCTGTACCGAATGCATCGTTTACGAAGATACCATCTCCAAGTGATGCCCAGTATTTACCAAGTTCAGGATCGTTTTTAGATTCTTTTTTGCCGTCAACATCTTCGTAACGAGTGTTTTCAACCAAGAGAACTTGTCCATCTTCAAGAGCGTTGATAGCTGCTTCCAATTCAGCACCACGTGTAACACCTGGGATAAATTTAACTTCTTGTCCCAACTTAGCAGCCAAGTCAGCAGCTACAGGAGCAAGTGATTTACCAGCTTTGTCTGCTTCTTCTTTTACACGACCAAGGTGAGAGAAGAGGATTGCACGTCCACCTTGTTCAAGGATGTACTTGATAGTTGGAAGAGCTGCAGTGATACGGTTATCGTTGGTAATCACGCCATCTTTTACAGGTACGTTGAAGTCAACACGAACGAGAACTTTTTTCCCTTTCAAGTCAACGTCTTTAACA